>JDSH01000058.1_pt1 | contig 42921 bp, 53 predicted proteins | sample 199451 | NCBI WGS metagenome assembly JDSH01 (sample SAMN02584198, study PRJNA231836) | bioreactor metagenome | isolation source: continuous culture bioreactor electron acceptor NO2- transfer2 day 38 after... | place: Germany: Bremen | reverse complement strand
TCTTGCGATGCAGATGCCTGGGTATCAGGTGATGCCTTGTGAGCTTTGCCACCGGGCTCGCAAAGCTCACAATGGTCGGGCTGGGGGGGAGGGAGTTTCAGCATCGTGGAGAGATAATTGAGCCAGTCAGCGATGCTACCGACCGGCTCACCGTCTAACCGGTTCAGTGCATCAGGCATACAGCTTCCTACGATACGTGCGCACATCCGGATTGTTGTTGCCCAGTTTCTCAAACAGCTCCACCAATGTGGTTTTGGCGACGCCGTCCTTGTAGGTGCTATCGGCCTGCATCAGCCGGATCAGCAAATCCATGGCTTCCGCGTTTTTATCCTGCAAAACCATGTGCAGGGACAACTGATGCAGAGCCTCAGGATCTTTCGGGTTGACCTCAAGTTTTGCCTCCAACTCCGCCTGCGCGGGCAGTTCACCCGACTGCTTGAGGAACTTCACCCTCGCCGCCAGCTGTTTGGCTTTATGCTGCATTTTTTCTTCCGGCGGCAGGCTGTTGAGCACCTGCTCCGCGGTATCCAGATCGCCCTGCTCGGCCTTCAACTGGGCCAGATCAATCAGCACATCCAGGTTTTCCGGGTCTTTCCGGTTCAGCTCCGTGAGGATGGCCAGAGCTCCGTCCACATCGCCGGCTTCCCAAAGAGCATGGGCTTTCTCGTAAGGATCTTCCGCCGGGGGGGCTTCGATGTGCTTTTCCAGAATCTTGCGGATTTCGCTCTCGGGCAAGGCGCCATTAAAACCATCCACAGCCTGACCATTCTTCACCAGAATGATGGTCGGCAGACTGCGCACTCCCAGGGAGGCCGTCAGTTCCTGCTGTTCGTCGGCATTCACCTTGGCCAACTGGAAGTTACCCTGATATTCCTCCGCCAGCTTTTGCAGAATCGGCATCAGCTGTTTGCAGGGCGCGCACCACTCCGCCCATACATCCACCAGAATCGGCGTGGTGGCAGAGGCTTCCATCACTTTCTGCTGAAAGTTGTCGGCGGTGGCATCAAAGATATGCGGCGAATTGCTCATATGTCGGGAACCTGAACCAGAATGAATGAAATTGTCTGAAGATATGGAGCCAGCGGCGGAAAAATCAAGCCAGCTTGAAAACCCGGCTTTTGTCGTTACATAGGTCTTTAACCACTCACGCCTTGAGAGCAATCCGGTATGAATGACGAGAACCGCAAAGACTCCCTGGAAGAATTTGAAGAAGACGTGACCGAATACATCGGCAAAGACGAAAACAGCAAGAGCCTGGCGCTGCCACAGCAGGTTATGCCGCAGCGCATGTATATTCTGCCGGTCTCCAACCGGCCGTTCTTTCCTGCACAGGTGCAGCCGGTCATGGTCAATCAGGATCCCTGGCAGGAAACCCTGAAGCGGGTTGGTGAAACCGATCACCGGGTTCTGGGCATCTGTTTTGTCGAGAATCCAGATGCCGAAAACGGCATTCCGGAGAGTGAAGACCTTGAGACCATGGGCTGCGCCGTACGTGTGCATCAAGCCCAGAACGAGAGCGGCAAGGTTCAGTTCATTGCCCAGGGTCTGCAACGGTTCAGAGTTGTCCAATGGCTTCGCCGTCGCCCACCCTATCTGGTGGAAGTCGAATACCCACAGGAGCCCAAAGAACCGGCCGACGAACTCAAGGCCTACACCCTGGCCATCATCAGCGCCATCAAGGAACTGCTGCGTACCAACCCGCTTTATGGCGAAGAAGTGAAGCAATACCTGTCCCGCTTCGGGCCCGATGACAGCTCACCCCCCCTTGCGGACTTCGGTGCATCCATGACCAGCGCTCCGGGTCGCGAACTGCAGGATGTTCTCGATACCGTGCCCCCCCTGCTCCGGCGCATGGAAAAAGTACTGCTGCTGATGCGCAAGGAGCAGGAGGTCGCCCGCCTGCAATCCGAGATCAACGAGGAAGTAAACGAGAAGGTGCAGAAGCACCAGCGGGAGTTTTTCCTGCGCGAGCAGTTGAAGGTGATCCAGCGGGAGCTGGGCATTGCCAAGGATGACAAGACGGCGGACGTGGAACGCTTCGAAGAGCGAATGGCGAAACTGAATCCGCCGGAAGCCGTGCAGGAGCGATTCAAGGATGAAATCCAGAAACTGCAGGTGCTGGAACAGGGCTCACCGGAATACGGGGGGGTAACCCGCAACTATCTGGACTGGATTACCCAGGTACCCTGGGGGGGCGTGCATTCACAGGATCATTTTGATCTGGCCGAAGCCCGCAAGATTCTGGACCGGGACCATGACGGCCTGGACGATGTGAAGGACCGGATCATTGAATTTCTGGCTGAAGGCACGTTCAAGGGCGAAGTGAGCGGCTCCATACTGCTGCTGGTCGGCCCGCCCGGGGGGGTCGGTAAAACCTCTATCGGCCATTCGGTGGCGGATGCCTGGGCCGGGAGTTCTACCGTTTCAGCGTGGGCGGCATGCGGGATGAAGCCGAAATCAAGGGACACCGTCGCACCTACATCGGCGCCATGCCCGGAAAGTTCGTACAGGCCCTGAAAGACAGCAAAGTGGCCAACCCGGTGATCATGCTGGACGAGATCGACAAGATCGGCAGCTCTTACCAGGGTGACCCGGCCTCAGCCTTGCTGGAAACCCTGGACCCGGAACAGAACAGGGAGTTCCTGGATCACTACCTGGATGTGCGCATGGACCTCTCGAAAGTGCTCTTCATCTGTACCGCCAACCAGTTGGACACCATCCCCCCCCGGCCGCTGCTGGACCGGATGGATGTGATCCGCCTGTCCGGCTACATCGGCGAAGAAAAACTGGCCATTGCCAAACATTACCTGGTACCTCGCTTGCTCAAACGGGCGGGCCTGCTGAAGAAGCAGCTGAACATCAGCGACGCTGCCATTCGCCAGGTGATTGAGGGCTACGCCCGGGAAGCCGGCGTGCGGAATCTGGAGAAGCTGCTGCACAAGATTGTCCGCAAGGGCATCGTGCGCCTGCTGGAAAACCCGGATGACCCGGTTCGAGTGGGTGTTGGCGATCTGACCGACTATCTCGGCCAGCCGGCATTCAAGAAGGAGAAATCCCTGAAAGGCACCGGCGTGGTGACGGGCCTGGCCTGGACCGCCATGGGCGGCGCCACGCTCAGCATTGAGGCCTCACGCATTCACAGCAGCCAGCGGGGGGGCTTCAAGCTCACCGGGCAACTGGGAGATGTGATGAAGGAATCGGCCGAGATCGCCTACAGCTTCGTGTCCTCTAACCTCAAGCGGTTCAAGGGTGACCCGACTTTCTTCGACAAATCCTTTGTCCACCTGCACGTGCCCGAGGGCGCAACGCCAAAAGACGGGCCGAGCGCCGGCATCACCATGGCCACCGCCCTGTTGTCCATTGCCCGCAAGGAAGCGCCGCAACAGAACCTAGCCATGACCGGGGGGGAACTGACGTTAACCGGGCAGGTCTTGCCGGTGGGAGGCATTCGGGAAAAGGTGATTGCCGCACGCCGACAGAAGATCAATAACCTGATCCTGCCGGAAGCGAACCGCGGGGGGGATTACGAGGAACTTCCCGATTACCTGAAAGAAGGTATCTCGGTGAACTTTGCCAAACACTACAACGATGTGTTTCAGGTGTGTTTTGGCAACAAGCCGAAGCAGGGATCAAGCGTTCATTAATGAACTGCTGAGGCCGGCCCTCGATCAGGCCGGTCTCAAAACCAGGTCAGGGCTTTTCTTTCCAGCCGTCGTCTTTCAGAACCGAGCCAACGGTCAGCACCGGTGAAGCATCAATATCATCGGCATCCATCATGTTGGCCACGCGCTGCAACGAGGCCAGAATCATGGTCTGCTCCCACTCCGCCAGGCTCTGAAACTTCTGGATGAAGTCCTCCTGCAGAGGGTTGGGCGCACGAGCCAGAATCTCAGCACCTTCCTCCGTGAGATGGGCGTGAACCTTGCGCTTGTCTCTCGTGCTGCGAACCCGGTACACCAGCTTGCGATGCTCCAGTCTGTCGAGAATGGTCGTCACCGTGGCCTGGCTGAGACTCACGTTCTCGGCAATCGTGCCGATCGTAACCTCACCCATATCCCGGATAGTGCGCATGATCAGCAACTGGGGGGGGCCGGTAAGCCCGGCGTGCTTGCTGAGTCGCTTGGAATGAAGATCCGTGGCCCGGATTACCCGGCGCAATGCCACCAAAACCTGCTCATAGCTGTTCACATCCGTCCCCCCCCGGAAGAGATGTCTGACCATTATTTATACCACTAATTATTAGAGGTCTTTGCACCAAGGATTGCAAGTGTGCAGTTTTACTAGCTTGCTTTCTTGTTGGCATTACCCCCCCCTTCGGTGGGCAATGCAGCATTATTTCTGCCAGCCACTATGCTAAGGTCAGCAATCGCTTCAATTCACTGACTGATGGATCTGGTTAATGATCAGGTATTACCTCATGTTCGCCCTCGCGCTCACTTGTGCCGACCAGGCGTTTGCCCAGCAACAACAGCTCGGCCCGGAAGAGGAACTGACCGCGGAAGACCTGGAGGAAAGCACACGCACCCTGGAAAAACCTATGTACACGCCGTTCGTTGAACTCTATCTGCTGGAGGAAACCAAGGCGTTGCGCCAGGAGATGCAAAATACCCGGGCCGAACTGATCGAGAAAGTGGTAGACAAGGAACTGTCCGTGGCCGACAAAACCATGTCCTACGCCACCGACACGGTGACTTACTTTTTCTACCTGATCGCCGGCGCCACTTCCATTCTGGTTGTCATTGGCTGGAACTCCATCCGCGACATGCGTAACCAGCTGACCAGCCTGGCCGAGAAACGTGTGAACGAACTGGTGGTGGAATACGAACAGCGCCTGAAGGCCATTGAAGAACAACTGCAGCAGAAGTCCGAGATCATCCATCAGAACCAGGCCGAGATTGAGCGCACCAACGAAGTGCACGCGCTCTGGTTGAAGGCAAGCCAGGAAACCTCGCAGCAGAACAAGATCGCCGCCTACGACCAGATTCTGGACCTGCGCCCGGACGATGTTGAGGCATTGAGCTATAAAGCCGACGCCGTACTCGAAATGCAGGAGCCCCCCCTCTGGGCCATCAGTTTGTGCCAGCGCGCACTGAAACTGGCACCAGACAATGGCCACGCACACTACCAGTTGGCGTGCGCCTATGCGAGATTGGCCGCTGGAAGATGCCGTCAGCAATCTGGAAAAAGCCATTGAGATCTCGGAAGCCTATCGGGACGACGCATCGGTTGACCCGAGCTTCGAACACCTGCACGATCACGAAAGTTTCAGGAATCTTGTCTTTCAAAATAAGGACGACAGCACGGACGCGTGACACTGCTCAGAACGGCACGGCGCTTGCTAATTCTTTCCCGATAGCTGCGCCGTGTTCCAGAGCAGACACCCTGGCCTGATTTGCTTGACAAGCAACAGACTGTGGTGTTTGTTTAAGTCTCTGAGAACATAAGAATAACCCTGACACAAACAGGAAAAACACGATGAAAACCTCCGTAAAGAAACTCGCTACCGCTGTAGGCGCATCCTTTGCTCTGATGGCTGCCGGCCAGGCCGCCGCTGAAATCAAAGTTGGTATCGCCGGCCCGATGACCGGCCCGGTTGCCCAGTACGGTGACATGCAGTTCTCTGGTGCCCGCATGGCCATCGAGCAGATTAACGCTGCCGGTGGTGTTATGGGCGAAGACCTGGTGGCCGTTGAAGTGGACGACGTGTGCGACCCGAAGCAGGCCGTTACCGTTGCCAACCGGCTGGTCAATGAAGGTGTTCGCTACGTGGTGGGCCACCTGTGTTCGAGCTCTACCCAGCCGGCGTCTGACATCTATGAAGACGAAGGCATTCTGATGATCACTCCGGCCTCCACCAGCCCGGAAATCACCGAGCGCGGCTACGAACTGGTGTTCCGCACCATCGGCCTGGACAGCATGCAGGGCCGGTTGCCGCAACTACATTGCCAGCCAGAGTCCTGAGCGCGTGGCCATCGTTCATGACAAACAGCAGTATGGTGAAGGTATTGCCACTGCAGTACGCGACACCCTGCAGGATGCCGGCATCGAAATTGCCATGTTTGAAGGCATTACCGCCGGTGACAAGGACTTCTCTTCCCTTGTCACCAAAATCAAACAGGCTGACGTCGATTACGTGTACTACGGTGGCTACCACCCTGAGCTGGGCCTGATCCTCCGCCAGGCGCGCCAGTCTGACGTGGATGCCAAGTTCATGGGCCCGGAAGGCGTGGGTAACAAAGACATCAACACCATCGCGGGTGAAGCCGCCGAAGGCCTGCTGGTCACCCTGCCGCCCAGCTTCGACCAGAAAGAAGAAAACCAGGAGCTGATCGCCGCCTTTGACGCCAAAGGTGAAGATCCCTCCGGTCCCTTCGTACTCACCTCCTATGCCGCCGTACAGCTGATTGCGGAAGGCATTGAAGCGGCCGACTCAAAAGATCCGTTCGATGTGGCCCAGGCCCTTCGTACCGGAAGCTTCGAGACCCCCCCCATCGGCACCGTTCAGTACGACAAAGCCGGCGACATGAAGTCGTTCGAGTTTGTGGTGTACGAATGGCATTCAGATGGCAGTAAAACTCCGGTAAACTGAGCCAAAATCGTTAACTAACGGTAATAATGAGAGCGCCTTCCCACCGCGATCCGGGGGGGGAAGGTGTTTTTCTGGGCTCCTGCAGACCCTCACTGCATCCGCACCGGCGACACCGGTGATCGGTCGCAGCCAGGCGAGGGAGCGGGCTTTCGGAGTTCCACAAACATGCAAGACCTCCTGTATTTTTTTTCAACAGCTCATTAACGGGCTGACGATCGGGAGCACCTACGCCCTGATCGCCATCGGCTACACGATGGTTTACGGCATCATCGGCATGATCAACTTTGCCCATGGTGAGGTTTACATGATCGGCGCCTACACCGCGCTGATCGCCATAACGGGCCTGGCCACCCTCGGTATCGCCTGGTTACCACTGGTACTGATCGTTGCACTCATATGTGCGGTGATTGTCTCCAGCTCCATGGGATGGGCCGTGGAACGGGTAGCCTATCGGCCGGTACGCGGGCGGCACCGCCTGATTCCGCTGATCTCCGCCATCGGCATGTCCATCTTTCTGCAGAACTATGTCCACCTCGCCCAGGGCTCCCGCAACATCGGCTTCCCGGCATTGATTGAAGGTGGTTTCCAGTTCGGCTCCGAAGATACCTTCCCGATGTCCATCTCCTACATTCAGATCACCATCTTTATCACCACCCTGATCTGTATGACCGCACTTTCCCTGTTCATCTCCCGCTCCCGCATCGGCAGGGCCTGTCGCGCGGTCTCGCAGGATCTGGGCATGGCGAATCTACTGGGCATCGACACCAACCGCATCATTTCAGCCACCTTCGTGATTGGTGCCGCGCTCGCTGCCGTCGCCGGGCTGCTGCTGGGTATGTATTACGGTTCAGTAGATCCGCTCTTCGGCTTTATTGCCGGCCTGAAAGCCTTCACCGCAGCCGTTCTTGGCGGTATTGGCAGCATTCCCGGCGCATGCTGGGCGGCCTCATCCTCGGCGTTGCGAGAGCATGACCTCGGGCTACCTGAGTGGTGAATACAAAGATGTGGTCTCGTTCAGCCTGCTCATTCTGATTCTGCTGTTCAAACCCACCGGACTGCTGGGCAAACCGGAGGTTGAGAAGATCTGATGGCTGCCAACAATTTTAGACACGCGCTTTTCTGCGCGATCATCACACTGATCATTTCCTACCCGATCATCGGCTTTAACCTGGAAGCCAGGGCATCAGCGTGACCCTGACCGGCGCCGACACCAGCACAGTCGTCCTCGTGTTGCTGGCCGCGGTGGTCGTGTTCCTGTTCCAGTTGTTCCGGGACCAGATCATGGGCGGGCTCAAGAGCATCCCTAGCCCAATGCCCAAAACCCAGAAGGAGCCGATGGCCGAGAACAAGCGGGCTAAAATCGAATCCTGGGTGCTTACCGGCATTGTGGTTCTGGCCCTGTTCTGGCCCTTCTTCGTTTCCCGAGGCGCTGTGGATCTGGCCACTCTGGTCCTGATCTATGTCATGCTCGCACTGGGACTGAACGTCGTCGTGGGTCTTGCGGGCCTGCTAGACCTTGGCTACGTGGCGTTCTACGCGGTTGGCGCCTACACCTTTGCCCTGCTGTCCCAATACGCCGGCATTTCCTTCTGGATGGCGCTGCCTATCGGAGCTTGCCTGGCAGCCTTGTTTGGCCTGGTTCTCGGCTTCCCCCCCGTGCTGCGATTACGAGGTGACTATCTCGCCATCGTTACGCTCGGCTTTGGTGAAATCATCCGGATTCTGCTCAACAACTGGACTGCCGTCACCGGCGGCCCCCCAACGGCATTGGGGGGGGCATTCCCGATCCCACCCTGTTCGGCATGGAATTTGGCCGCCGGGTGCGCGAGGAAGGCAACACCTCCTTCCATGAGACCTTCGGCATAGCTACAGCGGTGAGCACAAGGTGATTTTTCTTTACCTGATCGCTCTGGTTCTGGCCGTTATTCACAGCCTGATCATCCGCCGGTTCATGCGCATGCCCGTTGGTCGTGCCTGGGAAGCCCTGCGGGAAGACGAGATTGCAGCCCGCTCCCTGGGCCTGAGCCGCACGGCGGTGAAACTCTCCGCCTTTACCATTGGCGCTTTCTTTGCCGGGTTTGCCGGCACCGTGTTTGCCTCCAAACAGGGCTTCATCAGCCGGAGTCGTTTGTGTTCCTTGAGTCTGCCATCATCCTGGCGATCGTGGTGCTCGGCGGCATGGGCTCGCAGCTGGGCGTCGTGCTTGCCGCCGTTGCCGTGACCATCCTGCCGGAACTGGCCCGGGAGTTTTCCGACTACCGGATGCTGGTTTTCGCGCCGCATGGTACTGATGATGGTCTGGCGGCCACAGGGGGGGCTGATGCCCATGCGCCGCATTCACATTGAACTCAGACGCCAGGAGTGACAGACATGCTAGAAGTACAGAATCTGTCCATGCGCTTCGGCGGCCTGCTGGCAGTCGACCAGGTAAGCCTGGACGTGCAGGAACACGAAATAGTCTCCATCATCGGCCCCCCCAACGGGGGGGCCGGCAAAACCACGGTCTTCAACTGCATCAGTGGTTTTTACAAGCCCACAGGCGGGAAGATCCTGTTTGAAGGTAATGAAGTCCAGGGTAAACCGGACTACAAGATTTCCCGACTGGGCATGGTGCGAACGTTCCAGCACGTGCGCCTGTTCGGCCAGATGACCGTGGTGGAAAACCTGCTGGTGGCCCAGCATCGGCACCTGAACACCAACCTGATATCCGGCCTGATCAAGACACCCGACTACCGGGAGCGGGAACGCAAGTCCCTTGACCGGGCCGCCTACTGGCTGGATCGGGTTGGCCTGCTGGAACTGGCCAACCGGGAGGCCGGCAACCTGGCCTATGGCCAGCAGCGCCGGCTGGAAATTGCGCGCTGCATGGTGACCGAACCGAAACTGCTGATGCTGGACGAACCAGCCGCAGGCCTGAACCCGGCGGAAACCAAAGACCTCAACCAGCTGATTGTCAGCCTGAAAGAGGACTACAACGTTTCCGTATTGCTGATTGAGCACGATATGAGCCTGGTTATGGACATCTCAGACCGGATTACCGTCATCAACCAGGGACGCCCCCCCCTGCTGCCGGCACCCCCCCGGACGAAGTTCGCCAGAACGACGATGTGATCAAAGCCTATCTGGCGAGGCCTGAGGAGACACCATGCTGGTACTGGAAGACGTACATACCCACTATGGCAAGATCGAGGCCCTGCACGGCGTGTCCGTGGAAGTGAAGAAGGGCGAGATTGTGTCACTGATCGGCGCCAACGGCGCCGGCAAAACCACGCTGCTGATGACCGTCTGCGGCAGCCCGCAGGCCAGCTCAGGGCGGGTGATTCTGGAAGGCCGCGACATTACCAATGAAGCCACCTCCAACATCATGCGCTCCGGCATTGCCATTGTGCCCGAAGGCCGCCGGGTGTTTCCCGGGCTGACGGTGGAAGAGAACCTGCACATGGGCGGTTTCTTCAACACCAAATCGGAAATCCGCAAAAGCCAGGATCACGTTTATGAGCTGTTCCCGAGGCTGAAAGAGCGTGAACATCAGCGGGCCGGCACCATGTCCGGCGGTGAACAGCAAATGCTGGCCATCGGCCGGGCGCTGATGAGCAAACCCAGAATGATCATTCTGGACGAACCGTCACTGGGGGGGCTGGCGCCGATCATCATTCAGCAGATCTTCGAGATCATCGGCCAGTTGAGAGAGGAAGGGATTACGGTGTTCCTGGTGGAGCAGAACGCTCACCAGGCCCTGAGCCTGGCAGACCGGGGGGGCTATGTGCTGGAAACCGGTCGTATCCGCCTGCACGACACCGGCAAGAACCTGCTGGCCAACCCGGAAGTGAGGGATGCCTACCTGGGTGGTTAACCCATCCAGAAACCAAAAAGCCGGAGGCATCAGCGCTCCGGCTTTTTTTTGGGACTCACAAAAGCAGCTTACTTGATGCTCTTGATGGTGCCCTTGTAGCCTTCAACGGTTACGTTGATGGTACCGAAAACAACGAAGTCTTCAGTTTCAACGGTGTAACGCGGAGCTACGATGATGTCTGCGCCAGAAGACTCAATGGCCTTGTAAGCTGCTGCAGACTTGGCCTTGGCAACCGGATCGCCGAAGGGCAGGCCACCGCCGGTGGATCCACCGTAGGAAACGCCGTCAGAGAACTGCTTGTCGCTACCGATAGTGAAGAACAGAACCTTGGTAACGGAAGCCTTGCCAGAAATCTTCTCGCCTACTTCAACGTCTGCTTTCACGTCTGTCTGCAGAGGAGCAGTAACAGGCATGGAGCTGGAGCTTACGTTGAGGGAGGAACAACCGGACATAGCGCCGGCCAGAACGAGTGTTGATGCAATAAGCGCTTTTTTTCAAAACAAACTCTCCATAGGTTGTTACGTGGCCTTCATGGCCGCGCGCACTATACTGAAATGCGCCATATATAACAATAGCGGCTAAAAAATGATCTATTGTTCCATTTAGAAATATGAACACGTGTTCGCTTTGATTGGCATCAACAGGCAACAAACCATAACAATGACGTCACTTGCGCTTTCCTGTTTTGATCTATACTCAGAATGACGGTCTCTAACCCTAACCAGATACTGGCCGTTGTCTTGCAGCCAGGGAATCAAACAGCTGCAGGGTATGCGACAAAGCAAAACCACAGAAAGGAGTGGATAATGAAAAAAAACTGATCGCAGGTGCAATTCTTCTTGGTGCTTCCTCCATGGCTTTCGCCCAGCCCGGCTGTGGCGTGGGAGCATGATCTGGAAGGGGGGGCAGTCCGGCATTGCGCCACATGTACTGGCCGCGACCACCAACGGAACCTTCGGTAACCAGACCTTTGGTATGACCACCGGCACTCTGGCTGTCAGACCAACCAGTCTGTTCAATCCATGGCCATGTACATGGACAGCAACATCGACAAGGTTGCCCGCGACATGTCCCGCGGTTCCGGTGAAAACCTGGACACTCTGGCAGTCCTGCTGGGTGTAGAAGAAACCGACCGTGATACCTTCCGCAAAGTACTGCAAGACAACTTTGCTTCCATTTTCCCCCCCAACGCTGATACCACCTCAGGTGAAGCCGTAGACGCCATCGTGGCCCTGCTGGAGCAGAATGACGCTCTGAGCAAATACGTAGCCGCCTGATCACTGGCGACAATGGAACAGAATGGCGCCATGGACGGCGCACAAACCCCCCCAGAGCCACTAATCCGGAAACACCAACTCCATGGGCTTTACCCTCCGTATCGGGCAGGCCGTTTTATGGCTTGCATGCAGTACTGCCTGGGCACAGGCAGAATCCGTTAAACTGCCAGACAACCTTCATCACAATCCAACCTGGCTGACCCTCGGCCATTATCATCAGGACAAGTTCGGTTCCGATTACACCAGCCAGGCCGATGACCCGGCGTTCTTTCTGAGTGACAACGGCAAGACATCGCCCAGAGCCGAGCTGGAAGCCACCCTGGAGGCCATACAACAACCCGGAGGTGGTGATAGCCACGCCCGCTGTCGATTCCCGGCCCGGGATGCCTGGCTGAGAGAGCAACTGGATTTGCCGGACACACCAGTAAACTGCCCCCCCGCTTTCGAGCAATGGGCAGGCACACTGAATACCGAGAAAGTCACCCTGGTATTTGCCGCGTCCTATCTGAACAGTCCCTCATCCATGTTCGGACACACCTTCTTGCGGCTCGATCCCCCCCCAGGATGACGAAGAAACCGATCTGCTGCTTGCCAACACCATTTCCTACGCAGCCGATGCCGCCGAACATGACAGCGAGTTGTTGTTTGCCTATCGCGGTATTTTTGGTGGCTATCCGGGCATTACCTCCATCAAGCCCTATTACGAAATGATCCGGCTGTACAACGACATCGAACACCGGGATCTCTGGGAATACACCCTGAATCTCAACCAACAGGAGGTTGACACCCTGCTGGCCCATACCTGGGAAATTCAGGACAAGAACTTTGATTACTATTTCTTCGATGAGAACTGCGCCTACCGCCTGTTAGCCTTGATCGACGCCGCCCGCCCGGGAACAGACCTGCTCGACGAAGTAAGCACTCACGCTATCCCGTCTGACACCGTGCGCTGGGTGAGAGATGCCGGCCTGCTTGAAAGCATCCATTACCGCCCGTCTGCCGCCACCTCGGTAGCCCATAGCCTGGACAGCCTGCCCGCAGACCACCAGACCATCGCCGCAGCTTGGCCAATGGCTATGTGGCAGTGAGCGACCCGGAAATGCGTAAGCTTGGTAAAGACGACCGCGCCCAACTCCTGGATGCCACGTACGATTACGTACGCTACCAGAGCGAAGCCGAAGGCTGGCCCCCCCGGGAACACGCGGCGCCGCTGTCTCATCAACTACTGGTCGCCCGCAGCCAGATTGAGGATGCGGCAGAACTTCCAGACGTGCCCGAACCGGAGATCCGCGACGATCAGGGGGGGCATGACACCTTTCGCCTGAGCCTCGGTTCCGGCCAGCTCGCCCACAGCGAGTTCACCCAGTTGACCATCCGGCCGGCGTACCACGACGTACTGGATCCGCCCGCCGGTTACCGTACCGGTGCACAACTTCAGTTCCTGCGCCTGGACGCCAGGCTCTACCACAAAAACGACGAACTCCAGGTGGAACAGATCACCGGCGTGGAAATACGCTCCCTGAGCCCCCCCCGGAACCAGTTCTTTGCACCGATCTCCTGGCAAGTTGGTTTTGGCGGCCGCCGCACGGACACCGGCGATGACCGCGTTCTGGCGCCCTATCTCGAAGGCGGAGCGGCGGCAGCTGGAGCCTGGCCCAGAACACACAGGCCTTCGCCATTGCCACGGCCGATGTAGAAATCGACGATGACATCAAACGTGGCTACGACTTCGCCCCCCCGGGTGCAGACCTTGGCCTGCTGCACCAGAACAACCGCTTCAGCCTGCTGACCGGCGTAAAAACCAAAGCCTGGATCGTCAACAGCCAACACCGGCAAGACCAGTTTTACGCCGAAGCCAACTGGCACATTGGCCGGGAATTCAGCCTATTCGCCAAATTCACCCGGGAAGACCACTACGACAGGTACCAAAGCACATGGCAAGCCGGCCTACACGCCTACTTCTGAGCGCCAGAACGACCCTCGTCACACTGCTGGCCATCGCCGCGGTGCTGCAAACAGGCTGCAGCAGCGTATTCTTCTATCCGGACAACGCCACCTACATTACCCCCCCCGACCGGCTTAACCTGGATTTTGAGGACGTCTACCTCGACACCGCCGACGGCGAAACCCTCCACGGCTGGTGGCTCCCTGCCCTCACCGACGAACCAGCCAAGGGCACCATCTACTACCTGCACGGCAACGCCAGAACGTCAGCGCCCACATCCTCAACGTTGCCTGGCTGCCGGAAAAGGGCTACAACGTGTTCACCCTCGATTATCGGGGGGGCTACGGCCAGTCTACCGGCGCCCCCCCGGACATCGAAGGCGCCCTGCACGACGCAGAAACCGGCCTGCGCTGGCTGACCCATCAGGAACACACTGAAGACCGTCCGCTGTACCTGCTCGGCCAGAGCCTCGGTGGCGCTCTGGGCATCGCTCTCGCCAGCGAATGGACCCAGCGCAACGAACAACCCACCCTGGACGGCATCATCCTCGACGGCACCTTCTCCGGCTTTCGCTACATCGCCCGGGAAAAACTCGACCTTTTCTGGCTCACCTGGCCATTCCAGTACCCACTGAGCTGGACCATCCCGAATGACTACGAGGGCACAGACCGCATCGCCGGCGTGTCACCAGTACCAGTAATGATTATCCACAGCGTTCGGGATGGCATTATTCCGTTTGAGCACGGTGTCCGGTTGTATGAGGCGGCGGAGCAGCCCAAGGAGTTCTTGCAGACCGATACGCCCCCCCATGCGGCGACGTTTGTGATTCCCGCATACAGGGAGGCAGTACTGGAATTCATGGAAAAAGGCCTTTAGAGGCCACGAGGTCCATAAACGAAAAAAAACCCGCCAGGCTTGAAGCCGGGCGGGTTTTTCTAACCAAGAATCATCTTAGTCAGCGAAGTCAGTCGGCTGCTCGCCTTCTTTGACTTCCTTCATGGACAGCTTGACGCGACCACGGTTGTCCACATCCAGCACCTTGACCAGAACTTCCTGACCTTCGCTCAGCTCGTCAGTGACGTTTTCGATACGGCGCTCGGAGATCTGGGAAATGTGCACCAGACCATCCTTGCCAGGCAGGATGTTAACAAAGGCACCGAAGTCCACAATCCGCTCAACGCGGCCCTTGTAGATAGCGCCCACTTCGATCTCGGCAGTGATTTCCTTGACCCGGTTTACAGCAGCCTGAGCGGCGGCGGCGTCAGCGGCGTAGATTTTCACGTTGCCGTCGTCATCCAGGTCGATGGAAGCACCGGTCTCGTCACAGATACCACGGATGGTCGCGCCACCCTTACCGATAACATCACGGATCTTGTCCGGATGGATCTTGATGGTGGTGATGCTCGGAGCGCGCTCAGACAGCTCGGCGCGGGGGGGCTCGGCGATCACTTTGTTCATCTCGTCCAGGATGTGCAGACGCGCGGCGTTGGCCTGCTCCAGGGCGATTTCCATGATTTCGTCGGTAATACCTGAATCTTGATGTCCATCTGCAGGGCCGTGACGCCCTCTTTGGTACCGGCAACCTTGAAATCCATGTCACCCAGGTGATCTTCGTCACCCAGGATATCAGTCAGGACCGCGAACTTGTCGCCTTCCTTGACCAGACCCATGGCGATACCGGCCACCGGCGCCTTCAGCGGCACACCAGCATCCATCAGCGCCAGGGAAGAGCCACACACGGAAGCCATGGAACTGGAACCGTTGGATTCAGTGATCTCGGAAACCGCACGAATGGCATACGGGAACTCTTCGATGGTCGCATAACCGCGGCTACACCACGCTTGGCCAGACGACCGTGACCAATTTCACGACGGCCCGGGCTGCCCATACGGCCAGCTTCACCTACGGAGTACGGAGGGAAGTTGTAGTGGAACAGGAACGGGTCCTTGCGCTCACCTTCCAGGCATCGATGATCTGCACGTCACGGGTGGTACCCAGCGTAGCGGTAACGATGGCCTGGGTCTCACCACGGGTGAACAGAGCAGAACCGTGAACGGACGGCAGTACGCCAACTTCCACCTTGATCGGGCGAACGGTCTTGTTATCACGGCCATCGATACGCGGCTTGCCTTCGATAACCTGCAGACGAACGACAGACTTCTCGACCTTGCCGAAGTACTTCTTCACTTCCTCGTCGGAAGGCTGGCCTTCTTCTTCACCGGCCAGTTTTTCAACGGCAGCAGATTTGATCTCACCCAGACGCTCGTAACGGGCCATCTTGTCGCGAATCGCGTAGGCTTCTTCGATGGCACCACCGAACTCGGCCTTGATGGCGTTCAGCAACTCGGTGTTTTCCGCCTCGGGCTGCCATTCCCAGCGCGGCTTGCCATTCTCGGCAGCAAATTCCTTGATGGCAGTGATCGCAGTCTGCATTTCCTGGTGGCCGAACAGCACGGCGCCCAGCATCTGGTCTTCTGTCAGGCCTTTGGCCTCGGACTCAACCATCAGCACCGCTTCGTCGGTACCGGCCACAACCATGTCCAGCAGGGAAGTGCTGAGCTCTTCGAAGGTCGGGTTCAGGAAGTAGCCTTTCTCATTGGTGTAACCCACACGGGCAGCACCAATCGGGCCGTCGAACGGGATACCGGAGATGGCCAGGGCTGCAGAAGCAGCAATCATGGCAGCGATATCCGGATCGTGGTTCTTGCTGGCCGACATAACCGTCAGCACAACCTGAACTTCGTTCATGTACCCGTTCGGGAACAGCGGGCGAATCGGACGGTCGATCAGGCGGGAAGTCAGCGTCTCTTTCTCGGACGGACGACCTTCACGCTTGAAGAAGCCACCCGGAATTTTACCGGCGGCGTAGGTTTTTTCCTGGTAATTCACAGTCAGGGGGGGGAAGAAGCCCTGGCCCGGCTTGGGCTCTTTGGCGCCAACAACGGTGCCCAGAACGGCAGTGTCGCCGGTGCTTACCAGTACCGCGCCGGTTGCCTGACGGGCAATACGACCGGTTTCCAGGGTGAAGGTTTCCCCCCCACCCATTTCAAATGTCTTGATACGTGGTTGCAGTTCCACAATAAACTCCTGCATTTTCAGCGGTTTTGATTCTGGCCAATGACCCATTCATTCGCCATTTTCCAACAACTGCAGCAGTCTGATCAGTGAACCGAAAGGCAACCCGTCTGAAAGCTAACAGGCTGTTGCAAAACCCCCCCGGCCAGAGTTCCCGGGCTTTTCAACAACCTGCTATCAATAGCGGCTTTCCATTGTGACAGGGAAAATCCTTCGGTTTCACAGACAAATCAACTGCAGCAAAAAAACGCTTCCTGCTTGTTCGGAATGAGCAAGGCAGGGAGCGGGAGAGAAGCACGGCTGAACCCGGGAACCCCCCCCGGGCCAGCCATCAGGTCGCTAAACCGGATTAGCGACGCAGACCCAGACGCTGGATCAGTTCCAGGTAACGGTCAGCGTTCTTGCGCTTGAGGTAGTCCAGCAGCTTACGACGCTGGTTTACCATCCGGATCAGGCCGCGGCGGGAATGGTGATCCTGCTTGTTGGCCTTGAAGTGATCCTGCAGCTTGTTGATGTTGGCGCTCAGCAGAGCTACCTGAACCTCAGGGGGGGAACCGGTATCGCCATCACCTTGCTGAAAATCTTTAACGATCTGAGCTTTCTCACTGGCAGACAGTGCCATATTTCACCTCATTGGTTGCGATGCATACGTATTCAGCCGAACCGCGCATCTCTACAGCCCGGCTAATCAGCAAAAGGCGTTTACCGTTTGCTGTTCTTGACCAGACGGCGCGGCACCAGTTGAGTGCCATCGCCTTCCGGCAATGCTTCTGCCAGCCCCCCCACGAAGGAATGCTCGCCATACAGGCGGACGAAACCTTCAAAAGGCTGACCCGGTATTCTAACCGGTTGTCCGTTCAAGATCGATACCAGCGGCACGCCGGACAATCGGTACTCGGGAAACATGGTGAGGGCGGTTTCCGGAGGCAGCAGCAGGCCATCCAGACTTCCCCCCCACGCTCACGCATGGCTTCCAGGTCTTTGACATCGTGGGCATTTGCCAGGGTGTAACCGGATGCCAGGGTTCGGCGCAGAGCACTGACATGAGCACCGCAGCCCAGAACCTCCCCCCCAATATCCTCAACCAGTGAGCGGATATACGTACCCTTGGTACAGGTAACCGCAAGATCCAGCTCTTGTTCCCGAACCGCCAACAATTTGAGCTCGTAAATGGTCACCGGCCTGGCCGGGCGCTCAATTTCGATGCCCTCGCGGGCGTATTCGTACAGTGGCCTGCCCTGATGCTTCAGAGCCGAGTACATGGAGGGCACCTGCTGAATGTCGCCACGGAACCGGGCCAGCACGGCCTCCACCTCATCCTCACTGAACTGGGGGGGAACCGGCTTTTCCTCCACCACAGCCCCCCCTTCGCTGTCTCCGGTTTCTGTCCGGATGCCCAGGCGTGCGGTGGTGATATACGCCTTGTCGCTGTCCAGCATGGTCTGGGAGAATTTGGTGGCCTCACCAAAACACAGGGGGGGCAGCACGCCAGTTGCGAGCGGATCAAGCGCACCGGTATGGCCGGCCTTCGCCGCACCATACAGGCGCTTGACCTGCTGCAGAATCCCGTTGGAGGTAACGCCCTGGGGGGGCTTGTCGATCACCAGGATGCCGTTTACGTCACGGCCTTTGCGTCTTCGGCTCAAGCGTCACGCTCCGGGTTGTCGGAAACCGGGTCATCGTTGTCGTCCCGGGGGGGCACGGCAGGCTTGTCGCCAACCGCTTCGCGGATCAGGCGATCCATCTTGCGGCTCTGCCCCCCCAACAGCTTGTCGAAGTGAAAACGCAGATGGGGGGGCACCACACGCAATTTCATGGCGCGACCAACCTGCCCGCGCAGAAACCCGGAGGCCTTGTTCAGTACCGTCAGGGAGTCCTGCACTTCGGGTGAATCTTCGGTGAGTTCCTCGGTGGACAGCAACGAAATATAGATATCGGCATAGCGAGGTCACGGCTGACTTTCACATCATTAACCGTGACCATACCAACGCGAGGATCCTTCACCTCGCGCTGGATCAGCTGCGCCAGCTCTCGCTGCATCTGATCGCCGATGCGATCTACGCGACTGTATTCCCGTGCCATCAGGCCCCCCCCGTGGACTCAAGCTGACGTTCAACACGGACGCGATCGAACACTTCGATCTGGTCGCCCACTTTCACGTCGTAGCCTTTAACACCGATACCACATTCCATACCATTGCGGACTTCCGCCACATCGTCCTTGAAGCGACGCAGGGATTCCAGCTCGCCTTCAAAGATCACCACGTTGTCACGCAGTACGCGGATCGGCTTGTTACGGTATACGGTGCCCTCAGTCACCATACAGCCAGCCACCTGACCGAACTTCGGCGAACGGAATACGTCACGCACATCGGCAATGCCCACGATATCTTCGCGGAATTCCGGCTTGAGCATGCCTGTCAAAGCCGCTTTCACATCATCAATCAGGTTATAGATGATGCTGTAGTAGCGCAGATCCAGACCTTCCTGCTCAACCAGACGCTTGGATGCGGTATCCGCACGCACGTTGAAACCGAAAATAACGGCGTTGGTGGCCATGGCCAGGCTGACGTCGGTCTCGGCGATACCGCCAACACCAGACGAAACAATCTTCACCTGAACCTCGTCGTTGCCCAGGTCCTGCAGGGCCTTGGTAATGGCTTCCAGAGAACCACGCACGTCAGTCTTGAGCACCACGTTGAGGGTCTTGACCTCGTCCTTGCCCATATTCTCGAACATGTTCTCGAGCTTGGCAGCTTGCTGGCGCTGGAGACGTTGCTCACGCTCACGGGTCTGACGGAATTCAGCCAGCTCTTTGGCTTTTTTTCTCGTCTGCCACAGCAAAGAATTCGTCACCGGCGTCTGGCGTGCCGTTCAGGCCCAGAATCTCGACCGGAATCGACGGACCAGCTTCTTTAACCTGGCGCCCGGCTTCGTCGGTCATGGCGCGCACCTTACCGAAGAAGGAACCGGCCACCACCATGTCGCCCTGGCGAAGCGTACCGTTCTGAACCAGCACGGTAGCAACAGAACCACGGCCGCGTTCCAGGCTGGATTCAACCACAACACCTTTCGCCGCTGCATCCGGGGGGGACGCTTCCAGCTCAAGGATTTCAGCCTGCAGCAAGACCGCTTCCAGCAGGTCATCGATACCCATACCGGTGTGTGCAGAAACAGGCACGAACTGAACGTCGCCGCCCCCCCAGTCTTCCGGAATGACTTCCAGAGCTGAAAGCTCGTTTTTGATGCGGTCCGGATCGGCTTCTTCCTTGTCCATCTTGTTGATGCAACCACGATCGGTACGCCGGCAGAACGGGCGTGCTCAACGGCTTCCTTGGTTTGAGGCATAACACCGTCGTCGGCTGCCACCACCAGGATAACGATGTCGGTACACTGGGCACCACGAGCACGCATGGCGGTAAACGCGGCGTGACCCGGGGGGGTATCCAGGAAGGACACCATGCCGTGTTCAGTTTCTACATGGTAAGCACCAATGTGCTGGGTAATACCACCGGATTCACCGGCAGCAACCTTGGCGCGGCGGATATGGTCCAGCAGTGAGGTCTTGCCGTGGTCAACGTGACCCATAACACTGACAACCGGCGCGCGCTTGATCTTCTCTTTGCCTTCGTCCGGGCCGGTGATTTCGCTCAGAACTTCCTCTTCGAAGGCATCCTCACTCACCGCCTTGGGCTTGTGGCCCAGCTCTTCGGTAACCAGGATCGCCGTTTCCTGATCCAGCGCCTGATTGATGGTTGCCATCACCCCCCCCATACCCATCAGGGTCTTGATAACATCAGCGGACTTGACGGCCATGCGCTGGGCGAGATCACCAACGGTGATGGTTTCCGGAATCTGTACTTCTCTGACCATGGGCTTTGTGGGCCTCTCGAAAGCATGACGCTTTTCTTTCGGTTTCTTTTTGGCCCGCAGCGGCTTGCGAAGAGTGGTTTCCTCTTCGTCTTCGCTCAGTACTACCGGTTCTTCTACCGGACGGCTGCGAGGACCGCGATGGCCTGCCTGCTTCTTCTTCGGCTTGCCTTCTTCAATATCATCGCCGCGCTCACGCACCTTCTCTTTTTTTCTTCTTCGGCTTGCGATCCCGACCTTCATCCTCAGGCGGAGGCATGGGAATATCCTCCGGCGCGATGGCAGGCTCTGCGGATTCTGCAGCAGGTTCCGGAGCAGCTTTGGCTTCGGTTTCCGCTGCGGCCGGAGCTTCCGTTTCAGGGGGGGCTTCGGCAGGTGCTGCTTCCGCTGCGACCTTCGGCGCTTCTTCCACCGGCGCTGTTCGGCCGCCGGTGCCTGTACCGGCTCTTCCGGTGCCGGCGCCTCAGCTTCCGGCTCAGGTTGCAGCTCTGCACGCTTGATATAGGTGCGGCGCTTGCGCACTTCTACGTTGACAGTCTTGGCCTTGCCGGCCTTAAGCGTCGTCGTGGTCTTGCGCTTGAGTGTAATCTTCCGCGGTTCAGCTTCCGCCTCGCCATGGTTTTTTCTCAGATAGGCCAGCAACTGCTGCTTCTCATCGCTGGTGACAGCGTCGTTTTCGCTGCGGGCTTTCAGGCCCGCTTCCACGATCTGCTTCAGCAAACGATCCACGGGAGCGCCTACATCTGCGGCCAGTTGTTTTACCGTTACTTCAGCCATACTGGTCCTCCTCTCCCGAATCAGGCCTGGTCTTCAAACCAGGGTGCGCGCGCAGTCATAATCAACTGACCAGCACGCTCTTCATCCATACCTTCAATTTCGAGCAGCTCATCAATCGACTGCTCCGCCAGATCTTCCATTGTGCGCACGCCCATGCCGGCAAGCTTGAATGCCAGCGCCCGGTCCATGCCGTCCATGTTCAGAAGATCGTCTTCGGGCTCAGCGCCCTCCAGGGCTTCTTCACTGGCCAGCGCCTGGTTCAGCAATACGTCTTTGGCACGACGGCGCAATTCAGTGACGGTTTCCTCGTCAAAGCCCTCAATCGCCAGCATTTCTTCCATCGGTACGTAGGCCACCTCTTCAATGGAGGTAAAGCCTTCCTCGATAAGAACACCGGCAAATTCTTCATCAACATCCAAGTGAGCGGTAAAGTGTTCAAGCAGGCGGTTGTATTCCTGCTCCTGGCGCTCACCGGCTTCTTCTTCCGTCATCACGTTCAGGGTCCAACCGGTCAGCTCGGTCGCCAGACGAACGTTCTGGCCGTTCCGGCCAATGGCCTGCGCCAGGTTATCTTCGGCAACTGCTACATCCATCGTGTGACGGTCTTCATCCATGACAATGGAGGCCACCTCAGCAGGCGCCATCGCGTTGATGACCAACTGAGCCGGGTTATCGTCGTAAAGCACGATATCCACACGCTCACCGCCCAGCTCATTAGACACTGCCTGTACGCGGGAGCCCCCCCGCATACCAACACAAGCGCCAACCGGATCAATACGGCGGTCGTTAGTCTTCACCGCAATCTTGGCCCGGGAGCCCGGATCGCGAGCGGCACCGCGAATCTCGATCAGCTCCTCCGCAATCTCGGGAACCTCGATGCGGAAAAGCTCGATCAGCATTTGCGAATCGGTACGGCTCAGAATCAGCTGTGGTCCGCGATGATCGGTGCGAATCTCCAGCAGCAGAGCACGAACGCGATCGCCCATCCGGAAGGTTTCACGGGGGGGAATCAGGTGCTCACGGGGGGGAAGCAGAGCTTCTGCGTTGCCACCCAGATCCACAATCACATTGTCCCGGGTCACCTTCTTGACGGTACCGGACACCAGCTCACCGATACGATCGCGGTAGCTGTCGACAATCTTCATGCGCTCGGCTTCGCGCACTTTCTGGAAGATGATCTGCTTGGCCGCCTGGGCACCAATGCGCCCGAACGCCACAGACTCCACCTTCTCTTCGTACATATCACCCGGCTTCAGATTGGTGTCGATCTCTTCCGCTTCCTGCAGGGTCAGCTCAGTGCCCAACGCAGGAACGGCATCATTGTCGACCACCAGCCAGCGGCGGAAGGTTTCGTATTCTCCGGTGCGGCGATCAATGGCAACCCGGATATCCGCCTCTTCGTCTTCATAACGTTTCTTGGCAGCGGTAGCGAGTGCGAGTTCAATCGCCTCGAAAATCACATCCTTCTCGACACCTTTCTCGTTCGAGACGGATTCCACTACCAGCAAGATCTCTTTACTCATGGGATTGCCCTGCCCTCAAAATAAACGATACATCTATAGATTTATTCGAATGTGTCACTCGAAAACCGGCACGATGTTGGCTTTTTCGATACTGTCGAAGGGCAACAGGTATTCGTGGTCATCTACTACAACTACCACGTCGTCGCCCTCCACCCCCCCTTTGATCAGGCCCAGGAATTTGCGCCGGCCCTCAAACGCCATACGCAGTTTGATCTGCACTTTATGACCAATAAATGCCTCGTACTGTTCCAGCCGGAACAGCGGCCGGTCCATACCGGGCGAAGACACTTCCAGCGTATATTCTGTCTGGATGGGGGGGTCTTCCACATCCATTACCCCCCCGCTGACCTGACGACTGACTTTCTCGCAGTCGTCGATCGCGATGCCGTTCTCGGCATCATCAATAAACACCCGAAGCTTGGAATGGTGTCCATGGGAGCGGAATTCAATTCCCCCCCAGAACTCATAACCCAGACCCTCGACCACCGGGCGCAGGATGTCTTCCAGTTGTTTCAGTTTGGCTGACAAGTGTCGCCGCCTCCGTTTCCGAATTTTCAGGGTACAAAAACAAAAAAAGGGCTGTTAATCAGCCCTTTTATGCACCAGGGCCCTTTGCGCCAGGCCCCCCCTTAATCAAAAAGCCCCCCCTGAAACATGGGGGGGCCTTTTGTTGCAAGAATTCGCAAAGCGCCAACCCTTTCAAGCGCTCTGCCGACAGACACCTGGCCTGCCTGGAAGCCTCGATGCTCGCAGGCTCCAATATCCGCGGGAGTATAGTGACGCCACGCGGACTGGTCAAGGACTGACCAAAAAAACGGCCTGGGTTTGCCAAGCCGTCTTCTTTTAATATGGTGCCCGGGGGGGCGACTCGAACCGGCACAGCTTTCGCTACCACCCCCCCCTCAAGATGGCGTGTCTACCAGTTTCACCACCCGGGCATCATTCTTTACTCGAGTTCGGGGGGGAGCGCGTCCCCCCCACCCTCGGATTCGCTGTTAGCTGCAGGCTCATCAGCAGAGGGAGCCTGCTCAGCTTGCGCACCTGCCTGAGACGATTCCTGAACAACCGGAATACCTGCCTCGCCAGCCACTTCGGCGCGCTGCTTGGCAAAAATTGCCAGCGAAAAACTTGTCACAAAAAAGATAACCGCCATAAAAGTGGTCATCCGCGTCAGGAAGCTTCCGCTGCCCTGACTACCAAACACGGTCTGGGACGCACCACCACCGAAAGCCGCTCCGGCGTCTGCACCCTTGCCCTGCTGGATCAGAACCAGGCCCACCAGCGACACGGCGATCACGACGTGAACAACAACTACCAGTGTTTCCAACCAATCCATACAGACTCTCGTAAACGTGTCGGCTTAGACACCTGCCGGGAAAGACCGGCAAATGCTGATAAATTCTTCGGCCTTCAACGATGCACCACCGATGAGACCGCCATCAATATCCGGCTCTGCAAACAAAGCGGCAGCATTATCCGCTTTTACACTGCCGCCGTAAAGTACCGAAATCTCATTAGCCGGTGCATTCATACCATCCAGCACCTTGCGGATTTCCGAATGCATGGCCTGGGCATCGTCCGCCGTCGCGGTTTTTCCGGTTCCGATAGCCCAGACCGGCTCATACGCCACAACAACCCTGGACCACTGATCATCAGCCACAACTGACAACCCACTGCGAACCTGCTCGGCAACCACCGCTTCGGCTTGACCGGCTTCCCGCTCTGCGAGCGTTTCACCTACACACAGCACCGCAACCAAGCCACTCAACAGAACCTGCTCAACCTTGGCGGCTGCCACAGAATCCGTCTCACCGAACAACTGCCGGCGCTCGGAATGCCCCCCCACCAGCACATAACCACACCCCCCCATATCGCGGGCCATTTCGGCGGAGATTTCTCCGGTGTATGCGCCAGATTGCCACTGGGACACGTTCTGTGCACCGGTAGTGATCCGCCCACCTCCCTGCTCAGCAACCTGGCCCAGATAGATCGCGGGAGGGATAATAACCACCTCCACATCTTTGCCAACATTACCGGACTGCTCGCAAACTGCGCCAACCAGCTGTTTCACCAGATCTTTCGACCCGTTCATTTTCCAGTTTCCGGCAACAATTCTGCGACGCATCTCTGTCCTCGACAGTCCCGAGCAAAAGGGAGGCGGAACTATACAGCAGTCACCCGCGGTACACAACCACCCTTCGAAATCAGGGTGTTGAGCGCTCCACCACCAGAGCAAGCTCTTCCACCACCCGGGTAACATCGTCCGCGCTCTGGCCCTCGGCCATCACTCTGATCAGCGGCTCGGTGCCGGATGCCCGCAGCAGAATGCGCCCGGCATCACCCAACGAAGCCTCTGCCCGCGCCATGGCCTCAACAATATCCGCCCTACCCAACGGATCAAACCGTTCGGCAACGCGTACGTTGATCATTTTCTGCGGCAGCTTGCTCATACCTGCCGCAGTTCTCCCATAGTCTTGCCGGACTTCCGCACTGCCAGCAGTACCTGCAAGGCAGAGACAATACCGTCACCCGTGGTGGTGCAATCCCGGATCACCATATGCCCGGAACCCTCGCCTCCAATCAGCCAGTTATTGGCCAGCAGGCGCTCCATCACATAACGATCGCCAACCTTGGCCCGCTCGAACTCGACGCCGATTTCGCGCAAAGCCAACTCAACACCCAGGTTGGTCATTAGCGTACCAACCACACCACCGTTCAGCCGTCCTTCTGCCTGGCGCTGGGAAGCCAGGATATACAACAGTTCGTCGCCATCCACTTCGGAACCATCACGATCCACCATCAACACCCGGTCGCCGTCACCGTCGAAGGCAATACCAAGATCAGCCTTTTTCTCGGCAACCGCCTGTTTCAGCGCGCCCAGATGGGTAGAGCCAACATTCAGGTTGATGTTCAAGCCATCTGGCTCGGCGCCAATCACCGTCACTTTCGCCCCCCCCAGCTCACGGAACACTTTGGGCGCCACGTGGTAGGTAGCACCGTGAGCACAGTCAAGCACCAGGTGCATGCCGTCGAGAGTAAACTCGTTTGGCACAGTACTTTTGCAAAACTCCACATAGCGACCGGGCGCATCGTCTACCCGGCTCGCCTTGCCCAGTTCTTCCGGCTCACACACTTCGATAGGCTGGTCCAGCCAGCGCTCAATCTCGGCTTCCAGGGCGTCGTCCAGTTTGGTACCGGCAGAAGAAAAGAATTTGATGCCGTTATCATGATGAGGGTTGTGGGAGGCACTGATGACAATTCCGGCAGATGCCCGGAAAGTTCGCGTGAGGTAGGCAATCGCCGGTGTCGGCATCGGTCCCAGCAACTTCACATCAACACCCGCCGCGGCCAGGCCAGCCTCCAGCGCCGATTCGAACATATAGCCGGACAACCGGGTATCCTTGCCGATCAGTACGCTGTTGCGCTGGCCCGCACGCTTGAATGCCTGCCCCCCCGCAGCCCAACCCAGATGCAGCATGAACTCCGGCGTAATCGGACTGTCTCCGACCCGGCCACGAATGCCATCAGTACCAAAGTATTTGCGCTGGGTCATCAGATTGCCTCCTTCACTGCCGTTACGATCCTGACGGCATCCACAGTTTCCCTAACGTCGTGCACCCTGAGGATGCTCGCCCCCCCTTTCATGGCCGATATTGTCGCGGCAGCGAGGCTGGCCGGCAACCTTTCATTCACATCGCGACCCGTGACCGCTCCCAGCATGGACTTTCGCGAGACCCCCCCGACAAGTAACGGGTGTCCGAGAATATGCAACTGCTCAAGGGTAGCGAGCAGCTGATAGTTGTGCTCCACGCTCTTGCCGAAACCAAAGCCGGGATCAAGAATAATGTTATCGGCACGAACACCGGCCTGCTCCGCCACCCGCATACGCTCCGTCAGAAAAGAGCTGACGTCCCGCCGCACACTCCGGTAGCGGGGGGGATCGTCCTGCATGGTATCCGGCTCACCCTGAATATGCATGATGCACACTGGAATACCTGCTTTTGCAGCCACTTCCGGCGCACCCTCGCGCTGCAGGGCACGAACATCGTTGATCAGTCCCGCACCAAGCCGGCAGTTTCAGCCATCACCACAGGATTGCTGGTATCCACCGAAATCACGGCACCCAGCTCTTTGGCAATGGCTTCGACCACCGGGCATACGCGGTCAAGCTCTTCCTGGGTCGAGACTTCGCTTGCGCCGGGGGGGCGAGTCGACTCACCTCCAACATCAATAAAAGAAGCGCCGTCACTGACCATCTGCCTGGCCCGCACAAGCGCAGACTCCCTGGAATTAAAGCGTCCGCCATCGGAAAACGAATCGGGGGGGGTGACATTCAGAATACCCATCACGTGGCAACGAGACAGATCCAGTTCGCGACCGGCAAAGTTCATTTTCATAACGCAGCTTCCACAGGCAGAGTTTTCGGAGAGACAAAAACAAACGCCGCCCGGGGGGGGCCCGGGCGGCGCATTCAGTTACTCAGGCTTTGACGGCGAGTCAGTGCTCGCCGGCAGGACGCCCTACGCCGGGCTGCCGGCCATCGTCGGAGCTTCTGGGCTCCGGCGCCTGCTCAGGCTCTTCAGCCTTCACGCCTCCGGCGGGACCACTGTCACCCCCCCAGTTTTTGGGCGGACGAGGCTCCTTGCCAGCCATGATGTCATCAATCTGATAACGATCAATGGTTTCGTACTTCATCAGCGCTTCGGCCATCATGTCCAGCTTGTCCCGGTTATCAATCAGGATCTGCTTGGCCTTCTCGTAGCACTCATCAATGATATTGCGAACTTCCTCATCAATCCGCTGGGCAGTCTCTGGCGAGTACACCGTGTGCGCCTGCCCCCCCGCAGAACGACCAAGGAAGGGTTCCTCACTGTCTGTGTCATACTGGAGAGGACCGAGTTTCTCGGACAGCCCCCCCCAGCGGGTCACCATATTCCGGGCCAGGCTTGTCGCCCGCTCGATGTCGTTGGACGCACCAGTGGTGACACCATCAAAGCCCAGGGTCAGCTCTTCGGCGATACGGCCACCAAACAGACTACAGATCGAGCTGATCAGATAGCGCTTGGAGTGGCTGTACTTGTCCTCTTCCGGGAGGAACATGGTCACGCCCAGGGCGCGGCCACGAGGAATAATACTCACTTTATAGACCGGGTCATGCTCAGGCATCAGACGGCCCACAATCGCGTGCCCCCCCGACTCGTGGTAAGCCGTATTCCGCTTTTCCTTTTCGCTCATCACCATGGACTTGCGCTCGGCGCCCATCATGATCTTGTCCTTGGCCAGCTCCAACTCTTCCATGGAGACCAGGCGCTGATTACGACGGGCCGCAAACAGCGCAGCTTCGTTGACCAGGTTGGCAAGATCGGCACCGGAGAAGCCCGGCGTGCCCCCCCGCGCAATCACCGCAGGATCAATACCGTCGGCCAGCGGCACTTTTTTTTCATGTGCACTTTCAGAATCTGCTCACGGCCAATGATGTCTGGCAGGCTCACCACCACCTGGCGATCAAACCGGCCAGGGCGCAACAGCGCCGGGTCCAGCACGTCCGGACGGTTGGTGGCGGCAATAACGATAACGCCTTCATTGCCTTCGAAGCCGTCCATTTCCACCAGCAACTGGTTGAGGGTCTGCTCACGTTCGTCGTGACCACCGCCCATACCAGCACCGCGGTGACGGCCAACCGCATCGATCTCATCGATGAAAATAATGCAGGGGGGGCTCTGTTTTTTCGCCTGCTCGAACATGTCGCGAACACGGGAGGCACCCACGCCCACAAACATTTCTACAAAGTCGGAGCCGGAGATAGAGAAGAACGGCACCTTGGCCTCGCCCGCGATGGCCTTGGCAAGCAGGGTTTTACCGGTACCGGGAGGGCCCACCATCAATACGCCCTTCGGGATGCGACCACCAAGACGCTGGAACTTGCTGGGATCCCGAAGGAAATCCACCAGCTCTTTCACGTCTTCCTTGGCTTCGTCGACACCCGCGACATCGGAAAATGTGGTTTTGATCTGGTCTTCACTCATCAGGCGCGCTTTGCTCTTGCCGAACGACATGGGGGGGCCTTTGCCGCCACCGCCGCCCTGCATCTGGCGCATGAAGAACACGAACAATGCGATGATGATCAGAATCGGGAACGCGGCTACCAGCAGCTGCGTCCACAGGCTCTGGCGCTCGGGCTCCTTGCCGATCACTTCGACGTTGTTGGCGAGCAGGTCATCCATCAGCTTGTTGTCAGACACCTGCGGCCGGATGCTCTGGAACTGGGAGCGTCGTTGCGGACACCCTGTACCTGCAGACCATCAATGGTCACCTGCCGTACCTGGCCCTGCTGGACCATCTCGACAAACTGGGAATAGTTAACTTGTTGGCCAGTGGTGGTGGGAGAGAAATTCTGAAACACCATCAGCAGCACAGCGGCTATGATTAGCCAGAGAACCAGATTTTTTTGCCATATCGTTCAAGGATCATCACCTGTGAATTGCAGGATCAGCGCCTGAAGGCCGCCAACCCTTTTCCGACACCTTACACCAATTGTACGCCGGTAAACCAGAAACGGCCCATCCGGAACCGATCGCGATACTACCTATATGGGACGCCATGACCGGAATTACAACACCCTCTGTAAGTGAATACGGCCATTTGTCATGAGTCGCTATCTGTTACAATCGCTGAATTATACGTGGTTGCCAGCGGATTCACCGCTGACCTTTTGTTAATTGCACCTATTAAGAGATTACATCATGAGTCTGTCACCGGAACAGCGCCGGGAATACCGGGCTATTGCCCACAACCTGAAGCCCGTCATCATCGTTGGCGACAAAGGCCTGTCGGAAGGGCTGCAGGACGAACTGGACCGCGCCCTGAACGACCATGAGCTGATCAAGATCAAAGTCGCCAGCCAGGATCGCGAAGTCCGCCAGGAAGCCATTCAGGCTCTGTGCGAAAGCTCCGGCGCCGAACTGGTCCAGACGATCGGTAAAATCGCCGTCATTCTGCGTCGGGCGAAGAAACCGAACCCCCCCAAGCTGTCGAACCTGCTGCGCAACAAATAAGCGTAAGCTGAGACGCGAAAAAGCCGGCCTGGTTCCCCCCCAGAGCCGGCTTTTTCTTTACACCCGATCAGCACAACCGAGTCAGATATATTCCACTTCGGAAATCTCGTACTCCACGGTACCGGAGGGGGGGATACGGATAGCCACCACATCCCCCCCTTCGTTCTTGCCAATCAGCGCGCGGGCGATCGGCGAGGACACCGACAGCTTGCCTGCCTTGATGTCGGCCTCATCTTCTCCCACGATCTGGTAAGTAACCTCTTCGTCGGTTTCCATGTTGACCAGATGCACAGTGGTGCCGAAGATCACCTTGCCGGTGTTCTCCATGGTGGTCACATCAATCACCTGGGCCACGGACAGCTTGCCTTCGATTTCCTGAATGCGACCTTCGATAAAGCTCTGCTGCTCCCGGGCCGCATGATACTCAGCATTTTCCTTCAGATCGCCGTGCTCACGGGCATCGGCAATGGCCGCGATCACCCGCGGCCGATCTTCGGACTTCAGCTTTTTCAGCTCCTCACGCAGACGGTCTTCGCCCGTCTTGGTCATCGGTACTCTGTCAGCCATAGCCTTACTTTCCTGCGTGTAGTTCCTGGAGGCGACGAACGGTTCGCTCCGGGCCAAACTTGATGGCCCGGCAGAAGCTTCGCCACCTGCCAGTGTGGTTGTGTAGGTTACTTTGGTCTGCAAGGCAGACTGGCGAATCTGCGCCGAGTCAGAAATAGCCTTGCGACCTTCCGTAGTATTGATAATCAGCTGAACCTGACCATTCTTGATGGCATCCACAATGTGCGGGCGACCCTCGCGAACCTTGTTCACCCGCTCAACGGCGATACCTTCAGCTTCCAGCGCCTTGGCGGTGCCAGTGGTGGCAATAATCCTGAAGCCAGCATCCACCAGGTCGCGGGCAACACTGGCCGCACCCGGCTTGTCCACATCGCGCACCGACATGAAGGCCACGCCCTGGGCCGGCAACCGTTCACCCACGGCCAGAGCGGCCTTGGCAAAGGCTTCATCAAAGCTGTCGCCCAGCCCCCCCATCACCTCACCGGTGGATTTCATTTCCGGCCCGAGGATCGGATCCACGGCCGGGAACTTGTTGAACGGGAACACGGACTCTTTAACGGCGTAGTAGGTCGGCACGATTTCCTGAGTAAAGTTCAGTTCTTTCAGGCTCTTGCCGGACATAACCCGGGCCGCAACCGCGGCCAGAGACACCCCCCCGATAGCTTGGACACAAACGGCACGGTCCGTGAGGCACGCGGGTTCACTTCGATCACGTAGATCTCGCCGTCCTGATAGGCCAGCTGCACGTTCATCAGGCCGATAACATCCAGCTCGATGGCCATTTTCTTCACGGCCTCGCGCATCTCGTCCTGCACCTGCTTGCTCAGGCTGTAGGGCGGCAGGGAGCAGGCGGAGTCACCAGAGTGAACACCAGCCTGCTCAATGTGCTGCATGATACCGCCGATCACAACATCAGTGCCGTCACTGATGGCATCGATATCGACCTCGATAGCAGCATTCAGGAAGTGATCAAGCAGAACCGGGCTGTCATTGGAGACCAGCACCGCGTTACGCATGTAGCGCACCAGTTCGGTTTCGTCATAGACGATTTCCATGGCCCGGCCACCCAGCACGTAAGACGGACGCACCACCAGTGGGTAGCCAATCTCGCGGGCCGCCACGATGCCTTCCTCGTGGCTGCGCACAGTGGCGTTTTCCGGCTGCTTCAGACCCAGGCGCTGGATCATCTGCTGGAAGCGCTCGCGGTCTTCGGCGCGGTCAATGGCGTCCGGGCTGGTGCCGATAATGGGCACACCGGCGGCTTCCAGGCCACGCGCCAGCTTCAGCGGAGTCTGACCGCCGTACTGGACGATTACGCCCTTGGGCTTCTCGACGTTGATGATTTCCAGCACGTCTTCCAGGGTGATCGGCTCAAAATACAACCGGTCGGAGGTGTCGTAATCGGTCGACACGGTCTCCGGGTTGCAGTTGATCATGATGGTCTCGTAGCCATCCTCACGCATGGCCAGGGCCGCGTGCACACAGCAGTAGTCGAATTCGATGCCCTGACCAATGCGGTTGGGGGGGCCACCACCGATGACCACAATCTTCTCACGATCGCTCGGCTCGGCCTCGCACTCTTCCTCATAGGTGGAATACATGTAGGCGGTATCAGAGGCGAATTCCGCCGCACAGGTATCCACGCGCTTGTACACCGGGCGGATGCCAAGGTCGTGGCGCAGCTTGCGCAGGCTGACTTCGGAAATGCCCAGCAGCTTGGCCAGGCGGGCGTCGGAAAAGCCCTTGCGCTTGAGTCGGAACAGGGTAGCCTTGTCGATATCGGCCTTACCGGCCGACTTGAGAGCCTGCTCTTCGCGCACGATGTCCTCGATCTGCACCAGGTACCAGGGATCTACCTTGGTGTGGCGGAACACTTCGTCCACGGTCATGCCGGCGCGGAAGGCATCGCCGATGTACCAGATTCGCTCGGCACCGGGTACGTTCAGCTCCCGGGTCAGGGTTTCGCGGCTGTTCTCGGAGTCCAGCTCTTCCAGCTTTTCGTCAAAACCTTCGGAACCCACTTCCAGGCCACGCAATGCCTTTTGCACCGACTCCTGGAAGGTCCGGCCAATGGCCATAACCTCACCGACAGACTTCATCTGAGTGGTCAGGCGGGCGTCGGCCTGGGGGGGGAATTTCTCGAAGGTAAACCGGGGGGGAATCTTGGTAACCACGTAATCAATGGACGGCTCGAACGAGGCCGGGGGGGTGACGCCGCCGGTGATCTCGTTCTGCAGCTCATCAAGGGTGTACCCCCCCACGGCCAGCTTGGCTGCGACCTTAGCGATCGGGAAACCGGTGGCCTTGGACGCCAGCGCCGAGGAACGCGACACCCGGGGGGGGTTCATTTCGATCACCACCATACGGCCGGTATCCGGATTGATACCGAACTGCACGTTGGAACCGCCGGTTTCCACACCAATCTCACGCAGCACCGCCAGCGAGGCGTTCCGCATGATCTGATATTCCTTGTCGGTGAGGGTCTGGGCGGGGGGGGCCACCGTAATGGAATCACCGGTGTGCACGCCCATGGCGTCGAAGTTCTCGATGGCGCAGACGATGATGCAGTTGTCGTTCTTGTCCCGAACAACTTCCATCTCGTACTCTTTCCAGCCAATCAGGGATTCGTCGATCAGCAGCTCGTTGGTCGGGGGGGACAGATCGAGACCGCGAGTACAGATCTCCTCGAACTCGTCCTTGTTGTAGGCAATACCACCGCCAGAACCACCCATGGTGAACGATGGACGGATAATGCACGGGAAACCGATGTCTTCGGAGATCTTCCAGGCTTCGTCCATGGAATGGGCGATGGCCGCGCGCGGGCACTCCAGACCGATTTTCTTCATGGCCTTGTCGAAGCGGTCGCGGTCTTCGGCCTTGTCGATGGTGTCAGCGTTAGCGCCGATCATTTCAACGCTATGCTTCTCCAACACGCCGTGCTTTTCCAGGTCCAGCGCACAGTTCAGTGCAGTCTGACCACCCATGGTGGGCAGCAGGGCGTCCGGCTTTTCCTTTTCGATGATCTTTTCGACCGTCTTCCAGGTGATCGGCTCGATGTACGTGGCATCGGCCATGGCCGGGTCGGTCATGATGGTGGCCGGGTTGGAGTTCACCAGGATCACCCGGTAGCCCTCTTCGCGCAGCGCCTTACAGGCCTGGGCTCCGGAGTAGTCGAATTCGCACGCCTGCCCGATCACGATGGGGGGCCGGCGCCCAGGATCAGGATGCTTTTAATGTCGGTACGTTTTGGCATGTCTTGGTAAACCTGTCAGCAACTTTTGAATTCTTGCAGCGCGGTATTCAGCGCCGGTGAGCTATCGTTGATGGCCTTGCCCTCAGGCAGATCGCGCTTCCATCAGCTGGATAAACTCGTCAAACAGCGGAGCCACATCATGGGGGGGCCCGGGCTGGCTTCCGGGTGACCCTGGAAGCTGTAGGCCGGCTTATCGGTGCGGCGAATGCCCTGCAGAGTGCCGTCAAACAGCGATTTGTGAGTCGCTTCCACGTTGGCGGGCAGGGTTGTTTCATCCACAGCAAAGCCGTGGTTCTGACTGGTAATCATCACAGTGCCTTTGGCAATGTCCTGCACCGGATGGTTGGCACCGTGGTGGCCGTGGCCCATTTTCATGGTTTTTGCACCACTGGCCAGGGCCAGTAGCTGGTGGCCCAGGCAGATGCCGAATACCGGAATCTCGGTTTCCAGCACTTCCTGAATGGCCTTGATAGCATAGTCGCAGGGCTCGGGGGGGTCGCCCGGGCCGTTGGACAGGAAGATGCCATCGGGGGGGTTCATCGCCAGTACATCAGAGGCCGGGGGGGTTTGCGCAGGCACGACGGTGATCTCGCAACCGCGGGCCGCGAGCATCCGCAGAATGTTGTATTTTACGCCGTAATCCCAGGCCACCACCTTGAACCTGTCTTCGGAGCGGTCACTGTAGCCGTTTACCAGATCCCACTCGGCCTGGTTCCACTGGTAGGCTTCGCTGCAGGTGACTTCTTTGGCCAGGTCCATGCCTTTGAGGCCGGGAAAGGCGTTAGCCAGTTCCAGTGCGCGTTCGGCAGTGGCGTTTTCACCAGCGACGATGGCCCCCCATGCTGGGAGCCCTTGTCCCGGAGGATGCGGGTCAGTCGGCGGGTGTCGATGTCCGCAATGCCAACAATGTTGTTGCTTCGCAGGTAGTCATCAAGGCTACCCTTGTTTCGCCAGCTGCTGGCGAGCAGGGGGGGCAGATCCCGGATGATCAGGCCAGCGGCTGGATGCGGTCGGATTCTACGTCTTCTTCGTTAACACCGGTGTTGCCAATGTGCGGATACGTCAGGGTAACGATCTGGCGGGAGTAGGACGGATCGGTCAGGATTTCCTGGTAGCCGGTCATGGCAGTGTTGAAAACTACCTCGCCGCTGGTTTCTCCGTCTGCGCCGATGGCGGTGCCGTAGAAGAGGCTTCCGTCTGCGAGTGCAAGGATTGCTGGTGTGCTCAAGGCTTGTATCCTCATCGAGTGGCGTAAGTTCGTCACGAACAGGAACGCAAGCGCATAATCTCAGGTTGCAAAAAAGCGAGACAAGGTAAAAACCCGGTCCCGCTTTTATAAACTTTTCAAAGGTACGCTTGGTGCAGTCAAATCGCCTTATTGTAAGCGATTTTGGCGTTTTTTTTGTCCACGCCGAATTGCTCTCGGCCTGACGCAAACTCCGGCCACGGAAGCAGGGCACCTTCCCGAAAACCGCTACAAGCACTTCCATGTGCGCTTCTCTCCGGCCATCCATGGCCTTCGAAATTTTCGGAAGTGCCCTGCTCCCGCAGCCTCTGAGTATGTAGCTCAACCTCAACTTTTCAGGTTCAGAACATCCTGCATGTCGTAAAGACCTGCCGCCTTACCCTTCAGCCACAACGCCGCACGCATGGCGCCTTTAGCAAACGTCATCCGACTGCTCGCCTTGTGGGTAATCTCAATGCGCTCGCCCTCGGTGGCGAACAGAACGGTGTGGTCACCCACCACATCACCGGCGCGGATGGTTTCGAAGCCGATTTCCTTGCGGGTGCGTTCGCCGGTGAAGCCTTCGCGGCCATAGACGGCACACTCCTTGAGGTCGCGGCCGAGGGCATCAGCCACCACTTCGCCCATGCGCAGGGCAGTACCTGAGGGAGCGTCTTTTTTGTGGCGGTGGTGTGCTTCGATGATTTCCACGTCGTAGTCATCACCCAACGTTGCAGCGGCGGTGCGCAGCAGGTTGAGGACGACGTTGACGCCCACGCTCATGTTCGGCGCAAAAACGACCGGAGTGTTTTCGGCGGCCAGGGCCAGCTGTTCTTTTTCGGCGTCGGTCATGCCGGTGGTGCCGATCACGAGCATTTTGCCGTTGGCGCTGCAAAACTTCGCGTTTTCCAGGGTCAAATCCGGGAAGGTGAAGTCCACCAGTACGTCGAAGTCGTCTTTGACGTCGCCCAGGCTGGCGGCCATTTTTACGCCGGTTTTGCCGATGCCGGTCATTTCGCCGGCGTCGGCGCCAATCAGGCTACTGCCTGGCTCGACGATGGCAGCGCCGAGCTCCAGGCCTTCGGTACCGTCGACCGCTTCGATCAGCACTTTACCCATGCGCCCGGCGGCGCCGATGATTGCTACCCTCATCTGCTCTACCCTCAGAATTTCATTTCGTCGAAGAAGCTTTTCACACCCTCAAACCATGAGGTTTTCTTGGGGGGGGCATGATGAGTGCCGTTGTTACCGTCCAGGGTTTGCTGGAATTCTTCCAGCAGCTCCTTCTGGCGCTTGGTGAGATTCACCGGCGTTTCCACAATCACCCGGCACAACAAATCACCAGCCGGGCCACCGCGGACCGGGCTGACGCCTTTGTTACGCAGACGGAACAGTTTGCCAGTCTGGGTCTCAGGCGGAATCTTGAGCTTTACGCGGCCATCCAGCGTTGGCACTTCCAGCTCGCCACCCAGGGTGGCGTCGACGATGCTGATGGGCACTTCGCAGTAAAGATTGCGACCGTCACGGGTGAAAATGGAATGCTCACGAACGGCGACCTGTACGTAAAGGTCTCCAGGAGGCCCTCCGTCTACACCCATCTCACCTTCGCCGGACAGGCGAATACGGTCGCCAGTATCAACACCTGGCGGCACCTTGACGGAGAGGGTTTTCTCCTGGCGCACCCGACCCTGGCCATGACAGCTCTTACACGGGTTCTTGATGATCTGGCCGGAGCCACGACAGGTAGGACAGGCTTGCTGTACGGTGAAGAAGCCTTGCTGCATCCGGACCTGGCCCATGCCCTGGCAGGTGCCACAGGTTTCCGGGCGAGAGCCTTTTTCAGCGCCACTGCCATCACAGGCTTCACATTCTTTATGGCCAGGGATGTTGATCTTGACGGTTTTGCCTTTAACAGCCTCTTCCAGATCCAGCTCCAGGGTGTAGCGAAGATCTGCACCGCGGGTGGTTCGGCCACGGCCACCACCACCGAAGATGTCACCGAACACATCACCAAAGATGTCGGAGAAGCTGGCGCCACCGCCACCAAAGCCGCCGCCAGCCTGACCGTCTACGCCGGCATGACCAAACTGGTCGTAGGCGGCGCGCTTACTGGAGTCCGCCAGGATTTCGTAGGCTTCGCTGGCCTCTTTGAATTTGTTCTCGGCATCTTTGTCATCCGGGTTACGGTCCGGGTGGTACTTCATCGCGAGCTTTCGATACGCCCGCTTAATTTCCTTTTCGTCCGCATCCCGGGAGATCCCGAGTACTTCGTAATAATCGCGCTTGGCCATGCTTCAAAACCCTGTTTTTATAACGAGGAAAACGCGAGCCCGGCCCGCGTTTCCCCCCCAACTACTTGATGTACCTCGGAATTACTTCTTGTCGTCGTCTTTGACTTCCTCGAACTCGGCATCGACGGCGTCGTCAGCACTCTTGGCCTGACCTTCTTCCTGGCCACCGGCCTGCTGAGCCTGGTCGGCCTGATCCGCGTACATCTTCTGAGCCAGCTCAGAGGACACTTCGGTCAGCTTCTGAGTCTTGGCTTCGATCGCTTCCTTGTCAGAACCCTCGAGGGCCTCTTCCAGATCCTTAATGGCGGCCTCGATGGACTCCTTCTCGCTGCCGGAGACCTTGTCACCGGCTTCACTCAAGGTCTTGCGCACGGCGTGTACCATGGCATCACCCTGGTTACGGGCCTGGACAAGCTCCTCGAACTTGCGATCTTCCTCGGCATTGGCCTCGGCATCGCGAACCATCTTCTCGATCTCGTCATCGTTCAGACCAGAAGAGGCCTTGATCACGATGGACTGTTCCTTGCCGGTCGCCTTGTCTTTGGCAGACACGTTCAGGATACCGTTGGCATCGATATCGAAGGTTACTTCGATCTGCGGCACACCGCGCGGTGCCGGCGGAATGTCGGCCAGATCGAAACGACCCAGAGACTTGTTCTGTGCCGCCTGCTTGCGCTCACCCTGAACGACGTGAATGGTCACTGCAGTCTGGTTGTCATCCGCCGTAGAGAAGGTCTGCGATTTCTTGGTCGGAATCGTGGTGTTCTTCTCGATCAGCGGAGTGGCCACGCCACCCATGGTTTCGATACCCAGGGTCAGCGGGGGGGTTACGTCCAGCAGCAGTACGTCTTTCACGTCGCCAGACAGTACCGCGCCCTGAATCGCTGCCCCCCCCATGGCTACAGCCTCGTCCGGGTTCACGTCTTTACGCGGCTCTTTGCCGAAGAACTCTTTTACTTTCTCCTGCACCAGCGGCATACGGGTCTGACCACCGACCAGAATAACCTCGTCGATTTCACCGGCCTTCATGCCCGCATCCTGAAGAGCCACCTTACAGGGCTCCAGACTGCGCTGAACTAGGTCTTCTACCAGCGATTCCAGCTTGGCACGGGTCAGCTTCACGTTCATGTGCTTGGGACCAGACGCATCTGCAGTGATGTACGGCAGGTTTACGTCGGTCTGCTGGCTGCTGGACAGCTCGATCTTGGCCTTCTCCGCCGCTTCTTTCAGACGCTGCATGGCCAGAGAGTCGCCGCGAAGATCGATGCCGCTGTCTTTCTTGAACTGGTCGGCCAGGTATTCAATCACTTTCAGGTCGAAATCTTCACCGCCCAGGAAGGTGTCACCGTTGGTGGCCAGCACTTCGAACTGGTGCTCGCCGTCTACGTCCGCAATTTCGATGATGGACAGATCGAAAGTACCACCACCCAGGTCGTACACAGCAACAGTACGATCACCGCTCTTCTTGTCCAGGCCATAAGCCAGGGCCGCAGCAGTTGGCTCGTTGATGATCCGCTTCACTTCCAGACCAGCAATCTTGCCAGCATCTTTGGTCGCCTGGCGCTGGCTGTCATTGAAGTACGCAGGCACGGTGATCACCGCTTCGGTTACCTTTTCACCCAGGTAGTCTTCTGCAGTCTTCTTCATTTTCTTCAGAACTTCTGCAGACACCTGCGGCGGCGCCATTTTCTGACCCTTTACCTCAACCCAGGCGTCACCGTTGTCTGCCTTGGCGATTTTGTAGGGCACCATCTTGATGTCTTTCTGAACCACGTCATCTTCAAAACGACGACCAATCAGTCGCTTAATGGCGTACAGAGTGTTGTGCGGGTTGGTCACCGCCTGACGCTTGGCTGACTGGCCAACCAGAGTCTCGTTGTCATCGGTGTAGGCGATGATGGACGGGGGGGTTGTGCGATCACCCTCTGCGTTTTCAATTACCTTTACCTTGTCGCCATCCATGATGGCCACACAGGAGTTTGTGGTTCCCAGGTCGATACCAATAATCTTGCTCATCGAATCACTCCAAATCTTTCTGAATGCTGTTCCGGAGAATGCCTACCCCCCCGGCCTTTGCTGTTTAATCGCTATATTGGCGCTCCGCTCGACTTTTCAAGCCTGCTCGTCGATTTTTGGCGCATCTTCTGCCTTGGCCACTACGACCATCGCCGGACGAACTACCCGGCCATTAAGCAGATAACCTTTCTGCACAACCGCAACCACGCTGTTAGGCTCCGCATCCGGCGCCGGCACCATGGACATGGCTTCGTGCTGCTGCGGATCGAACGGCTCACCCACCGGGTTGAGCTGTTCAACGTTGAATTTCTTCAGGCTGTTCATGAACAGCGTCAGGGTCATTTCCACACCTTCGCGAATGGACGCAACCAGCTCGCCTGCGTTTTCGTGACCCTCGGTGCTTTCGACCGCCTTCTCCAGACTGTCGGCCACAGGCAACAGCTCTTTCACAAACTTCTCGAGCGCAAACTTGTGAGCTTTTTCCACATCAATCTCGGCCCGGCGACGGACATTCTGCATCTCCGCCTGTGCCCGCAAGGCCTGCTCCTGGTACTCCTGCAGTTTCTGCTGCAGCACATCCAGCTCAGAGCCCTGCTCCGGTGACTGCTCGGCATCCTGGTTACCTGCAGCCTGCTCTTCCGCCGCAGCTTCTGCTGCCTCGTTGCGTTCTTCTACCTGTTCGTTGCGCTTTTCGTCAGCACTCATGACAACTCCTGATAACGTTTTCACGGCCACGGAGGCCTGCAGAAATAACCACTCCCGCTTGTGCAGAAAGCAGGAAAGAATCGCTTTGCGAACCGATATGGGGGGGCCCGCTTCCCGGGTTTCAACCGTCACCCACGCAATCTTTGATGTTTTCATCATTTCCTGTTTGCAAACCAGAAAAACCCTGTATATATTCACAGCAACTGTATGAACGAACAGTGGTCAGAGTTATTACTTGCTCAAGAACGAGCGGAGGTTGCGGCATGCTCACACAACTCACGGTATCGAACTACGCCATTGCAGAAAGGGTTGAACTCCAGTTCAACCGCGGTATGACAGCCCTGACTGGGGGGGAAACCGGCGCCGGCAAGTCGATTGTGCTTGATGCCCTTGGCCTGGCCATGGGAGGCCGGGCCGATGCCGGCGCTGTTCGCCATGGCGCCAAGCGTGCCGACATTACCGCCAGCTTCGATATATCCCGCATCCCCCCCGAAGCCCGGTCCTGGCTGGACAGCCATGAGCTGGACGACAAGGACGATTGCATCCTGCGCCGGACCATCAGCAAGGACGGCCGCTCCAAGGCATTCATTAATGGCCAGCCCTGCCCGCTGTCACAATTGAAAGAACTGGGCGGCCTGCTGATGGATATCCACAGTCAGCACCAGCATCAATCCCTGCTGCGTAAGGAAACCCACCGAAAGCTGCTGGACGAGTTCGCCGGCGCGGAAAGCCTGGCCGACGAAACCCGATCTGCATGGAAAGCCTGGCACCAGACGCGTCAGAAACTACAGCAACGCCAGCACAATGCTGATGAGGCCGAGGCCCGTTTACAGCTGCTGCGCTATCAGGTGGAAGAGCTGGACAGGTTGGCGCTGGGCGAGGACGAACAGACAACCCTGGAAGCCGAACAGGCACAGCTCAGTCAGGCCGACGCCGTACTTCACAGCAGCCACCAGGCCGCCCTGCTATGCACTGAAGATGAGGTTTCGGCCGCAGACCTGTTGCGCCAGGCACTGCACCAACTGGAGCAACTGCCGGTTGATGTCCCGGCACTGACCGACACCATCCAGATGCTGAACGAAGCACAGATTCAGATTTCAGAAGCCGGCGACAACCTGCGCCGCTTCGTAGACGACTACGAAGCCGACCCGGTCCGACTGAACGAAGTGGAAGAACGGCTCAGCGCCATTTATCAGATGGCGCGCAAACACCGAATCACCCCCCCGGAGGAGTTACCGGAATTGCATCAACGCCTGAGCCAGGAGCTGGCCGAACTGGATGGCGGTGAAGGCAGCCTGGAACAGCTTCAGGCCGAGCTGGAAAACCTGCGGGCACGGTTTGACGCCCTGGCCACCAACCTGACAGAAACACGCCGGAATGCCGCCATCGAGCTCGACCAGCGAATCGCCCGGGAGTTGGCACAATTGAGCATGCCATCGGTGCAGTTTGTCAGCCACCTGAGCCGGAACAGTGATGATGAACCTGCCCCCCCTCACGGCATGGAAGAGGTGGAATTCCTGGTGAGTGCCAACCCGGGCCAACCCGCCCGATCGTTGGCCAAGGTGGCTTCCGGCGGTGAACTTTCCCGCATAAGCCTGGCCATTCAGGTGGTTGTGGCACAAACCTCCACCACACCGACGCTGGTATTCGATGAGGTGGATGTCGCATCGGTGGCGGCACCGCGGAGGTCGTAGGCCGCCTGCTGAGATCACTCGGCGAGAATGGCCAGGTACTGTGCGTCACGCACCTGCCGCAGGTGGCGGCCCAGTGCCATCAGCATTTGTTCGTCAGCAAATTTACCGAGAAAGACGCGACCTATTCACGCATCGAATCCCTGGATGACCAGGGGGGGCGGATCAGCGAAGTCGCAAGGATGCTTGGCGGAGTGGACATGACAGAACAGACCATAGCCCATGCCCGGGAGATGTTTGTAAAGGGCCAGGCAACCCATCACTAATCCCCCCCCTCTCGTTTCGGAGAGCTTCTGGGCCAGCCTTGTCGCTGGCCCTTTTTTTTACTTCTTATCGGACTTCAGTGGCTTCACGTAAAGGATCAGGCTGTGATCGACAATCTCATAGCCGTGCTCTGCCGCAATCTTCTGCTGGCGCTCCTCGATAACCTCATCGACGAACTCAACAACTTCGCCAGTCTGGGTGCAAACCATGTGGTCGTGATGATCATCACCGGCCATCTCGAACACCGCGTGACCGCCTTCGAAATTATGACGTAACACGAGGCCTGCAGCTTCGAACTGGGTCAGCACCCGGTAGACTGTCGCCAGGCCCACGTCATCGCCCTGGTCCAGCAGCTTTTTATAAACGTCTTCAGCACTCAGGTGATGTTCTTCGGCATTCTCAAGGATATTGAAGATCTTGACCCTTGGCAGAGTAACCTTCAGACCGACTTTTCGTAATTCGGCGTTTTCAGATGACATGTTACCATTCGCTCTTTGGTGTGCCTCACGGCTTCCGGTATGATGAAGCCGCAGTACGACGGATGACCCGTTTCACACCTGCTCAACGCAGGCGAATTCAAGATAGAGGATTTCCCCCCCCGGCGATGCAAAAGCTCCCCCCCGCTATCGTTCTTATTAGCATTTTATCCTTGTCCGGCTGTGTTTTTCCGGGCGTTTACAAAATCAATGTCCAGCAGGGCAACATTGTCACCGATGAGGAGCTGACGGAACTGTCCGAAGGCATGCCCAGAAGTCAGGTTCACGCGCTGCTGGGAAGCCCGTTGATGCTGAACCCCCCCGTCGACCCGTCCCGGGAATACTATGTTTACACCTTTCAGCGCCGGGGGGGCAACGAGATCGAAGAACAGCGCATCATCGTTTACTACGAGAATGATCAGCTGAGCCACTACGAAGCCCAGCTCCTGGAAGAAACACCAGCCTACTAG
>JDSH01000057.1_pt1 | contig 43952 bp, 56 predicted proteins | sample 199451 | NCBI WGS metagenome assembly JDSH01 (sample SAMN02584198, study PRJNA231836) | bioreactor metagenome | isolation source: continuous culture bioreactor electron acceptor NO2- transfer2 day 38 after... | place: Germany: Bremen | reverse complement strand
ACCGTTGAGGAAGGCCGTGGCTGGAAGACGAGCTGGACGTGGTGGAAGGCATGCAGTTTGACCGCGTTCCTGAGCCCGTACTTCATCAACAACCAGGACAACATGTCTGCCGAGCTGGAAGACCCGTACATCCTGTTGGTCGACAAGAAGATCTCCAACATCCGCGAACTGCTGCCGGTGCTGGAAGCAGTTGCCAAGGCTGGCAAACCGCTCCAGATCATTGCTGAAGACATCGAAGGCGAAGCCCTGGCTACTCTGGTGGTCAACAACATGCGCGGCATTGTGAAAGTCAACGCTGTGAAGGCGCCTGGCTTTGGTGACCGTCGCAAGGAAATGCTGCAGGATATCGCCATTCTGACTGGCGGTACGGTGATTTCCGAAGAAGTCGGCCTGACCCTGGAAAACACCACTCTGGATGACCTGGGTACTGCCAAGCGTGTCAACGTGACCAAGGAAAACACCACGATCATCGGTGGCGCTGGTGCCGAGGCTGATATCAGCGCTCGCGTTGAGCAGATTCGCAAGCAGATCGAAGACAGCAGCTCTGATTACGACAAAGAGAAGCTGCAAGAGCGCGTCGCCAAGCTGGCTGGCGGTGTCGCCGTCATCAAAGTGGGCGCCGGCTCTGAAGTTGAAATGAAAGAGAAGAAGGCCCGCGTTGAAGACGCTCTGCACTCCACCCGCGCTGCCGTTGAAGAAGGCATCGTAGCTGGTGGTGGTGTTACCCTCATCCGCGCTATTGCGGCTCTGGACAAGGTAGACGCCATCAACGACGAGCAGAAAGCCGGTGTGAACATTCTGCGTCGCGCCATGGAAGCTCCGCTGCGTCAGATCGTATTCAATGCAGGCGGTGAGTCTTCTGTGGTGGTTGCCAAGGTAAAAGAAGGCGAAGGTTCCTTCGGCTTCAACGCTGCTACCGAGCAGTATGGCGACATGCTGGAAATGGGTATCCTGGATCCCGCCAAGGTAACCCGTTCTTCCCTGCAGGCAGCGGCTTCTGTCGCTTCTCTGATCATCACCACCGAGGCGATGGTTGCAGACGAGCCGGAAGACGAGAAAGCCGGCGGTGGTATGCCGGATATGGGTGGCATGGGCGGAATGGGAGGCATGGGCGGCATGATGTAATGCCGGCCAGATCCCGAACAGGTCTCAGTTTCTGAGGCCTGGCCCGATCTACCCCCCCTGAAAACCCCCCCGCGCTGGTTCACACTGGCGCGGGGGGGTTTTTCGTTTTTTTGTCATGAACTTGCCCAATGGCTTTGTTAGACTCGGCTACCGGTTTTTAAATGTGCCAATTGCAATGACTGAATCCCGACCAAAATCCTTTCTCGGCCCTGGCAAAGTGGTTCTGCTGCTGTTGCTCGGTCTGCTGGTTTACGGGATCACGCTGATTGTTCTGGTTCCGGCTGGCTGGCTCTGGCAGCAGGCCTCGGCCAGGTGCAGCTGCCAGAGCAGGTTCGGGTGCAGCAGGTATCCGGGCGTCTCTGGGATGGGGGGGCCGCAGGGGGGGTTGTTGTGGCTGGTTTTCCGGCGCGCCTGGAATGGCAATTTGGCTGGCCATCGTTGTCCGGGGGGGTGACATTACCGCTGCAATTTTCTGTGTCTTCATCACAATCCCGCGTGGAAGGGGGGGTTGCCCGTGCCGGTTGGCAGGGTAATTTTGAGGTCAGTGCCAATGGGGGGGTGGTAGCGGTTGCCGAGTTCGAGCAGCTGATACGCCAGAGCGGTGGCGCCATGATTGAGGGAACCGTGTCTGTGGATCGCTTCGAGATGTCCTGGGCAGACGGTCGCCTGAAGTCAGCAGACGGGCTCGGGCGCTGGGATGGTGGTAGGGTTACCTGGCCGATGGGCAATCAGGTGGGCCAGGCCGTGTTTCCGCCCATGCAGGCAGACCTGGACACCGTGGACGGAGGCGTTTCATTGGTAGTGGCAGAGCAGGGTGCAAGCGGGCCGGCGGCTGATGCCAGCATACTCTGGGATGGCATGATGGAACTGCGGGTGTACAAGCGCATGGTCGATCTGGCGCAACAGCCTGGCCAGATTCTGCAAGGCCGGGTGACGTAGTGTTCCGGGTCCGGCAGCCATTGCTGCCCGGAGGCCTGTAATATGATGAAGCTGTCGGTGGGGGGGCGTCAGGAGCGGTTCTCGCGTACATTGGCGAATCTGCTGTTGCTTGCGCTGGTGCTTTACCTTGCGGTAGAGCTGGCGAAACTAACCTGGTTGATTGCCTGGAACGACCGGCCTGTACCGGAAATCTTCGGGCAGACGGCTGCCGGCGCTGAGGTCCGTAGCCGAGTGGTAGGGGGGGCTCCGATCGCCGGTTATGAGTTCTTCGGGAGACCGGATAATCAGGTGGGTGTGGCCGACGTGGTGCGCCGCTCTGCACCGGAAACCGGGCTGCGCCTGAGGCTGGAAGGTGTGCTTGTCGGGCAGCGTCCGGAGGACTCCGGTGCTATAGTTGCCGGAAGTAACGGCGAAACCGAATACTATCGGGTTGGCGACCAGTTACCGGGCAACGCTGAGCTGGCGGAGGTCGAGGCTGGCAGAATTCTGCTACGCAGGGGGGGGAGGTAGCGAATCCCTGGCGTTTGAGGAACAGATAGAGACCGGAGCGCTGGTTGCGGAAGAGCCGGTGCAAACGGCAGAATCGCCGGATATCTACCTGGAAGACGCCAGAGCGCGGCTGGACAGTGAAGGCGTGGCTGCACTGGCAACCTACGGTCTGCAGCCTGCAGAGGATCGCAGTGGGTATGTGTATGATGGCTCGAACGCCATGCTGAACGCCGTGAATCTGCGTCCGGGAGATATCATTACCTCGGTGAACGGTCAGCCTCTGGGCGACATCGAGCAGGACAAGCAGCTGCTGGACAGTTGGCGCAGCAGCCGCAGCTGGATATAGAAATTGAACGTGACGGAACCCTGCTGACGGTCAGTTACGCCATACCCGAACAATGGCGCTGACAGGTACTCAAAATAACAGGACGATATCGCCAGATGTATAACCACAAGATCAACCTCCTCCAGGCAATTATGTTCGCGCTTTTACTGCCGCTGGCGTCGCTGGCGCAGGCGCAGGAAGAAACCTGGAGGCTGAACCTCAAGGATGCGGACATTCGGGCCTTCGTCACCCAGGTGGCAGACATAACCGGCTACAGCTTTGTGGTGGATCCCCCCCGGGTTAAAGGGAAAGTGACGGTATTGTCCAGTGCCCCCCCCATGAACAAGGATGAAATCTACGATCTTTTCCTGGCAGTGCTGAATGTGCACGGTTTTACTGCGATCCCCCCCGGAGAGGAAGTCGTCAAAATTGTCCAGCAGGTCGATGCCAAACAGTCTGCAGAGAACCTGAACAGGTTTCCGCAAACGCCCTCCGAGCAATTGATCACCCGTGTTATCCAGATTGATAATGCCAACGCCCTGGAACTGGTTCCGATTCTGCGGCCCCCCTGGTTGCCAAATACGGCCATCTGGCGGGCGTGGCTGCGGCAAACGCCCTGATTGTCAGTGATCATGCCTCTAATATCGCTCGCATTGAACAGATCGTGCGGGAACTGGACAGCCCCCCCTCAAAATACGAAGTGGAAGTGATTCAGCTGCAGGAAGCCTGGGTTGGTGACATGGTGACCCTGCTGCAGGAGCTGGCACCAGAAGAGCTTGGCCGCGCTGGCGGTGAGAATGCCGCACGCAAATACAGCGTGACAGCCGACGAGCGCAGCAATCGATTGATTCTGAGGGGGGGCGACGAAACCTTTCGGGACAAGATGCGCGGTTTGATTCTCCAACTGGACCAACCGTCCGCCAGTGGCGGAACCACCAAAGTGATTCGTCTTCGTCATGCCGATGCCAAGACCCTGACCGAAATACTCAAAGGTGTGATGGGTGAGGTAGTGAAAGAGAGCAGCGCTGGCGGCAGCCGGGTGGCTCTACCGGGAATCCGGGCAGCAGCTTTTCAGTCTTTGCTGATGAAGGGCTGAATGCTCTCGTTGTCCGGGGGGGGACCCCCCCTCCCTGATGCAGGAAGCCGAGCAGATTGTGGCACAGCTGGATGTGCGCCGTGCCCAGGTGATGATTGAAGCGGCGATTGTGGAAATCAGTGATGAGCTGGGCGATCAGCTCGGGGGGGTGCAATTGGCGGCTGGCGATGAGTCTGCTGGTTCATTTCCGGTGCTGGGTACAAACCTGACCAGTGGCCAGGGTATGGTTGGCCTGAACTCCGTGATCGGAGCTCTGGTGGGTGACACTATTCCGCAGCTTGCCGGCGGGTTGACCGTCGGTGCCGGGCAGCGTGATGAGGATGGTGTTACCTGGGGGGGCTTACTGATTCAGGCACTGTCCTCTTCCTCTGCGGCGAACCTGTTGTCTACGCCCAGCATTATTACCCTCGACAATCAGGAATCTGAAATTATCGTTGGCCAGAACGTACCGTTCCGTACTGGCCAGTCTACCGTGACCGGAGACGGGACCACCAACCCGTTTACCACCATCGAGCGGCGCGATGTGGGGGGGTTGTCGCTGAAAGTCACGCCTACGATCAGTGCAGATGGCCTGGTGCGTCTGGTGGTTGAGCAAACGACCGAGGACATTTCCACAACCAGCGTTGATGGTGCGTCCGATCTGATCACCAACAAACGTGAGATTAAAACCACCGTGCTGGCGGATGACGGTGAGACCGTGGTACTGGGCGGTCTGATCAAGGACGATTACCAGGTCAGCAAGAGCAAGGTACCGCTGCTGGGCGATATCCCGGTGCTTGGTCGCTTGTTCTCTTCTGAATCCGAGACCCGCGTTAAGCGCAACCTGCTGGTTTTCCTGCGCCCCCCCACGATCATGCTGGGCAAGGCAGATGCTGTGGCGGCGACCACTGAAAAGTTCAACCGCCTCTGGGATGTAAACCTGGAAGTGCGGGAAAAGCTTGGCTTGCCGCAGGAAGAATCCGATCCGTCGGTCGATATGCTGTTTGAAGGGCGCCGGCAGTAGGTATTGTGCTGACGAGACAGCGTGGATAACCGCGCTGTCTGATCATCGCCCTGGCGAGCAGGGTTGGGGGGGTGGTGGTTCGAGCGCCCTCAGAGTGGCGGCATCGGGCAATCCAGCTGATCCGCCACCAGCCTCATTAATTCGTATTCCTTAACTTCCACCTTTCCGTCGTGACTGATGCAATGTCCGCAGGCATCAATAATGGCAGGCTTCAGCAGTGGTGAGAGCTTGCTGAGGACATTCAGAGCAGCTCTCAGGTTCTGCATGGTGATCTTGCCGTGCATAGTTTCGTCGTTTCCGTTGCCAAACCCGGAAATAGCCTCCTGATAGAGCGCTTGAGCCTTTTCCGGTGCTTCGGTGCCGGCCCGGGCGAACAGGCTCAGCACCTGCTCAATGGCGGGTTTGACTTGCCGGAAGCTTCGGTATTTCACGGGCACCACCTGCCCGGAGCCACGGCCCAGGTGCCGCCACAGGAAGGTGGTGAGTGCGAGCTCGAACAGGGTCACCCGGTTGTCCGCCTGAACCAGCGTCTGAATGTTTGCGAGAAGGGTATCCCGCTCCTCCGGATCGAGCTTTCGCAACGCCGGCATGGCCAGTTCAAGCATTGGAAAACGTGCGCGTTCGCCGAGTTCCTTTAGGGATGGCAGTAGTTTGCCAAGCAACTCGGTAGGGCGCCCAGCACGGAGTGCTCTGGTATGAGAGCAAGCCTCTCGGTTTGCTCGGGGGGGTCCGTCAGTTCGTAAATCACCAGGCCATAGCAAAGCTGCACGGCTCCAGCCCGGGTATATAACAGGTTGCGAAAGGTCGATGGCAGTTTTTTTCAGGAGATTGCTGGCGAAGCGCTCGCTGTCCGCGGAAACCGTGCCAACGCGGCTGGACAGCGCAGGGGGGGCTGCCGTCGGAGACTCGTTGGTCAGGGAGCTTGCCAGAGGCGATAGGCTGTACTTTCGGGTGCCTTGAGCGGGTTCGACTACCTGGCTCACCAGGTCGCCAATGGCTGCCTTATCCGGACTGCGGCCTTGTCCCTGCAAGCGTGAGCCAGGTTCGGTATCCCGTAGCCTGCTGCGCAGGCGTGCCATCAGCTGGCTGGATGGCGTTGATTCGTTCGTCAATGGGAGGGTGGGATGCCAGCAAAGAGGTGAATTTCATCCTTGCCGCCTCGCCGAAACACATGTGGTTCATGTCGCTGGCATGGCTGGTAGTGTCCAGATACCCGCCTTTCATCCCGATTTTGAACAGGCTGCGCCAATGCCTTCGGGGGGGTTACGAGTGAACTGAACGGATGACGCGTCGGCCAGCATCTCCCGTTGACGTGAGACGGCCGACTGAATGAGCCGGCCAAAGAACACGCCGACATATCCGATCAGCATCAAGGCCAGCCCGATCAGCCCCCCCATGGCAGCCTGTGCCCGGCCGTCCCGGTTTCGGCTACGACCGCTGCTGTAGAAGCCAGCCCTCAGGAGAAACTGGCCAATCTGGCCGATCATCAGTATACCGGCCAGCAGGGCGATCAACCTGACATTGATGCGCATATCGCCGTTGAGGATGTGGCTGAATTCGTGGCCTACCACGCCCTGGAGTTCGTCCCGGTTCAATTGGGTCAGGGCTCCGTGGGTAACCACCATCACCGCTTCACCAGGGGGGGTGTAACCGGCCACAAAGGCGTTGATGCCGGTTTCATGGTCCATCACGTAGAGCTCCGGTACCGGAACGCCACTGGCAATCGACATTTCTTCGACGATATTGCGCAGTTTGCGTTCTTCCGGGTCGCGGGTGTCCGGATCAATAGCCCGGGCACCAACCATTCTCGCCACGCGGGTGCCGCCTCCGGCGAGGTCCACCCAGCGTACCAGGGAGCCGATGCCAATCAGCGCGACCACCGCACCGGCGGTTGTCAGGCCATGGCTGGACAGTAGCCAGTAATGAAAAGGCAGGGCCGAGGTCTGGCTGCGGGTGACCATGTAACCCACCAGACAGACCGCCAGAGTAATCAGGGTGACTGCGGTGAGAAACAGCACAACCAACAAGCCAGTGTTGCGCCGGGCACTGGCCTGGCGCTGGAAGAAACCGGGGGGGCTCGCCATGAATCAGGCCTCAGAAACTGACTTTTGGAGCCTGGCGGGCCTCTGGAGATTCAAGCTGGAGCTGGGCGGTTTCCTTGAACGCAAACAGGCCAGCGACCAGATTGTTGGGGGGGAACTTCTCGCGGAAGATGTTGTAGTTCATCACGCCATCGTTATACGCCTGGCGCGCGAACGCGACACGGTTCTCGGTGCTGGAGAGTTCTTCCATCAGTTGCTGGATGGTCTCGTTGGCTTTCAGCTCAGGGTAGTTCTCGGCCACGGCGTAGAAATTGGCGAGGGCTTTGGTCAGCAGGTTCTCGGCGCTGCAAGGCGTTGGATCTTGGTGCTGTCGCCTGGGTCACGGGCGGCATCTTTCTGGGCACTGACCGCGTTATTGCGTGCTTCCATTACCTGGGTCAGGGTGGACTTTTCATGGTCCAGATAGGCTTTGGCGGACTCCACCAGGTTGGGGGGGATCAGATCGTGGCGGCGCTGAAGCTGGACATCAATCTGGGCGAAGCCATTCTTGAACTGGTTGCGCAAAGAAACAAGCTGGTTGTAGATAAACACCAGATAGAGGATGACAACGGCAATTACTACAAGACCGATGACAGTCGTTCCCATGACTACTCCTAAGGGCTAAAGGTTCAGGCGTTATTTTCCACGATCCGGGCGTGGAAAGTCTGTACGAAATTCTCAAAATCTCTGGGTAACAGGGGGGGTTTGGAGAAGAAATACCCCCCCTGAGCAAGCGCACAGCCACGCTGGCTGAGGTAATACTCCTGCTCTGCTGTTTCCACACCTTCTGCGACGACGGTCAGATTCAGGCTCTTGCCAAGGTCGATGATGGTGTTGGCAATTCGGGTATCTTCCTCGTTGATCAGCAGGTCCCGAATGAACTGCTTGTCGATCTTCAGATGCTGTACCGGCATCTGCTTCAGATAGGTCAGCGATGAATAGCCCGTGCCGAAATCATCAACCGCAATACTGATGCCGGCCCGATGCAGCCGATGCAGCTTGGCGACCGCATCGGTGAGGTTGGTCATAAAGCTGGTTTCGGTCACTTCCAGTTCCAGGCGTCCCGCCGGAATATTATGACGTTTCAGGGTGTTGAGAATATCGTCAACAATGGATTCCTGGCGTAGCTGAACGGCGGAAAGGTTCACGGCGATTCTGAGGTGAGTACCTTCGGATGCCCAGCGAGCGGCCTGCCAGCAAGCCTGATCCAGGACCCATTGACCAATCTCGACGATGGAACCATTCGCTTCCGCTACCGGAATGAAAAGGTCCGGGGGGGGAATCATGCCGTGTTCAGGGTGTTCCCACCGCAGCAGTGCTTCTGCACCAATAACGCGCCGTGTCTCCAGATTGATCTGTGGCTGGTAGACCAGATGGAATTCGTGGTTTGCGAGGGCCTGGGCCAGGTCCTTTTCCATCTGTTTGCGTTCGCGAATTTCCTTGTCGATGCTGGCCACATAGAACTGGAAGTGGTTGTGCCCGGTCTGCTTCGCCAGTGCCATGGTTTGTTCGGCGCTCTGGAGCAAGCGATCGGCCTGGTCGGCATCTGACGGAAACAGGGAAATCCCCCCCAGGGTGGCGGTCATGGAAATCCGGTGGTTGCCCGAATTGATGGGAGAGCCGATGGTAGCGAGTACCTTCTCGGCGGTTTCCGCCGCCTGGAATCCATCGCGCAGATGTTTCTCAACAATGACGAACTGGTCGCTGCCCAGCCGCGCGACATTGAATCTGTCGGATGAGAGGTTGGCGGTCAGGCGACTGGCCACCGTTTGAAGGATGGTGTCGCCGGTGCGGAAACCGCACTGCTCATTGACGGATTTGAAGTCGTCAATACCGCAGACCATCAGAGCGATAGAGCTGTGGCCTTCCTGGCTCGTTCAATAGAGCCCTGAAGATCTTCCATAAAGGCATCGCGGCTGGGCAGGCCTGTCAGTGTGTCGTAACGGGCCAGTCGGGTGACCCGGTCTTCTGCTTCCCGATGTTTTTTCTGGGTATCTCCGATGGCTACGAGCAGATTGTTGGTGGCGTTAACCCAGAGGCCAAGCTCGTCGGCCCGGTGTCCTTCCGGGATCGAAACCAGGCGATCGTCCGGGTGTGCCGGGTCCACCTTTTTGACCGACTGCACAATGCGCAGCAGCGGGCGGGTCAGCAGCAGATGGAACACCACGAACAGTACGATGCCAAGAATGAGTGCCAGGGCGATGCCTGATGCAAACGTCACCAGTGCTCGGCCGAGCCAGGTTCGAGCATAGGGGGGGGCGGTGTCGTAGTGAACCTCAAGATAGCCGTAGACAAGATCCGGATTGCTGCCTCGCGTGAGACTCTCGCGGTATTCGCGAACCTGGCCGAATATCGGGTCAGTTAAAGGGCGAAACGGGGGGGAGTCCTGCAGAGGCCGTAGCCGATCACCCAGTTCATCACCGTCGGGATGGGTGATTTTGGCCATGTGAATGGGTTCCAGGGCGAACAGTCCATCCACCACCTGTTGGGCGAGCGTGTCATCAATGCTGAAAACGGCCTGGGTGGCAGAGTCTTCCACCATGGCAAGGGTCTGGGCCGCATCACGCTCCAGTTCAGCGGATACCCTCTTTGCATCCAGCACCACCTGTACCGCGCTCATCAGAATACCGCTCAGCAACGCGACGAGCAGTACCCATCGGAGAATGCGATATCCGAGGTGGTTCTCTACTTCAAAGGTTTTTTGCATCCGCTGTTCTTGGCTCATCTGTCTGATTGGTTCTGTCGGACCCTGCGACAGGATCTATCACGCGGCACATGACAGTATGGTTCAGATTCCTTTCAACTTCATGGAGTATGGACGATTTTTTCAGAGTTTCTTGTGGATGCGTGTGTCGATTTGTTTCGGTTTCGTCGCATTCAGATACAGAAACGCCCGCAGGGGGGGTTCCCGTGCGGGCGTTTGGTCAACGGTCAGGCTGTTGCTACCTACCGTTGTTCCGGCTGGATCAGGCCAGGTTTTCGTTCACGAAATCCCAGTTGACCAGGTTCCAGAACGCTTCCAGGTAATTCGGACGGCTGTTCCGGTAGTCGATGTAGTAGGCGTGCTCCCAGACATCAACGGTCAGTACCGGCTTATCGGCGCCGGTCAGCGGAGTTTCGGCGTTGCTGGTGTTGGCGATGGCAACACTGCCGTCAGCTTTTTTTCACCAGCCAGGTCCAGCCAGAACCAAAGTTGTTGGCGGCCTTGTCGTTGAATTCTTTCTTGAAGTCTTCGAAGGAGCCAAAGGCCTTCTCGATGGCTTCTTTGGCGGCGCCGGTGGGTTCACCACCACCGTTCGGGCTCAGGCAGTGCCAGTAGAAGGTGTGGTTCCATACCTGGGCTGCGTTGTTGAACAGCGGGCCGCTGGCGCTCTTGATGATGTCTTCCAGAGACTTGTTGGCATTCTCAGTACCTTCAACCAGACCGTTCAGCTTGGTTACGTAGGTGTTGTGATGTTTGCCGTAGTGGTACTCAAGGGTTTCCTGAGAGATATGCGGTTCCAGTGCGTTTTTTTTCGTAAGGCAGTGCGGGAAGTTCAAATGCCATGAGGTCGTTCTCCCTGGTTCTCTCTGTTTATGTGAGTTGACACTCTCGCAATATAAGGGCGGTTTGAGTTAAATCAACCCTTTGTTGTGAGAGAGCTTTTAAACTCGGGGGGGCTGCCGGGCAGAAACTGAGCGCAGTTCCGGACCCGCCAGACCAGCTCTTCATAACTGTCTGCCAGAATGTTCACATGCCCGAGCTTGCGCCCTGGGCGCTCCCCCCCTTTATTGTAGAGGTGAAGGTGAGCGTAGGGCAGTTCCAGTATCCGTTCAATGTCGCCGTGCTCGCCGATGATATTAATCATGCAGCTCAGGCCGCGTGCCTGAACATTGCCCAGAGCGTGTCCGCTGACCGCGCGAATGTGATTCTCGAACTGGCTGGTCATGGAACCCTCAATGGTCCAGTGCCCGGAATTGTGGACCCGTGGAGCCATCTCGTTTGCTACCAGGCCGTCCCCCCCGGTCTCAAACAGTTCCAGAGTCAGTACGCCCACATAGTTCAATTCGTTCAATAGTGCCTTGATGTACTTTTCAGCATCTTGCTGGATGTGGGGGGGTTGCAGTCCGGGTGCCGGGGGGGCAATGGAGTAGCGCAGAATGCCCTCGTGGTGGGTGTTCTCGGCTATGGGGGGGTAAAAGGCGACATCGCCATCCTCACCGCGAACAGCGATGATGGACACTTCGCGTTTGAAGTTAACGAACTTCTCCACGATTACCCTGGGATGGCCGATGGCGGTCCAGGCTTCTTCTGCCTGTTCCGGATCTCTCAGGACGGCCTGGCCTTTGCCGTCGTAGCCCTCAGTGATGGATTTGGCTACCACCGGGCAGCCAAGTGCCTCGGCAGCGGCTTTCAGGGAAGCGGCGCTATCAGCGATTTTCCATTCCGGCGTTGGAATGCCAAGCTGGCCGAACAGGGTTTTCTCTGCCTCCCGGTTCTGGCAAACCTGAAGCGCCCGGGGGGGGCAGGGGGGGTGAACCGGCTTGTGTTGGGCCAGCTTCTCCGCCACTTCAACAGGCAGGTGCTCGAATTCGTAGGTTACGCGGTCGACGCGGGAGAGGAAGTCGTCCAGGTAGCTGCCGTCGCGATCCACAATGACTTCCCCCCCCAGACCAGCGCTGGGGGGGCTGCCGGACATGTCGTAGAACACAAATTCCTTTGCGAGGGGGGGGTATCCGGCAAGGGCCAGCATGCGCCCGAGTTGGCCGGCTCCTAGTACACCGATTCTCATCTGGTTCTCCTGATAAAAAGAAAGCTGCTTCGGTGCCTGAGCGGGCCGGGGGGGAAGACTTTCCAAAACACGCTACGGGCACATCCCTGTGCGCTTGTTTCGGGCCGTCCTTGGCCCTCAACAGTTTTGGAAAGTCTTCCCCCCGGCCCGCTCACCTGGCTTTGGCTTGGTGCTACTGATCCCTGGGATCAGGGTTATCCAGAATCGTCTGGGTCTGGTTTTTCCTGAAGTCTTCCACCGCCTGGCGAACCTTGTCGTCGAACGTGCCAACGATCTGTGCTGCCAGCAGGCCTGCGTTGGTGGCGCCAGCCTTGCCAATCGCCAATGTGCCAACAGCAATGCCGCCTGGCATCTGCACGATGGAAAGCAGCGAATCCAGGCCATTCAGTGCTTTTGATTGTACGGGCACGCCCAGCACCGGCAAAGACGTTTGTGAGGCAACCATGCCCGGCAGGTGCGCCGCGCCGCCGGCGCCACCGATGATGACCTTCAGTCCGCGATCGGCCGCGGTCTTGGCGTAATCAAAAAGCAGATCCGGTGTGCGATGGGCGGAGACAACCCGGGTTTCGTAGGGCACGCCGAGTTTGTCGAGCATATCGGCAGCGTGTTCCATGGTGGGCCAGTCAGATTTGGAGCCCATGATGAGTCCAACAAGCGGCTGCATAAGCAACAGTCCTGTGATAATTGGAAAGCCGGCCATTGTATGTTCTGGCCAGTTGCCGTGCAACACGGCAAGCCCGGGCGTCCGGGTGCCGGAGCGCTTTCTTTAAAAGCCTTCATTTTAACCTGTCCGTAACTGCAGGTATTATCGTTGGTTATACAATTAAACCATCCATTTCCAGGAGCTGTAATGGAACCCATCCGCCCGGACGAAGATGAGCTGAGAGCAGAACCCCCCCCGATCGGCGCCGGGGGGGAAGCGCGAACCCCCCCTCGTGCCAGTAAAGAGCGTGAGGCCGGGCGTGGGGGGGCTCCCAAAGCCAGGCCGCCAGGTGCAGTTGCGGGCTCTGGCGGAGGCGGTGGTCGTGGTGGACGAGTTCTTGTCTGGGGGGGAGCGATTTTCGGGCTTGCAGTGGCTGCTGGCGCAGGGTGGTATAGCCAGAGTCAGCGCATCGCGGCGCTGGAGAGTCACTTGGAAGAGGCGGATTACTGGGCGCGGCAAAGTAAGCTGGCACTGGCCCGTTTTGAGGGCGAGCTTTCCGAAACCGGGGGGGAATCCTTGCAGGAGCGGGGGGGTGCCTCTCTGGAGGAAAAGATAGCGGCCAATGCGGAAAAGGTTGAGACCGCCAACAGTGAAATCCGCAAGCTCTGGGTGGTTGCCAATGAGCGCAACCGGAAACAGCTTGAGGAGCATGGTCAGCGGCTCTCGGTGCTGGATCAGAATCTGGCCGAGACCGGCAAATCGGTGTCAGATCTGGAAACCACGCTCGAGCAGGTTCGTACCACGTTTGCTGGAGATATCGCCCAACTGAGCCAGAAGCTGGAGACGTCTGTGGCTGCGCTGGAGCAGGCAAATAGTGAGGCGACGTCGCAACTGACCAGGCTGAGTCAGCAGATCGGTGATATCGATCAGGTGGTAGAGAGCCGTATCCGCCGGTTTGAGCAGGAGCAGAAACTGGGTATCGATGGTATTGAAAGCCGGCTGTCCTCCGTCGAGGCTCGAACGGACGGCCTCGCAGGAGCCGGTGATGTTCAGGCGCTGCGGAATCGACTGGCAGAACTGGCCTGGACCGTGGAATCCATCGATGCTTCCCGTGCCCAACTTACCTCGCGCCTCGTGCGCCTGTCGGAGGAGGTCAATCAGCTCAGGGCGTCGAACTCAGGGCAGTAACGGTTGCCGGGGGGGGTGAATGTAACGGTTTGTATTCATCCCTTGCGGTAGCTCTCATTTCTTGTGGTGGCCAGTTGTTATGATCGTCCCTACTCGATAAGGGATGAAGAGTGCATAACAATGAAAATCCGAGTGCCTTTCGTTAAAAGTGCCGCCGTTGTGGCATGCTTTCTGGTGTTGTCTGGCTGCACCGTTTATCAGTCTATCGGCAAGAGTGTGGGTGGCTTTCTGCATCCGGTGTCGGGCCATGATTTCGTGCATATCGACACCGATCAGTGGGACCAGAGCAATGCCTTGTTGTATTTCTACCGTACCCACTCCCAATGGGCGGCGGATGAGATCGAGTCTCCCAGCGTCTATATTGACGACAAGCACTATTTCAACATCCGCGATAACAGCTTTACCTGGCTGGAAGTGAGCCCCCCCGGTGAACGGCACATCGCCATGCGTCGGCCTTTGCTTGGGCTTGAAGGCCTGAACTCCTTCAGTTTGAGCCTGATTGCGGATGCCTCTCTGAAGGTGGAGCCTGGCAAGATCTACTACCTGAGATACAACGAACTGGAGGAGCCCTCGCGTCCTCATCCGGACCTGGACCCGGAGCACCCGCTGGCCTCCGGCGAGCTGCAGCTGGTTACCCGTGAATACGCCATGCAGTCGGACGAAATTGTGTCCACGCTGTTCCTGAACAGCGATCTACTGGCGCCGAACCATGCCGCAACGTCGATTGTCGAAGTTAACGAAGATACCGACTACGAGAAGCGGAAGCTGGCTCTTGAGCAGGAGCGCGAGCTGGAGATTGAGCGTCTGCAGCAGCAGGGTAAATATGAGGAGACCTCCTGGTTCTGGCCATTCGGGGGGGGTGGGCCAACGGTGCCGCTGGAAGCCGATCGCAAGCTGAAGGCGCTGGAGCAGGAGTATGCCCAACTGGAACTTGAGCGCGAGCGCAGGGAAGAGGCGGAATCGGGAGGCTGGTGGATCTTCTAGGCAATGTCTACACTGGGGGGATGGTGTAGTGAAGAGAGATAAAAACAATGTCCTTCAAAGATACGTTCCGGCTGCGTATTGACAGGCTGGCCGGACAGGTTGGTCCGTTGCTTGAGGAGTCCTGGCGGGAGGCTCGGCAACGCCTTGATGACCTTAACCAGGCGCTTGCCAGTCAGGCGGTGCCTGGCGAGCGCCGGGCGCGAGTGAGTGAGCTGGCTCTGAAGCGAAAGGGGGGGCAGCAGGCAGGTCAGAAGTCTGCGGAAATACGGCCCTTCCCTGAGCAGGGTAAAGCAGTACAACGTTCTGATTTTGATCAATAAATGTTCGCCTGAGAGCGTCTCGGAAAAAAAAGTTCAGTATTTTTCGGAAAAACATTTGACACAGTGAGCGAAATGCTTAAAATGCGCGTCTCACTTGGTTGAGACAGCAACGCTGACTCAGCGGGCGCCAAGCGCAGCAAGTGACTGTTTTGAGCCTGAAGTAAAGTAAGGCAGCGAAAGTGGGTGGTTAGCTCAGCTGGGAGAGCATCGCCCTTACAAGGCGAGGGTCGCAGGTTCGATCCCTGCACCACCCACCACTTTCAAAACAGGGTTCAGATTCGGCAAAGCTGAATCGATGCGGAGCGGTAGTTCAGTTGGTTAGAATACCGGCCTGTCACGCCGGGGGGGGTCGCGGGTTCGAGTCCCGTCCGCTCCGCCACCTTACCCTGGTGGTTAGCTCAGCTGGGAGAGCATCGCCCTTACAAGGCGAGGGTCGCAGGTTCGATCCCTGCACCACCCACCAGATTCTAAAAAGCAGACCAATTTGGTCTGCTTTTTTTATGCCCTCAGAAAATGCCAAGCTCCTTTGGCGAGCCGCAAAAAGGCCGGGCAGGGTTATCCTGACCGGCCTCTTCCTGAAGTGCCTTCTCTGAATTACTTGCCGATCAGGGACTGGCCGCAAACCCGAACCACGTTCCCGTTCACGCCCGCAGACGCAGGGTTGCAGTACCAGGCGATAGCCTCGGCCACATCTACCGGTTGCCCGCCCTGAGACAGGCTGTTCATGCGTCGACCGGCCTCACGGATGGTAAACGGCATGGCGGCGGTCATCTGGGTCTCAATAAAGCCCGGGGGGGCAATGGCATTGATGGTGATGCCGTTCTTCAGATGACGGGCCATGGCTTCGACGTAGCCAATCACGCCGCTTTTGGCGCAGGAGTAGTTGGTCTGGCCGAAATTGCCTGCGATGCCGCTGATCGAAGAAATGCAGACGATGCGGCCGTTTTCCCGCATCAGTTTGCGCTCAGCCAGTTCCTCGTCAATCAGCTCTTCTGCGGTCAGGTTGACGGCAATGGCCATATCCCAGAAATGTTCGGGCATGTTGCCGAGGGTTTTGTCTCTGGTGATGCCGGCGTTGTGGATGACGAAGTCGACACCGCCGGTTTCCTTTTCGATAAAGTCTGCGATCAGCTTTGGCGCCTTTTCATCGGTGATGTCGCAGGCGAGCGCCTTGCCTTTCAGGGCGCCGGTTACTTTCTGCAATTCCTCGAGTGCCGGCGGAATGTCGAGCCCGATGACGGTTGCCCCCCCATCTCTGGCCAGGGTTTCAGCGATAGCGGCGCCAATGCCTCGGGACGCGCCGGTCACCAGGGCCACTTTGCCTGCCAATGGTGCGACCGGATTGGTGGCTTTGGCTTCGTCGGCTTTGCCGATGCGAACCACCTGCCCGGAGACGTAGGCTGAGCGTGGCGACAGGAAGAACCGAACCGAGGAATCCAGTTGGTTTTCGGCATTGGGAGCGATCCAGACCAGGTTCGCGGTAGCGCCCTTTTTGCCGATCTCTTTGCCAACGGCTCGTACAAAGCCTTCCAGTGCCTGTTGTGCAGCGGCCTGGGGGGGCGCCTTGCGGCAGGTGTGCGGGTCCTGGCCAATCACCAGAACCCGGCCATTCGTCGCCAGTTTCCGGATAGTGGGGGGGTGGAAAAAGTCATACAGGGCGCGCAATTCATCCGGTTTCTGCAGGCCGGACGCATCGAAAATCAGTGCCGAGAACTTGCCGGAGACCTCGCCGGTGATATCCAGTGCCTGAGCCTTGTTGCTTGTCTTGGCCGATTCGGCCAGGGTTTCCGGCCCGGTGGCGTGGTGCAGGGTGGCCGGGCTGGCGCCAACAATGCTGCCAAGGGTGGCGATGGCGCGGGCACCATTGCCGGCTCCAATGAGGACGTCGCCCTCAATAAAAGGCTGATCCACTCGCTTGAGGCGTTTCAGCGGGGGGGCCGGTGACGGCAAGCCAAGAGACTGGGCGGCGGTTTTTCCCACCGGGGGGGTATTCACGAGTTTGAGGTAGAGGTCAGACATGTTTTCTTCCTTGTGCATCTGGTTGATTGCAAATTAGCCTAAAGGGTAAGGAATCTTCCAGCTATTGTATTGACTGAACGCAGGTTGTGCGTTGTCAGAGTTGCCAATGAGAGACTGCCGTCAGGCGCTAGACTCATCAACAGTATCGGTGAACCGAAACAGAATCATCTGACTCACAAGGAAACACAGCGATGGCACAGGCAAAGAAAACCTCAGCACCCGTGAAAGGGGGGGCAAGCCAGGGCATTCGACGGGTGGCCGTTATTGGCGGTAACCGTATTCCGTTTGCCCGCTCCAATACTGCCTACAGCAAGATCAGTAACCAGGAATTGTTGACTTCGGCGCTTCGTGGGCTGGTGGATCGCTTTAATCTGGACGGCATGAAAATGGGCGAAGTGGTCGCGGGCGCCGTGATCAAGCATTCCAGGGACTTCAACCTGACTCGTGAATCGGTTCTCAGCTGTGGTCTGGCACCTGAAACACCGGCCTACGATATCCAGCAAGCCTGCGGAACCGGCCTGGAAGCCGCGATTCTGGTGGCGAACAAAATCGCGTTGGGGGGGCAGATCGAGTGCGGCATTGCCGGCGGCACCGATACCACGTCTGATGCGCCGATCGGGGGGGTGGGCGAAGGGCTCCGGGAAATCCTGCTGGACCTCAACCGTGCCAAGACCACCAAGGAGCGCCTGAAAATTCTTGGCCGTTTCCGGCCGAGCCATCTGGTGCCGGAGATTCCGGAGAACGGCGAGCCCCCCCGTACAGGCATGTCCATGGGGGGGGACCACTGCCAGGTGACTGCCAAAGAATGGAGTATCGCCCGTGAAGATCAGGATCGCCTGGCCTGGGAGAGTCATCAGAAGCTGGCAAAGGCCTACGAGGAGGGCTTTTTCGACGATCTGATGACTCCCATGGCCGGTCTCGATAAAGATAATATCCTGCGTCCGGACACCACGCTGGAAAAACTGGCCACCCTCAAGCCCTGTTTGATCGGGAAAACGGCACCATGACTGCAGCCAACAGCACGGCGCTGACCGATGGCGCGTCGGCAGTGCTGTTGGCCAGCGAAGAGTGGGCAAAGGCCCATAACATGGATGTCAAAGCCTGGCTGACCTTCTCCGAAGTGGCTGCTGTGGATTTCGTCGACAAGAAAGAGGGCCTGCTGATGGCGCCAGCCTATGCCGTACCCCCCCGGATGCTGGAAAGGGCCGGCCTGACCCTTCAGGATTTCGACTTCTATGAGATTCACGAGGCATTTGCGGCACAGGTTTTATCTACCCTGAAAGCCTGGGAAGATCCGGGCTTTTGCAGGGAGCGCCTGGGGGGGCTGGACAAACCATTGGGCAGTATTGACCGCGACGAACTGAACGTGAAGGGGGGGTCGAGCCTGGCCACCGGGCATCCATTTGCCGCCACGGGGGGGGCGTATTGTGGCTACGCTGGCCAAGCTGCTGGAGCAGAAAGGCAGCGGCCGTGGCCTGATCTCAATCTGCGCCGCCGGTGGCCAGGGCGTGACGGCGATTCTGGAGCGCTGATCGGGGGGGCGGGGGGTAGGTAATAACCGAAATACGCTTTGACAGCTGGCGACCATAGCTATAGTATTCGCGCCACGTTGATCAGGGCTCTCCCTGATTGATGAAAAGTTTGATGCGGGATGGAGCAGTCTGGTAGCTCGTCGGGCTCATAACCCGAAGGTCGTTGGTTCGAATCCAGCTCCCGCTACCAAAAAAGAAAAAGGCAGGTCAGTTACCTTCACTGATCTGCCTTTTTTTTGCTTTCTGGGCGGCAGATTATTCCCGTGGCCAGTATCGCCGCGTGATGCCCCCCCTTTCTGAACAAGCAAAAGGAGCCCTTTGATGTCCTCCCGGCGACTTGGCGTTGTACGCCCCCCCCTGCTGCAGATGGGGGTTGATTCCCCCCCAGATCACCATCGGAATTATTGCCGGCGTTTTGCTGGCCGTCGTCTGGCCTGAAACCGCCCAATCTGTTTCCCTGCTTGGCCAGCTTTTCATCTCAGCCCTGAAAGCGGTTGCGCCGATCCTGGTGTTTGCGCTGGTAACGGCGGCCATTGCCAATCACCGACAGGGGGGCAGCCAACCCACATTCGTGGCGTGTTGCTGCTGTATGTAATCGGGACACTGGTGGCTGCGGTGGTTGCCGTGATCGCCAGCTTTGTCTTTCCCACAGAACTCACGCTGGAGCTTCCGGAAGTCAGTGGTAACCCACCCGGCGGGGGGGTGGTCGAGATCCTGCGCAACCTGCTGCTGAGCGCGGTGACCAATCCAGTCAATGCCCTGATGGAGGGTAACTTCATTGCCATTCTGGCCTGGGCGGTTGGTCTGGGGGGGCTTATGCTGCGTCAGGGCCGTGATGCCACCCGCCAGGTCGTGAACGATCTGTCCGATGCGATTTCCGGGATTGTCCGGGCCGTTATCCGGTTTGCGCCGCTGGGAATATTCGGCCTGGTTGCCAACACCCTGGCCGATGCCGGTATCAGCGCGCTGCTGGAATATGGCCGTCTGCTTGGGGGGGTCATCGTTGGCTGTATGCTGTTTGTGGCCCTGGTGACCAACCCGTTGATTGTCTTCCTCCACACCCGCCAGAATCCTTACCCTCTGGTATTTGCCTGTTTAAGAGGCAGTGCCATCACGGCCTTTTTTACCCGCAGTTCCGCCGCCAATATCCCGGTTAACCTTAACCTGTGCGACCGACTGGGACTGGACCCGGATACCTATGCCATTTCCATTCCTCTGGGTGCCACCATCAATATGGCCGGTGCCGCCATCACCATCTCCGTGATTACCCTGGCGGCCGCACATACTCTGGGGGGGACTCCGGTGGATTTCCCGACCGCACTGCTGCTTTGTGTGGTGTCGTCTATTGCGGCCTGCGGGGGGGTGTCCGGCGTGGCTGGAGGCTCGCTGCTGCTGATCCCGCTGGCGACCAGCCTGTTTGGCATCTCCACGGAAGTGGCCATGCAGGTGGTTGCCATTGGTTTTGTCATCAGCGTGGTTCAGGATTCCACCGAAACCGCATTGAACTCCTCAACCGATGTTCTGTTCACCGCGGCGGCCTGCCGTTCGGCAGAGGCTCGTGAAGCAGTATGACCATCGGGCGCAGAAATCTGGTGTTTATCGGCATGCCTGGCAGCGGCAAAAGCACCGTCGGGGGGGTGCTGGTGGCGAAACGCCTGGGCCTGGGGGGGTTTATCGATACCGATCTGCTGATACAGGAGCAGGCCGGGCGAACGCTGCAGGAGATCGTTGACCAGGACGCTATCTGGCCCTGCGCCGGATTGAAGAGCAGGTACTGCTGGCTCTTGAGGTTGAAGGTCAGGTCATCAGCACCGGTGGTAGCGCGGTGTACAGCGAGGCCGCGATGACACACCTGAGGCAGAAGGGTACCGTAGTGTTTCTCGATATTTCTCTGGATGAGGTGCGCAGACGTATCGGCAATTACAGTCTCCGCGGTATCTCCCGTCGGCCCGACCAGTCGCTTGAAGCGTTATTTGAAGAGCGTTTCGCCCTTTATACCCGCTACGCGGACCTGGCCATCAAGGGCCAGGGGGGGTTGAACCAGGAACAGGTCTGTCAGGCGGTCATCGATGGGTTGCCGCAGTAACGAGCAATTCCTGTCAGGGCAGATTCTCGCGCCAGTGTTTGACCCGGACCTGGTCCTTGATGGCGTCGACCACCTCCAGTATCAGGTTGATTAGCGCTTCGTTTTCGGCCTCTTCCTGTTGTTGGCCAGGTTCGGGCAGGAACACGTTGACGATATCTTCAATAAACGCATGGTTAGAAGTGGAGGCCAGGTCTTCGAGAATCTGGTGAATCACATTGGCGACAATGTCACCCACCGCATTCTCCAGTGTGTCCTGGATGGTTGGCCCCCCCACCACAGGCAGGTATTTCAACCGGGACAGCTCCAGGTTCTGCTTCAAGGCCTGGTCTACCCGGTTTTCCAGGTAGGCCCTCAATGCGCCGCGATTGGTACGTAACCCTCCTTGGCTGCCACTGCCACCCGTTCTGAAATCCACTCTGACAGCATGTCCCGCCGCGGATAAAGAATATCCTGCTGGATACGCTCAAACAGAGGCGAGCCCCCCCGCCGAACTTCTTCCTGAACACCGCTGAGTACTTTCAGGACAATCCGGTCAGACAGCTCCTCCATGAATGCTTCGTAGTAGAAATTAACGAACCGGAACAGCCGGGTGTTGGTGAAATCGATGATCTTGTACTGATGCAGCCGGTAGATAATAGAGATCACCCTCAGGATTCTCAGAAACCGGAGGCTGCCAACCGGAATGCAGCCCACCAGATCGTACCAGTGGATGAACGGATAGAAGTACCAGCGGTCATAGACTTTTGCCCTGATTGAATAACCCCCCCAGCGCAATACAAATTCGCTCAGGAAAATGGCCACGAAGATCAGGTCGTAGAAGATGAAGCGTTCATGAATGGGGGGGTGGTAGGCAGATTGCAGTGCCGGCGCGTAGTCTTTGAGGAGATTCTGCACAGCCACGAAGTTGTAGATGGAATCCCAGATGATGAACGAAAGGTTGATGATCAACAGGCCAAGCATCAGAAAGTCGATCAGGAACCAGATCAACTGATGACTGGATTTCAGGTTTTCGCGGTTTACATGAAGCATCCGTAGGACCTGTCTATGACTCTATAAGTGTCTGACAGGTTAGCCTATTTCTGGATCAGGTACGAGGCTGACGGTGGCAACGGCGATGGCGTTATGCTGCTAATCTTAATACGGCGGGCATGGATAGCGCCCCCCCGTTCTTGCGGGTAAACTCTCGCCCCCCCTGTGACAGGGAACACTCACTTTATCTGGTCAGGGCAGCCATCCTTTGATGCGGTTATTCGGGACTCACATTCAAGCAGCGATCAGGCCGGTGATATGGTTGCTGTTATGGCAGGCGAGCTCGGGATTTGCCAACCAGGTTCGGGTAGAGGTCGAGGGGGGGGATTACGACCAATTGCAGGAGAACGCGGAAATCCTGCTGGGTGAGGTACAGGACAGAACCGCCGATGGACTGCGGCGTTACGCCTCCAGCGCCGCCGCCCAGGTGGAAGAAGCGGTCCGGGCCCTCGGATACTACAATCCGACCATTCGCTGGCAAGTGAATGAACAGGATGAAGCGCCAGCGGAGCTGGTGCTGACCATCGTTCCCGGCGAGCCCGTGCGCGTGCGATCCCGGCAGGTGGATATCCAGGGGGGGCCTGGGGGGGCCGACGATCCGGACCTGGTGCAAAGCCTCCCGGAGCGTCCCCCCCGGGAAGGTGATATTCTGAATCATGGTGAATATGACGGTTTGCGGCAGGCGATCCAGAACCGCGCAGGGCGCCTGGGCTACTTTGATGGCGAGTATGAGACCCGAAAGCTGAAGGTCGACCCGGACGCCAACGCCGCGGATATCCTGCTTACCTATCGCACCGGTGAACGCTACCAACTGGGTGAGGTCACCTTTTTGGAAGGCCATGGTTTTGATGAGCAGTTGCTGCGGCAATTTGTAACCACAGAGCCGGGCGAGCCGTTTCATGCCGACAAGGTGGCCCGGTTGAACCGGGATCTCTCCAACAGCGGCTATTTTTCTGGCGTCGACATTGATGCCTCTCCTTCCCAGGCAGACGATCGAGTTATTCCAGTGACAATCGGTCTCACTCCAAGGCTCCCAGATCGGTGTCTGCGGGCGTCGGGTTTTCGACCGATGTGGGGGGGCCGCGTTTCCGCGGCAACTGGCGGGAGCACTATATTAACTCCATGGGGGGGCACAAGAGAGGGGGGCAGACACCGAGCTATCTGAACTGCGCCAGAGTGTCAGTGGTTGGTACGAGCTGCCTCTTGACCCGCCCATGACCGATTCCATTCGCCTGGGCACCGGGTATCAGCGGGAACATGTGGAAGACGTTGAGTCCGAGCGCCTGACCTTCGGTCAGCAATGGAACCATCAACTGGACAACGGTTGGATGCAGGTGTTGTCGATGCGCTGGGAAGGCGAGCGCTTTCGCATTGGTGACGGTGAGCGAGGAACCTCCAGCCTGCTTCTGCCGGGTGTGAGCTATTCAAAGCTGCAGGCGGATTCGCCACTGGATCCGTCCCGGGGGGGATTCCGTTTACAGCTGGATGTTACCGGGGGGGCCCACCGGGCTGTGCTTTCAGATGCGGATATTCTGCATGTCAATCTGCTTGCCAAGGGGGGGCTGTACACCTTGCTGACAACCATCGTTTTCTTGCCCGATTCAACTTTGGCGGTGTTGCCACCAATAATTTTTCTGATGTGCCGCCCTCTCTGCGGTTCTTTGCCGGTGGTGACCAAAGCGTACGAGGGTATGGTTATGAGACGCTTTCACCGGAGGACAGCGATGGTGTGGCCGTTGGCGGTCGATATCTCATTGTGGGGGGGAGTGCTGAGTACCAGTATGAGTTTGCCAGGAACTGGCGTGTGGCCGCCTTTGTGGATGAGGGTAATGCCGTGAACGATGTCTTTGATCCGCTGGCGACCGGTGTTGGGGGGGTGGGGGGGATTCGTTGGGTCAGCCCCCCCGTGGGGGGGCCGCTTCGCCTGGATGTTGCCAGGGGGGGTTTGAATGAGGAGCTCGGCGGTGGCTGGCGGATTCACTTTTCCATGGGGGGGCCGGAACTGTGACCGAGGCGCAATCCAGAAATACACAGGCCCCCCCGGATGCCGAACCGGAAACCCGAAAATCCCGGCATTGGTGGTTCTGGCCGCTGGTTATTGTCCTAGTACTGCTGCTGGTGCCCCCCCTGTTGCTGGTGGTTGCAGTTCTGCTGGCCCTGCGCAGTGAGACGGGAACCGCCTGGGTCATTGAACAGGTACCAGGCCTGCGGACGGAAGCTGCCGAGGGCTCGATGCTGGGGGGGCAGTGGCGGGCCGATGGCCTGGTCTGGCAGGGCTATGGTGTTGGCGTGCAGGTGAGCGAACCGGAAATTGACTGGTCACCGTCGTGCCTTCTTGAGCTGACGGTATGTCTGGACACGCTCAAGGCGGCCAGTATCGCGGTTACTGTGCAGGAATCCCCCCCCGACCAGGCTGATCAGCCACGAGGTGATATCCAGTTGCCTTCAGTCAATCTGCCCCCCCTGGGTGTGAATATCCGTGAAGTCCGGCTCGGGGGGGCACTGACGGTAAATGACAACCTGGTCTGGAATCGGGTCGAGCTGGATTCCCGGGCGTCGGGTGCCACCCTGAACATTGACCACCTTCTGTATGAACGCGGTGATATTCTGGTGACCGCCAATGGCCGAGCGAGATGCGTCGGGACTGGCCATTGACTCTTTCAGTCAACGTGACCTTGCCACCACCGAGCGGAGACGACTGGCAGATTGCCCTGGATCTGTCCGGCAGCGCCCGGGATCTTCGTTTGGCAGGCGCCAGCAGCGGCTACCTCGATGCCCGCCTTGAGGGGGGGGAATTGGATCCGCTTGATGTCGATCTGCCGGCTACCCTGAAGCTTCAGTCGCCGGAATTTCGGCCGCACAGCGCCGTGCCTGAAACCCTGACGCTGGGCCAATGGCGGCTGGAACTCGATGGTAGCCTGGCTCGGGGGGGCTTCGATACCCGAACCCGGGCGATGCTCCCGGCGTCCACCGGGCCAGTGGAGGCGTCAGTTCAGGGTCTGGTGACCCTCCAAGGCGCTTCCGGCGTCGAGGTTACGATGATCGCGCGGGATCGGGAGGGCAATTCCGATGGCCGCTTCGGTGCGAACGGCAAGGTATCCTGGCGTGACGGTATTGATGCCAGCGCAGACATAACCCTGGAGGAGTTTCCCTGGTACGGCCTGATTCCGGGCCTGGAGCCGCCACCGGTTGTGCTGAAACGTCTGGATGGCCAGGTTCAGTATGGTAATGGTCGTTATCAGGCAGCGCTGGATGCTTCAGTGGCGGGGGGGCCCTGGGTGAAGCCGAACTGACATCCCGGCTGATAGGGGGGGATCTGCAATCGGTGAGCCTTAGCCAGCTGGACATGACCACCGGTGCCGGCGCGCTTTCCGGACAGGCAGAACTGGTGTTTTCCGGGCCGCTGAGCTGGGAGGCGCAGTTTGAGCTCGATCGATTCAATCCGGGCTTTTGGGTGCCGCAACTGGAAGCGCGTTTGAATGGAACGGCGGCGACCCGAGGCCAGTTGCGGGAGGGGGGGGCGCTGCCCGAATTATTCGCAGATCTGGATCTCAGCGGCCAATGGCGGCAGCAGCCGGCACAGGCAAAAGGAACCTTGTCCACCCAGGGGGGGCGAGACTGGGTTGTGCAAAACTTCAACCTGTCCGTCGGGGGGGATAACCGGCTTGAGGGCAGTGGACGGTATGGCGAATCTCTGGCGGGCGACCTGCGCTTTGATCTTGCCGCACCGCAACAACTGTTGGCTGGTCTGGGTGGGGGGGAGGCTGCCGGACGGCTTCGGCTGGCTGGCTCGCCGGAAGCTCCGGAAGCTGAGCTCTCACTGACGGCGGGCAATCTGGCCTGGCAGGATCAATTCCTGGTTACCGAGGCGCAGCTTGAGGCGGGACTTGATAGTGACGGGGGGGTGCTGGACCTTGATCTGTCGGGCACTGAGCTGCGTCTCGCTGGCCAGGAACTCGACAAGGTTGTAGCGTCCCTCAGTGGCACCCGGGAGCGCCACACCCTGGCTTTGCAAGTCGATCATCCTGAAGCTTCGGTTGAGCTGGAATTCGCAGGCGGGCTGGGAGAGAAACTACCGGATTGGCGCGGACAGCTGACCCGGGGGGGCCGGATTTCCGTACCAGAGCCAGGGCAGATCTGGCAGCTGGATACGAGAGCGGATCTCACCTACGTGGCCGGGGGGGCTCTTGAACTTGGCAGTCACTGCTGGCGCTGGCAGCAAAGCTCGGTCTGTGCGGCTGACCAGAGACTGTGGCCAGACTCCCGCATTGCTTATGAAGTGCGAGGTTTCCCGGCCAGTGCTTTGGCACCGTTGTTTCCAGAGACTTTTCGGTGGCAATCGACTATAGACGCCGACATTGCCGTAACTCTCACGGATGCGGGTCCTGATGGCACTATCCGGATTGATGCCGGCGCCGGCGAGTTCGGGGGGGTTCTGGTGCTGGACGACTGGCAGCCCATCACTCATGACCAGCTAGTGGTTGAGGCTAATCTTAAACCGGATGAGGCCAATGTCAGCCTGGATTTCAGCGGCCCGGAACTTGGCCAGTTTGACCTGGATCTTGCTGTGGATCCTCTGGCCAGTGACCGCACGGTTGATGGTGAATTCCGGCTCCAGGCCCTTAATCTTGCCTTCCTCTCGGCATTTACCGGTATTGAAGACATTCAGGGGGGGCGGATTAATGGCAGTGGTCGTTTGAACGGTCCCTTGATGAAGCCTGACGTCACCGGCGAGCTGGTGCTTAGTGAAGGGCGAGTGTTTGATCCTGGCCTTCCCCCCCTGCCACTGGAGGAATTGCTTGTAGTGCTTGAGTTTAGGGGGGGGCAGTCGGCCGATATCAGCGGGCGCTGGAAAAGCAATGATCGCAGTAAGGGCCAGGTCTCCGGGAGCTTGGAGTGGGCACAGTCGCCGCAAGTCGCGATCAACCTGAAAGGCGAACGGCTGCCGGTGACGCTGGAACCTTATGCCCGGTTGGAGGTGGCGCCGGATCTGGATATTGCCTTCAAATCTGGAGAGCTGTCGGTCTCCGGCCGCGTTGAGGTGCCCAGAGGCGAAATCGAAGTCCAGAGCGTCCCCCCCCATCGGCGGTATCGGTTTCCGAGGATGAAGTCATCGTGGGTGTCGAACGGGAAGAACCTGCCATTCGGTCGATGCTGATGGATGTGACTGTGGTGGTCGGTGAGGATGAGGTGTCGTTTGCCGCGTTTGGTGTCACCGGCAACCTCGAAGGCACGTTGCGCATTGGCAACAACATGGATACGCGGGGGGGTGCGCTGCAGTTAGTGAATGGTCGCTATGAAGCCTTTGGCCAGGAACTGGACCTGCGCCGGGCACGGATTCTCTTTGTAGGTGCGCTGACCCGACCGTATTTGGACATTGAGGCAGTCCGTGAAGTTGATACGGTGGTCGCCGGGATCCGGTTGTCCGGCCCGGTGGATGAGCCGGAAACGGAAGTGTTCTCGGAACCGTCGATGCCGCAGAGTGATGCCTTGTCGTACGTTATTCTTGGCCGTCCGCCCCCCCGGGGGGGCCAGGGGGGGGATGAGGGGGGGCAGATGAGCCGGGCTGCGTTGTCACTGGGTCTTACCCAGGCCAGCAAGATCACACAAGGTATTGGAAACGAGCTGGGTATCCGTAACCTGACATTGGAGGCGGAGGGTTCAGGGGGGGAGCAGGCCTCCGTGGTGGCGAGCGGCTATATCACAGACGAACTAAGCCTCCGTTATGGTGTTGGCATATTTGAACCCATTACCACGGTAGCCCTGCGCTACGATTTGGGCCGCTACTTCTATCTGGAGGCCGCCAGTGGTCTGGCGGCCTCACTGGATATTTTCTATACACGGAACTTCTGAGTGGCCAGGTCAGTCCAGCTCGAAGGTGGCGCTGACGGTGGCCTGGATTTCCCTGGGGGGGCCCACGCTTGAAACGGCGTCACCGACCATTTTCGATTCCGCTTGCATCATCGGTACCGGACGATGGCCGCCGTTCACATTCAGACTGACCACTTCGCCACAACGTTGCTCGAGTTGCTTGGCGACAAACTCGCAGCGGCTTCTGGCATCGGCGATGGCCCTTGCCAGAGCCTCGCGTTCCAGCCCCCCCTGCTCGTCTGAGTGGAAAAACTGGTGGCTGCCAAGATGATATTGCAGCCCCCCCAGCTTGTTGGCTTCACCAATCAACGGATTCAGCAGCTCCAGATCGTTGATCGAGAAGCTGACGGTCTGGCTTGCCACCGATACTCGCTTGGGATCCTGGCCTTGTTCCCGTACAGGAAGCATGCGAGTGTAAACACTGAGATCGGCATCAGAATAGTCGTCCAGCTCATTACGATAGGCCGCAATGGCCTGGCGCCATTCGTCCATGGTGTCGGACACCTGTTCAGAGGCCTTTGCGGCATCCGGGTGCTCGGCCGTGACTGAGAACTGCAGTCTGGCGCTGTCTGGTTCGTAACGAACAATACCTTCGCCATTCAGGCTCACTTCTCCGGCACTGGCTGCCGCGGGTATCACGGTGACGGCGGCGGCGAGCGCAAGTGGCAGTCGACGTTTGATCATGGTCATTCTCCTTATGAGTGGAACTCCGGGCCTTCCCGGTTATCCAGTCGTTCCAGTTTCCGGGCCCGGGCGGCGTGCACAAAGTGGCTGAAGATGCGACGGTGCCCGGTGTGGTAAAGCAGGTATTCGGGGGGGTGCCATTGCACTCCCATCAACCATTGTCGGCCGGTGTTTTCGATGGCCTGCACAAACAGGTCGTTGTCCACGGCCGTCACTCTGAGATTCTGCCCAAGGCGCTTGATGGCCTGGCTGTGAATGCGGTTGGCGCCAATCACGTGGCTGTACATCAGGCCTCCCAGACGGCTGTCCCGGACCAGGCGAACCGTTTGGAGGGGGGGTAATAACAAAGGTCGATGTCGGGTATGTACCCGCAACGGGGGGGTAACGTTCTGGCACAGGGACCCGCCGTGAAAGACGTTGATAAACTGTGCACCGCGGCAGATACCCAGCACCGGAATGTTAATCGCCTCCGCCTGGCGGAGAAGCTCGGTGTCGGTAGCATCCCGTTTCAGGTCATACCTGGCCGTCACCTGGGGGGGTTGTTGACCATAGCGGCCCGGATGCACGTGGGTGCCGCCCGAGAGTACCAGCCCGTCCAGTAGTTCGACGTTGGTTCGGTCGCCCGGGCGGATGTAGTGTGTTCTGGCGCCATGCAGGCGCAGGCCCAGGCTGATCAGCCGATGGGCCATACTTCGCCGGGCCGGGCCACTGATGCCGATGGTGAGGCCGGGGGGGATGTCCGTTTCGCTTTCCCAGTCAGACATAACCGTGCTGATGCAGCCATTCATCGGTGGTCTCACGCCAGGAGCGGGTGAGATTGCGGAAGCTGAACTTCCGGGAGTCGTGGAATTCGCCCCCCCGCAGCATCAAGATCCTGACGGTTGTTGGCAAGCTGCTCCAGCACTACCCAATCGTTCCAGACTGTGGAGAAGTGCCAATTGGGATTGTCGATATCACAATCCGGCAGCCGATAGTGCAGAGTAGGACGACTTTTGATCCTGGGGGGGTCCTGAACGTATTCGGACAACAGCGATTCGTTCAGATGAGCGAACAGTGGCAGAAGATCCAATGCCTTGTTCCGGGTAGGGTTGTAGTGCAGATAGTCCCTCATCAGTGTGTCCAGGTCAGGACGGTAATCGTCCGCCATCAGCTTGTCTGTGTAGCGGCTGCTCCAGGGCTCGATGTAGGTGGTGAACTTCCGGCTGATATCCAGCTGATGCCGGGACTTGAGCCAGTCATACAGCAGTGCGAACGCCTGCAGATAACGTACCAGGGTCTCGGGTTCAAGATCGGGCAGTTCCGGGTTAAGTTGAAGCCCGAACGCAAAGTAGATGGCCTCCCGGCTGCCTTCAGCACCCAGGTCTCGCAGCTCGTCTACCAGATTCTCGATCATGCCCAGAGCCGACATTGCGAGCGGTGGTCCCACAATCTCTAATGGCACAATCTTCTCGGCGGCAAAATCAATGACGTCCATGGCGTGGTTGCCGAGTTCCCGAATGGATTCCGGGAGCCGCTCGTCGGCAAGATCCAGGTCTTTGATAGGATCAGAGTCCAGCTCAATGGTGAAAGCCCCCCCGGCGTCCGTATCCAGTCGGGTGACATAACGGGATGTCAGCTCAGGCTCTCCCCCCCCAAGCAGGCGGGCAGCATGCTGGACCAGGGCCTCGTAGGTCAGGCCGGACAGTTCAATCTCAACCCCCCCGACTTTTCGTTCCTGGCCGTCCCGGTTTGTCGTTTGTTCCGGCATCTTGCAGCGGTCGTGTACGGTCATGGTTGTGTGTGGCTTCCCTGTGTCTGGTTTGCGTCACCATAACATACAGGCTGTTGGTCGCCCGTTACAGGAAGGAAACGAAACGGAGAGGGCTTTACACTGGATAAAACACTGTATATAGTCAGTTCACTGTATAAAAAAACAGGATCGAAATTCCGGAGCCCGACTGATGAAACTGACTGCAAGACAATCCCAGGTGCTGGACATTATCCGACGTTACGTGGATGAAACCGGCTACCCGCCCACCAGGCTGAAATTGCCGCAGAGCTGGGATTCCGTTCCGCCAACGCGGCGGAAGAACATCTGAGGGCTCTGGCAAGGAAAGGCGCCATCGAGATGGTCCCGGGAGCCAGCCGGGGGGGCATTCGCCTGCCGGAGGCCGAAGAAGATCTGGGCCTCCCTGTCATCGGGCAGGTTGCCGCCGGTAGCCCGATTCTGGCGCAGGAACATATTGAAGATCACTGCACGCTGCAGCCGGGCTTCTTCTCTCCTTCAGCAGATTACCTTTTGCGGGTACGGGGGGGGATGAGCATGAAAGACATCGGGATTCTGGATGGTGACTTACTGGCGGTGCACAGTACCAGGATGTCCATAACGGTCAGATCGTTGTCGCTCGTGTCGGAGAGGAGGTCACCGTCAAGCGTTTCCGCAGGGAAGGCAACAAGGTCTGGCTGATTGCAGAGAATGAGGAGTTTGCTCCCATTGAGGTCGATCTTGCGGAGCAGGAATTGTTTATTGAAGGTCTCGGCGTAGGCGTTATCCGCCGCTCCGATCTTCACTGAATACCGTATTCGGCAGCGCATGGCGCAGGTAGGTGAGTAATGGAACAGTTGAGCTTCACTCAGAACATGGCATTTCAGCCGGCAGCTGTTGTTGCGGCTGGCGCGGTTTCCTCTGGCCAAAGGGCACCGGCGGCCAGGGTAGCAGCGTCCGGTTCGGAGCGACGTTCAGCGTCTGGCTTCGGTGGCAATGTTACCGAGATTATTCTTCCGGAGGAGCAGGTGGAGAATTTCCAGTTGCTGCTGCCAATGCTCACACAACTCAACCAGGAGAAACGTTGGCTGGCGTGGATTGATCCTCCCCCCCAGTCCCTAGTGGCCAAGTGGCAGAAAATGCACGGCATTGTGGCCAGTGAGATTCTGGTGTTGCGGTCAACGACAGAATTCCCAGCACAAGAGCTGGCTGAGCGGGCGCTGGGCGCAGGCACCTGCCATGCCGTTGTGCTCTGGACTCACAAGCTGGGCCGTGCGGCGCTGGAAGCGTTGCAAAAGGCATCTGCCAAGGGTAATAGCCACGGTGTGGTGTTGCGCCAGAGATAACGGGTGCTCAATGCAAGGTGTAGTGGGCTGATTGTCGGCGAACTCGCTTTCGTCCTCTTCCCAGTCAATGTCGTGGCTGATGTTGCCAGCGGCCTCGATGCCAGCGGCAATCATCGCCTTGGCGACGTTCATGTCCCGGTCTTCCAGCATTTCTCTGGCCTCATCAGAGAATGAGATGCGCACAAGTGGAGCTGCGTCGTCATCAATCCGGCGAAGCGCGTAGTCGCCGTCGGCGAGTTGTACAATTTCAAAAAAACGAAGGTGACATTCATTCAACCTATATCTGCTGTCAGCGTATGTTAATGGATTGGCTCCGGCAGGCGGATTACCACTCGCTGTGTTGCTCGTCTATCTCTCTGGTCAATACGGTCATGGCAGCCAGTATCTTGTTCAGAGCCTGAACGGACCGATCTGGCCCCCCCTGATCCGCCGAAACCGCAATGATGTTTTCTTCCGTCACGGTTTTCCGTGTCTTGGGCGGTTCTCCAGCGGCAGCCTCCAACTGATTCAGCTGGTGCCACCAACTGCCTGGTGTTTCAGCCAGTTCCTTCAACATCCCGCCTTCTGCAATCGCATAGGGAAACAACGCCTCCAGCTCGTCAATGGAGGCCGGTCTGTCGACTTTGTTCTGGTGACATCGGGCAATCATTACCAGCAGGAGTTCGCGAGCCCGCAGCAACAACTCAATGGCACCTTGCAGTTGGGCTTCTCGTTCTGGTGCAGTCGCCGCTTCGTCTTGCTCAACCCGGACTAGTAACGTTTTGGCCAGAAACAGCTTTTGCGAAACCAGGGTGTGCCATTGTGATGCCATGAGGAAACCTGCGAGCGAAAAATCAGAGAAACAGGGCCGGTAAAACTTTGGGAGTCTACCATTTTTGGCTGTTTATTTCTCGCTCTGTCCGCTTTGTGGAAATGCTCTTGTCACAAGAAACTACAAACAACCACTTGAAACGGGCGTTTGAAACTGGCAAAAAGAGCGTCAAATTGGGTGAGTATTGACCACTCATGTGACTCACGCTGGAGGTTGAGGATGCGAAACCGATTAATTGCTGCCATCGCAGTTGCTGTTATGGGGGGGGCGTCCAGTCCGCTGCTGGCAAAGGTAACACAGGCTGAAGCCGCGCGCCTGAACAATGAGCTGACACCGGTTGGTGCCGAACGCGCGGGCAACGCGGCGGGCACCATTCCAGCCTGGGATGGCGGGCTTGCCACGCCACCGGGGGGGAATTGGCGCGAGGGTTCTGTAGAAATCAATCCGTTCCCTGGCGATGACGCCCTGTATGTGGTGACAGGGGGGGATAACCTGGATCTTTACCGGGACAAGTTGTCGGACGGCCACATCCGGATGCTGGAGCAATATGGCCCGGCATTTTTCATGCCGGTGTATGAAACACGTCGGACAGCGGCGTTTCCCGAACATGTATACGAGAAGTTTCGCCAGAATGCCCTGACCGCCGAGCTTTTGGATAATGGTAACGGGGGGGTAAGAGACACCATCATGACCAGCCCGTTCCCCCCCATTCCGAAGAATGGTCTGGAAGCGATCTGGAACCACATTCTCCGGTATCGCGGTGAGGAAGTGTCCTTCCGAAGTGCTTCAGCCACTCCTCAGGAAGACGGTTCTTTCAACCCGGTGGTCAACCACTACGATTATTTCTTCGCGTACAGTCAGGTAGGCGCGGATCTTGCCGATATCGACAATAAGATCTTCTACCTGAAAACAGAGACTATCGCCCCCCCGACCACGCTGGCGGGCACCATCACCCTGGTGCACGAGACTCTGGACCAGGTTCGTTCACCTCGCCTTGCATGGCGTTATGACGCCGGTTCCCGACGCCTGCGCCGTTCTCCGAACCTGGCCTACGAGACAGACCTGCCGAATTCGTCCTCTCTGCGTTCGGTAGACCAGAAAGATATGTATAACGGCGCTCCAAATCAGTATGACTGGGAACTCAAAGGTAAACGGGAGCTGCTGGTTCCCTACAACGGATACAAGCTTCACGATTCCAGTGTTCGCCCTGAGGATGTCATCCGCCCCCCCAACCACATCAACCAGAGTCTTGCTCGCTATGAGCTGCATCGGGTGTGGGTGGTAGAGGCCAAGCGTCGTACCGGTATCGGCCATATTTACGAGCGCCGTGTGTTCTACATTGACGAAGATAGCTGGCAGATTCTGGTCTCTGAGGAGTACAACGAGAAAGGCGAGCTATGGCGCGTTTCCGAGGCTCACAATATCAGCTACTACAGCGAGCCGGTCTTCTGGACCACCATGGAAATGACGTATGATCTGAAGGCAAACCGTTATTACATTGATGGTCTGGACAATGGTTACCCCCCCGCCTATGATTTCGCGCCGGGGGGGTATCGTGGTAACGAGTTTACCGCCTCTGCGGCCCGTCGCGCTGCACGGCGTTAACCGTCCGCTTGCGGGGGGGCGCCATCGCTTCCGGTGGTGCCCTTTCGTTGGCCAGTCTGTCCCGCAGACCACGGAGATTGCTGATGGCCAACCCTGAAAACCTCCTTTCCGATCTGGATCAGCTTCAAGACGAATTAACCCTGGCCCTGGACAACCAGGATTGGGAACGATTGGGCCAGCTTAATGCTCGGGTTCGACCGACGGTGGAACCGTTGATGGCTGAGCTCGAGCAGGGCCGACTTGATGCCACACTGGTGCGAGAGCGACTGGAAGCGCTGAATCGTTTTGTGGCCGAGGCCGATGCCGCCGCTGTGAAGGCCCGCGACGAGGCGAAAGCCTCATTGAAGGGGGGGGTCAGCCAGAACCGTAACGCCGCCAAAACCTATCAGAACGTCTCCTCGAATCGTCAAAGATAGCGTCATAAAATTGACTCGGGCCGGCATACGGTCTTAAATACCGCACAAATCCATGAAGAGATTCCTGTGAATGTCCAAAAATAACAAAGTGCTGGTGCTGAGTGAGGATGAAACCAGGCGACGAGATCTGGTCACCATTCTGGAGTTTGTCGGTGAAGAGCAGGTGATTTCCGGCGACGAGGCTTTGGCGCTTTTGGCGAGTGACGATGATCAGGCCTGGGATAGTGTTTCAGTGGCGGTCGTCAACGGCACCGAATCCGGCGCCTGTTCCGCCATAGAGCAGGTATGCCGAGCCATGACGGGTGTGCCAGTGTTGCTGGTTGGCGACCCTGAGCTCAAGGGTTTGTCAGAGGACGATGCAGCACGAGTGATTGCGCGGATGGAATGGCCGCTGAACTACACCAAGTTCGTGGATTCCCTGTACCGCGCACAGATCTATCGGGACCAGTTCAGCCGCAACCAGCAGCGCGGCCAGCAGCGTGGTGTGCAGCTGTTCCGCAGCCTTGTGGGAACCAGTCGTAAAGTCCAGCAAGTGCGCCAGTTGATGGAGCAGGTGGCCGACAAGGATGTGAGCGTGCTGATTACCGGAGAGTCCGGTACTGGGAAGGAAGTGGTTGCTCGCAATCTGCATTACCATTCTTCCCGCCGCGATAAGCCCTTTGTGCCGGTGAACTGTGGTGCCATTCCGGCAGAGCTGCTGGAAAGCGAGCTCTTTGGCCATGAGAAAGGCGCGTTTACCGGTGCCATTACGGCGAGGGTAGGGCGCTTTGAGATGGCGGAAGGCGGCACCTTGTTCCTGGATGAAATTGGCGATATGCCCCCCCTGAACATGCAGGTGAAGATACTGCGGGTTCTGCAAGAGCGCACCTTTGAAAAAGTGGGCAGTAACCGCACCCAGACCGCTGACGTACGGGTGATTGCGGCGACCCACAAGCATCTTGAGGACATGATTGAATCCGGTGATTTCCGGGAGGATCTGTACTACCGGCTGAACGTGTTCCCCCCCATCGAAATGCCGGCACTCCGGGAGCGAGTCGAAGACATTCCACTGTTGATCAACGAGCTGATTTCCCGGATGGAAAAAGAGAAGCGTGGTTCATTGCGGATGAACTCGGCGGCCATCATGAGCCTGTGTCGTCATGATTGGCCGGGCAATGTCCGTGAGCTGGCTAACCTGGTGGAGCGTCTTGCCATCATGCATCCCTATGGCGTGATCGGAGTGCAGGAATTGCCGAAGAAGTTCCGCTATGTGGATGATTATGACGAGAATCGCCCGGTAGAGGATTCCGGTATGCCCTCTTCCATACCAGGCCTGGTGGGGGGGCTGGATGCGCCAGCGTTGCTGCCGGTGAACGGCATTGATCTGAAGGATTATCTCTCCAATCTTGAAAAGCAGTTGATTCAGCAGGCTCTTGATGAAGCCAGCGGCGTAGTAGCCCGCGCTGCCGAGAAGCTGCGGATACGGCGCACGACGCTGGTGGAGAAAGTGCGAAAGTATGGTCTGAGGGACGACTCAGAAGAAGCCTGATGACACCGGGGGGGTTGCCGGTAAAAGGTGGCGTCAAAGGTTTGTAACCTGCGACGCCATTGTTGTTTCTGGCCGACGGTAATTCGTCACCCTGGGTATCGTTGATTTCGTTACTGTTTGAAAATAAACAATAAATACTAATTGGCACGCTGTTAGCTTTAACCTTTCCGAACAAAAGTATTGATGGCCCCCCCGCCGGGCCTGTCAGGGGGGGGAAAGGTTATGAGCCACGCACATGTCGTTATGGAGTCCCGCCACCAGCCGGATGCCAACGCTGCGGCTGATGTCAACGACAAGGTGACAGCACTGTTTCCACAGCAGGACGATGAGGCTGTAGATTCTGCGCTGGAACTGTTCAATCGCATGTCTCGCCAGATTACCGATTCCTATCGCACACTCGAGTCTCGGGTGAACCAGCTGTCCGGTGAGCTGTCTTATGAATCGCGACAGCGCCAGCAGGAGCTGGAGCAGAAAGAGCAGTTGGCAGATCGCCTGTCTACCTTGCTCAATGCCCTGCCTGCGGGTGTGGTGGTGCTGGACAAACATGGCACTGTCAGTCAGAGCAACCCGGCCGCCATTGCCTTGCTCGGCGAGCCGCTTGAGGGCGAGCGCTGGATTGACGTTATCCGCCGCTGTTTCGCGCCCCCCCGTAACGACGATGGCCATGAGGTGTCCCTGAAGGATGGTCGCCGGGTCAGCATTGAGATCCGTACCATGGAGAATCAGCCGGGTCAGTTGATCCTGCTGACCGATCTGACTGAAACGCGCCAGCTCCAGTCGCAACTGGCTCATGCCCAGCGCCTCTCTGCCATGGGTAAGATGGTTGCGTCCCTGGCCCACCAGATTCGCACACCGCTGTCCGCCGCCATTCTCTATGGTGGTCATCTGAGCCAGCCGGATCTCGATGAGGAGCTACGTCAACGTTGCGCTTCCCGGCTGATGTCCCGCCTGACCCATCTGGAACAGCAGGTTCGCGACATGTTGATCTTCGCCCGCGGTGAAACCCGACTGGCGGAAGAGCTGGATTCGTCGCGCCTGGTGGAAGCGCTCGAGTCTGCTGTTGATGGACTCAAGCTTGCGCCAGGCGTGCAGGTGACCCTGGACAACCAGGTGCAGACGCCTTGCCGGCTGATGTGCAATCGCGATGCCCTGGTCGGCGCCTGTACCAATCTTGTGAATAACAGTCTGGAGGCGGGGGGGGCAGCCGACGTTTCAATCGTCGTTTCCGCTACCTCTGGCCGCCTGGAAATCCGGGTTTCCGATAATGGACCTGGGTTCGAGCCTGGTGAGGCAGGTCGGATTATGGAAGCCTTCTACACCACCAAGTCCCATGGCACCGGCCTCGGGCTGGCCGTGGTGCAGGCTGTGGTCAAGGCCCATCAGGGCGAGTTTTCGATTTCATCCCCCCCCGGACAGCAAGGCGCCGACGCGATAGTTCGGCTGCCTATTCTGACAGCCCGGTTTTAAAGAACAGGTTGGAGGTGCATAGCATGGCAAAGGCCCAGATTCTGATTGTGGAAGATGACCACGACCTGCGCGAAGCTTTGGTAACGACGCTGGAACTGGCGAAATTCCAGGTGCGGGAAGCGGCCAGCGCTGAAGATGCGCTGGCAAGCCTGGCCCGGGCGCCGGTCGATATGGTGGTCAGCGATGTCAATATGCCCGGCATGTCCGGCCATGAGTTGTTGGCGGAAGTTCAGCGCTTGTATCCGGGGGGGCTGCCATGATGCTGATTACCGCGTACGGCCAGATCAGCCACGCGGTGTCTGCCATGCAATCCGGTGCCATCGATTATCTGGTCAAGCCGTTTGAGCCTCAGGTTCTGGTGGAAGCGGTCAGTCGGGTCGTGGGCGGAAGCCGCCAGAAGGCTGGCGATGAGCCGGTGGCTGAGGATCCTGTCAGCAAACGCATGTTCCAGTTGGCCGCGAAAGTGGCGGCCAGTGATTCCACAGTGATGATTTCCGGTGAGAGTGGTACCGGTAAAGAAGTGTTGGCCCGCTATATCCATCAGCAGTCACCCCCCCGAGCGGATGAGCCGTTTGTCGCGATCAACTGTGCCGCTATTCCGGAGAATATGCTGGAGGCCATACTGTTCGGTCACGAGAAAGGTGCATTCACGGGTGCCGTTGCAGCTCCCCCCCAGGTAAATTCGAGCAGGCCAATGGCGGAACCATCCTGTTGGACGAGATTTCCGAAATGGATCTTGGTTTGCAGTCCAAGCTGCTGCGAGTGTTGCAGGAGCGGGAAGTGGAGCGCGTCGGTGGTCGCAAGACCATTCAGCTGGATGTTCGTGTGCTGGCGACCACAAACCGTGATCTGGCGGACTACGTGCGCGAGGGCAAGTTCCGCGAAGACCTTTATTATCGATTGACGGTGTTCCCGATGCGGTGGCAGCCCCCCCTGCGGGAGCGGCCGCTGGATATTCTGCCCCCCCTGGCCCGCTCACTGCTGAAAAAAACATTGCCGCAAGATGAAGCTGACCGGCATCACCCTGGCCGAGGATGCCCGTAAGGCACTGATGGCTCATGCCTGGCCGGGTAATGTCCGGGAACTGGACAATGCCATTCAGCGGGCGCTGGTGTTGCATCAGGGTAATGTAATCCACGCCGGCGATCTTTGTCTGGAGCTTGGGATTACCGGTGCCGCTGACTTTGCTGCACCCGCCGAGCCGGCCATTTCCGCCAGGTCCATGGAGGTCCCTGCGGCTGACGTGCCAGACCCCCCCGAGGCCGGGCTGGAAGCGGATTCAGCGGCTGATGAGGCGATTGGCTCACTCGGAGATGATCTGCGCCAACAGGAGTTCCGTATTATTATCCAGACCCTCAAGAAAGAGCGTGGCAGGCGCAACCGGGCAGCGGAGCAGTTGGGCATCAGCCCGCGAACGCTTCGTTACAAACTGGCCCAGATGCGAGATGCCGGTATCGATCTTGATGCGGAGCTGGCCATGGCCTGAGTCAGGGCCTTTGTTGTCGACCTGATACTCCTTCGGGCACCCTTCGGGGGGGTGCCGTTTTTTTACCCGCCTGCCTGGTCTTCTTTTTCGGTCTGGTTTCACTCCTGTCAATTCTTTGTCACGTAGACGCCTTCCACTGTAAAATGATTTATTAACCCGTTGAAATAAATGGTTTAATTGTTTCTGGCCTGTTGCTTGCTTTCAGTTCATTTGAGTCAGCAACAAGTACAGGCCCGACGGGGGGGCCGCCGGGAGAGTGTGATGGTTCAACGTGCCGACATAAACAATGTTCTGTCTGAGATCCGGAATCTGCGTACCCAGATGATGCAGAACCAGAGGATTGAACAGGATCAGTCCGTACGTGGCCGCATCGATGGCCCACGACAGGTTCAGGAAACCCAGGAAGTTCCCAGCTTCAGCGATATGCTGGGCAAGGCCGTCAACAATGTACACGAGGTCCAGAGTCAGGCCAGTGAACTCAGGACGGCCTACGAAATGGGCGATCCGAACGTGGACATTACCCGGGTAATGATTGCTGCCCAGAAATCTTCGGTGTCTTTTGAGGCTCTGACCCAGGTGCGTAACCGGGTTGTGCGAGCCTATGAAGACATCATGAATATGCCGATCTGATAACGGAGCAACAGCATGGCAAGCGTACCTGCGGAAACCGCCGCCTCTGACCTGCCGGCTACTCAGGAGTCTGATACTCCGGAGAGCCGTAGCAATCTTTTGCTCGGATTCAACCGATTGAATCTGCTGCGCCAGGTCGGGCTTATGGTCGGGCTGGCCGCCAGCGTGGCACTGGGTGTGGCTGTGGTGCTCTGGGCCCAGGAGCCCAATTACCAGCCGGTGGTGGGGGGGGATCTGTCTGCCTACAACCCGCAGGACGTGACCACCATCCTCGACAGCAACGGTATCGATTACAAGATGGACCCCCCCCGCACCGGAGCATTGCTGGTGCCGTCTGAACAGGTCTATAGCGCGCGCCTCAAGCTTGCTGCTGAAGGCGTAACCGACCAGAAGACCATGGGTTATGAGTTGCTGGACCAGGAACGTGGTCTGGGAACGTCCCAGTTCATGGAAACCATCAGCTACCGGCGCGGACTGGAGGGCGAACTGGCCCGGACCATCGCCGCCATGCGTGGTGTTCGAAATGCCCGGGTGCACCTGGCCATTCCCGAGCGTTCGGTGTTTATCCGGGATGCCCGTGAACCGACCGCCTCGGTATTCCTTGAAGTGTTTGCGGGCCGTCGCCCTGAGCCTGAACAGATTCGGGCCATCGTCAACCTGGTGGCCGGCAGCATTCCGATGATGAACCGGGATCAGGTGACCGTGGTTGACCAGAACGGCAATCTGTTGACGGGCGATGAGGTTCAGGCCGAAACAGACCGGATGAAAGACCAGTATGAATACACGTCCAGGGTTGAAGAGCGGCTGACCCGCCGTGTCGCCTCATTGATTGGCCCGATTGTCGGGGGGGAAGGGCGTTACCGCGCGGAAGTCACCGCCGACCTCGACTTCTCTGCGGTCGAGCGTGCCGAGGAGTTATACAATCCGGAGCAACAGGCGGTGCGCAGTGAGCGCGAGTTGTCTGAGCAGCGTGTGGCGGGAGCCAGGGTGGCATTCCCGGTGCGCTGGCCAATCAGCCGCCAGGGGGGGCTGCGACGGTTCCGGAGCAGGCCACTGCCGCCCCCCCAGGGGGGAAGATGGCGCTCCTGCAGCTCCGCCGGTGAATGTCCGGAGTGAATCCACCCGGAACTATGAACTGGATCGTACCGTCAGCTACACCCGTCAGGAGCTGGGTGCGGTCAAGCGGGTGACCGTGGCCCTTGCCGTGGATGACATGAAAGTGGTCGACCCGGAAACCGGCGAGGTGAGCTATCAACCCTGGCCAGAGGCCGAACTGCAACGGCTGAGCATGCTGGTGCGTGATGCGGTTGGCTATTCCGCGCCCCCCCGCGGAGACAGCGTTACCGTCATGAATACGGCGTTTGCCCCCCCAGAGGAAGCGGTGGAGTTTGAAGCTCCGGGCTTCTGGGAGCAGCCCTGGTTCTGGGATTTGATGAAGCAGGTATTGGCAGGACTGGTCATTCTGATTCTGGTTCTTGGCTTGCTGCGCCCCCCCACCCTGAAGACGCTGTCCGGTGGCGGCCGCCGCGAGCGTGGTGAAGGCGGAGAAGAGGGGGGGGAGTATGGTGGCCTTGCTGATATCGAAGGCGGGCAGGCACTACGCGATGCCATGTCGTCTCAGGATGACCTGCTTTTGCCGGGCGCCACAGACAGCTATGATAGACAGTTGAATGCACTCAAAGGCCTGATTGCGGAAGATCCCGCCAGGGTTGCACAGGTTATGCGCCAGTGGGTGAACGTCGATGACTGAAGAAAACGGCCAGTTGCAGGGGGGGGATGCCCCCCCGAAAAAGCCGCAGCGCAAGATTCCGCGAGTGGAGCAGGCAGCGATCCTGCTGATGTCTCTGGGTGAAGCGGACGCTGCTGAGGTGCTCAAGCACATGGGGGGGCCGAAAGAGGTTCAGCGGGTTGGCGTCGCCATGGCGCAGATGAAAGACGTCAGCAAGGACGACGTCACCTACGTGCTTAACCAGTTTGTGGACGCTGTCGGCGGCCAGACCGGTTTGGGGGGGGTTGGTAATGACGATTATATCCGGGCGATGCTCACCCAGGCGCTGGGTGATGACAAGGCCGCGAGCCTGATTGACCGAATCCTGATTGGCGGCAATACCACCGGCCTGGATACTCTTAAGTGGATGGAGCCCCCCGGGCTGTGGGCGATATTATCCGTTACGAGCATCCCCCCCAGATTCAGGCCATTGTTATCTCCTACCTAGACCCGGACCAGGCCGCTGAAATTCTTGGCACACTTGATGAAAAAGTGCGACTGGATGTGATGATGCGGGTGGCGTCGCTGGAAAGCATTCAGCCACAGGCCCTGCAGGAACTGAACGACATCCTTGAGAAGCAGTTCTCCGGTGGCGCGGCCTCCCAGACCAGTCGGATTGGTGGTGTGAAGCGAGCGGCCGATATCATGAACTTCATGGATCGCGGGATTGAGGGCTCGTTGATGGATTCCATCAAAGACATGGATCCTGATCTGGCGTCCACCATTGAAGACCTCATGTTCGTGTTTGATAACCTCAAGGATATCGATGATCGGGGGGGTATTCAGGCGCTGCTTCGAGAGGTGTCCTCCGAGGTGCTGGTGGTTGCGCTCAAAGGTGCCGACGAAGCCGTCAAGGAGAAGATCTTCAAGAACATGTCCAAGCGTGCTGCGGAGTTGCTGCAGGATGATCTGGAAGCCAAGGGGGGGCCGGTCAAGGTCAGCGAAGTCGAAGCGGCCCAGAAAGACATTATCACCGTTGCTCGCCGTATGGCTGAAGCCGGCGAGATCTCGCTGGGTGGTAGTGGCGAAGAAATGATGTGATGAAAGATTCCGATCAGGACAGCAAGCGCATACCGAAAGAACAGATGACCGCCTGGGAACGGTGGGAATTGCCCCCCCTGCTTGATGAGCGCGGAAACCAGGTTGTCGAGGAAGAGGAAGTCAAGCCGCTGACCGCGGCCGACCTGGAAGAGATTCGCCAGGCTGCCCGCGAGGACGGTTTTCAGGAGGGCCGGCAGGCCGGTTACGCGGAAGGCTTTGAACAGGGTCGCGCAGACGGGCACAAAGATGGCTACGCCGCAGGCGAGGCGGAGGGGGGGCGGAGCGAGGGCGAGCAGCAGGCAGCGGAGCAGACGCGTCAGGAAGTTGCCTCCCGGATGGAACGACTGGAGCATCTGATGGGAGAGCTGTTGTTGCCCATCGAGCGCCATGAAGACGAGCTGGAAGCGGTGCTGGTCAACCTCACTACGGTGTTGGCCCGGGCGGTGGTCTTCCGTGAGCTCAGCATTGATTCCTCCCAGATTCGCCAGGTGGTGCGTCGGGCTCTGTCGTCACTGCCTCTACCGCCGATAATCTACGCATTCATATTCACCCCCCCGACGATATCGAGCCGGTACGGGAAGTCACAGAGCGCCTGGAATCACCGGCGGTCCTCATTGAGGACGACTCTCTCATGCCTGGTGGCTGTAAAGTGGAATCGCGCCATAGTCTGGTGGATTACACCGTGGAGAAGCGCTTCCAGCGGGTGGTTCAGGGTATGCTGGAAGAACAGCTGGCGGAGCCTGCCGGTCCGGATCAGGAGGAGCTGGCACCAGTATGGGGGGGGAGCTGACCGATTTTCACCGGGATGTGCTGAGTGATTCGGGCATGACATCACCGCCAGAATCCGAGTCTGACGAATTCAACGACCAGGGCCGGGACGATGACGTCACGCCTGGCTGAACGGTTACGGCAGCTTCAGGGGGGGGCCATCAGCGACGAGCCGGCGCAGAATTGTCTGGACGGCTTACGCGCATGGTGGGTCTCACGCTGGAGTGCGTGGGTTGCCCGATGGTGGTGGGGGGGGACCGTTGTCTGATTCAGGGTGATAGCGCCACCAGTGTGGAAGCGGAAGTGGTGGGTTGAGGAAGATAAGGTTTACCTGATGCCGCTGACCGCCATCGAAGGTCTCAAGCCCGGAGCCCGGGTGATTCCTCTGGCCTCGGCCAGCAGGGTACCGGTTGGCCCGCAAATGCTGGGGGGGCGAGTGGTGAATGGTGCTGGCGACCCGCTGGACGGCAAGGGGGGGCCGTTGCAGGCAGAGGCCAGAGTGCAGCTGACCGGCGACATCATCAACCCATTGAACCGGGCTCCGGTGCGCCAGTCCATGGATGTGGGAATCCGTGCAATCAACGCGTTGCTGACCGTGGGGGGGCAGGGGGGGCAGCGTCTCGGCCTGTTTGCCGGCAGTGGTGTCGGTAAGAGTATGCTGCTGGGAATGATGACCCGGTTCACGGATGCAGACATTACCGTGGTTGGGTTGATTGGTGAACGGGGGGGCCGGGAGGTCAAGGAATTCATCGAGGACATTCTCGGCGATGAAGGCCTGGCTCGTTCCGTGGTTGTAGCCGCTCCGGCAGATGACTCGCCGTTGATGCGCCTGCGCGCTGCCATGCTCACCACCCGAATTGCCGAATACTACCGCGATCAGGGTAAGCGCGTTCTTCTTTTAATGGATTCTCTCACCCGCTATGCCCAGGCACAGCGGGAGATCGCCCTGGCCGTTGGCGAACCACCGGCGACCAAGGGGGGGTATCCGCCCTCGGTTTTTGCCAAGCTGCCCCCCCAACTGGTTGAGCGCACAGGCAATGGCCGACCCGGCGGCGGTTCCATTACCGCGTTTTATACCGTTCTGACGGAAGGCGACGATCAGCAGGATCCCATTGCCGACGCTGCCAGGGCCATCCTTGATGGTCACATCGTCTTA
>JDSH01000056.1_pt1 | contig 44353 bp, 55 predicted proteins | sample 199451 | NCBI WGS metagenome assembly JDSH01 (sample SAMN02584198, study PRJNA231836) | bioreactor metagenome | isolation source: continuous culture bioreactor electron acceptor NO2- transfer2 day 38 after... | place: Germany: Bremen | reverse complement strand
TTTCGAATACCGTTCTGGAATGCGCCCATATCCTTGATCAGATGATCCGCCGCCAGTACCAGCATCAGTGGGTTCTGATTCTCATCGGTTTTTCTGATCAGTTGCAGGGCAGCAAGGGCGATGGCCGGCGCGTGTTGCGGCCACAGGCTCCAGGATAATGCGGGCATCGTTGTAGCCGGACTGGCGCATCTGTTCTGCCGCCAGGAACCGGTGATCTTCGTTGCAGATCAGCAGCGGGTCAGCAGATTCCATGCCCTCAAGTCGGGCGACCGTGAGTTGCAGCATGGACAGTCGATCGTCCGTCAGTTTCAGGAACTGTTTCGGATTCAGTTGCCTGGACAGTGGCCAAAGGCGTGAGCCGGTGCCTCCGGCCATGATGACGGGGGGGTGAATCATGTGCACACTCCGGGTTGTGAAAGTTGCGATGGATGCAGATAAAAGTGGTCGATATCTTATCACGCTGCCAGGCACGGTTTTATCTTAAGCGTTGGAAATCTTCCCAGGAATGTCCCTGGCTATCCTGCTCCCAGGCTAATCGCTTTTCGAAACGTCGAACCTTCCTTTCAATATAGCGCTCGCTCCAGCCGGGTGCCGAGGCCAGGGCCTGGGGGGGGATAGCAGGAGCCCCCCCCAGGCCGTCCACCAGAAACAGCTCAGGTTGGCCGGTACGATCGGTTACTACAAGATTGTGTGGCAGTAGATTGCGGGTAAGAATGCGGTTCGCGGTCAGCCAGTTCTCAAACCGCTGAATGGCCTCAAGGAGCTCAGGCGTTAGCCCTCCGCCCCCCCGGATCAGGAATTCGAGTGTCGGTGCTATATTGCCGTCCTTGCAGCGAAGCATTTCGCTCTCGTTCGCTGGCCCCCCCAGGGTGGTCGCAACACGGCCATAGAACCTTGGTAAGTGACTCCACAGGCTTTCTTCGTTACCTGTTTGAATCAGGCGTCTTATAGCCGGTTGCTGGTGTGCTCTCAGTTCCTGGGTGTTGTCATTGAGCCGGGCTTTTCCCAAAAGCCGTTTCACCACTGACTGTTTTTGATACCTTGCCTGGATACTCCCGGGGGGGCGAATTACCTTCAGGCAGCGGTCCGGATTGTCCGGATGTTGAAAGCAAAAACGATTGGCACCTTGCGCAAAGGGCAACAGTGAATCCAGATTGGCTTCCACCTGATGGTATTGATTATGTGCACTATCCACGGCGTGTAACCTCACGGTACACCTGCAAGGTGTTCGCAACCATAGAATCGACGCTCAGTTCACGGGCAGCAAAATCCCGTACTCCAGCCTGAGACTCCACCAGTTCGGCAATCGGCGTGTTGAGAAGCGAAGATAGCCCGGCGGTGTCACCCGTCGGACAGATGTGCTGTGGTGGGAGCAACTCATTGGCCACGGGCACATCGGTTGAGACTACTGGTTTTCCCGAAAGAAGAGCTTCTGCACAGACATAGGAAAAACCCTCGCGCCGAGAAGAAATTACAATGCCGTCGACGGACTGCATCAGTCCGGGAATATCGTCCTGATAGCCGATGAGCTTGACTCTGCTGGTAAGCTTTAGCCGTTCGATCCTCTCCTGCAGTGCCTCGTGCTCTTTCCCGTCCCCCCCTGCGATCAGCAGGCTGCCTTTTGCGCTCTGGAAGGCATCAATAAGTTGATCGAAGCCCTTTGCGTGAACCAATCGGCCGACAGCCAACCACAAGGGGGGGCGATCGTAAGTCTGGAAGTTGAAGGGCGCTTCCGGGCATCGCTCGATGTTTATTCCGTTATAAACGACGGTTACGTTTCCGCCAATATCACTGGCCAATGCGTGGCTAACGGCAATAATCCTTGAAAACCGATTGGCAGCCGGATATCGGGATTTGAAATTGTGAATGGTCGCGATGAAACGGGTTTTGGGAAACAGGGGGGGCGACAGTAGCTGGATTGTCGCAGCGGACTTACTGCCCTGAGCATGAACCAGGTCGAATTCCTGAGCCCGAAGCGCCTTTACGATCGAGCAGATCAATGTAGGAGAATAACGGGACCCTTTGGTGTTGACCGGGTACCGGTTTACTCCGGGATCAAGAGCTTCGAGGTGTTCCGGTGCCGACATGCAGTAGACAGATACACCCGCTCCCGCCAGTCCGTTGGCAAGATCGGCGAAGTGTTTCTCCATGCCGCCTTTTGCGGACGGAGGCGATAGCATCATCAGCAGAACTTTCACTGGAGCTCCGCCCGTCTGGTCTGAATTGCTGCTTCGTATATCTCGAGTGTGGACTCTGTCTGTGCCCGCAGTAAAAACCGGTCCGGAAGAAATATATCAGGCTTGGGTTTGTCCAGCAGCCCGAGCACGGCGCTGGCAAACGCGCCGGTGTCGTCCGGTGTTACCAGCCCTTCCCGGAAACAGGCTTGCAGGGTTTCCGCTGCACCGCCGCGGTTGTACGCCACCACCGGTGTACCGGACGCCAGGGCCTCGGTGACTGTGCGGCCGAAGGGCTCTGGCTTGGTGGACATGTGGCACACCACATCGGCCAGCAGGTAGAGGTTGGTCATGTCGTTTCGCTGGCCGAGAAACGTGACTTTATCAGTCAGTTGCAAACGACTGCGTTCCTTTTCCAGCTCCTGCAGAAAGCGCTCCTTACCCGGTTCTGCGCCGCCAACGATGATGCCGTGACAATCCGGGCGTTGACGTACGATACGCGCCATGGCCTCCAGAAAATGCAACTGGCCTTTCCAGCGAGAGATACGGCCCGGCATCATGATGATCTTTTTGCCGGCGAGTTGAGGAAACCTCCCGAGGAGGTGGTTTTGCCATTGTTCGTTGATGGCTCGGTTGCGGAAGGCTTCAATGTCTACGCCACGCTGGACCACCGTCAGCTTGTGTTCCGGCACAGCAAAGTGCTTCAGAACATAGTCTCGTACGCAATTGGACACCGCTATGACCTGATCCGCTTTTGCCATGATGGCGCTGTAAGGCGTCACTGAATACATGCCGTGGAAGGTCGAAACTACGGCCGGGCGTTCATATTGTGGCAGCGTTTTCAACGCCAGGTGGACAATCCAGGCCGGCATTCGGGAACGCACGTGAACGATGTCTGGCTTCAGATCCTTCAGCAGCTTGCGCATGGGCAGTATCTGTCCGAATGAAGCCGGCGTTTTTCGGTGTATCGGCATGTGAATATGCGAGGAGCCCTGGCCGCGGACCTGTTCGGCCATCGGGCCGCCGTTGGAAACCACGAAGGATTCGTGGCCTCGTTTCACCAGTTCGGCAGCGAATTCAACAGTACCTCTTTCCACACCGCCACTGTGCAGCGCCGGTAACGCTTGTAGAACCCTCACCTTGTCCGCTCCCCCCCGTCCTTGTTCTGATACTTGCCCAGGAATATCTGCATTACCCAGCGGCCGGCCCGGTCCGCTTCCCAGAGACGATCGTGTCGTTCGGGCTGTTCGGCCATGATTGATGCGTGGTCGGCCCAGTGCGCCAGCAGTCCTTTCTTTGCGAGTTGCTCGACACCATTGGCTACCCTGCTTCCCGATCGAGGATTAAGATCCAGAAGGCCGGTTGGCACCCCCCCCGACGTAACGGCTTCGCACACCATGGACTGGCTATCCGGTGTTACCCAGACGGCTCTTGATGACGCGAACTGGTGGTTCAGCCAGCCCTCGTGCGTCTGATTGTGGTCAACGACTGAAATCCTGGGGGGGCCCTGAAGCTCCGAGAGGCTGTCGGCCAGGGCTTTTGGTGTGCGCCGGGAGTTGGTGATGGTCCAGCGCCATTCGGGGGGGTAGCGTGCCATCAGGTCGCCCAACTGCGAAAGAATGGCATCATCATGCCAGTCATAGTGCTGCGATGGTCCTCCGATCAGTACCAGAGCTTCGGGCTTGCTGGTGAGCCTGGCCAGGGGGGGCGTGACGGCATTAATTACCCCCCCCTCTGTGATCAGAACGTTGCGAGCAGGCTTAACCTTGTCGTGGGCCGGAATAATGGCGGCATCGACCAAGCGGAGGGGGGGAAATCCAGGCTTCATCAGCACGAGCGTTTTTGCCTTGCGATAGCGTCGCAAGGCCAGCAATAGCCGGTGGGTTCCTGAGCCGGCCCCCCCGATTATAAGTGCAGGGGGGGCGGGCAGGTTTGGCACCAAAGCCGGCGCAATTCCCGTCAGTGCTCGCCACATCGGGGGGGTTGGTAATCCGTGGCGTTTATCCAATGGAGGTCCGCGCCGGCGAGGACGCGCAATCGATTACCAAACCGCGTAACTGGTTGCGATGGCCGGCCTTGTTGTCGGTAATCAGCCAGATAACGGGTGCGGTGGCGCCGGAGTCCCTGTTCAAAAGTCACCTCTTCTTCTTCCGTTTTCGGCCATAGAAGCCTGGATCATCCTGTTCGGTCGGGTTTTGAAGCGGCGGTGCATCCAAAGATACTGGTCGGGCGCCTTGCGGATTTCCTGTTCGATAATGGCGTTGATTCTGGTGGCATCCTCAAGATCATCGCCACTGGGGGGGAAGTTCTCCAGGGCAGGGTGGAAATAGATGTCGTAGCCCGGGCCATCTTCCCGGCGGAAATGACTGAAGGGAACGACCTTGCACTTGCTACGCTCAGCAATCCGCGATGTGGCAGTAATGGTGCCGGTTGGAATCCCGAAGAAGGGCGCGAAAACGATGTCTTTCCGGCCGTAGTCCTGATCCGTGGCGTACCAGACGGCCCGGTTGTTTTTCAGGCAGCGAAATAGCCCGCGAAGGTCACGTGCGCCCAGCACCGTACCGTAACGTCGGCCGCGAGCCCGGGTCATCACTGCGTTCATCAGTGGGTTGTTGTGATCCCGCTGCATGACGTCTGCCTCAATATACTCCGTCGCCAGGCTACCACCCAGATCCAGCGTGCTGTAGTGGCCTCCGAGCAACAATACGCCATGTCCCTCTTCGAGCGCTTGCTCGAAGTGTTCGAGACCGTGAACTCTGGTGATCTTTTTGAGTTTTGACGCATCGCGAAACCAGGCAACACCAATCTCCATCAAGCCAATCCCGTTGGCGATAAAGGCATTGCGAACCAGCGCGGCCTGTTGCTGCTGGTTCAGCTCCGGGAAACACAGGCGAATATTCACTTCGGCAATATGGCGCCGGCTTTTCGCCAGCCGCCAGGCCAGCAGGCCAGCAATCTTGCCCAGCCACCATTGCAGGCGCAGCGGCAACTGGGCCACCAGCCACATCGCGGCTATGCCAAGCCAGGTTGGCCACCACCGTGGATGGCGGTAGGCGGAATAGTCTGTGTTTCGTGGTAGTTTGCGGTACTTCTTCTTCAAAATCGTGAATCCTGCATCGACAAACGGTTTTCCGGGGGGGGCAAGATGCCCGTCCAAAGAAAAATTGGCCCTATGATAACGCACTGTTTTGCCGGGAGTCCTGCGTGTTCCAGTTTATCTATTCCCAGCTGATCCGCCTTGTGCTGCCGTTCATATTGATCCGGCTGTGGTGGCAAGGGCGTAAAGCGCCCGCCCTTCGGCGCGACTGGCAACACCGCCTGGGTTGGGTGCCCGAAATTTCTGGGCCGGTTATCTGGGTACACGCCGTGTCTGTGGGTGAAACCATTGCGGCAGGCCCGTTGGTCAGGCGCCTGCTCGCCAGGAATCTGGGTGCCACTATTCTGATGACGGCGATGACCGATACCGGGTTGGCCCAGGCCCGCAAGATGTTCGGTGACAGGGTAACGTATGCCTACGCCCCCCCATACGATACGCCCGGAGCTATCCGTCGCTTTCTGGATCGCATCAATCCCAGGATTCTGGTTATTCTCGAAACTGAAATCTGGCCCAATATGATCCGCCAATGCCGCCGGAGGAGAGTTCCGGTTTTCCTGATAAATGCGCGCTTGTCCGAGCGTTCTGCCCGTGGTTACGAACGGGTCAAAGGGCTGGCCGCGCCGATCATGAAAAGCATTACCTGGGTGGCGGCGCAGGCCGACCGGGATGCTGACCGGTTTCGGCGCATTGGCGTTGCCGCCTCCCACGTTGAGGTTACTGGCAGTGTGAAGTTTGATGTCGATATACCGGATGATGTGCGTGCGGCTTCCCGTGCCTTGCGTGAGGAGCTTGGGGGGGCTCGCCCGGTCTGGATTGCCGGCAGCACGCACTCCGGAGAAGACCAGCAGTTGCTTGACGCTCATCAGGGAATACTTCAGCAACATCCTGAGGCTTTGCTGATTATTGTGCCCAGCATCCGGATCGCTTTGACTCTGTCGCCGAGCTGGCGGAGAAAGAGGGGGGGTTTTCTGTTGCCCGTCGTTCAACCGGTGATGACCCTGCCGAAGCTCAGGTTTATCTGGGTGACACCATGGGCGAACTGATGATGCTGTACGGTGCCAGTGATATCGCCTTTGTTGGAGGTTCGTTGATCGAGCGTGGTGGGCATAATCCACTGGAGCCGGCAGCCTGGGGGGGAATACCGGTTTTTTTCGGGTCCTCATGTTTTCAATTTTGAAACCATATACGAGCACCTGCTGACGGATGGTGCTGTGCAGGTAATAGACGGGGGGGCGAAAGCTTGGCCACGGCGCTCAGTAAGCTGATGACTGATAAAGAAGAATGCCGGGCCTACGGAGTGCGTGCATTAAGCGTCGTTCAGAAAAACCGGGGGGGTGCCTTGGATAAGGTTGTCGAAGGGATTATCGAACGTCTGTAGCTCCGGGTATCGCCGGTGATACCCGGAGCTCGCCTTTTGGGGGGGATTACCGGGCAGGGTTGTCCAGTGTGCGGTCTTCCTCTGCCATCGCTTCTATGCCTCGCGCACCTTCACTCAGCCAGTTGTTCAGATCCACCAGATCCTGAGGGCTCAGGGTTCCGGCTGCCTGTTTCAGTTGCAGAGTGTTGATCACGTAATCATACCGCGCATTGGCGTAGTCCCGCAGGGCGACGTAGTAAGCCCGCTCTGCATCCAGCACTTCCACGATGTTGCGGGTACCAACGTCATAACCGGCCCGGGTGGCATCCAGGGCGCTACGACGAGAGATGATGGTCTGCTCCAGTGCCGATGCCGTTTCCACGTTGTTGTTCACGGTGAGGAACAGGCTGCGGGTGTTTACCTGTACATCGCGACGGACGGTGTTCAGATCCTGCTCTGCAGCGGTGACCAGAGAGCGTTGTTGGCGCACGCCGGCCTGGGTGCCGCCGCCCATATAGAGAGGCACGTTGAGCTCCAGGCCAATAACCCCCCCCTGGGTTCCTTCCTGCTGAGGGTTTCGGGCGCCGTCCAGCTCGGACTCGCCATAGGATGCCACCAGGTCCAGTGTTGGCAAATGGCCGGATTTGGCAACTTTAAGATTGGCCTCGCTGGCGTTCAGTTGTGATAAAGCCGCTTGAATGGACCAGTTCTGGTCCAGGGCTGTTGTTTCCCAGGCATTCGGGTTCATGGGCTCAGGTCGACCGAGCGGGAAATTCTCGCGCAGGTTTTCCAGGTCATCGGCGTATTCGCCGGTCAGTCGCGCCAGCTGCTCCCGGGCGACATTCAGCTGGTTGTCGGCTGCGATGCGCTGGCTTTTGCTGTCGTCATAGCTGGCGCGGGCTTCGTACACCTCGGTGATGGCGATCAGGCCGACGTCGAAGCGTTCCTGCGCCTGTTCATACTGGCGCTGGATTGCTGCTTCAGTCGCGCGAGCTGTTGCAACGGTATCCTGAGCGCGCAGGACATTAAAATAGGCGGTTGCAACATCCAGAATCAGTTGTTGCTGGGCCAGGTTGTACTGGGCCTGGGCGGCTTCGGTCTGGAACTGGCTGGCGTCGTAGCGGAACCAGTTGTCGGCGCGGAAAACCGGTTGCGACAATTGCACGCCATAGTTGAATGACTTGTAGCTGTCTCCCGGGCCGTTTTCAGCGTCGAAATCCGTGTGGTTGGCTTCGGCAAACGCACCAACCTGCGGCAATAAGGTACTCTTGCTCACATCGCTGGCGGCTTGCTGGGCCTGAAACTGTGCCAGCGCAGAGGCGATTCCGGAGTCATATGACAGTGCCTGCTCATAAGCCTCCACAAGATCCAGAGAGAAAGCGGGCTGGGCTGCCAGCAGGGTGATCAAACCTGGAAGTAAACGTTTCTTCATTATTGCTCCTGAAAACTATCTCCGGGCATCCGTGATCTGGACACAGGTATCGGCAGGTCAACGTGTAGAGCGCGGGTTTATCCCGATAGTGACCCAAAGGTATTGGTGGCCCATTATGGACAATAATCGTTCCCGTCTCTACACTTGAAAAGCTCACTCATTTTGTGAGCAAAACAGAATATTTATCGCGTCTTGACGGGGGGGTGCTGATTTGCCTGAACCAGGTGATCGGCTGAGATTGCAACGCAGAACCCGCGACCTGATCCGGATAATACCGGCGTAGGGATTAAGACCGTACGAACCATGCCAGAAGTAGGTTTCGAATTACCTTCGGCATAACTCCGTCATACGCGACCCGACCACCTGAGCAAACACGGGAGCAGACGATGACGGACATCCCATCCTACCTGAGCGATTCCGCACAAGTAGACTCCGCAGCAATCAAACCATTACCAAGCTCACGAAAAATATACGTGCAGGGTAGCCGAGCCGATCTGCGCGTGCCTATGCGGGAAATTACTGTGGGTGACACGCCCACTGAAATGGGCGGGGGGGAAAAGAATCCGCCAGTGGTGGTGTACGACACCTCCGGGCCGTATTCAGACCCGGAAGCCAGCATCGATCTGCGTAAGGGGGGGCTGTCGCCGGTGCGCGCTGCATGGATTGCCGAACGCGGCGATGTCGAACAACTGGAAGGGTATACCTCTGAGTTTACCCGCCGGCGTATGAAAGATCCGACTCTGGATCCGCTCCGGTTTATGGACGAGCGCAAACCCCCCCTGCGTGCCAAACCCGGCAACAATGTGTCCCAGATGCATTACGCCCGGCAGGGCATTGTTACGCCGGAAATGGAGTACATTGCCATCCGGGAGAACATGAAGCTGCAGGAAGCCCGAGAGAATGGATTGCTGGCCGAGCAGCACCCCCCGGCCAGTCATTCGGTGCCAACTTGCCGAAAGAAATCACCCCCCCGGAATTCGTTCGCGACGAAGTGGCCCGTGGCCGCGCCATCATTCCAGCCAACATCAACCACCCGGAAATCGAACCGATGATCATCGGCCGCAACTTCCTGGTGAAGATCAACGGCAACATTGGCAACTCGGCAGTGACCTCCTCCATTGAAGAGGAAGTGGAAAAACTCACCTGGGGGGGCATTCGCTGGGGGGGAGCGGATACCATCATGGATCTGTCCACCGGCAAGAACATTCACGAAACCCGGGAATGGATCATCCGCAACTCCCCCCCGGTCCCCCCCATCGGCACCGTGCCCATCTACCAGGCCCTGGAAAAAGTCGGCGGCGTGGCCGAAGATCTGACCTGGGAAATCTTCCGCGACACCTTGATTGAACAGGCGGAGCAGGGCGTGGATTATTTCACCATCCACGCCGGCGTGCGCCTGCACCACGTACCACTGACCGCCAAACGCACCACCGGCATCGTGTCCCGAGGTGGTTCCATCATGGCCAAGTGGTGCCTGGCTCACCACAAGGAAAGTTTCCTGTACGAGCACTTTGAAGACATCTGCGAAATCATGAAGGCCTATGATGTCTCCTTCAGTCTTGGTGACGGCTTGCGCCCGGGCTCTATTGCCGATGCCAATGATGCCGCCCAGTTTGGTGAACTGGAAACTCTCGGAGAACTCACCAAAATTGCCTGGAAGCACGACGTCCAGTGCATGATCGAAGGCCCCCCCGGCCATGTGCCGATGCAGTTGATCAAGGAGAACATGGACAAACAGCTGGAATGCTGTGACGAAGCGCCGTTCTATACGCTCGGACCGCTGATCACCGATATTGCCCCCCCGGGCTATGACCACATCACGTCTGGCATTGGGGGGGCGGCCATGATCGGTTGGTACGGTTGTGCCATGCTTTGTTATGTCACGCCCAAGGAACACCTTGGACTGCCCAACAAGGACGACGTGAAAACCGGCATTATCACCTACAAGATCGCCGCGCATGCTGCAGACCTTGCAAAAGGTCACCCGGGTGCCCAGATCCGCGACAATGCGTTGTCCAAAGCACGATTCGAGTTCCGCTGGGAAGACCAGTTCAACCTGGGGGGCTGGACCCGGATACTGCCCGCGCCTACCACGACGAAACCCTTCCCAAGGAATCGGCCAAGGTGGCGCATTTCTGTTCCATGTGTGGCCCCCCCAAGTTCTGCTCGATGAAAATCTCCCAGGAGGTCCGGGATTACGCGGCAGAGCACGGTATCGATGAGGTGTCGGCGATTGATGCCGGTATGCAGGCGAAATCACGGGAGTTCGTGGAATCGGGTAGCAAGATCTACGACAAGATCTGACCCGCATTCACTTGGTTCCGTGATGGCGTGAATCCGTGCCTGGCGGGGGGGTGTTAACTTGCACACCGCCGTGGCTCCGGCTATCGTTCAAGGCCGAATGCGCAACCGGGTGAAGTAATGCCAAAACCATTCCAGTTCAACGCAAGCGACGTCAAAGTCGAAAAACGTGAAACCGTGTTCCAGGGCTTCTTCCGAATGGACAAACTCTGGCTGACGCATCCGCGCTTCGATGGTCGCGACATGCCCGTCTTTACCCGGGAACTGTTTATCCGAGGTGATGCCACCTGCGTGCTTCCATACGACCCGGCGCGCGACGAGGTTGTGCTTCTGGAGCAGTTTCGTTTGGGGGGGGCGCTCCACCGTAACCAGTCCCCCCCCTGGTTACTGGAACTTGTTGCTGGCATGAACGAGGATGGTGAGAGTCCGGAAGAGGTGGCCCAGCGAGAAGGTCAGGAAGAGGCTGGGCTGAGTTTCAGTCGCCTGGACAAAATCTGCGATTACCTGGTTTCCCCCCCCGGCGGTACCACGGAAATGATCCACCTGTATTGCGGTCAGATCAGCACCGCCGAGGCTGGTGGTGTTTTCGGTATGGAACATGAGCACGAGGACATTCTCAGCCACGTGGTGTCAGCGGAAGAATGCTTTGCCATGATTGCTGATGGCCGCATCAATAACGCCGCCGCGATTATTGCCATCCAGTGGCTGCAACTGAACCGGGAGCGTTTGCGGCGGGAGTGGCAAGCATGACGGAGTGGGTAAAGCGGCCCAGGCAATATGTGCCGGACCTGCGCCAGTTGGGGGGGGCGCTCTGCGACGGCAACTATCAGCGCCTGCGCAAGCTGCGCCAGCTTGAGGTGGATGGCAAACCCGTATGTGAGTTCGAACTGCACCGGGAGAACCAGTACCTGGGCCGGGTGCGAATTGAAGTGCTGCAAACGGCCAGATTCACAGAAACCCTGCTGCTGGAGCAAGTCCACAACAGCGGCCGATGGCTGAACAACCCGCGGATGACTGTGCGCGTATACCACGATGCCCTCATGGCCGAAGTAATCAGCTGCTACCGGCAACGACAGATTGCGCCCGTGAATGACTATCCGAACCGGTTTATGCATCACCCGGATGAAAAGGTTCAGGTGAACGGCTTCCTGGCCGATTGGCTGGACTACTGCCTGCGTTTCGGGCACCTGCCGATGGAGCATGCAGCCTGGTCTGCGGGCGAAGGCATCGATTGAAAACCCTCATCTCTGAACGGTTTCTCAGTTCGCCGAAAGTCTATAAAGCCGGTTGTCGGACCTGTGGCAGAGTTGTCAAATACTGCAAAATATAGCGTGCCGCTGGTCAGAATGTGATCCACCTTCCATTCGTGAACAATCAATCTGAACTAAGCCATCGTACACTTGTCTGGATTATCAACTGCTTGCAGAAAACAGAACAGGCCTGGCATGACCAAACCCACAACGGCGCGCCACTCAATGTGTTGCAGCTTACCGATCCGCACCTGATGGCGTCTGCGGATGGCGCCTTGCTGGGAGTCAACACCCGTGACAGCCTGGCGGCGGTGATTGACGAAGTGCTTCGCAATCACGGCCAGCCCGACCTGATTCTTGCCACCGGAGATCTCACCCAGGATGCATCGCCGGAGGCGTATCGCTATTTCGCTGAACAACTGAAGGCGTTTGATTGCCCCCCCTCGCTCTGGATTGCTGGCAATCATGACGATTCCGCGCTCTTGTCTTCCATTGCGGCGGAGTCCGGCTCTGATCAGAAACAATGGATCCAGGGCGGCTGGCAGTTTGTCATGCTCGATTCCTCGGTACACAGCAAGGTGTTTGGAGAGCTTTCGGCCGATGAGCTGAGTTTTCTCGACAGGGCTTTGTCCGAGCAACCAGAGATGCCTGCTGTGGTTAGCCTGCACCACCACCCTGTGGATATCGGCTCAGACTGGATGGAAAAAATCGGGCTCAAAAACCGGGACGCCTTCTGGCAAGTGATTGACCGGCATCCGCAGGTTCGGGTAGTGCTGTGGGGGGGCCATATCCATCAAGAGCTTGAGCAGCAGCGCAATGGTGCTTGCCTGCTGGCCACCCCCCCTTCTACTTGCATCCAGTTCGCCACAGGATCCAGTGACTTTGCCGTGGAACCTCTGGCACCGGGTTATCGCTGGCTGGAACTTGATCCCTCAGGCAGCTTCAAGACGGAAGTCCGCCGAGCGGAAAGTTTCGAGTTTGACCTGGACGAGAAGAGTACCGGGTATTGATTCGGGCCTGGCTGAAGGCAGATCACGGTTTACGTTGACGGCTTTGATAATATGACAAGTCTGTGAAGGGGGGGAGTTCACAGGGAAGATCAGCACTCGTCAACGGATGACACGGAATGAAAATCATACAACCTCAGGATCTGCGGGCTGCGGATCTGCCAGGGCTGGAATCGCCCTTTTTTGCCTTGGAAAAAGCCCGGCGCTTTATTCAGAACAACCCCCCCAACATAAATCTGGAGCGCCTCCTTGGACAGCCGGCAACTTACGGTCTGGGAGCGCGGGCGTTCAATCTACAGCGCAATACCCATATTGAAAATGTCCTCCGGGAAATACGGGATGGGCGACTTCTTCTGGTTTTTGACAGTATTGATGGCGAGCCATCCTCACCCGTCGTGCGTTGGCGTGAGGAGGTGGGAGGCGAGGGCCGTTGGCAGGTGACAGACACCGGAGTTGATCATGAGATCATCGCCGGAGTAAACGCTCTGAATCAGCACGGTATTACCCCCCCGGGAGATTTGCGGGTTCAGGGCAGTCTGGGTGTGGGAAGTCTGCCTTCAGGCGATTTCGCGATGGAGTATCGCCTTAAACAGCGCGAGCAGGCTTCGCGGCAAGACGTTCAATCCGGCGGCTCACCCAGCTCATTCTCGAAAAATGTTTCGCCTGTCTCTCCACTGACCAAGGCGACCGAATCTTCCACCACCGAAGCACCTCCGGAGGTCCATCTCGAAATCGGCATCTTCACTGATGGCACCCTCAACAATGCTGAAAATTCCAGGGAGCTGGAAGAGCGAGTGGCGACCGAATGCGTTGAGGCTTTTGAGCGCGGCGAGATGTCACTGGAGGAATGTGAGTATAGATTGTCTCTGGCATTGGGTGGGAGTTATGGCAATGCGCCGAGTAATGTGGCGAAGCTACGGGATTTATACGGAACTTCCGTGAAAGCTGGCCACAACGGAAGCCATCACAGGTTTTGGGTCTACACGCCAGGGATAGGGACCAAAACGGGCCAGGCTGATTCATTGGTGGGATCCGTCTCGGGTATGGGCGAGACGGGAATCGTTAGTCAGACTGAGCGGGCATGCAAAGAAATCGCGTTGCAGATCGGATCCAGAGAGCTGGGCAGCACTATCACATCAGTCACTTTTGATTTGTTTGGATTTAGTCGTGGTGCTGCAGCCGCGAGGCATATTGCGTATGAGATAACTCGTGGAGCTGGAGGTGCGCTCGGCCGAGCGTTTGTAAAAGAGCGTCTAGCTTGGCCAGAAAGTATTTCTATACGCTTTGTTGGTTTGTTCGATACTGTCGCAGCAGTTATTAATCCTGCGGCATTGGATTTTCAGCCTGATAACGAACGAAATGATCCAGTGAATGTTTACCTGGACCCATCGAATGTTCAACAAGCGGTGCATTTGGTGGCTGCAGATGAATACCGAGAAAACTTTGCTTTGAATAGTCTGAGAGATGAAGACGGAGCATTGCCTGCAAACTTCAGGGAAATCAGTTTGCCTGGCGCGCACTCGGACATCGGTGGTGGATATCCAGGTAGTCAGCGTGAAGATGTGTTAGTCAGCCCCCCCTTCCATTTGATTCCATCTGAGCGGAACCGATGGCCGGAACAAACTATAGAGTGGGACAGCCTTGAGGCATTGATGGTGAATAAACGGTCTGAAGGATGGGTGGGCCGTTACAGTCTGCCCGTGCCAAAATCGGACGAACATGCTCCTTTACCTCGAAGTCTGAAAGATGATGGCCCGGCAGAGCTCAGCGTCTATAAGGAAATATCTTCTCATCCAGCGCCTGACGGTCGAGTTGAGCTTGCCCTGCGGATGGTTCGACAGATACTTGGAGGGTACTCCAGAGTTCCTTTGCAAATAATGCATGGGCTCGCGTTGAAGGCTGGGGGGGTGCCATTTTCGATTTCGATAGCAGCGAAGAAACACGAGTGCCAAGGGAGCTGGTGTCTATTGCGGAAGATATGTTGGCGCAAATTACTGCCGGTGCTGAGAAGGTCTCCCTAGCACCTGATCAACGGGATTTGATCCGGCAACGGTATACTCACTATTCCGCCCACTATAACCCGCTCAAAACCGGGCTGTTTGGAGCGACAGCAACACTGCGCTTCGGACGAAATTTTAGTCCCAATGCTCCAGAGGCATCTGGCCAACGCACAATTTATCCGAATCGTTGGGAGGTTTGAATCGTGGAACCATGGATGAGAATGATCGTCATTGTATTCAGCCTCGCTCTCGCCGGATGTGCCTCTTCCATAGAGGAAAGCCAGCATTGGAGTATCCGTGCTGTAGCACCGGACCGTTATGATATGTGGTTGATAAATGTACATCTTGAGAAGCCGGGCGTACGGAGTTGGCGAGCGCCCCCCTCGGAGGGCAGGTAGGTTGTTGTTGGAGTGGTGCTGGCGGTCCAGTGGGCTCAGGTGGGGGAGATGAACCCCCCCTTCCCCCCCAGTCTGATCGCCCTTCATTGGTTTTCATTTGCAGAGCAAAAATTCTATTTCTCATTGATTCGTGTACCGGAGGGCATGCAGGACCAGATGCGTAAGCCAGCCGCACATTCATATCCGGACGGAACAACCGGCATGAGGCCTCGGAGCTCGCTGGTATTGGGCCTGGCCCCCCCCGGCGGCCAGGTCGTAATGTGGATGATGAGCCAGCGAAGTAACGCGGTGGAGGTGATGCGAGTATCCGCTACTGAGGTTGAGGGTGACCCCCCCGACGATTTTGCCAGTGCCACAGCGTCTTATCTGGAGGAGCATGGCGATTACCTGGAAGAGCACGGCTTGCAGCTCGACAAGTGGTAGCCGCACCGCTAAATCTGCGGGTGCATTTTCTTGGGCGCACCCACAGATTGCCGCTTGTGAAACCTAGCTTCTCAGTTCCCGCGCTGCCGCTACCATGGTTTCCAGTGCCGGCGTCACTTCTTCCCATTTCCGCGTTTTCAGGCCGCAGTCCGGGTTAATCCACAGCCGTTCTGCGGGGGGGATACGTTCAGCCGCCAGAGTCATCAGGTTGATGATATGTTCCTTGTCTGGAATGTTGGGCGAATGGATGTCGTATACGCCGGACCAATGTCGTTGGGGGGGTATTCAAAGCTCCGGAACGCATCCAGCAGTTCCATGTCTGACCGAGAGGTCTCGATGGTGATGACATCGGCATCCATACGGGCAATGGCTTCGATGATGTCGTTGAATTCCGAGTAGCACATATGGGTATGGATCTGGGTGCTGTCATCTACGCCGTTGGCGGCGATGCGGAAGCTGTTGATTGCCCACTCCAGATACGTTGCCCAGTCCGACTTTCTCAGCGGCAGACCTTCGCGCAGAGCGGCTTCGTCGATCTGGATGATGTTCACGCCGGCTTGTTCCAGATCCTGAACCTCCTCGCGAATTGCCAGGGCCAGTTGCAGGCAGGAATCCTTGCGAGGCTGATCATCCCGCACGAAAGACCAGTTCAGAATCGTCACCGGGCCGGTCAGCATCCCTTTCACTGGTTTGTCCGTCAGCGACTGGGCATAGCGGATCCATTCCACGGTCATGGCCTGGGGGGGTCGGCGGATATCGCCAAACAGAATCGGCGGTTTCACGCAGCGCGAACCGTAAGACTGAACCCAGCCGAAGCGCGTGAAGGCATAGCCGTCCAGTTGCTCGCCAAAGTATTCCACCATGTCATTACGTTCGGGTTCGCCGTGTACCAGGACATCCAGTCCGAGCTTTTCCTGCTCTTCCACGCAACGAACGATTTCTGCTCGCATTTGTTCGATGTAAGCCTGTTCGCTCAGCTCGCCCTTACGGAATTGCAGTCGCGCCTGTCGAATCTCGCGGGTTTGCGGGAAAGATCCGATGGTCGTGGTCGGGAAGGCGGGCAGGTTTAGTCTCTCCCGCTGGCGGACGATCCGCTGAGGGTAGGGACTCTGGCGATTGCCAAGCTCAGACGTGGCGGCTGCAACGGCCTTTCGAACCTCCGGATTGGTCACGCGATGGGAGCTGCGGCGGCTATCGATGGCCAATTGATTGTCTGCCAGCTCGGCGCGCACGCTGCTGAGGCCCTCGTTCAGTGCTCTGGCGAGAATCTTCAGTTCGTCGAGTTTCTGAACCGCAAACGCCAGCCAGTTGCGAATGTCGCGATCTAGTTCCTGTTCCTGAGAGAGATCGACAGGGACATGCAGAAGCGAGCAGGTCGGTGCCAGCCACAGACGTTGGCCCAGTTTTTCGTTCAGGGGGGGTTCCAACCAGCCAGAGTGCTGTTCAGATCCGATTTCCAGATGTTGCGACCGTTGACCACCCCCCCGAGAGAAAGCACCTTGTGGCTCGGCAGCCAGTCTGCCACGCGACTGACCTCGGCCGGCGCGCTGATGGCATCAACGTGCAGGCCTGCAACGGGCAATTCGCACGCCAGCTGAAGATTGTCCCTGAGCTCGCCGAAATAGGTGGCCAATAGCAGTTTCGGGCGGTTCGTTTTGAGCTGGTGGTAAGCCAGATTGAAGGCATAACGCCAGTTGGCGTCCAGGTCCGTGACCAGGGCAGGTTCGTCAATCTGAACCCATTCCGCGCCGGCATCCGCCAGGGCTTCCAGGAGTTGGGAGTACACCGGTAGCAGGCGCTCCAGCAAATCCAGAGGATTGCTTCCATCCGAGGTTTTTCCCAGCCAGAGATAGGTCACCGGGCCAATAATCACGGGTTTTGCGTTGAGTCCCTGTTTCCGTGCTTCGGACAGTTGTGTTAACAGTCGTTCCGGATTGAGTTCAAAGCGAGTGTCAGCTGTCAGCTCCGGCACAATATAGTGGTAGTTGGTGTCAAACCACTTGGTCATCTCGCCAGCGGCAGTGGCGCAGCAGGGGGGGCTATCATTGGCACCCCCCCGGCCACGTGCGGCACGGAAGTAAGCGTCCAGTTCCGAGCCTTCTTTGCTGGCGGCCCGGATGGGGGGGAGGTTTCCCAGAGTGACGGACATATCCAGCACCTGGTCGTAAAGGGAAAAATCGCCTACCGGCACGTAATCGAGCCCGGCCTGTTGCTGCCAGTGACGCCGGCGCAGATCGGCTGCCGTGATGGCCAGTTCCTGTTCGGTTTGCTGGCCGCCCCCCCAATAGTCTTCCAGCGCGAATTTCAGCTCACGCTGGCCACCGATACGGGGGGGGAAGCCGAGGTTATGTGTGGTTGCCATGATTGAGTCCTTGAATCCTGTGTGTTGAGTCAGGTCTCAGGTTAGGTGGGCTTTTGCATGAATAAAAATGGTATTATTTCACTAAATCATGAAAAACGTTCACGGAAAGGTTATGGTCGAGCGGCATCATCTGGAAATCATGCGAGCGGTGGAGCGCCAGGGTTCACTGACGGCTGCGGCGGAACAGCTACACCTCACCCAGTCGGCGTTGTCCCACGCTATTCGTAAACTGGAGCAACAACTGGGCACGTCGGTCTGGCTCCGAGAGGGGGGGCGTCAGTTGCGTTTGACTCAGGCTGGTCATCAACTGCTGGCATTGGCCAATCGTTTGCTGCCGCAGTTTGAACACGCTGAGATGCAGATTCACCAGATTGCCCAAGGGCAGCGCGGCAGCTTGCGAGTTGGCATGGAGTGTCACCCCCCCTGCTATCAATGGCTTCTGAAAGTAGTAGCCCTTACTTGCAGCAGTGGCCGGATGTCGATGTGGATGTGAAACAGGAGTTCCAGTTCGGCGGCATGGGCGCGTTGTTTGGTCATGATATCGACTTGCTGGTTACCCCCCCGGACCCGTTGCATAAGCCCGGTGTACGTTTTGAGCCCGTGTTCGATTATGAACAGGTGTTGGTGGTGTCGGAAGATCATTCGCTTGCCGATGAAAAATGGGTAGAGCCGCATCAACTCGAAAAAGAAACGCTGATTACTTATCCGGTGGCAGTAGAGCGTCTGGACATCTTCACGCGGTTTTTTCTGCCGGCGCATACCGCACCGGCACGCCATAAGACCATTGAGACCACCGATATCATGTTGCAGATGGTTGCTGCAGGGCGAGGGGGGGTGAGTGCGTTACCACGCTGGCTGGTGGATGACTATGCCCGGAACATGCCCATCAGAGCCCTGAAACTTGGTCAACAAGGTATGCCCAAACAGATTTTTCTGGGTTTCCGGGAGCGTGACGAGGCGGTGGATTATCTGAACGCGTTCGTGAAGCTGGCCCGCAGCATTCGCTGGAACTAGTCTCTTCGGTTAAACTGCGCGGAAAATTATCACAGGACACACAAATCATGAGTGAAATCCCTTCTGATCTGAAGTACATCGAAACTCACCAGTGGGTGCGCGTAGACGCTGACGGCACCGCCACCGTGGGCATCACCGATTTTGCAGGAGCAGCTGGGAGACGTGGTCTACATCGGTGTGCCGGAAATGGGCGCAACGGTAAACGGCGGCGAAGAAGCCGGCGTGGCAGAATCCGTGAAATCCGCCTCAGACGTTTTCAGCCCGGTAACCGGCGAGGTCATCGAGATCAATGAAAAGCTGGAAGACGAGCCGGAAATCGTGAACGAAGACCCCCCCTATGGCGATGGCTGGATGTTCAAGGTAAAGCTGGCCGACGAAGGCGAGCTGGAGGGCCTCATGGATGCGGCTGCCTACGCTGAACACGTGGCCGCTGAGGAATAATTATTGATGGAATTCCCCCCCGTTCTCTATCTGCGCAAAGGCGCAGAACGTCGTCTCCGGGCCGGTCATTTGTGGGTGTACAGCAACGAGGTGGATACCCGCCGCAGCCCGCTGACGGAGTTTCAGCCCGGCGCGCAGGTGCAGGTTCGGGCATCGAACGACAAACCGATGGGGGGGGTGGCGTTTGTGAATCCCCCCCATGCCCTGATCTGCGGTCGTTTGATCAGTCGTGATGCTGCTCACGGCATGACGCCCAAGCGGCTGACTGATCGCATGGAGGCGGCCCTGAGTCTGAGGGAGCGATTGTTTGATAAACCCTTCTATCGCTGGGTATTCGGCGACAGCGATGGTCTTTCTGGCCTGGTAGTAGACCGGTTCGATGATGTCGTCGTAGTGCAGATCTCCACCGCCGGCATGGAGCAGATGAAGGAGCTATTGTCCGTGCCGTCCAGCGCCTGGCTCATGCCCGCATCATCGTGCTGAAGAACGATGGCAAAATGCGCAAAGTAGAAGGGCTGGATACTTACGTGGAGTTTGCCCACGGTCCGGAAGCCGACACCGTACTGGTGGAAGAGAACGGCGCCCGCTTTGAAGTGCCCCCCCTGGCGGGCGGCCAGAAAACCGGTTGGTTCTATGACCACCGCATGAATCGCCAGCGCCTGCAGGCCTACGCGCCCGGCAAAAAAGTTCTCGATGTGTTCAGTTACGTGGGCGGTTGGGGGGGCATTCAGGCCGCTTGCGCCGGCGCATCCCAGGTGACCTGCGTGGACGCATCGTCAGCCGCCGTAGATGCGGTACACCACAACGCCAAACTGAATGGGCTGGAAAACGTGGATACCATTGAAGGTGATGCCTTTGATGCCCTGAAAGCCCTGGCGGACGAAAAGGAAAAATTCGACATCGTTGTGCTGGACCTCCTGCCTTGATCCCGCGCCGCCGGGACCAGAAAGCTGGTGAGCAAGCCTATGCCCGGTTGAATCAATTGGGGGGGCTCCGGCTGCTGGAACGCGACGGACTATTGGTGTCGGCCTCCTGTTCCATGCATCTTTCCCAGGAAAAGCTGATCGATATTATTCGTAGCAGCGGACGCAAGATCGACCGGTTTGTGCAGTTGCTGGAACAGGGTCACCAGGCGCCGGATCATCCGATCGTACCGGGGGGGATTCCGGAGACGGACTATATCAAGTCCTGCTTTGTGCGTTCCCTGACTGGGTTTTTGTGATCTGCGGGCGTTACGCCCGCAGCGAAATCACCGCCCAGCCATTCTCAATTGCCGTTTTCTCCAGGGTAGGGTCCGGGTCCACCGCCACGGGATTATCCACCTTCCGCAACAGCGGCAAATCATTGTGGGAATCGCTGTAGAACCAGGCGCCCTCAAGGCTCTCGCCGTGGGCAGTCAGCCAGTCATTCAGCCGCTCCACCTTGCCCTCCTGAAAACTCGGTGTGCCCGCCACTTCACCCGTGAATTTCCCGTTCACCAGCTCTGGCTCAGTGGCAATCAAATGATCCACTCCCAGCATTTCGGCGATAGGTTCGGTAATAAAACGGCTGGTTGCCGTAATGATCATCAGCGTGTGGCCCCCCCGCTCGCGATGATCCGCGAGTAACTTCACCGCCTTGTCCAGCATCATCGGCTGCACCTTCTTGGCCATGAAAGCAGCCCGCCAGCCTTCAAGCTCTTCCAGATTGTGGCGGGTGAGGGGGGGGCCAGGACAAAGCGCTGGTAATGGAAAACATCCAGCTCTCCATTCAGATATTCCTGATAGAAGCGGTCGTTGGCCCGCTTGTACTCCTCCGCATCCACCATGCCCTCTTCCACCAGGAATTCGCCCCCCCATGCATGGTCGCTGTCCCCCCCGGCCAGCAAAGTGTTATCCAGATCAAAAATCGCGAGCGTCAAGCCTTCTCCTCCCATCCGTACAGGCGTCATGGCAAAGGCGACAGTCTACCACGGCATGCCAGTAACGTGCCGCCAACAGCTCCGTTTGCCGAAGCTTGGGTTTCTGTAAGAATGAGAGCAACTTGGACAATTTTCGCCGGTTAAAAAAAATAACCGGCAGCCGACTACTACGAGGACTGTGCCGTGATCGACTCAGACGGTTTCAGACCCAACGTCGGAATCATTCTGGCCAACCACAGGGGGGGAGAAGTTCTCTGGGCAAGGCGAATAGGGCAGGACTCCTGGCAGTTTCCTCAGGGCGGTATCAAGCACAACGAAACCCCCCCCGAGGATGCACTCTACCGGGAGCTTGGAGAGGAAATCGGCCTGTGTGCCAGCGATGTGGAAATCATCAGCTGCACCCGGGGGGGCTGGCTGCGTTACCGCTTCCGAGGAGGATGGTACGCCATAACTCGCACCCCCCCGTATGCGTGGGGGGGCAAAAACAGAAATGGTTCCTGCTGAGGATGTTATCGCCAGACGCGCACGTACGCGTGGATGGCACGGATTCACCGGAATTCGACGGCTGGCAGTGGGTGAGCTACTGGTATCCGTTGGGGGGGCAGGTGGTTTCATTTAAACGAGAAGTATACAGACGCGCGTTGAGGGAGCTGGCTCCAAGACTGTTTCATAACATGGAGCAGTGGCACCGGGCCGAGAACCCACGGCGTATGAAGGAACATCAGAAATGACGGACTGACTCCATGCTGAGCATCCTGCGAAGTCTAGTACAAGAGGTAAACAGCGCCCGCGATCTCCAGGAGGCGTTGGAAATCATTGTATCGCGGGTGCAAAAGGCCATGGGCACAGAGGTCTGCTCGGTTTATCTGCTGGATCCCGCCTCCAATCGCTATATCCTGATGGCCACCGAAGGCCTGTACAAAGACTCCGTGGGTCAGGTCAGCCTGGCCTACTCCGAGGGTCTGGTGGGGGGGCTTGTCGGTTCCCGGGAGGAACCCATCAACCTTGAAGATGCGCCATCCCACCCGCGCTACCGTTATTTTCCGGAGACCGGTGAGGAACGCTTTCGCTCGTTTCTGGGGGGGGTGCCGATCATTCACCATCGCCGGGTACTGGGCGTGCTGGTGGTTCAGCAGCGGGAGAGTTCCCGTTGCTTCGATGAAGGTGAAGAAGCTTTTCTGGTCACCGTGTCTGCCCAGTTGGCGGGTGTGATTGCCCACAGTGAGGCCACAGGTGCCATCAGTGGTTTGTCGCTGACGGGTGAGGAAGCGCGCGATGTCAGTTTCAGCGGCGTTCCCGGAGCGCCGGGTGTCGCCATTGGAACGGGCGTGGTGGTTTATCCTGCCGCCGATCTGGACGTGGTTCCGGAAAAGCCGACCGAAGACATCGATCAGGAGCTGGAACTCTTTCGTTCAGCTGTTTCGGCGGTGCGGGAAGATATCGAGCGCGTTGCCAACCGCCTTGCTTCCCAGCTCCGGCCGGAAGAGCAGGCGTTGTTCGATGTTTACCTGCGGATGCTGGGAGATGAGGCGCTACCGGGTGAGGTGGCGAATCGAATCCGGGAAGGCGTCTGGGCTCAGGGTGCCTTGAAACAGGTGGTTCAGCAGTATGTTCGTCATTTCGAGATGATGGACGACCTGTACCTGCAAGAACGCGCAGTCGACATCCGTGATCTGGGCCGCCGATTACTCTCACACCTGCAGGAAGGTGAGCAGAAGCATCTGGAGTATCCCGAGCGCACCGTGCTGGTGAGTGAAGAGCTGACGCCAGCCATGCTCGGTGAAGTGCCCAAAGGTCAATTGGTTGGACTGGTCTCGGTTAAGGGATCGAGCAACTCCCACGTTGCCATCCTGGCCAGGGCTATGGGTGTGCCCACGGTGATGGGGGGGCTGGTAGACATCCCGGTTAACCAGCTCGATAGCCGGGAACTGGTGGTAGATGGTTTCGAAGGGCAGATTTTCGCGTCTCCCTCGGCGGATCTTAGAGCCTTTTTCCAGGCCATCTGCGACGAAGAAGACGAACTGGTTCGGGGGGGCCTTGAAGCGCTGCGTGACAAGCCCTGTGAGACCACTGACGGTCATCGGGTCTCGCTGTTGGTGAATACCGGTTTGATGACCGACGTGGTGCGCTCTCTTTCCCATGGTGCCGAGGGCATTGGCCTGTACCGCACCGAAGTGCCGTTCATGATCAAGGATCGCTTCCCGTCAGAGCAGGAGCAGCGGGAATACTACCGGGAACAGCTGGAGGCCTTTGCTCCCAATCCGGTGACCATGCGAACCCTCGATATTGGCGGTGACAAGGCACTGACCTATTTTCCCATACAGGAAGAAAACCCGTTCCTCGGCTGGCGCGGTATCCGGGTAACGCTGGACCATCCTGAGATCTTCCTGGTACAGGTGCGGGCCATGCTCAAGGCCAGTGAGGGTCTGAACAACCTGCAGATCATGTTGCCGATGATCAGCAATATTTCGGAGGTGGAGGAGTCCCTGCACCTGATCTATCGGGTCTATCACGAAGTTCGTGAAGAAGGGTACGACATCCATATGCCCAAAGTGGGTGTGATGGTGGAAATCCCGGCCGCGGTTTACCAGATTCGTGAGCTGGCGGAGCGGGTGGATTTCCTGTCAGTGGGCTCCAACGATCTGACTCAATACCTGTTGGCGGTAGATCGCAATAACCCGAGGGTGGCGCAGCTGTATCACTCCTATCATCCGGCGGTGCTGCAGGCGCTGGTGCGGGTGGCTCAGGATGCCCATTCGGTGGGCAAGCCGGTGGGTATCTGTGGCGAACTGGCGGGTGATCCGGGCGGCGCGCTGTTGCTGATGGCCATGGGCTATGATTCCCTGTCGATGAACGCAGCGAGTCTGCCGAAAGTGAAATCCGTGATCCGCAGCGTGGGGGGGCGGGAATGGGCCATTCAACTGTTGGAAGATGTGCTGCTGCTGGATTCGCCCCCCCATGTCATCAAGAGCTGTGTTGATCTGGCGTTACGCAATGCCGGTTTTGGTCGCTACTTGCGTCCAGCCCGTACCTCGTCGGCAGCACTGGCTGAACAGGCCGTTTCCTGAGCGTTGTGAGGGTTATAGTGTGCGCACTCTAAATTCCCTTGTTAGGTTGTTGGATAACTGAAATCCTGCAGCAGTATCCGATAAGGACAGGCAATGAAGACAGCGACCGAGCTCAAGCCAGCACCGAGAATTGGCCTCGCCCTTGGCGGCGGCGGGCCTCTGGGTGGTATTTACGAGATCGGTGCCCTGCGGGCTCTGGACGAAGCCCTGGATGGTCTGGATTTCAATAATATCGATGTCTATGTCGGCGTAAATGCCGGCTCTTTTGTGGCTGCCAATCTGGCAAACCAGATGACCACAGCCCAGCTTTGCCGCATCTTCGTAAGGAACGAAGCTGAGGTTCACCCGTTTCACCCTGAGGTTTTCTATCGTCCGGCTTTGCGTGAGATCGGGCGCCGGTTGCTCGCTGTTCCGGGCTTGCTTTCAACGGCGGTCAGCCGGTTTGTGAACAACCCTTACGACCAGAGCCTGCTGGAAGCCATGACCATTCTGGCCCAGGCGGCACCGGCCGGCCTTTTCGATAACGAGGGGGGGTTGCACGAGTACCTGAAGCGCGCCTTCACCATGCTTGGCCGCACGAATGATTTTCGTCAGCTCAAGCGCAGTCTGTATGTGGTTGCTGCAGACGTGGAGAGCACGGAGGCGGTCTGCTTTGGTGCGCCCGGGTACGATCACGTCCCTATATCCCGGGCAGTTCAGGCCAGTACTTCATCTCCGGGTCTGTACGTGCCGGTCGAGATTGATGGTCGTTTTTACGTGGACGGTACCCTGAGAAAGGGGGGGTTGCATGCCTCGGTCGCTTTTGAAGATGGCGCGGATCTGGTGTTGGCGGTCAATCCCCCCAGGTGCCCATCGATGCCAGTGCTGCGGTGCGCGCGGGGGGGACCATGAAGCCGGGAGAGCTCACCCGTTCCGGAATGCCGAATCTGTTGTCCCAGATGTTCCGGACCATGGTTTATTCCCGTATGCAGTCGGGTATTGCTCAATATACCGTGATTATCCGGATAAGGACATACTGCTGTTTGAACCTACCCGGGATGATGCCAAGCTGTTTTTCTCAAATGTGTTCAGCTTCCAGAGTCGCCGGATGGTGTGTGAGCACGCCTATCAGATGACCCGCCGAGATCTGCTCCGGCGGGCAGATGAACTGGAGCCCAAGCTGCGCAAGTACGGCATTACGCTGCGCCGGGATCGTCTTGAAGATGAGCAGAGAACCATCAGTACCAGCCTGTATGGTGAAATGCTGCCCCCCCTGTATGTGGCCAAAGGTCGCAAGAAGCAGGGCGAGAAGAACCGGATTGCGAGCGGCTTCAGTACCGTCACGCACCTGTTCTCAAAGGCAGAATAAGTACTGATGTTGCCGATACGGGCATGAAAAAGCCGGAGAGGTTATCCCCCCTCCGGCTTTTTTTTGTTGGCATTTCAGGAAACCGCGAATCAGAGAATGTAGCGGCTCAGGTCTTCGTCTTCAGATAGTTCGCCGAGCTTCTCGTCAACGTAGTCCGCAGTGACCTCAAAGGTCTCGGTGACCTGGTCGCCGGCGTCGTAGGACAGACTTTCCAGCAAGCGCTCAAGCACGGTATGCAGGCGGCGCGCACCGATATTCTCGGTGGTTTCGTTCACCTTGTAAGCCACTTCCGCAATGCGGGCGATGGCATCGTCGGCGAAGGTCAGTTTCACACCTTCGGTGCCCATCAGCGCTTCATACTGCTGTACCAGCGAGGCATCCGGTTCGGTCAGAATGCGCTTGAAGTCGTCCGGCGTCAGCGCCTGCAGCTCCACGCGAATCGGCAGGCGGCCCTGCAGTTCCGGAATCAGGTCAGAAGGCTTGGACAGGTGGAAGGCGCCAGAGGCAATAAACAGAATGTGGTCGGTCCGAATGGAACCGTATTTGGTGCTTACGGTGCTGCCTTCAATCAGAGGCAACAGGTCGCGCTGAACGCCTTCCCGGGACACATCCGAGGAGGTGTTTTCCGAGCGTTTGGCAACCTTGTCGATCTCATCGATAAAGACAATCCCGTTCTGCTCAACCGCCTGAATGGCCTTCTGCTTGATCTCTTCCTCATTCACCAGCTTGGCGGCTTCTTCGTCCTTCACCCGCTTCATGGCATCCGCCACTTTCATCTTGCGGGTTTTGCGCTTGTCCGAAGACAGGTTGGAGAACATGCTCTGCAACTGGGAGGTCATCTCTTCCATACCCGGAGGTGCCATGATCTCCACGCCGGCTCCACTGCTGCGCAAATCGATCTCGATTTCCTTGTCGTCCAGCTCGCCTTCCCTCAATTTCTTGCGGAACAGCTGTCGGGTCGAGGAGTCCGCATTGGTGCGCTGGCTGTCTTCGTTAAAATCCCTGGGGGGGGCGGCAGCAGGGCATCCAGAATGCGGTCTTCGGCGGCATCCAGTGCACGGTGTTCATGCCGCCTCATTTCCTGTTCGCGCAGCATTTTCACCGCCATGTCGGCCAGGTCGCGGATGATGGACTCAACATCCCGGCCTACATAGCCCACTTCGGTAAATTTGGTGGCTTCCACTTTCAGGAAGGGAGCATCCGCCAGTTTGGCTAACCGGCGGGGGGGCGATTTCCGTTTTGCCGACACCGGTGGGGGGGCCGATCATCAGGATATTTTTCGGGGGGGTGATTTCATCCCGCAGGCTGCTGTCCAGTTGCATGCGGCGCCAGCGGTTACGCAGGGCAATGGCGACGGCGCGTTTTGCTTCTTCCTGGCCCACGATGTGTTTGTTCAGTTCGTGGACAATCTCTCGGGGGGGAGTCATTGCAGACATGGTCGCTCCGGTCGTCAGTCTTTAATGGGCAGCACTTCCAGAGTGCGGTTCTGATTGGTGTAAATGCAGATATCGCCGGCAATTTCGAGCGCCTTCTCGGCGATTTCGTGGGCGCTGAGCTCGGTGTTTTCCAGCAGCGCCCGGGCGGCGGCCTGGGCAAACGGCCCGCCGGAGCCGATAGCGATCAGCCCCCCCTGCTCCGGCTCGATTACGTCGCCGTTGCCGGTAATGATCAGGGAGGCGGTTTTGTCCGCAACGGCCAGCAGGGCTTCCAGTTTGCGCAGGGCTCGGTCCGTGCGCCAGTCTTTGGCCAGTTCAACAGCGGCACGGGTGAGATTGCCTGATGCTTTTCCAACTGGGCCTCGAATCGCTCGAACAAGGTGAAGGCATCGGCGGTGCCACCGGCAAAACCAGCGATTACCTGGCCGTTGTACAGGCGGCGTACCTTTCGGGCATTGCCTTTCATAACGGTGTTGCCGAGGGATACCTGGCCGTCACCGCCCATGGCGACTTCATTCTCCCGGCGTACGGAAACTATCGTGGTCATTGGCGCTCCAGTTGCCTGTTTGAATTTGTATTTTGGCTTTATGGAGGCGCTGGGCGGGATTTCAAGAGCAGGGGGGAGGTGGCTGAACAAAGTTCAGCCTTCTTTCGGGATCTTCCGCACCAGAGGCTGGATATTGATCGTAACCAGTTTGTCGACCGCCGAGTTCATCTGGCTGCGTGAGTTGAATGGTCCCACATTTACGCGGTACCAAACACTTCCGTTGTCGAGATCAATACGCTGTACATGAGCCTGAGTCCCTGGAAGGCGATCTGCGCGCGCTGCCGCTCGGCGTCTTCCTTACTCCTGAATGAGCCAGACTGTACGACATAATCGAACTCCTGCATGGCCGGGCCCGGGGGGGTATATTCTTCCACTTTGGGCGGAACGACCTCGGATTCCGGCAGCATTTCATAGAACCGGAAGTTCTGCTCTTTCGGCCGGCATCCTGTTTAGCCGTGGTGTTGGCGGGTTGCTTGGGCGCTAACGGGGGGGTTTGCTCCTGAATCGGGGGGGTTTGCCTGGCCGTTTCCGGCCCGCCGGGCAAGGTGTTCAGGTAGACGATAAAGCCGATGAAGCCACCCACGGCGGCCAGAGACAGGATGGTTTTCATAGACAACGCGCCATGCTGTGAGTGTGATGGTGCACTCTTTTGGGGGGGTTTGGACGGCTTGCGGGGGGCCTGGCCGCAGGCTTGCTGGCGGCGGCCCCCCCTTTGCCCGCAGGGCGATCTTTCCTGGCGTAATCTCTGGCCATGGCCTGATTACATCTCCTCTGGTGCGCTTACGCCGAGCAGGTCCAGGCCGTTGGCAATCACCTGGCGCACGGCCAGGTACAGGCTGACTCTGGCGTCCCGCAGGGCGGTATCTTCAATCAGCACCTTGTGGGCGTTGTAGTAAGTATGGAACTGGCCCGCCAGCTCACGCAGGTAATGGGTGAGGTGGTGGGGGGGCTCGCGCTGGGCGGCGGAGTTGGCAATCAGTTCCGGATACTTCGCCAACTGGTTGGCCAGCTCTTTCTCATCATCCAGAGTCAGCAGGCTCAGATCGCCGACGCATTCGTTCATGCCACGCTGCACGCCCTCGGCGGCCAGTTTGCGCAGCACGCTGCAAATCCGGGCATGAGCATACTGGATGTAATACACCGGGTTTTCATTGGTCTGGGAGCGCGCCAGGTCGATATCGAAAGTCAACTGGGAATCCACGCGACGTGCCGCCAGGAAGAAGCGGGTGGCATCCCGGCCCACTTCGTCGATCAGATCCCGCACGGTAACGTAGCTGCCTGCGCGCTTGGAGATTTTTACTTCCTGGCCAGAGCGGGTCACCATCACCATCTGGTGCAGAACGTAATCCGGCCATCCCTGGGGGGGGATATCTGCTTCAGGGCCTGCAGTCCCGCGCGAACACGGGTTACGGTGGAGTGGTGGTCAGCGCCCTGCTCGTTAATTACGGTGGTAAAACCGCGCTGCCACTTGTCCAGGTGGTAGGCGACATCGGGCAGGAAGTAGGTGTAGCCGCCGTCTTTCTTGCGCATTACCCGGTCTTTGTCGTCGCCGAACTCGGTGGTTTTCAGCCACATGGCGCCATCCTGCTCATAGGTGTAACCGTTGGCCTTGAGGCGCTCAACGGTGGCTTCCACCTTGCCATCCTCGTACAGAGAGGATTCCAGGAAATACACATCGAACTGAACCCCCCCGAAGGCTTTCAGGTCCAGGTCCTGTTCACGGCGCAGGTAGGCGACGGCGAATTCCCGGATGGCATCCCGGTCTTCCGGATCTGCTTTTGCGGTTACCTCGCGGTCATCGGCCACCACGGTTTCGCCAGCAAGGTAGGCGTTTGCCACATCGACGATGTAATCGCCCCCCCGGTAGCCATCTTCCGGCCAGCTTTCATCTTCCGGCGTCAGGCCCTTAACGCGGGACTGCACCGAAAGGGCCAGATTGTTGATCTGGGCTCCGGCGTCGTTGTAGTAAAACTCCCGGGTAACGTTGTAACCGTTGGCTTCCAGCAAGCGGCACAGGCAATCGCCAATGGCGGCGCCCCCCCGTCCGTGACCCACGTGCAGAGGGCCGGTGGGGGGGTTGGCAGACACAAACTCCACCTGAACCTTTTCGCCGTTACCGGAGTTGTTGCGGCCGAACTGCTGCGCTTCGTCCAAGATGGTGTTCACAATGCCGAAGGCGCTGGCAGTGCTCATGAAAAAAAATTGATAAACCCCCCCGGCCCGGCAATCTCCACTTTTTCCACTGCAGAACTCTCTGGCAATGCCGCCACCAGTGCTTCGGCCAGCTTGCGAGGCGGGCAGCCGGCGGCTTTGGAGGCCACCAGGGCAATATTACAGGCATAGTCCCCCCGTGGGACTTGTCTTTGGTGTTGCCCACCTGAGGGGGGGTGAAGCTCTGGTCTGCCGGCAGTGTGCCGTCAGACTGCAGGGTCGCCAGTGCAGACTGGAGAAGCTCGGATACGGTCTCTTTCATGCTGTCGAATGACTCGGTTTGCAGAAGAATGGATGTCAGGGCAGGGCGCCCATTGAAAACAGAAGGGGGGGAGTATTATCGCGGAAAGTTGGGCTGCAAGCAAAAAGACTCAGGAAATAACGCTTCGCTAATATTGGCGATAGCAGGCAGTGAAGCTTGGGTGTGGTGCTTAAAAAGAAAGTGGGCCTTTTATGGCCCACTTTCGTGTCAGACAGTATTAGTTACAAGCGGTTGGGTTATAGGGGGGGCTCTCTGTGCCTCCCGGCGGCAGCACATTCTCGTCGGTTACGTCGTCGGCCAGACAGGGAAGTGTGAACTCTCGGGAGTTTGAGCTTGTGAAGCCTTCGACATTGGAGGTCGCAGTCAGGCGAACCCGTACCCAGTTACACTCGCCTTTCGGATAGCGAATATCGAATTCAACAGAGCCGCTGGCATCTGTGGATACCGAGGTAGGCGCTGATGCCGGGTTGGCGATTTCAGTGCCGTTCACCGGATCCGCATGATTGGTCAGGCAGCTTTGCGTTACGTTGGTAACCCAGCGGTCACCATTGTAGCTGTAGCTGCCCTTGTCGAATTCCAGCGGCAAAACGCTCAGTTGGACCGGCTGGTTGGCGCTGGCGTTACCATTTGCATCGGTAACCAGTACGCTCCACGGCATGTCATAGACAGTTTGGTTTGGTGCTGCAATGGTATTGCCAGTGCCGAGAATCAGCGTGAGTGCTCGACCGGCAACCGTCAGAGAAATAGATGCCTCGTCGGTTGAGCTGTCCTGGCGGGTGATGCGGGCGGTTACCTGCACGCCGTCTTTATCGCTGATACTGCTGGTGGACCGGTAGGTCGAGATCGCCCGGCCCTGGCTGTCGGTGTTGACGGTGCCTGGTGACAGGGTGCCGCCGGTGGGATCTACCAGCGTGAATTCCACGGTCGCGTTTTTAACCAGGTTACCGTTTACATCGCGAACGGTGGTAATGATGCTCGCCTCGTCGTTGGTTGATACCTGGGTCTTCGAGGCACGGATGTTCACTTCGTGGGGGGGCGCTGAAGAGACAAACTCAATGGTGGTGTTTGCCTGAATCTGGCTGCCACCGGCGGCATCAGCGCTTGCAGTGACTTCAGCAATACCCACGTCGGAAGAGGAAATGCTGACTTGAGCGGTTCCCTGAGCGTTGGTTGTCACGGAGCTGTTGGAGAGTGTCCCACGGGTTGTGGAGAAGCGTACCGTCTGGCCGACCACGGGGGGGGCTCCGTTCTGAGTCCAGGTGACGGACAGTGCTTGTGGAGTGTCGATTTCAACTTCATTGTCAGCCAGAGTGCCGAAAGCAAAGCTGTCCGCAGAAACGTTGATGTTGATCTGTGCCGAAACCCTTGACTCGCCTTCATAGGCGGATACGACAACGGTATCTGAACCGCCGCTCGAAGCAGTCAGTTGGAACTGAACCCGGCCGGAAGCATCGGTTGTCAGTGTTGGGCTTGAGACGGTGTTCTTCTGGCTCGATACTGACACGGCGGTGTTTCCGATGCCTTGGCCTGAAGAGTCAAGCAGCCGGGCCTCGTAGCTGGCATTTGCGCCATTACTGATGGCTGAAGGCCCGGTGAGGCTCATGTTAGTTCCGGTGACGGCGATATTCACGGAATTTGAAACGCCACCCGTAGATGCGGTCACGGAAATGGTGCGGTTGCGGGCGTCTCCCTGAGTCGAGAGTTCTGCGCTCGCCTGGCCTGCGTCCGTCGTGGTTTGCGTGGTAACGGTCAGGGATCCGTTATTGGAGCATTGAAGGCCACGTCAAGACCAGGCGTAAGAATGCCATTCTGATCCCGTACAAGTGCGGTGATCTGAGCCTTGTCCTGTCCGGAAGAGCCGATGGAGGGTGTGCTGGTAATAAGTTGTATGGAGCCGACCGTGACGCCCGGAGTGGTTGGTGTCCCGGAGCCGTTATCTCCACCGTTGTTATTACTACCGCCCGCTAATGGTGTGGAGCCACTGTCGCCTCCACAAGCTATGAGCAAGAGGCTCAGCGACAATGCGGCCGCACGCGCAAGGAATTTCCATGCCATTTTATTTCTCCAGTTTTCATCGACAGCAAAAGCCATAAACCTGCGCATTCCCGCACGAGAACCGCAACCTCAGGTTTTGATCCAAGAGTAGTGGTTATAGTGCTGAAAATCATAGCACAGTCAGTTCAAACTGAATGAGTATGAATGGTGAATTCTGAAAAAGATTGTAACGAATTGCAGAATATGGACTGTGTCACGATTCGGGATGATGATCTTCAGCCAGTCTCCTGAGGGTCAACATCAACAATCCATTTGGTGCTCGTTGGCAGCTTGCATTGGTCCAGGTACTGGCAAACGTGAGTAAGCAGATGGTTGAGTTGGCGCCGGTGGTTACTGCACAGGATCAGCTGCGCCCGGTGTCGGTCGGCTTTGCGTGCAATTACCGCCGGTAGCGGCCCCCCCCAGGTTTCTATGCCGTTCGCGGCCGTCATTGGTTTAATGCTGTCTAACAGTTGCAGGCTTGCCTGCATGGTGTCGGCTTCCGCGCGGAGTATGGCCATGGCGCGGAATGGTGGCAGGGCGCCGGTTTGGCGTTCAGTCAGAAGTTGGTCTGCCAGAGCGGCATAATTACCCTGGCAGAGCGATTTCAATAACGGGTGGTCGCTGTGGCAGGTCTGGATAAGCACTTTGCCGGGTTTTTCGCCCCCCCGGCCAGCGCGGCCGCTCACTTGCAACAATGTCTGCACCATCTGTTCCGGCGCCCTAAAATCGACGCTGAACAGGCCGCCATCGGCGTTGACGACGGCAACCAGGGTCACGTTGGGAAAGTCATGGCCCTTGGCGAGCATCTGGGTGCCCACCAGTATGCAGGGCGCACCGCTGTTAACCTGAGCCAGTATATTCTGGATACTCCCTTTGCGCTGGGTGCTGTCCCTGTCTACCCGTACAATGGGGGGGGTGTCCGGAAACTGTTCGGCCAGGGTTTCTTCGGTGCGCTCTGTGCCCTGGCCTACGGGTTTGAAATTTTCACTCCGGCATTTGGGGGGGCAGCTGTGGCTTGCGGCCATCTGGAAGTCGCAGTGATGGCAACGCATGGCTCTGTCCCGGCGATGGTATGTCAGTCGGGTATCGCAGCGCGGGCATTCCTCCATGTGGCCACAATCGAAGCACATCATGATGGGGGGGGCGAATCCCCCCCGCCGGTTCACAAATACCAGTGCCTGCTCACCTCGTGCCAGTGTTTCCTTTATAGCGTTCAGGGTGGGGGGGCGCGAGAGGCCGGCTTCCAGAGGGCGGCTGCGGATGTCGAGCAGCTCCACTTCCGGAGGTGAGGCATTGCCAGCCCGTTGTTCCAGGCGGATAAGGTGGTATTTGCCTTGCTGGCGTTGTGCCAGGATTCCAGCGAAGGCGTTGCTGAGCCCAGGATGACGGGGGGGCATTGATTCAGGTGAGCCCGATAGACAGCAACGTCCCGCCCCCCCGAGTAGCGAAACCCTTCGCCCTGCTTGTAGGAGTTGTCATGTTCTTCGTCCACAACAATGGCGCGAAGGTTCGTGAACGGCAGCAAGACGGCGGAGCGGGTGCCGATCAGAATAACCGGTTCCCCCCCATGTCGGATTCTCAGCCAGGTAGCCAGGCGTTCGCTGTCGTTCAGGGCCGAATGCCAGGCCACAATCCGGTTGCCGAAGTAACGCCGGAAGCGCTCGAGGGTCTGGGGGGGCGTGAGGTTGATTTCGGGAACCAGTACCAGAGCCTGTTGGTCGTCCCGCAGTTTTTGTGTCAGGTAATGAAGATAGAGCTCGGTCTTGCCGCTCCCGGTGATGCCATAAAGAAGTGTGGCACTGAAGCGATCTGTAACCTGTGGTAATTCTTTGGCCGCTGCCAGTTGCGCGGGTGAGAGTCTGGGGGGGCCGTCTACTGTGGCGATGCTTTCGCTGGAAGTCGGATGCTGTGGATCGCTCAGTTCGATAAGGCCTTTATCGTGAAGGCTTTTGATCTGAGGGCGGTTGAAGCCGGCTTTAACCAGTTCGCCGGTCGATATGCCGGGGGGGGCGCGCTGGATGGCTTCCAGCAAGGCTTTCTGTCGATGGGCGTTGGCCGGCAGTGGGGGGGCGATGTTTTGGGTGCTTGCCAGTGTTCATCCTGTTTCTGCTGTGACGGCCGGCCTCGGCGTAATGCGGGAGGCAGGGCGGTGAACAGGCACTCACCCAGGGGGGGGTGCTGATAGTAGTCGCTGGCCCAGCTAAGGAGTTGGAAGGTGGCTGCGGGTAAGGCGAGCCACGGCTCCAGCACTTCCAGAATGGGCTTGAGGGTAATGCCGTCTGGTGGTGTCACGCCGGTTTCCACCACAAGGCCGGTCAGGGTTTGCCTGCCAAAGGGTACTTTCACGCGTTGCCCGGGTGAGACTGTCATGGTCTCCGGGATTCGGTAATCAAAGAGTCGCCGGAGCGGGCGATTCAGGGCGATGCGAGCGGTTGAGGGCCGTGTCACGGTAACTGCGTATCCTGAAAGCGGGCAAAAGTAGGCTGGTTGCATGGTATCCGGACTGTTCCGGATGGCCAAGATACTTGCCTGTGGTCGGGTTTGTCAGTAAGATTCGCGGTCTGTTTCTGGCCGGGCTTGATTGTGCACGGTCTTTTCAATTGATTCAAACATGCGGTGCCTGGCACCTGGGCAGCCAAAATGCCCCCCCGTGATCAGGTAGCGGCATGACCTAACGAGGTTCGCCATGAAAGAAGGTATTCACCCGAAGTACGAAGACATCACCGCTACCTGTTCCTGCGGTAATGTGATCAAGACCCGTTCCACCATCGGTCACGATCTGCAGTTGGACGTATGTTCCCAGTGCCACCCGTTCTACACCGGCAAGCAGAAGGTTATGGACACCGGTGGTCGTATCGATCGCTTCCAGAAGCGTTTCGGCAGCCGTATCGGTGGCAAGAAAGACTGATCCGCGCCGGGATGTTGAAAAAGCGCCTTTGGGCGCTTTTTTTGTGCGCCAATGAAAAATAAAGTTTGCTATATACGCAAAATGCACTATTGACTGTTCATAAAATATTCGATTTCGGCTTGTCGTTTTGGGTCGGGCGCGCCATAATGGCGCGCTCCGTTGGGCGAGCTCCAGCGGGATTTACCTTTAAACGTGACAAACGGAACAGTGGCAATGTCTCAAGATCTGAAAGAAGCAGCCCTTGAATATCACGCCAAACCGCGGCCGGGTAAGCTGAGTGTTGAAATCACGAAGCCGACCCAGACTTCCCGCGACCTCTCCCTGGCGTACAGCCCCCCCGGGGGGGTTGCCGAACCGGTCCGCGAGATCGCGAAGGACCCCCCCGAGAACGCTTACAAATACACAGCCAAGGGTAACCTGGTTGCCGTGATTTCTGACGGTACCGCTATCCTGGGTCTGGGTAATCTCGGCCCTCTGGCGAGCAAGCCGGTTATGGAAGGCAAGGGCGTACTGTTCAAGCGCTTTGCCGGAATTGACGTCTTCGACATCGAGGTTAATTCCGAAAGCCCGCAAGCGTTTATTGAAACTGTTGAGCGCATCGCCGATACCTTCGGTGGTATCAACCTCGAGGACATCAAAGCACCGGAGTGCTTCGAGATTGAGCGTGCGCTGATTGAAAAGTGTAACGTGCCCATCTTCCACGATGACCAGCACGGTACCGCTATCGTAACTGCGGCCGGCATGATCAATGCTCTTGAGCTGCAGGGCAAGAAAATTGAAGAGGCAAAGGTGGTATGTCTGGGCGCCGGTGCGGCCGCCATTGCCTGCATGAAGTTGCTGATCAGCTGCGGTATGCGCTCTGAGAACATCTTCATGCTCGACCGTAAGGGTGTGATCCACTCTGGTCGTGATGATCTGAACCAGTACAAGGCGATGTTCGCCAACGATACCGACAGGCGTACTCTGGACGACGCCATCGACGGTGCCGACGTGTTCCTGGGTCTGTCCGGCCCGGACCTTCTGACTGCCGAGCAATTGGCGAAAATGGCGCCGAACCCGGTGGTGTTTGCCTGTTCCAACCCGGATCCGGAAATCAGCCCGGAAGTGGCTCTGGCTACCCGTGATGATCTGATCATGGCGACAGGTCGCTCTGACTATCCGAACCAGGTGAACAACGTGCTTGGCTTCCCGTTCATTTTCCGTGGTGCACTGGATGTACGTGCAACCGCTATCAACGAGGAAATGAAAGTTGCCGCGGTTAACGCAATCCGTGAGCTGGCCAAAGAGCCGGTGCCGCAGGAAATCTGTGAAGCCTACGGTGTTGATTCGTTCGAATTCGGTAAGGAATACATCATTCCAAAGCCGATGGATGTTCGTCTGCTGGAAGTGGTGCCGGCCGCCGTGGCCCGTGCTGCGGTAGATTCCGGTGTTGCGCGCAATCCGTACCCTGCGCATTACCCGCTGAAGTCTATGGACGACATCATCTGATCGGGATGTAGTCTGGCTTCAAAAAAAACCGGCGGAGATCCCGCCGGTTTTTTGTGCGTCCTGCTTGGGGGGGTGGTGCTGCGACAGATCAGAAGATCTGCCGTGACAGGTCGTCCCCCCCGTTACCGTTGTCGCCGTTCCCTCCGATACTCTCCGCTGGCAGAGGCGAGGGTGCGTCTTCTTCCTTGAATATTTCGAACACAGCTTCTTCGCCGGGCCGGGCTCTTTCTCCGGTTTCCGGTTGATGCGGATATTCACGATGCCGTTGGGCCTGGGCATGGTGGCTGCTGGCTGGTCTGCCAGTGCTACTTTCATATAGTCGACCCATATCGGCAGTGCGGTACTGGCGCCATACTCGCCCCCCCGACCCAGAGGGGGGGAGGGTTGGTCAAATCCGACCCAGACGGTAGTTGCGATATCGTGGTTGAAGCCTGCGAACCAGGTGTCTTTCTGCTCGTTGGTGGTGCCCGTCTTGCCGGCAATGTCGCTGCGATTCAGGGCCAGGGCGCGACGTCCCGTTCCCCCCCGGCGAACCACGTCCTGCATCATGGAGTGCATGATGTAGATTGATCGTTCGTCGGCCAGGCGTTGCATAATCCGTGGTTTGGTTGTGTTCTCCTCGGCTGCGGAGGCTGGCAGTGTCATGCCTTCAATTTCGGGTGGTTGCTCCGAAGTGCTTTGTTCGGCATCGGCGACCTGCGTCTGGGAGGCGTCGCAGTTCTCGTCGCATAATATGGTCTTCGGGGGGGCTTCATAGACCACGGTGCCGTCCCATTCCTCGATTCGTTCAATCAGGTAAGGCTGTACGTCGTAACCGCCATTGGCTATCACCGCAAAGCCTCTTGCCAGCTCCATGGGTGTCAGCAGACCGCTGCCCAGGGAGAGCGAGAGGTTGGAGGGCATGTTTTCAGTCGGGAGTCTGAGTTGCTTCAGGTAGCTGAGGGTGGTGTTGATGCCCAGGTCTCTCAGCAGGCGGATGGAAACCAGATTACGGGAGCGGTAAAGGCCCTCGCGCAAGGTGGTTGGTCCGTAGAACTGGCCTGATGAGTTCTGTGGTCGCCATGCGGTTTCAAGTTCGGAGTCTTCGAATACGATCGGAGCATCGTTGTAGATGGTCGCCGGTGTTCGGCCGTTTTCCAGCGCGGAAAGGTACAGGAACGGCTTGAACGTTGAGCCTGGTTGGCGGCTGGCCTGGGTGGCGCGATTGTACTTGCTCTGGTTAAAGCTGTAGCCGCCCGCCAAAGCTTCAATGGCGCCGGTTTTGGCTTCCAGGGAGATAAGTGCGCCCTCGATTCGGGGGGGTGCTTGCGCCAGGGAAACCCGCAGTTCGGTGACAGCCTGCGTGGATGCGCTCTCGCTGCGAGGTTCTGCCTCAGAGTCTTTAATCTGTGGCAGTTGGTCAACTTTTACATAGATGACCTCCCCCCCGGGGGGGTTGACCACATCCGAAGGTTTTTCTGGTTCGGGGGGGCCGGTGATGCTCTCGGTTCGGAATCGGCGCGCCAGGTCATGGTTTCAAAGGGCATGACGCCGGGGGGGCAGGTGCCGGGCATGTACTTTTACTTCATTCTTTTCGTCGTCTATTGATGTCACAACGGCTGGCACCAGCGTTTCAACCCGCGGATAGTTCTGCATCTTGTCCGACAGTTCGGCCGGGGGGGTCAGGCCTTCAATGTCGAACTGTCCGATGGGGGGGCCCCCCCGGAAACCGTGCCGGCGGTCATAGGCTTCGAGCCCTGCCCTCAGGGCTTCGGTAGCGGTTTGTTGCTTGTCGCTGTCGACGGTCAGGGTCACGCTATAGCCATCGGTGTAAGCATTCTCTCCGTAGCGGCGAACCATTTCGGCCCGGGCCATCTCGGCCACATAGTCGGCATCCACTTCGGCGTCGCGAGTGTTATAGCTGGCGGTCAGCGGTGCTTTGCTGGCCAGAGACCAGGCGTCTTCGGTGATGTAGCCCAGGTCTTTCATCCTGCCGAGAATCCAGTTGCGGCGAATCAGGCCCGCTCGGGATTTGCCAGGGGGGGGTTGTAGGCAGAGGGCGCTTTGGGGGGGAGGCCAGCCAACATTGCCATCTGGGCCAGTGACAGTTCTGTCACCGGTTTGTCGTAGTAAACCTGAGCGGCAGCGGCGATTCCATAGGCCCGGTTGCCGAGGTAGATCTTGTTCAGATAGAGCTCAAGAATCCTGTTTTTATCCAGTTCACGTTCAATCTGAAGAGCCAGCAGTATCTCGTTGAACTTTCGTATGAAGGTTCGGTCGCGTGACAAAAAGTAATTTTTTTTGCAACCTGCATGGTGATGGTACTGCCGCCAGACTGGATTTCTCCGGTGGTGATCAGTTCCACTGCAGCCCGCGTCAGGCCTTTAATGTCGACTCCGAGGTGCTCGTAAAACCGCGCGTCTTCCGCTGCAAGGAAGGCTTGTAACTGAATTGTAGGGATCTGTTCTATTGTGATCGGTGCCCTTCTCTTTTCACCGAATTCTGCTATTAATCTGTTGTCTTTGCTATACACCCGAAGCGGCGTCTGCAGCCGGACATCCAGCAATTGCTCGACCGGTGGCAGATTGGGCCGAAGATAGAGATACAGGCTTGAGGAAATAATAATGGCGACACTCAGGCCGGTAAGAAAGAACCAGGCAAAAACGCGAGATGTACGCAACAAATGAGACATTTTTTTCTGACAACTGTTGGATATAGGTCTATTATTTGAGAAATTGCTTTAGGAAGGTTCGGTCGCCTCGCCGTCTGCAATGTCTCCCGAAATTCGAGAGATTGCATTGTAGACGGAATAAATAAGAAATTCTCTTACATAAAAAACACATAGAACGCCTCTGAAATGATCGCCTTTACAGGGAGTGGTTCAGGGGGGTTCCAACGCCGGGTGCATTTAACCAGGTATAGGGTGAGCGCGTGTTCGGATTACCAGGAAAAAAAATCCAGTGCCGTCCTTGGAGTGGATGTAAGCTCCAGTTCGGTCAAGCTGCTAGAGCTGTCAAAACATGGCGATCGATACAAGGTCGAGAGCTATGCGGTAGAGCCGTTGCCGGCCAATGCAGTTGTTGAAAAAAAACATCACAGACGTCGAAGCGGTTGGGGGGGAAGTGCTCAAGCGTGTCGCGTCCAAGTCACGTACCAGTGTGAAACAGGTGGCTGTTGCTGTTTCCGGCTCGGCGGTGATCACCAAGGTTATCCAGATGGACGGTGGTCTCAACGAGTTTGAAATGGAAGACCAGATTGCGCTGGAAGCCGATCAGTACATTCCTTACCCCCCCCTCGATGAAGTGGCGATCGATTTCGAAGTCCAGGGTCCGTCCGAATCCAACCCGGATCAGGTGGATGTGCTGCTGGCGGCCTGCCGTAAGGAAAACGTCGACATCCGCGAAGACGCCCTGGAAATTGCAGGGCTGACAACCAAGATTGTCGACGTGGAAGCTTATGCTCTGGAGCGGGCTTACAGCCTGATTGAGCCTCAGCTCGACTCCCAGGGTGAAGAATTGGTGGTTGCCATCGTTGATATTGGCGCGACCATGACAACTCTGAGTGTGCTGGCAGAGGGTAAGACGGTCTATACCCGCGAACAGATTTTTGGCGGAAAACAGCTGACGGAAGAAATTCAGCGTCGTTACGGGTTGTCGCTCGAAGAAGCTGGTCTGGCCAAGAAGCAGGGTGGTTTGCCAGACGACTACAACGAGGAAGTCCTGACCCCCCCGTTCCGGGAAGCGGTTGTTCAGCAAGTGGCGCGGGCGCTGCAGTTTTTCTTCGGCGCGAGTCAGTACAACGCGGTGGATTACGTGGTGCTTGCCGGAGGAACAGCGTCGATTCAGGGGGGGCTCACGGAAATGGTGGAAGAGAAAACTGGAACGCCAACCTGGTGGCCAATCCGTTTGCCAATATGGCGGTGGGCTCCCGGGTTAACGCCTCTGCGCTAAGCAATGATGCCCCCCCCTCGTTGATGATTGCCTGCGGTCTGGCAATGAGGAGTTTCGACTGATGGCAAAGATTAACCTCAGACCCTGGCGGGAAGAGCTTCGCGCCGAGAAGCAGAAACAGTTTGTTGTGATGATACTGGGCGCCGTGATTATCGCGGGTGGCCTGGCTTTCCTCTGGAAATCGGATATGGACAGCCGGATTGCCTATCAGCAATCCCGTAATGCCTATATTGAGACTGCAACCAAAGAGCTGGACAAGCAGATCAAGGAGATTGAAAACCTCAAGCGTCAGCGCGATGAATTGTTGGCACGCATGCAGGTGATTCAGGATCTTCAGGGTAAGCGACCGGTGATTGTGCGGGTGTTCGATGAATTGGTGAGGACTCTCCCGGATGGGCTTTACTACACCGATCTCAAGAAAGCCGGTGAGCGACTCGATATCGTGGGTATGGCCGAGTCAAACAGCCGAATTTCGAACCTGATGCGTCAGTTCGAGGATTCTGAATGGTTTGCTAATCCCAATCTGACCAATGTGGCTGCAGCAGACAGCGCCCGGTCCGGATACAGCCAGTTCAATCTCTCCGTCCGGCAACGGACGCCTGAGCGAAGGAGGATAACTGATGAGCCTCGCGGACTCTCTGAAAAGTCTTAATGAATTCGATATCAATGATCTGGATATCAACAATGCCGGCATCTGGCCGGCTCCGGTCAAGGCCATTGTGTGCTAATTGTCTTCGGCCTGATACTGGGTGGCGGTTACTGGTTCTTTGTCAAAGATCAGTATGCTCAGCTCGATCAGGTGGAACGAAAAGAGCAGGAGCTCAAGCAGCGCTACGAGCAGAAGGCCTATCAGGTGGCGAACCTGGATGTGTTCAAGGCCCAGATGGAAGAAATGGAAGAAACCTTTGGAGCCCTGGTGCGTCAGTTGCCCAGTGAAACCGAGGTGCCCGGCCTGTTGGAAGATATTACCAATACGGCGTTAGGGAGCGGTTTGGCGTTGCAGGAAGTCAAGCTTCAGCCGGAGCAGCAGCGAGACTTCTATTCGGAGCTTCCCATTAATATTCGGGTGTCAGGTTCGTATCATGAGCTGGCTTCCTTCGTAAGCAGCGTGGCGAGCCTGCCGCGTATCGTGACGCTGCACGATTTAACCATCAAACCAATTGGCGGAGACGGAGACCAGCTTGATATGCAGGTGGTTGCACGTACTTACGCTACCGGGCTGGAGAATGAGCATGACAGGAAAGCATGCGGGAAAGGCCTGGCTGGGTGTGTGTCTGGCGTCTTTGCTGACGGCTTGTTCCCAGGGAAACGGTTTTTCGGATCTCGACAAGTTCATGGCAGATACCCGGGCCAAGCCTCGTGGGCACGTGGAGCCTTTGCCGGAGTTTAAAGCCTATGAGGCTTTCAGTTACTCGGCGGCTGACCGTCGCGCACCTTTTGAGCCGCCGGTGGATGTCCAACTTACGATGGTTGATGAGCAACCGGTCAGTGACGTAGAGCCGGATCTGGATCGGCCGCGCGAGGTGCTTGAGAACTTTGATCTGAAGTCGTTGACCATGGTGGGCACGCTTCAAGGGGGGGTTGAGGGCAATCTGTTCGCGTTGGTGCGAGATGATATGGGTGGCATTCACCGTGTTCGCACCGGCAATTATATGGGGGGGCAGAACTATGGCCGTATTGTGGGTGTCAGTGAAACCCGCATTGAGCTAATTGAAATCGTTCCGAATGGCCGGGGGGGTGGATGGGTAGAACGCCCGCGCTCCCTGTCTTTGGATGAAGGCTGAGGAGCGGTAACGGTATGAATTCAAGAAACATGCACGAACAAACAGGTTTAGGGTCGAGGCTAGCGATGTTCAAAAAAACTCAATGTCTGCGTAGGCGTGATTGCCATCGGGTTATGGAGCGGCCTGGCCAGCGCGGTCACGCTGCAGGACTTGTCTTTTTCGTCGCTGCCAGGGGGGGAGCGGCTGGAAGTCACCATGCAGTTTGATGGCACGCCGCCGGAGCCTTCGGGCTACACCATAGAGCGGCCTGCCCGGATTGCGGTGGATCTTAAAGACACCACCAGCGCCTTGAACCAGCGCAGTATCCCGCTGGGTACCGGTAATGCTCAGAGCGTTACCGTGGTCGAAACCAAGGATCGCACCCGGCTGATCTTTAACCTGGTTGAATTGGTGCCTCACGATACCGTGCGTAACAGCAACTCTCTGGTAATGACCATTGGTGGTGAGTCTGACGCCGTCGCCTCCACCTCTTCTCAGCCGGCACAGCGTACGACAACGGCTTCTCCTGCATCGTCGAATGCGTTGGCCGGTGTTGATTTCCGTCGTGGTAAAGAAGGCGAAGGTCGGGTGATCGTCGATCTGGGTAGCAGCACGGCGACCGTTAATCTGAACGAGCTGGGCGGCCGTATCCGTTTGACCATGCCTGACCTTCAGGTTCCTGCCGATCTGAGACGTCGGCTGGATGTCACCGATTTTGCGACACCGGTTACTCGCATCGATACTTTTGTGGAAGATGGCAGTGCGGTAGTCGAGATCAGACCACAGGGTGAATATGACTATATTGCCTATCAGTCAGGTCGTGAGTTTACCGTAAGCATTGAAGAGCTCTCGCGTGAAGAGGCCGAGGCACGCCGTGAGGAGAAATTCCCATACACCGGTGACAAGCTTTCCCTGAATTTCCAGGACATTGAAGTGCGTTCGGTGCTTCAGCTGATTGCTGATTTTACCGGGCTTAACCTGGTCGCCAGTGACACAGTGGGTGGAAGCATCACTCTGCGACTGCAGAACGTGCCATGGGATCAGGCGCTGGATCTGATCTTGAAGACCAAAGGCCTGGATAAGCGTCAGATCGGCAACGTTCTGTTGGTCGCGCCTGCCGAAGAAATTGCGGCCAGGGAAAAGCTTGAGCTCGAGACCAACAAGCAAATTGCGGAGTTGGCTCCGGTTCGGTTGGATATTATTCAGGTGAATTACGCCAAGGCGGCTGACATTGTTGAGCTGATCCAGGCGGACGAAGAGCTCATTTCTTCCAGAGGCTTTGTTTCATCTGATGCCCGTACCAACACAATCAGTGTCCGGGAAACTGCTGAGAAGCTCGATGAAATCCGTCGACTGGTATCGACATGGGACGTTCCTGTCCGTCAGGTTTCTATTGAAGCGAGAATCGTCAGGGCTCAAACCAACGTGGCTGAAGATCTTGGCGTTCGTTGGGGGGGTGGCGCGGCGTATAACGTAGACGGTGATGATGTTGTCACGGTTGGCGGGTCTCTCGGTACTCTGCAAGAGGCTCGGGATGCGGCAAGCGGTGGAAGCAACACTATTTCCTTCCCGGGAGCATTGGGTGTAGATCTCGGTGTGAGTGGCGAGGGAGCCTCATCTTTTGCGATTGGTTGGGGGGGTAGCGATGATTTCCTCGTCGATCTCGAGTTGTCAGCGCTTGAAAGTGATGGTCGTGCGGAAGTGGTGTCCCAGCCAGAGTGGTGACTGCAGATCGCCAGAGCGCGTCGATCAAATCTGGTGAAGAGATCCCTTATCAGGAAGCGTCTTCCAGTGGTGCGACTTCTGTATCGTTCAAGGAAGCGGTGCTTTCTCTTGAGGTGACCCCCCCGCAGATTACGCCCGATGACAAAATCATTATGGATCTCGTGGTCAACCAGGATTCCCGGGGGGGCGAAGTAACCGCAGGTATCCCTTCGATCAATACTAATGAAGTGACAACACAAGTATTGGTTGCTAACGGCGAGACGGTTGTACTGGGTGGTATCTTCCAGTCTGAAGTTGCCACTCAGACCACAAAAACTCCGTTCCTGGGTGACATCCCCCCCTATCTCGGGCGCCTGTTCAAACGCACCGAGCATGTTGATGAGCGCAGCGAGCTGTTGATCTTTATTACGCCGAAGATCATCAAGAACGATATCTTGCAGTAAGAAATGGTGTAAGTAAAAAAAAAACCGCCGGG
>JDSH01000055.1_pt1 | contig 45836 bp, 74 predicted proteins | sample 199451 | NCBI WGS metagenome assembly JDSH01 (sample SAMN02584198, study PRJNA231836) | bioreactor metagenome | isolation source: continuous culture bioreactor electron acceptor NO2- transfer2 day 38 after... | place: Germany: Bremen | reverse complement strand
CCCGAGATCATTCGCGAAAGCGAGGAAACCAACGTCTACGAGGAAGGCTGCCTGTCGATCCCCCCCGAACAATTCGCCGAGGTGACCCGCCCGAAAGAGGTCGGCGTGCGCTGGCTGGACATGGACGGCAACGTGCAGGAGCGCGACTTCGACGGGCTCTGGGCGACCTGCGTGCAGCATGAGATCGACCACCTGAACGGGGGGGTGCTGTTCATCGACTACCTGAAGCCACTGAAGCGCCAGATGATCACCCGCAAGATGCAGAAGCTGAAACGCGAGCTGGCGCGGGGGGGATGAGCCACGGACCTTCCTCATGTGGCCCGACAAGCGGCTGCGCACGGCGGTGGAGCCGGTCGAGGCCGTCACCAACGAGACCCACGCGATCTGGGACGAGATGATCGAGGCGATGGATGCCATGCCCGGCGTCGGCCTGGCGGCGGTGCAGTTGGGCATCATGCAGCGGCTGGCGGTGGTGGATGCCTCGGACGAACGCGGCCAGGCGGTGCGCATGGCGAACCCAGAAATCCTGCATGCCTCGGTCGAATATCGCGAACATGAAGAAGCCAGCCCCCCCAACCTGCCCGGCGTCTCGGCCAGGTTCATGCGCCCGCGCGCGGTGACGGTGCAGTTCTTGAACGAGGATGGCGTTTGGGACCGCAGGGATTTCGTCGGCATCTGGGCCACCTCGGTACAACACCAGATCGACCACCTGAACGGGCGCATGTATTTCGACAACCTGTCGAAGATGAAACGCGACATGTTGCTGAAGAAGGCAAAGAAGCTGCGGTAAGACCCGAGCCGGACCAGTCCATCGAAAGGGAAATCCGATGCGCATCATTTTCATGGGAACCCCCCCCGATTTCTCGGTCCCCCCCGTTCTGGACGCCCTGGTTGAGGCGGGTCACGAGATCGCCGCCGTCTATTGCCAGCCGCCCCCCCGCCCCCCCGCCGGGCGCGGTAAGAAGGACCGTCCGACACCAGTCCACGCCCGCGCCGAGGCGATGGGGGGGCTGGAGGTACGCCATCCGGTGTCGCTGAAAGGTGCCGAGGAACAGGAAGCCTTCGCCGCGTTGAACGCAGATATCGCCGTGGTGGTTGCCTATGGGCTGATCCTGCCGCAGGCCATTCTGGACGCGCCCGCCAAGGGCTGTCTGAACATCCACGCGTCGCTCCTGCCGCGCTGGCGCGGTGCTGCACCCATTCACCGCGCGATCATGGCGGGCGACGCGGAAACCGGCATCTGCATCATGCAGATGGAGGCCGGGCTGGACACCGGCCCGGTACTGCTGCGCGAAGCCACCGCGATTGGGGGGGCCGAAGAAACCACTGCTGCTCTGCATGACCGGCTGTCCGACATGGGAGCTCAGTTGATCGTCGAGGCCCTGGACAAGCTTGATAGCTTGACGCCTGAGGTCCAGCCGGAAGATGGCGTCACTTATGCCGAGAAGATCGACAAATCCGAGGCGCGGATCGACTGGGCCCACCCGGCGGTTGAAGTTGACCGGCTGATCCGCGGCCTGTCCCCCCCCTTCCCCCCGGCGCAAAATGCGACATTGCCGGGGGGGAACAGGTCAAATTGCTGGCCTCGCGTGTCGCGGATGGCGCGGGCGAGCCAGGCCAGGTACTGGCGGCCTGACCGTTGCCTGTGGCGAGGGGGGGGCTGTGGAAATCCTGCGCGCCCAGCGCCCCCCCGGAAAACGCGCTATGGAGGCCGAGGAGTTCCTGCGCGGCTTTGACCTGCCAGACCGGATTTCCTGACTTTCACATCAGCTGGCCAGCCCCCCCCATATTAGGGCTATGCCAGTCATTCTGCTCATCATAATCGGAGCCGCTGCGGGTTTCCTGGCCACGCGGCTGATGGATATCCAGACCTCGGTTCCTGTAACCGTGGCCATTGGCGTACTGGGGGGGGCACTGGTCGGTGGGCTTCTGCTGCGCCTTGCAGTGGCTCTGAGCGGCCTGGCCTTTGGTTTCTTCGGCGCGGTTCTGGGGGGGGCCGTAGCGCTGATCTGGCTCTGGCAGACCTATTTCCGCAACTGATCGGGGGGGCAGGCGCTAACGCCGCGGTGGCCGGGCACGATACACCGGCAGGCGCCACCCGAAGGCCAGCGACCCGGACCGCAGGGCAAAGGTTACAAGGATACAGGCCAGGACCGGGGGGGCGATCTCCTGCGGCAGGAAGGCCGCTGCCAGCACGCCCGCACCGGCACCGACAAAGGCGGCGGTCACATAAAGTTCGCCCTGTTTCAGAACCAAGGGCACCTCGTTGCAGACCACATCCCGCAGGAGCCCGCCCAGCGTCCCGGTAACAACACCCATCACCAGCACGATCGGCACGGATTGACCAAGGCCCATGGCAACGTTCGTCCCAGCGGCGACGGCGATGGCCAGGGCAGCAGCGTCCAACCACAACAGGGTGCGATAACGGCTTTCCAGGAGGTGTGCGGTGAAAAAGACCATGACGGCCCCCCCGGCGCAGGCAATGGCAAGCGGCATCGGTCGCCGACCCAGAAGATCGGATCGCGGTCCAGCAGAAGGTCACGTACGGTGCCGCCACCGACCGCCGTCAGGCAGGCCATGAACAGGAACCCGATGATGTCCAGCTGCGCGCGGCTGGCGACCAGCGCCCCCCCGGAAAGAGCGAAGATAAAGACCGAAAGGTAGTCGAGAACCTGCGGTGCCATCATTTCTTGAAGGGTTCCATGCCCTCGCGCGCCAACTCGTCTGCACGTTCGTTCTCCGGATGGCCGGCATGGCCCTTGACCCATTCCCAGGTCACATGATGACGCGCCTGGGCGTCATCCAGCCGCTGCCACAGGTCGGCATTCTTGACCGGTTTCTTGGCCGATGTCTTCCAGCCATTGCGCTTCCAGCCGTGGATCCAGCCGGTCACGCCGTTCTTCACATATTGGCTGTCTGTCACCACGGTAATGGCGCAGGGCTTGCCCAGGGTTTCCAGCGCATTGATTGCTGCCAGAAGCTCCATCCGGTTGTTGGTCGTATTGGCCTCGCCGCCTTTCAAGCTGCGTTCCTTGACCAGCCTTCCCCCCCCTCTTTGGCCTGCAGAAGCGCGCCCCCCCAGCCGCCTGGGCCGGGATTGCCGGAACAGGCACCGTCGGTATAGGCGAAGAACTCAGCCATGAGCGGTCAGGATCACGAAGGTTTCCACGCCGCCCGCAAGCCCCCCCTCACCGTTGCCACGTCGGGTTCGGGTCACGGTAAATCCGGACTGCTCGACAAGTTGCACCAGCTCATCCTCCTGATAGTAGCTGTAAAAGCGACCCAGACTGTCGCGGGCCTCTCCTGTGCCGAGCTTCATGCCCAGATGCAAGGCCCCCCCTTTCGAGGTGAGCGCCTGATGCACATTGGCCAAGTGCCGCGGAAAGGCATCCTTGGGCGCATGCAACAGGCTGAAGTTTGCCCAGATACCGTCAAAGATCGCAATCTCGTCGAGCGTGTCGAAATCCTGCACCTCGACATCCAGCTCGTAGCGGCTCCGCGCCAAGTCGGCCATCGCCGGGGGGGTCGCATCGCGGGCCGTGACCCGGTAACCCCCCCGGTCACGAAACAGCGCCGCCCATTGACCGGGACCGCAGCCGAGGTCCAGCACGTGACCACCTGGCGGGACGTGCTCCAGAAAAGCCGCAACATCGCCCTGTTGGTCAATGTCCTTGGTGCTGGCATGACCGTCTGCATATTTCGCGGCGGCCTCGGTGTAGACAGAGAGGGTCTTTTGGTCGCTCATGCTTTCTCGAACGCCAGTTTCAGGCCGAGCCCGGCGAAGGCTGTGGCGAAGCTGCGGCGCATCCAGGTCAAAACACGGGGGGGGCTGGACAGCACACGGTCACGCGCCAGCGCGGCAAAGGTGCCGTACCCCCCCACGAACACGACAAACGTCATCACCATAAAGACCGCGCCCAGGCTCAGCATCTCGGCCGTTGCGGTTGCCGGATTGCCAGACAGGAACTGTGGTAGGAAGGCCAGAAAAAAGATCGACAGCTTCGGATTCAACACGTTAATCAGCACGGCGCGTGAAGCGATTTTCCGCAACGTGCTGGTGGTCGGCGCAGCATCAAGACTGAGCGCCCCCCCCGATCACGCAGGGTAGCCCAGGCAAGGTAAAGCAGGAAAGCGACCCCCCCCGCGAACTTCACGATCTGGAAGGCAAGCGCAGAAGCATGAAGGATCGCCGCGAGACCCAGAATGGCCGCAAGCATCGCGGGCACAATCCCCCCCAGAGTACAGCCGAAGGCGGCGGCGACAGCGGCGCGGCGGCCCTGTGTCAGCCCGGTCGCAAGCGTATAGATCACACCCGTTCCCGGAGCGAGCACAACAATCAGCGCAGTGGCCAGAAATTCAGGTGACATATGATCCTCCCGTCTGTTGGCCGCATGGGACAGGAGGGCGCAGAGAAAGTAAAGCCCTGCGTCAGGCCGGTTCGCGCAGCACGCGTGGGACCTTGAATTCGATGTCCTCCTGCGCGGTTTCCACCAACTCGACGGTCACGTCATAGCGCTCGCGGAAGGCGTCGATCACCTCGTCGATCAGCACCTGCGGCGCTGACGCTCCAGCGGTCAGACCCACGCCACGCACGCCTGCGATGGCACGCCAGTCGATCTCACTCGCGCGTTGCACGAGCATGGAATAGGGACACCCGGCGGCCTTTGCCACCTCGACCAGGCGGCGCGAGTTCGAGCTGTTCGGCGCACCGATCACCAACAACGCCTCGACCTTCGGCGACACCGCCTTGACCGCTTCCTGGCGGTTGGTGGTGGCGTAGCAGATGTCTTCCTTGTGCGGGCCGATGATCGCCGGGAAACGGTCGCGCAGGGCAGTAACGATTTCGACCGTGTCATCCACCGACAGAGTGGTCTGGGTGATATAGGCCAGGCGATCAGGGTCGCGCGGTTCAATCGTGGCCACGTCAGCGGGGGGGGTTTCGACCAGCAGCACCTCACCCTCGGGCAGTTGACCCATGGTGCCGATGGTCTCTGGATGGCCCGCGTGGCCGATCATCACCATCTGCAACCCGTTCGCGTGATGGCGTTCGGCTTCGATATGCACTTTCGACACCAGCGGACAGGTCGCATCGACATAGACCATCTGGCGCCGCTCGGCTTCCGCAGGCACGACCTTGGCCACGCCATGGGCAGAGAAGATGACCGGACGGTCATCCGGGCAGTCCTCCAGTTCCTCGACGAAGACCGCCCCCCCCTTCGCGCGCAGCCCATCCACGACGAACTTGTTGTGCACGATCTCATGACGCACATAGATCGGCGCGCCCCCCCATTTCTCGATCGCCATCTCGACAATCTTGATGGCGCGATCGACGCCGGCACAGAAACCGCGCGGCGCGGCAAGGTAAAGGGTCAGCGGGGGGGGCTTGGTCATATGGCATCCACCATCGGTCTGTTCGCCGCCCTTCTTACCGTCATCCGGCGGGACGGGTCCAATCAATTCCGGGACGGGTCGGGGGGGGCGTACAAAAAACCGGAGCACCCGGCCCCCCCGGTTCCCTGTTTCGATTCGCCGGGCTTGTCCCTTGCCCTAAGCGTTGTGGATCCGACAGTGGATCAGTCCTCGTCGCCCTCAGCGTCCACGGTCTCGGCCGGAGCCGGTGCGCGGTCGGTGAACTCACGCGGTTCACGCGGCGGGCGACCGATGACGTCCTTCAGCTCGTCCAGTTCGATGAAATTGTCGGCCTGGCGGCGCAGCTCGTCGGCAATCATCGGCGGCTGCGAACGAATGGTCGACACAATCGACACACGAACGCCCTTGCGCTGTAGCGCAGCCACCAGCGGCCTAAAGTCGCCATCACCAGAGAACAGCACGATGTGGTCCACATGGGCGGCGATTTCCAGGGCATCGACCGTCAGTTCGATATCCATGTTGCCTTTGACTTTACGCCGCCCCCCCATCGAGTCGGTGTATTCCTTGGCCGGTTTCGTCACCATGGAAAAACCATTGTAGTGCAACCAGTCCACCAGCGGGCGGATCGGCGAATAGTCGTCATTCTCCAACAGTGCCGTGTAGTAGAAGGCGCGCAGAAGTTTGCCTCGTCGCATGAACTCCTGTCGGAGCAGCTTGTAGTCGATGTCGAACCCGAGCGATTTTGCCGCTGCGTAGAGGTTCGATCCATCTATGAACAGCGCAAGCCGTTCGTCTCGGTAGAACATAATGCATCCTTTCGAATTCTTTCGTCGAACATGTCGTGAGTGGTATGGGATTGATCTATACGCCGACGAAAGATTTAGGCAACTTAGGGAAGTTTGACCATGTCGCAACCCCCCCATTCCACGTCAAATCCACGCGAAAAAGCGCTTATCGCGCTAGGAAGCAATCTTGGCTCTACCATGGTAGTTCCGAAGCAATTCTCCGCCGAGCGCTGGCCGCGCTGGGGGGGTCCTCGGATGTCGAAATCGCGGCGGTATCCCGTTTCTTCCGCACGCCTTGTTTTCCTCCCGGTGCGGGTCCGGATTTCGTTAATGCCGCAGCGATGATCGTAACACATTTTACCCCCCCGGATGTCCTGTTGGAGGAATTGCACCGGGTGGAGGCTGAGTTGGGTCGTGAGCGGTTCAACCGCTGGGAGGCCCGTGTGGTGGACCTCGATCTTTTGGCGATGGGGGGGGAGCAAATACTCCCGGATACCGCCACGCTGACCCACTGGATCGACCTGCCTCTGGAGCGCCAGACAAAGGAGGCACCAGACCAGCTGATCCTGCCCCCCCATCCCCCCCGCATTCAGGACCGGGGGGGCTTCGTGCTGGTGCCGCTGGCCGATATTGCCCCCCCCGAATGGCGTCACCCCCCCAAGCTGGGACGCAGCGTGGACGAGATGCTGGCGGAGCTGCCCAAGGGCGAAATTGACGAGATCGTCCCGCTTTAGTGGCGGGTTCGGGCGGCGAATCGGCTTGCCTTCCAGTGGTCAAGTCCCTAAATAGGCCCTTCACACCCCCCCTTGCAAGGATGGAGCTGCACATGGCCCGCGTGACGGTTGAAGATTGCGTTGACAAGGTCCCGAACCGGTTTGAGCTGGTAATGCTCGCCGCACATCGTGCGCGCGAAGTGTCCGCCGGTGCCGAGATCACCGTCGATCGCGACAACGACAAGAACCCCCCCGTCGTGTCCCTGCGCGAGATCGCGGACGAGACCCAGACGGCGGATGAACTGCGCGAGCGCATGATCGAAAGCCACCAGACCCAGATCGAGGTGGACGAACCCGAAGAGGACCAGATGGCCCTGCTGATGGGTGCCGAAGCCGCCGACAAGCCGGCCGAGGACGACATGTCCGAAGAAAAACTGCTGCGTGCGCTGATGGAAGCGCAAGGCCAGGGCTAAGACCTCTGCCAGTGGGGGGGAGCATCGCGGGTGGCGAGCTGGAAAGACGAGCTTGAGCATCTCGACATCGACGGGCTGATCAAGCTCATCGCCACCTACAATCCCAAGTCCAACTCAGACCTCATTCGGGCCGCCTTCGAATATGGCGGCCAGATGCATTTCGGCCAGTACCGCCACTCGGGCGACCCCCCCTATTTCACCCATCCGTTCGAAGTGGCGCAGATCCTTGCGGATATGCAGCTGGATGACGCGACGATTATCACGGCGCTGCTGCACGACACGATCGAAGATACCGGATCAACCTACGGTGAGGTCACCGACAAGTTCGGCGCCGAGGTTGCAGAACTGGTCGACGGGGGGGTCACCAAGCTGACCAACCTTCAGCTTTCCTCGTCCGAGACCAAACAGGCGGAAAACTTCCGCAAGCTGTTCATGGCGATGTCCAAGGACCTGCGGGTCATTCTGGTCAAGCTCGCCGACCGTCTGCACAATATGCGCACGATCAAGGCGATGCGTCCAGAAAAGCAGGTCATCAAGGCGCGCGAGACCATGGATATCTATGCGCCTCTGGCCGGTCGCATGGGTATGCAGTGGATGCGCGAAGAGCTGGAAGATCTGCCTTTTCCGTGCTGAACCCGGACGGGCGCAAGTCGATCATGCGCCGGTTCCTGAGCCTGCAAAAACAGACCGGCGACGTGATCGAGAAGATTACCGGTGACATTCGCATTGAGCTGGCCAAGGCCGGGCTTGACGCCACTGTGCTGGGCCGGGCCAAGAAACCCTATTCGATCTGGCGCAAGATGGAGGAGAAGGAGCAGAGCTTCTCTCGCCTCTCGGACATCTACGGGTTCCGCATCATCACGGCGGACGAGGGCGACTGTTACCGCGCGCTGGGGGGGGCCATCCACCAGCGCTGGCGCGCGGTGCCGGGGGGGCGTTTCAAGGATTACATCAGCCAGCCGAAATCGAACGGCTACCGCTCAATCCACACCACTGTGTCGGGCCGCGATGGCAAACGGGTCGAGGTGCAGATCCGCACCCGCGCCATGCATGACGTGGCCGAGACCGGCGTGGCGGCGCATTGGTCCTATAAGGACGGGGGGGTGCGGTCCGAAAACCCGTTTGCGGTCGACCCGGCCAAGTGGATCGCCACGCTGACCGAACGGTTCGAGACCGCCGATGACCATGACGAGTTCCTCGAACACGTGAAGCTCGAAATGTACTCGGACCAGGTCTTCTGCTTCACGCCAAAGGGCGAGGTTGTGAAACTGCCACGCGGCGCGACCCCCCCATTGGATTTCGCCTATGCGATCCATACCAAGATCGGCGACAGCTGCGTCGGGGGGGCCAAGGTGGACGGGGGGGTTCGCGTGCCGCTCTGGACCGGGTGCGCAACGGCCAATCGGTTGAGATCATGACTGCCGAGGGCCAGTCGCCACAGGCCACCTGGATTGACATCGTTGTCACCGGCCGCGCCAAGGCCGCCATTCGCCGCCGCTTGCGGGAAGAGGATCGCGACCGGTTCATCCGGCTGGGTCGGGAGCTTGCCCGCGTCGCCTTTGAGCATGTCGGGCGCAAGGTCACCGATCGGGTGCTGGATACCGCCGCGAAACAGCTACGCCTGAAGGATGCCAGCGAAGTCCTCGCCCGTCTGGGCAGCGCGGAGCTGACCGGGGGGGTTGAAGTGATCGCAACCGTTTATCCCGAACTGCATTCGGTCGGGGGGGACGAGATCGACATGGACGCGGCCGTCGTCGGGCTGGAGCCCGGACAGGCCTTTACCCGCGCCGACTGCTGCCAACCAGTGCCTGGTGAACGTATCGTGGGCATTACCTATCGCGGCAAGGGCGTGATGGTACACACCATCGACTGCAAGGCGCTGGCCGAACTGGAAGATGACAGCAACCGCTGGGTCGACATCCAATGGCATTCAGGCCGTCACCCGGCAATCCACACGGTCAGCTTCGACACGACCATCGCCAATGACGCAGGCGTACTTGGCCGCATTTGCACATTGATTGGCGAGCAGAAGGCCAATATCTCGGACCTGAGGTTTCTTGATCGCAAACCGGATTTCTACCGGCTGATTGTCGATATCGATTTACGCGACCTTGAACATCTGCATGCTGTTATGCTGACACTCCAGGCCGACAGTGACGTCGCTGCCCTGGTGCGCCATCGGGACCTCGCCCGAAAACCTTAACCGGCCGCAAGGTCCAGCCAGATGGGGGGGGACGGCGTGTTCAAGCGCAACCCACGTAGCTACCTCAGGATCGTCGCGGAGTTCTTCTATCCGCGCGGCGGCTGGTATCGTGCGGCGGGCTACGTGATCCACCGGCTCAGGCGGCTGCCCGACCCCCCCCATCGCATTTCACGCGGGATTGCAGCGGGTGTCTTTGTCTGCTTTACACCCTTCTTCGGACTGCATTTCCTCTGCGCAGCGCTTATTGCCTGGGTCATTCGCGGCAATATTCTGGCCGCGCTTCTGGCGACTTTCTTTGGCAACCCGCTGACCTTTCCGCTGATTGCCGAAATCTCCATCAACCTCGGATATCGGTTCCTGGATCTGCCCGGCGGCAGCATACACTTGCCCGAAATCTTCGGAGCTTTCGGCGCGGCCATGAGGGATCTGTGGTTCAATATCCGCGCCATATTTACCGACGCGCACCCGGACTGGCACGCGTTACACCGGTTCTTCCACCGTGTCTTTTTGCCCTATCTGGTTGGCGGCATCTTGCCCGGCCTTGGATCGGGCATGATGGCCTACGGGCTGTCGCGCCCGGTGATCCACGCCTATCAGCGCCGTCGCATCAAGAAGCTGCGCGCCCGGTACGAAAAGCGCATGGCCGCGCGCGCAGAGGCTGACGCGGCCGAATAAAGGCGCTATGGATTCGCCTGAGAGAAGGCGAAAGGAACGCGCGATGACCAACTTTCTGGGCCCGCTGCGGCTGGGTGTGAACATCGACCATGTGGCCACTGTGCGCAATGCGCGCGGCTCGGCCTATCCGGACCCCCCCGTGCGGGCCGCCAAACTGGCCGAAGAGGCTGGGGGGGCCGACGGCATTACAGCCCACCTGCGCGAAGACCGCCGTCACATTGCCGACGAAGATATCGACGGGTTGATGGAGGCGCTTTCTGTGCCTCTGAACTTCGAAATGGCCGCGACTGACGAGATGCAGGAAATCGCCCTGCGTCACAAACCCCCCCACGCGGTCTGTATCGTGCCTGAAAAGCGCGAGGAACTGACCACCGAGGGTGGGCTGGAAGTCGCCCGTCAGGAAAACCGCCTGGCCCATTTCATCAAGCCGCTGCGCGACGCGGGTTGCCGGGTGTCGATCTTCATCGCCGCCGACCCCCCCGCCCAGATCGAAGCGGCCGCGCGCATCCGCGCCGAGGTGGTCGAACTCCACACCGGTGCCTACTGCGACTACCATGCGGAGGGCCGGTTCGACGAACGCGACGCGGAACTTGAACGCCTGCGCGAGATGTCCGCTTTTGCCCATTCGCTGGGGGGGCTGGAGGTGCACGCGGGCCACGGGTTGACCTATGACACGGTCGCGCCGGTCGCGGCCTTTCCCGAGGTGATGGAGCTGAACATCGGCCATTTCCTGATCGGCGAAGCTATTTTCCGCGGCCTGACCCCCCCGGCCATCGCCGAAATGCGCCGCCTTATGGACGAGGCCCGGGCGTGACACGAAGCACAAAGCGTCTCTCACAAGTGCCGCCAGGAATGTTCAGAAAATTCTTGGGGGGGTCAACACCATAGGAGAACGGGACATGAAGGCTGTTTGGTACGAAGGGTTCGGCCCCCCCGCCGATCAGGTGTTGACCTACGGCGAGATGCCCACGCCGATCCGGCACCGGGCGAGGTTCTGGTGCGCATCCATGCCTCTGGCATCAACCCATCGGACGTAAAGCTGCGCGCGGGCGCGCGACCGGGGGGGGCCACCATGGCCTATCCGCGCATCGTGCCCCCCCATTCGGATGGTGCGGGGGGGGTGATCGAAGCGGTTGGCGACGGCGTGGATTCCTCGCGGATCGGCCAGCGGGTCTGGCTCTGGAATGCCTGCTGGCAACGCGCCTTCGGCACCGCCGCTGAATATGTCGCCTTGCCCGCCCATCAGGCCGTGCCGCTGCCCGATGGCACATCTTTTACCGAGGGTGCCTGCCTCGGCATTCCCGCGATGACCGCCTGGTACGCACTGTTTCGTGACGGGCCGATCGACGGCAAGACCGTGTTGGTCACCGGCGGGGGGGCTGGCACCGTCGGGCGCTATGCCTGCCAGATGGCCGCTCTGGGCGGGGGGGCGCGGGTGATCACCACCGTGTCATCCAAAGAAAAGGCCAGGCATAGCGGTGCGGCGGAATGGGTGAATTACCGCGAAACGGACGTGGCCGACGCGGTGCGTGGCATGACCGACGGCACCGGGGGGGTCGACCGGATTGTAGATGTTGATTTCGCCGCCAACCAAACGACATCGCTTGCATTGATCAAACCTGGCGGCACCATCGCCTCCTACGCGTCCGCGAGCCAGATGGCACCGGAACTCGCTTTCTACCCGTTCATGTTTCTGAACGTGACCCTGCAGATGCTGATTGTCTATCAACTTGACCCGGCCACCCATGCGCGCGGAGAGGAACAGCTGGCACAATGGCTGTCCGCAGGCAAGCTGTCCCATGCGGTCGTCCCCCCCGGTGGGCAGCTGGCGGAAACCGCTGCCGCCCATGCCATCGTCGAAGCCGGGCAGAAGCTTGGCACCGTTGTGGTCGAGGTCTGAGCCATGCTGGAGGAGGCCGCATGATCCTGGGCATTGGGACGGATCTGGCGAATATCGACCGCATCTCCGGGACGCTTGATCGTTTTGGCGATCGGTTCCGAAATCGCGTCTTTACCGAGGTTGAACTGGCCAAGGCCAAACGGCGCAAGGACGAGGCGGGCACACTGGCCAAACGCTGGGCCGCCAAGGAGGCTTGCTCCAAGGCTTTGGGGGGGACAGGGCTGGCGATGGGTATTTCCTGGCGTGACATGGCCGTGTCCAACCTGCGCACCGGTCAGCCTGTGATGGAAGTCACTGGATGGGCGGCCGAACGACTGGCCGAGATGACCCCCCCGACAGGGCACGACGCGATCATCCATGTCACCCTGACCGATGATCACCCCCCCTGGGCGCAGGCCTTTGTGGTGATCGAGGCGCGCCCCCCCCTCGCCCCCCCGACTTCGGGTTGACTTGCGCCCGCCATCCGCCCACATAGCCCCCCCGGAAGCCCAAAAGCATAGCAACAGGCAGGACAGATCATGGCAGAGAAGAAAGAGGACGGCCTATGGGAGAACGTGAAAACGATCTTCTGGGCGCTCATTATCGCGGGGGGGCTCTTCCGCACACTCTTCTTCCAACCGTTCTGGATTCCCACTGGTCGATGAAGGATACGCTGCTGATCGGCGACTTCCTGTTCGTGAACAAGATGGCCTACGGCTATTCACGCCATTCCTGCCCATTCTCGATGTGCCCGATCACGGGCCGGATCTTCGCATCCGAGCCCGAGCGCGGTGATGTCGTCGTGTTTCGCCACCCGGTGCTGAACACCGATTACGTCAAACGCCTGATCGGCCTGCCCGGTGACAAGATCCAGATGAAGGACGGGGGGGTGCTTTACATCAATGGCGAAGCCGCACCGCAGGAACCCGCTGGCATCTTTGAAGAAATCAAAGCGCCTCAAGGACGGTTCGGAACCGTACCGCGGTGTTCGAACGACCCGGTCGGCCAGGGCGGGGGGGTCTGCGAAAAAGAACGTTTCATCGAGACCCTGCCGGGTGGGGGGGTCGAACATGCGGTCCTGAACGCCACGATGCGCAACGGCACCGACAATACCCGCGTCTTTACAGTTCCCGAGGGACACTATTTCTTCATGGGAGACAACCGCGACAACTCGACCGACAGCCGGGTTGCACAGCAGGCTGGCGGCGTTGGCATGGTGCCCTCCGAATACCTGCTGGGTCGGGCCGATCGGGTAATCTTCTCCTCCGCTGGCAAGCGGCTGGTCTATTTCTGGACCTGGCGCAAGGACCGATTCTTCGAGGCAATCGAGTGAAACTATCGGCCGACCTCAAATCCTTCGAGGACCGGTTGGGTCACGAGTTCACGCGACCCGAACTGTTGATCCGTGCACTGACGCATGGGTCGATAAGCTCCAATACGCGGCCCGACAACCAACGCCTGGAGTTCCTGGGAGACCGGGTCTTGGGCCTGGTAATGGCAGAAAAGCTATTAAGGGATGATCCGGACGCGCCCGAGGGCACTCTGGCTCCGCGCTATAACGCGCTGGTGCGCAAGGAAACCTGTGCAGATGTGGCGCGCCAGGTCGATGTCGGCGCAGTGCTGAAACTGGGCCGCTCCGAGATGAAGACCGGCGGTCGCCGCAAGCTGGCGCTTCTGGGCGACGCGATGGAGGCGGTGATTGCCGCGATCTATCTTGACGCCGGTTTCGAAGCCGCACAGGAGGTAATCCTGACCCTCTGGGGGGCGACCGGATCCAGAACGTCGAAACCGACGCGCGTGACGCCAAAACGTCGCTGCAGGAATGGGCTCAGGCCCGCAAGCTGCCGCCACCGTCCTATATCGAACTGTCGCGCGAGGGGGGCCCGATCATGCCCCCCCGGTCTTCACCATTGAGGTGCGGCTGGAGAACGGACGAAGCGCAACTGCCAAGCACCGTCGAAACGCGCCGCGGAACAGGCGGCGGCCAAGGCGCTTCTGGCAGAAATCACAGGCTGAGTCACCGCTCAGGATGCCATGGCAACCTGAGCCTCGTGTTCATGCCCAGGCAACCGGAAACGTGCACTGTCCTGCTCCAATCCGCGCGCCTGTTCATCCAGCATGTTCACCGCACACTGGTTTCTTCGAACATGGCGGCATTCTGCTGCGTCACCTGATCCAGTTGGTTCACAGCGGTTGTAATCTCGGACAGGCTGTCTGCCTGCTGGCCGGAGGCCTCGGCAATTGTACCCACCAGCCCGTTCAGCTTGTCGATGAGATCTTCAATCTCTTCCAACGAACGCCCGGAGGCATTGACCAGCTCCACCCCCCCGGCATCGACTTGTTCGCCAGACGTCGAAATCAACCCGGCAATTTCATGCGCGGCATCCGAAGATCGCTGCGCCAGGGCACGCACTTCGGAGGCGACGACTGCAAAACCACGCCCGGCCTCGCCCGCGCGCGCGGCTTCAACCCCCCCGGCATTCAACGCCAACAAGTTGGTCTGAAACGCAATCTCGTCGATCACGCTGGTGATCTTCGAGACCCGGCGCGAGCTTTCCGAGATCTCGGTCATCGCGGAAATGGTCCGGCTGACCACATCACGTCCGGCAGAGGTACTGGAGAGCGTATTTCGTACCGCCTCACGTGCCTCATTTGCGCCCTCAACGGTATTTTCAACGGTGGCGGAAAGCTCGGTAATGGCAGAGGCGGTTTCTTCAAGCGACGAGGCCTGGCTTTCGGTGCGATGGCTCAGCTCCATCGCCGCCCCCCCACTTAGGTTTTGCACCTCTCCCTTGATGACAGCCGAACCCTGTACGATCGAGCCGATCAGATCGGCAATCGTACACGCTGCGGAGTTGAAATCGTGGCGCAAATCTTCATAGGCGTTGGGGGGGAAGGTTTCGGAAATATGCACATCCAGATCGCCACGCGACATCGCCTCTAGTGCCGCTGCCAGTGTATCTGTCACGCGCTGTTGTTCGGCGCGCACCACTTCACGTTCGGCTTCCACCTGGGCGCGCTCCGCCTCGCGTTCCGCCTGCTGGCGTGCTTCATCATCCAATCGTGCGCGTTCGGCCCTTGCTTCGGCCTCTTGCAAAGCCTTCTCTTTCTCAAGCGCCTTCTCTCGCTCATGAAGCACTTCGGCATCGCGCGCCGCCTGTTCTTCTTCCAACCGCCGACGTTCCACCAACCCCCCCTCACGGAACACCTCGATGGACCGCGCGACCTGCCCGATCTCTCCGCCGGAAGTCACATGCGGCACGGGCGTTTCAATATCATTCGCGCGCATACCTTCCATTCGGGTGATCAGTGCGCCCAGCGGTCGGGTCACGCTGCGCACCAGGAAAGCCGACGGAATAGTGAGCATCAGAAGCATCGCCGCCAGCACAGCGAAGGAAACATTGCGCAGATGGGCCAGATCAGCCTGGATATCCGAAATATATGCCCCCCCGGACCCCCCCACGACCCAGCCCCCCAGGGCTTGAAATGCATGACGTAGCCCAACTTCGTCTCGGGAATGTCGGAACCCGGCTTGAAGAAGTCATATTCGACCATACCACGCCCATTGTTGACCGCCATATCACGAAGGGACACATAGAGCGCCTGACCGTTCGCATCCTTGTAGCCAGCCTGGTTCGTGCCGACGAGCTCCGGTTTGGCCCCCCCATGCGCGACGATCGTCATCTCTTCATCAAAGGTAAAGAAATAGCCCGAGGTGCCAAAGCGCAGGTTGGCCAAGTGCTCCTTCGCCACCTCCTGCGCCTCTTCCAGCGTCAAGCGCCCGGCATCAACATCCGCTTGCAACGCATGCAGTTCCCCCCCAAGTCCGGTTTCGACCACGTCGGACAGGTGCTGTTCCCGCATCTTGTAGGCGTTATCGACCGCCTGAGACAATAGAATCTGGGTCAGCACGGCAGACAGAAGCGTGGCAAGCGCCACGACCGCGTAGATGCGGGTGGAGAGGCGTTGAAACAGGGTTGTCAGCATGATGATTCCTTGTTGGAGGCGTGCGCGTTCTCCTCATCCACTAAGGGGGGGAAGGTCTCAAGAATGCGTAAAAAAAAGCGTCAAATCTATTCCGCCCACAAAGCTTGGAGACGATGACGGCATTCCACGCTTGATGGGCCTGGATTGAAGCACTGGCCCCCCCGGCCTACGGAATGCGATACACCCCCCCGAAGCCGCAACAAAGGACATGCCATGACCCAACGTGCCGGTTTCGTCGCCCTGATCGGAGAGCCCAACGCGGGCAAATCGACTGACCAATCATATGGTCGGGGGGGCGAAGGTTTCGATCGTTACCCACAAGGTGCAGACCACCCGCGCCCGCATTCGCGGTGTGGCGCTGGAGGGCGACAGCCAGATTGTCTTCGTCGACACGCCCGGCTTGTTCCAACCCCCCCGCCGCCGGCTGGACCGTGCCATGGTCGCCGCCGCCTGGGGGGGCGGGGGGGCCGCGGATGCCGACATCATCGTGTTGCTGATCGAAGCACATCGCGGTGTGACAGACGGGGGGGTAAAGCGCATCCTGGAAGGGCTGGAAGAGATCGGGCGCGGCCGCCAAATCGCACTGGCCATCAACAAGATTGACCGGGTTCAGGCCGAAGAGCTTCTGGCCCTGTCCAAAGACATGAACGAGCGCTTCGACTTCGTCGAAACCTTCATGATCTCGGCCGAAAAAGGGCACGGTGTCGGCGACCTGCGCAAATGGCTGGCGAACCGCATGCCGGAAGGCCCCCCCTGGCTGTATCCCGAAGACCAGATCGCCGATCTGCCCTTGCGCATGATCGCCGCCGAAATGACACGCGAGAAACTGACCCTGCGCCTGCATCAGGAACTGCCCTACCAACTGACGGTCGAGACCGAAGCCTGGGAGGAACGCAAAGATGGCTCCGCCCGCGTTGATCAGATCGTCTATGTCGCGCGCGACGGGCACAAGGGCATCATTCTGGGCAAGAAGGGCGAGACGATCAAGGCGGTCAGCCAAAGCGCACGCGCCGAATTGGAAGAGTTCCTGGGACGCAAGATCCACCTGTTTTTGCAGGTCAAGGTCCGGCCAAATTGGCTGGAAGAGAAAGAACGTTATTCGGAAATGGGGGGGCTGGATTTCCGGGACGGCAACACGTGACACGGCTGACAGCGGATGTCTGGGTCTCGGCCTATCTGACCCGCCTGCGCTTGCAGGACATCCCGGCCTTCGTGGTGAAGAAGGGCGATCTGACCGCAGGGGGGCCGTTCTGGTCAAGCTGAACACGCTCGATGGCAACGCGACCGCGTACCAGCGCAGCTTCGACCTGATGACCGGCGAACGGACCTGGATGGTCCTGTCGGAGGGGGGGGATGAAAGCAGCGTGGATGCGGCGCTGGCCCGGCAACGCAGCTTCGACCCGGACCTCTGGGTGATCGAGGTCGAAGACCGCGCAGGCCGCCACCTGCTGGATGAACCGGGCCTTTCGGATTGACCTCCCGGCCCGACCAGTCACAGTACCCACATGGACTGGCGGGATCAGGGCGCCCTTCTGAGCGCGCGTAAACATGGCGAGACCTCGGCGATCATCGAGGTCTTCACAGCCAAACATGGCCGCCACGCGGGCGTGGTGCGCGGCGGTGTATCGCGCAAGATCGCGCCGATCCTGCAACCCGGCGCGCAGCTCGATGTGGCTTGGCGCGCGCGGTTGGAGGAACATATCGGCAGCTTTACGGTGGAACCGGTAAAAAGCCGCGCCGCCGTCCTGTCGGACCGAATGGCGTTGGCGGGGGGGCTGAACGCGATCTGCGCACTGCTGGTCTTTGCCCTACCCGAGCGCGAACCCCCCCATCCGGTGCTGTACCGCCGCACACAAGCGATGCTGGACCTTCTGACCACGAACGAAGCCTGGCCGCTGGCCTATCTGAAATGGGAGCTGGCGCTGCTCGAAGAACTCGGCTTTGGGTTGGACCTGTCACAATGCGCCGTGACGGCGTGCGCGAGGACTTGGCCTATGTCTCGCCGAAATCCGGCCGCGCGGTCAGCGCGGAGGGGGGGGCGGGTGACTGGGCCGACCGGTTACTGCCTTTGCCGCCGGAGCTCTTGGGCGTCGGCAGCGGCGATCTGACCGGTGTGCTTCAAGGGCTTGTGACCACCGGCCACTTCCTTGTCACCCGCCTGGCCCATAGCCTGCATGACAAGCCCCCCCTGCCCGAAGCTCGGGCGCGGCTCATTGACCGATTGAAGAGGGAGGTCTCATGAAAAGCTTTGCCGAAATGCGCGAAATGGCCGTGGCCCGCAAAGGCGAGGACTATCTGGCCGCCCATTTGCCTGTCACCCCCCCCGCTGTGGCGCTGAAGGACCAGACGGACGACCGGGTGCTCGCCGCGTTCGCCCGCGGCGTGTTCCAGGCTGGGTTCAGCTGGAAAGTCATCGAGGCCAAATGGCCCGGCTTCGAGACCGCCTTTCACGGCTTCGATGTGGGCCGCAACGCCTTCATGTCCGACGAGGACCTCGACGCCCATCTGCGCAACACCGATCGTGCGCCACGCGGGCAAGATCCTGTCGGTGCGCGACAATGCCATTTTCCTCTCGGACCTTGCCCGCGAGCACGGCTCTGCCGCCGCCTTTCTGGGCAACTGGCCGCGCGAGGACACCGTGGGCCTGTTTACACTTTTGAAGAAACGCGGCGCAAGATTGGGCGGCATGACCGGCCCCCCCTACGCGCTGCGCACGCTGGGCTACGACAATTTCATCCTGTCGAAATCGGTGGTCGCCGCGCTGAACCTGGCGGGCGTTATCGACGGTGCCGCCACCTCGAAAAAGGCCCAGGTGGCCACGCAGGAGGCCTTCAACACCTGGGCCGAGGAAAGCGGCGAAAGCCACGCGGCAATCAGCCGTGTGCTGGCCTTCGCGGTGCCGGACTAGAGCCCTTATCGGCGCGACAAGAATGCTGTTTTGCCCCCCCGGGTCCGAAACAGATATACCCCCCCTGCCAACACGCATTCCAAGAGGGCACCGCCGTGAGTGACAACCAGAAAACCACCCATTTCGGGTTTCAGACCGTGCCCGAGTCGGAAAAGGCTGGAAAGGTGCATGGTGTGTTCACCAATGTGGCCTCGAAATATGACATCATGAACGACGTCATGTCGGTTGGCATCCACCGGGTCTGGAAGGACGCGATGATGGATTGGCTGGCCCCCCCGCGGGATGGGCAGCGGCTGCTGGATGTGGCGGGCGGCACCGGCGATATCTCGTTCAGGTTCCTTGGCCGCGCGCCGGAAGCCTCGGCGGTGGTGCTGGACATGACCGAAAGCATGCTGGTCGAAGGTCGCCAGCGTGCCGAGGCCGGGCAGAAGGCCGACAAGCTCGACTGGGTCGTGGGCGACGCCATGGCGCTGCCCTTCGAGGACAATACGTTCGACGTCTACACGATCAGCTTCGGCATCCGCAACGTGACCCGCATCCCCCCCGACGCCCTGTCCGAGGCCCACCGCGTGCTGCGCCCCCCGGCGGTCGCCTGATGGTGCTGGAGTTCAGCCAGTTGCCAGTAGACGGGATGCAGAAGCTCTATGACCTCTATTCTTTCAACGTCATTCCGCGCATGGGCAAGCTGATTGCCAATGACGCAGACAGCTACCAGTACCTGGTTGAAAGTATTCGCAAATTCCCGGACCAAGAGACCTTTGCCACAATGATCCGCACCGCCGGGTTCGAGAATGTGAAATACCGCAACCTGTCGATGGGCATCGCTGCGCTGCATTCCGGCTGGAAAATCTGAAATGAAGGGTCCGCACAATATCTGGCGCCTGATCCGCACCGGTGCCACCTTTCAGCGCACCGGTGCCATGGGCGTGGTTCTGGACGCATTGGACGCCCCCCCGCCGCAGCTGCGCCTGGCCGCCCGCATCATCGGGTTTCCCTTCGCTTGGTTGGGCAAGAAAGGCGACCCGGACCTGCCGCCGGTCACCCGCGCCATTACCGCACTGGGACCGGCATACATCAAGTTCGGTCAGATCCTGTCGACCCGCCCCCCCGACGTGGTCGGTGCCGAACTGGCCGACCAGCTGCAGTATCTGCAAGACAAGCTGCCACCCTTCCCCCCCACGGATGTGGCGCGCAAGATGATCGAGGAAGAACTGGGCCGCCCGGTGGACGAGATGTTTACCGAGTTCTCGGAACCCGTCGCGGCCGCCTCCATCGCCCAGGTGCACCGCGCACGCCTGGCCGTGGATGGGTCTGAGGTCGCCGTGAAAGTGCTGCGCCCGAAGATCGAGCGCGCCTTCCGCACCGATCTGGACGCCTTCCATTTCTCGGCCGCCGTGATCGAACTCCTGTTGCCCCCCCAGACCCGCCGCTTGCGTCCCCCCCAGGACGTGGTCGCGCATTTCGAAAGTGTGGTCATGGGCGAGCTGGATCTGCGCCTGGAAAGCGCCTCGGCCAGCGAGTTTGCCGAAAACACCGAACGCGACGAAGGCTTCGTCGTACCCCCCCAGGTGCGCTGGGGGGGCCATTCCGGCAAGACGGTGATGACACTCGGCTGGGGGGGCGAGGGCATTCCGGCCAACAAACTGGACGATATCCGCGCCTCTGGCCTGGATATGGACCGGCTGGGCGAACGAGTTCTGCAGCTGTTCCTGTCCCACGCCCTGCGCGATGGGCTGTTTCACGGCGACATGCACCAGGGCAACCTGAAGTTCGCTGCCAATGGCGATATCATCGCACTGGATTTCGGCATCATGGGGGGGCGGATCGACGAGTACACCCGCCGGGTCTACGCCGAGATCCTTTATGGTTTCATCATGCGCGACTACACCCGCGTGGCAGAGGTGCATTTCGAGGCAGGCTACGTTCCCGCCGACCGGGACGTCGAGGAGTTTGCCCGCGCCCTGCGCGCGGTGGGCGAGCCAATCTTTGGCATGGATGCGACGCAGATCTCGATGGGACGCCTGCTGAATTACCTGTTCGAAGTAACCGAGAAATTCGGCATGGAAACGCGTACCGAGCTGATCCTGCTACAACGCACCATGGTGGTTGTCGAAGGGGGGGTCGCGCGGTCCCTGAACCCGCATATCAACATCTGGCAGGTCGCCAAGCCGGTGGTGGAAAGCTACATCACCAACTCGATTGGGCCGAAAGCGCTGCTCACGGACCTGGCAAAGACCGCACGCGTGCTGGCCCGCTTCGGCCCGCGGCTCCCCCCCGCTCTGGCCGAGGCCGCGTTAATTGCGCAATCCTTGCCCGAAGCCGAACCTGACCGGGCGCGCCCCCCCTTGCGTGCGATGGGTTATGTCGCTCTGGGTGGCGGGCTGTCCCTAGCGGCGGTCTGGATCGCAACCCTGCTCTAAGGCGGTCAGTTCCAGCGGCGTGGCCGCCCTGTAAGCCGCGTCACCGTGATGCGCCTTCCACAGGCAATAGGCGGCCATACGCCAGTGAAACAGCGGTGCCAGCGCATGGTAGCGGCAGGTAACCTGCGGGTTGTCATAGGCCTCCAGGAAAGCCGCAACTTCGGCACCGGACAGCGGTGTCTTCCCGTTCACCTGTTGCATCGTCGGAGACAGGAATAGTGCCAAGTCCAGACAGGGGGGGTCGCCGATCGCCGGGCATTGCCAGTCAATGAGGGTCAGCATCATACCTTCTTGCAACAGGTTGCCGGGAATCGGGTCGCCGTGCAGGAACGCATCCCCCCCCTGCAGAGCCACCCGAGGTTTCGGCGCGGGAGGCAGAGCGTTTGGCTCATTGATCTGCGCCAGCATCGCGCGCCCCCCCTGTTCGATGAGCCCGGTGGCATCGGGCAGCGCCTGGGGGGGCAAGGCGCGGGGGGGCGGGGGGGGAGTGCTGTGCAACCGCCTGAGCAGCCGGGCAACGGCGGGCGGATCAAAGCTCCATGGCTGACCGGATACGTGACGATAAAGCAGGCTGTCCCCCCCCAGCGCCGTACGCGACGAGGCCACCGGCGCGGGCGCAATGCCCTGCCCGGCCAAAGCGCGAAGGGCAGCCCATTCGGCCGCTGGATCGTTGCCAAACAACGGCGTGGCCGCATCGGGCAAGAACAGCTTGCAAACCAAGGACGTGCCACCACCATCCACACGCCAGATCGGGTTGGTGCGCCCGCCGGCCAGGGGGGGGTCCAGACCGCATCCGGGGGGGCAACCTGCCCGGCCACCTGCCAATGGCGTTTCAAGGCAGCAGGTGCATCCCCCCCAGGCGAGGTCGGGCAATCAAGGGGGGGGCGATTATCAGGCACGGTTGCATCCTGCGGGTTGACGGTCGCGACACGCTACGCGGCGCAACGCTGAGGTACAAGCGTCCTGCCCGTCACTTAGGCCGGATCACGCAACGCGGTGATGTCATCCGCATCCACGCGCGTACCGCCTTCCAGCACAAGATACATCGAACTGCCCTCGGTCTGGATCTCCGCCACGCGGGCGTAGCTTTCCATCGTATTGGTCGAGATATGCACGCCGTTGCCATACGTCTCCAGTTCGAACTTGTAGACCCCCCCTTCAGGCAGCGGGTTGCCGTTATCATCCACACCCGCCCAGGTGATCGGCTCGTCCGACACGGGAATATTGGTGCGGCTGATCTGTGCGCCGGTCGCATCTGTCACCACCAGATAAGCCAAATCCGCTGCAGCTGGCGGTTTGCCCGTCAGTTCGATCGGGCTGCCGTCAAAATGCACGGGGGGGGCGGCCACGCGTGCCTCCTTGCCAACCCAGCTGGCCAGGTCCGCCATACCCATCACGCCAAGTTGGCCGGCCAGCTCCTTGAGCAGATCATTGGTCTGAACCTGTTGTTCCACGCCCGAGAACGTGGCCAGCTGCACCGCGTAGTCGGTCGATTCCACGGGGGGGTTCAGGGGGGGATCCTGGTTCTCCAATTGCGCTGTCAGCATGGTCAGGAAGGTCTCGAAATCCGAGGTGATCATCGAGGCGTCATTTTGCGACTGGGTCTGGGGGGGCTTGCTTGTGGTGCCGCCCTGTTTGGCCGCCGCTGAGGTGGAGGTCACATCCATGTTTCTCTCCTTACAAACGAATGTCGATCCCGCCGCCCGGGCTCAGCGCCAGGCGGGCGAGATTTGGGTTGAGGTCAGCAGAGGGTGCCAAGGGGGGCTCCCCCCCTCTGATTCGGAAAATGAGTTTTCTACACCGAGGGCATTCCCCCCCTCGCCGTCCTGTGCGCCATCCTGGGCATGTCCGTTCTGAGCAAAGTCGAAGCTGACGTCTTCATAACCAATTTCGCGCAGCTCCTGGGCCAGCGCATCAATATGGCGGCGCAAAAGGTCCATGGTCTCCGGCCGCTCTGCATTGACGGCAACCGCAATCGCACCACCATCAGTCGTGAAGGTAAGGCGCAGGCGACCCAGTTCTTCGGGGGGCTGAGGGTCAGTTCCACGGGACGATCTGGCATCATGCGCGCGACATCAGCGACCTGTTGCGCCAAGTGGCGTGGCAGATCGGCGCGGGCGGCCAATGTTTCAACCCGTGTCGAGTAGATCCCCCCCTGCTTTCACCTCAAGCGGTGCCAGTTCCCCCCCCTCCAGACCATCACGCACCCGCACCTCTGTAGCATCTGGAGGCAGAGAGGCAGCGATCGCCATCGGTGCGGCAGCAGCCTGCATTGATGTGGCGGCCTGCGCATGCGGGTGTGGAGCCACCGAAGCTTCCGGTGCAATCCGAGCCTGATCGTTTCGGGCTGGGTCAGGGTTGGTGACATCCGCTGTCACATCCGATGTAACTCCACCCGGTTTTCCCTGCGCGGAAGGGGGGGAAGGAACCAGCTTCCCCCCCGCCGCATTCGACAACGCGGTTGATGGGGGGGTACTCTGAGGGGGGGGTCCCATGGGTTCCGAAGTGACAACAGATTCCAAGCGACGCGTGTCCTCGCGGACCACATTGAGCTGGGACCCTTCGTATTTCGAAAGTGCCGTAGTCGCAGATTGTGCCTGCGCTTGCGTCGCGGTGGTCACTTTTCCCACCGGCGACGCGTCGAGAGATGCTGTGCCACGCGAGGGTACGTCAGAAGAATGTTGCTGGCTCAGGACCGTCTTTCCATCCGGGACAGGCTGTTCGCCGCGTTGTCCTTCAAGCCCGACCATGACCGATTTAACATGATTTTTCCGGGTCTCGGCACCAGGTTTCTGAGCGGTCACGGCACCTTCGAGTGACACACCCGATTGGTCTGCACGACCTGATTGCTCAGGCGCAATCCACCCGGCTTTATCCCCCCCGATTGAAAGACCCACGTCACCCGCCGGATGCGCGGAATCAGTGGAAAACCACGGCATCCCCCCCGATACGGTTTGAGCCGTTCCAATACTCGCGTGTCGCGTCGACGGAAACTGAGTATCCGCTTCGGACATCACGAATGTCGCCACCTGCCGTCTCTCAGATTCGGAGGTTTGTGGTGGGTACGCACCGATATCCGGAGAGCCGCGAATCACCTCATTCCCCCCCAACATTGCTTGGTCGCCTGCACCAGTTTTGTCTCGCCCTTGAGGAAATCCAGAAGTCACGCCATCCACATCCGTGAAGGACCCGGAGAGTGAAGGCAGATCAGAGCCCTTTTGGCCCGACTGCTCAACAGGTGCCGAAGAGGGTGAGCTTACCTGATCACGCCCTTTCGCGTGACCACCCGGAATATCCGCAGGCGTTGCCCAAACCGGTCCATTACTCAAGGCAAATTCATCCGAAAAGCCGGTGCCTGGTAATCCTGCTATGTCTGAAATCTCTCCCTTTATATCAATGACTTGTTCCTCCACCGATGGAAGATCGCCCGATGTATCAACGGCTTGCGGGAAAGGCACATCAGTCAGGCTGGCAGCCACGTGGTCAGAAAACGTCGACGTGGCCATGGTCGAGTCAGGCACCGGTTCTCCTACCGGCTGCGCATGCGCGCCATCCGCCATTGCCATGATCGACAGGAAGGAGACGTCCCCCCCTTCGATGATATCTGGTTTGGAAACGGCAATACCTCCGGCCCCCCCTGAATCCTCAGGTGCGGCAAGCGCGAAAATCGGCGTGGCGATCTGCATGTTCTGCTCCGGGTATTCTGACTCCGTTGGCTGATCATAAGCAGATCCGGGTTACCGCTTTCTTTACCCCCCCCGCCGGTCATAGTGAAGGAAATCGAAGCAATCGTAGGTACCACAATGTCGTCGATTTCCCCCCCGGTTTCCGTGTCCGCACCCCCCCAGGTGCCGACTCGGGACGACAAGCTGATGCAAGCTGCCAAGGATCTGGAGGCAAACTTCCTTGCCGAAATGCTGAAAAGCGCAGGGCTGGGTAAAACGCCGGACCTGTTCGGCGGTGGCAGTGGTGAAGATCAGTTTGGCTCGTTTCTACGCATGGCCCAGGCCGAACAGATGGTCGAGGCGGGTGGCATTGGCCTGGCAGAGAGCCTGTTTGAAGCCCTAAAGGAGCGTGCCGATGGCGCTGTTTAAAACCACTCCGATGGATGCCGCGCTGGAAAAGCTTCTGGATCAGGAGAGACAGCTGATTCTGTCCGGTCGTATCGAGCGCTGGCACAGATCTCGGCAGAGAAAGACCGGTTGATGGCACGCCTGAGCCAATCGAACGGCGGCGCACAGGCACTTGAACGACTGCGCCAAAGGGCCGACCGCAACCAGCAACTTCTCATGGCCGTCGCACGCGGGATTCGCACCGTCTCGCGCGACTTGAAGTGCTGAAAGCACAACAATCCGGACGTGCACGGTTTTCGACCTATGACCAGGGCGGACGCTCCGCGCAATTGACGCCTGGCAAATCGCAGTTCGAACGGCGGGCCTGATCCTCGGGCTTGCCTGCCCATTCCCTCAAATTCGAAACATTCCAGAGACCGGTCTTAGGGTTCTTTTAGCACTTCGCTTTCAGGCTGTGCTTGCATCCAGAGGGGGGGGTGGCGCGGACCGGCCAAACCTGATTGTCCGTAGCGGTCAGAATGACCCTGAACCTGCTCTCAAAGGGCAGAAAACCAAACTCGGCGCGAATGCGCTGAAAAGACTGAAGGAACTAGTCAATGTCCAGCATTCTGACCAACAACAGCGCGATGGTGGCGCTGCAGACGCTGAAATCCATCAACTCGAACCTGCAGGATACGCAGGCTCAGATTTCGACCGGTAAAAAAAATCGGATCGGCAAAGGACAATGCCGCCGTCTGGGCCATTTCCAAGGTCATGGAGTCCGACGTAAAGGGCTTCAAGGGCATCTCGGAAAGCCTGTCGCTTGGCGAATCGACGATTGCGTGGCGCAAAAAGCCTCTGAAACGGTAACCGATCTGCTGACCCAGATGAAAAGCAAGATCGTGGCGGCACAGGAAGAGAATGTCGACCGTTCGAAACTGCAAACCGATATCGCCGCCCTGCGCGACCAGATCGGGTCGGTTGTAAATGCTGCACAGTTCAACGGTCTGAACCTGATCGACGGCACCAGCACCGACTCCATGGACGTTCTGGCATCACTTGATCGCGACTCGTCGGGCAATGTTACCGCCCGCCACATTGCGGTGGATCGGCAGAACCTTTCGGTAACGACACCGGTGACCTCGGCCGCGTTCGGCACCACCGACCCGGCTGATCAGGCTGCGGCCAACGCATTGATTCAGGCGGGTGCCAACAACACCCAGTTCGATGATACCGCGTTTGATCCGACCTCGCCGGTGGCGACGATTGCCGACGGCGGGACCCTGACCTTCACCATTGGGTCTGTCAGCGAAGGCGACAGCTACCAGGTGATTCTGGATGACGTGAATGTCAACGTCGCGGGCGGTGGCACTTCGCTGGGTCAACGCACCTTCGAGTATGTGGCGAGCGCCAACGACGGTACCGCGGATGTCGCACAGCAACTGGTCTCGCAGATCAGTGCCTTCTTCGCGGCAGCAACTGGGTCTGTCGAAGACTATTCGATCGCTCAAGGCACTGGCAGCAACACCAATCAGTTCACCATTACCAATGGGGGGGCTGGCGGTGCGGCTGGCAACATCAATGTTGGCGTTCGGGCGCAAACCGGCGGCACGCCAGGGACCACCACATCTTCTGGTGGTCTGGGCACGCTTCAGACCATCGATGTGACCACCGATTCCGGGGGGGCAACGGGCGCGCTGACAGCAATCGAGAGCCTGATCGATCAGTCGATCGACGCAGCAGCGGCATTTGGTTCGGCTCAAGGCCGGATCGAAACGCAGAGCGACTTCATCTCGTCGCTGTCGGACTCGTTGACCTCGGGTATCGGCGCTCTGGTGGACGCCGATATGGAGGCGACCTCCGCACGTCTGCAGGCGTTGCAGGTGCAGCAGCAGCTTGGCACACAGCTCTGTCAATCGCCAACCAGGCACCGCAGAACATCCTGTCGCTGTTCCGTTAATGGATCAATCGGCGGGGGGGCGTCAAAATGGCGCCCCCCCGCCTTCCCTATCGCTCCCTGATTTCAATCGTTAACGGAAGGAAATCCCGTGAACGCTATGAACATGGCCAAAACGGCCTACGCGGCATCACAGAATACGGTTCGCACGCCACGTGGCATCGAATACGAGGCCTTTGCCCGCATTACGCATCGCCTGAAAACCTCCGCCGAAAAAGGCCGCAGCAGCTTTGGGCAGCTGGCACAGGCCATCCACGAAAACCGCCGCCTTTGGACCTTGCTGGCCGCCGATGTCGCCGCAATGGAAAATGGATTGCCTGCCGACCTGCGCGCCCGGATCTTTTATCTGTTCGAGTTCACAAACCAGCATTCGCGCAAAGTCCTTCAGGATCCGGAAGAGGTCGGCGTTCTGGTTGAGATCAACACCGCCATCATGCGTGGCCTGAAACAAAAGGCGGAAGCGGCATGAGCGGTCTTGTCCTGAAACTTGGCCCCCCCAAGGAACGGGTCCTCATCAACGGTGCGGTAATCGAAAACGGCGACCGGCGCTCACGCCTGTCGATCGTCACGCCAAACGCCAATATCCTGCGTCTGCGCGACGCAATCCATCCCGAGGAGGTAAACACCCCCCCGGTTCGGCGTGTCTGCTATATCGCACAGCTTGTGCTTTCCGGCGATGCCGACAAAGACGAAGCGCGCATGCAACTGCTACGAGGCATCGAGCAACTCAGCCAGGTGCTGACCGATCACGACAGCCGGATTCAGCTGGATCACGCAACAGAGTCAGTTCTGGAAGATCAGTTCTACCAGTCCCTCAAGGCTTTACGGTCTCTGCTTCCCCCCCGTGAAGAACGGCTGATGGCCGCGGCCTCATGACCTATCAACCGGTCATACCGTATGGCGGCATGGCCGGCTGGGCCTTCCTGCAACGCACGCAGGAGGCCCAGCAGGATGCGTTCGAAAAAAAGCCCGGTAATCCAACGCGACACCGACTACTTTCTTGAGAACATCGGCAAGATTGATACGGCCGAAGACCTGGTCAATGATCGCCGGTTGCTCAGCGTAGCCTTGGGAGCTTTCGGGCTGGACGAGGATATCGACAGCAAATATTTCATCCGAAAGGTGCTGGAGGACGGCACCTTGGACCCGGAAGCCCTGTCCAACAAGCTGGCGGACAAGCGCTATCTTGACTTCTCGCAGGCTTTTGGCTTCGGCGATTATGGCATTCCCCCCCGCACAAAGGTCAGCGACTTTGCAACCGAAATCGTGGATGCTACAAGGAACGGCAATTCGAGATTGCTGTCGGGAACCAGGACACTGACATGCGCCTCGTGATGAGCCTTGAGCGCGATCTTGGCGCGATTGTCGGCAAGGACACGTCAGACGCCGGAAAATGGTACTCGGTCATGGGCAATACAGCCATGCGTTCTGTTTTTGAGACCGCCTTCAGCCTGCCAAGTTCTTTCGCCACACTAGACGTGGACGACCAACTGGTACGTTTCCAAGAGAAGGCCGAAGCCTATTTTGGCGACAGTTCGGTCGATCAGTTTTCAAACCCTGAAAAGTTGGAGGAGCTGAGCCGTCTTTACCTGGCAAAATCACAGCTGAACAACGGCATTGGCACGCTTTCCGGTGGATCCATTGCCCTAACACTCCTGCAAAATGCCTTCGGTTGACGAACTAATCCGTCACAATCGTCTTTAAGCCCGACAACCCACAATCAGTCCGGTTTCTCCGGCTCGGAAGCAACCATGCAACTTCCTAGCCGACGAAAGCTGGCTTGAGTATTGTCCCATTCGTCCTCAGCCAGGAATCCATCAAGTTTCGGCCAAGCCTGGATTGCCGCGTCGAGCACCGGGTCCGTCCCGGCAGAGTAGAGCCCGGCCTGAATCATCATTTCAGAGCGGTCATAGGCACCCAACCGCTGGCGCGCAGCGGAAATGAGCGCATTTTCGGCCTCCGAGGCACACCCCCCCGGGAGTGCGCGCGACACCGAGCGCAGTAAGTCGATTGCCGGGAACCGACCGCGTTCGGCAATCTTGCGATCCAACACTACATGGCCATCCAGAACCCCCCCACGCAGAATGTCGGCCACGGGCTCCTCCATATCAGAACCCGCCACCAGTACCGAATAGACCGCCGTAATATCCCCCCCCGCTGTTCCGGTGCCGGGGGGGCCGGAGCGTTCACATAGAGATGTAATCTGATGCGTGGTCGATGGCGGAAAACCACGTAGGGAACCACCTTCACCAGACGCCAACGCGATTTCACGGTGGGCTTCCGCAAAACGGGTCACCGAGTCGGCCAGCAGCAGAACATGTTTCCCCCCCTGATCTCTGAAATGTTCGGCAACAGCCATCATTGCCCAACCACAGCGCCTTCGCACAAGTGGGGGGGATTGATCAGATGTCGCGGCCACTACAACCGCTCGTTTCATACCCTCGGGGGGGCCCAAAACGCGCTCAACAAACTCCCGAACTTCACGGCCACGCTCCCCCCCAATGAGCCCGATTACGACAACATCCGCATGGACCCCCCCCGGGCAAGCTTGGCCAATAGTGTGGATTTGCCGACGCCGGACCCCCCCGCAAATAGCCCGATCCGCTGCCCCCCCCGCACCAAGGCAGCAGTGTGTTGAACACGGCCATGCCTGTTTCCAGGCGCGCACCGAGCACACGTCTTTCGGTCGGGTTCATGGGAACACCACGCAGCGGACGCGGGTCACCTCCACGCAGAATAGGGCGACCATCAAGTGCCTGTCCGAACGGGTCAATCACCCGCCCGATCCAGCTGCCATCCGGCGCAATCTGATTGGCCCCCCCCGCAAGGAAACAGCTGCGCCGATCTGCAACCCCCCCTCGACATCCCCCCCGTCAGGCAGTACCGTCACCGTATCGGTCGAAAGGTTCAGGACCTCCCCCCCCAACCGACCTTTCTCTCCGGGCGGGCCGATTTCCACCAGGTCCCCCCCCTGCGCGGCCACATCGGACAGACCGGACACTTCCAAGGTGCCGCGCCCGATCTCGACGACACGCCCAATATCGCGCACCGGGCGTACGGCGGACACTTCTGCGGTCAGTTGGTCGAAACCGATTGTCAGCATTTCCGGATCTCCTGTCTGTCTGAAACCCTTTCTAAAGGAATCAGGGTTAAGCCTTGGTTGAAGCCAATCGAGGGAGAAGCCCCCCCGATGTTCGATAAACTGGAAATTTTTCGCATGAGTCAGGGACTGGCCATGCATGCCGCCAAACGGCAGTCGACGATCGCGCAGAATGTTGCGAATGCAGATACGCCCGGCTATCGCGCAAGGGACATGGTGTCTTTTGCGGAAACCTATGCACCGCAAGCCTCCGATGGTATGCGCGCCACGCGTGCGGGGGGGCATCTGGGTGCCAGCTCCGGCCCTCATGAGGTGGTGCAGGCGCGCGAAACCCTGCGCCCCCCCGGCGCGGCATCGCCCAATGGCAACACTGTTTCACTGGAAACTGAAATCATGGCCTCGGCCTCGGCCAAGGGCGACCACGACCTGGCGCTAGGTATCTATCAGAGTTCGCTGCGAATCATGCGCGCGAGCCTGGGCAAGCAGTGAGGGTCTGAGCTATGAGTGACTTTCGCGCCTCCACCGCTGCTTCAGCCTCGGGCATGCAGGCCCAGGCCAACCGCCTGCGTCACGTGTCCGAAAACATCGCCAACGTGGACACACCCGCTATCGCCGAAAAATCGTGTCCTTTGATCAGGTGGTCGACGGCGGCCGGGCCACCGGGCAGGTGGAAACTGGCCCGCTGACACTGGACCAAGGCGATCTGCCGCAGATCTATGACCCGTCACATCCACTGGCGGGTGAATCCGGCTACTACGATGGATCGAACGTCGATCTGGTGGTCGAAATCGCGGACGCGCGCGAAGCGCAGCGTTCTTATGAGGCGAACCTCAAAATGTTCGATCAGGCTCGTCAGATGAAGCGCAGCCTGCTCGATCTTCTCCGCAGATAGGAGGGTCCAGAATGGACATCAAATCCGCATTTGCCGCACAGGGCTATGCCGCAACCCGTCCGGCCACGGCGCCGAAGCCGCAGACCGGTGGCTCGGACGGGCCCGACTTCGCAGGGGGGTCGCGCGCGACTTCGCCCAGACCATTCGGGAGGGTGAGCAGACAGCGATGGCTGCCATGGCTGGTGACGCTGACCCACATGCGCTGGTACAGGCCCTGGCCCAGACGGAACTGGCGGTCGAGACCGCCGTCACTGTACGCAACAAGGTGGTCGAGGCGTATCAGGAGATCCTGAGGATGCCGGTATGATGGACGAGGTCATCTTCTACGACACTCTGCGTGCCGGGCTCTGGAACGCCGTTCTGATCGCGCTGCCAATCCTGACCGTTGCGCTTGTCGCAGGCGTCGCGGTCGGCCTGTTCCAGGCGCTGACCTCCATCCAGGAGATGACCCTGACCTTCGTGCCGAAACTGGCCGCAATCCTCGCCGTGTTCTGGGTCTCGATGGGTTTCATGACCGAAACCCTGGTCAGCTTCTTCCAGACCACCGTCATCACGCTGATCGCAGGAGGGTAAGATATGGATAATGCCAGCTACACCACCCTGACCCGCCAGTCAGGCCTGCTGCGCGAAATGCAAAGCGTGGCAAACAATATCGCCAATTCGGCGACCACCGGGTACCGCTCACAAAACGTAATCTTCTCGGAGTTCGTGAAGGCGCTGGAGCCGGGTGACCCGTCCCTGTCGATGGCCACGGCAAATACTCATTCGATCAACCTGATCCAGGGCGGGTTGACCCAGACCAATGGCACGTTTGACTTCGCGATCGAAGGCGAAGGCTTCTTCATGGTCGAAGGCCCCCCCCAAGGCCCGTTGTTGACCCGCGCCGGTTCCTTCACGCCAAATGAGGCGGGCGAGTTGGTCACCCCCCCAGATGGGATGCGTCTTTTGGACCTGGGCGGCGCACCGATCTTCGCCCCCCCTCCGGATGCCGCCAACATCTCTGTTGCATCTGACGGCACCCTATCCGCCGATGGCCGCCCCCCCCTGACCCAGATCGGCCTGTTCCTGCCCACCGACCCGACCGACCTACAATACCGCGACGGGGGGGTGCGTTTCGAAGCGCCCGGCGGCACCGAACCGGTGATCGAGGGCGCGGCCATCCTGCAGGGATATATCGAAGGGTCCAATGTCGACCCGGTGGGCGAGATCGCCCGCATGATCGAGGTCCAACGTTCCTATGAGCTGGGCCAGACCTTCCTGGACCGCGAGGACGAGCGCATCCGCTCCGTCTCGCAGACCGTCATCAAGTAAAGGAGCCCGCCATGCGTGCCCTGAAAATTGCCGCCACCGGGATGCTCGCCCAGCAAATGCGGGTTGAGACAATCTCGAACAACCTCGCCAACATGAACACAACCGCCTACAACGCGCGCAAGGCCGAATTCGCCGACCTGCATTACCAGCAGATGGCACGGCCAGGCACGATCAACGCGGCCGATGGCACGGTACTGCCGACCGGGGGGGTCCAGCTGGGCCTGGGTGTGCGCCCCCCCGCAGCCGTATCAATGATGGTGGAACAGGGGGGGTCACTGGCCCAGACCGGCGGCGAGCTGGACCTGGCGATCGAGGGATCGGGTTACCTGGAGGTCACCCTGCCCTCCGGCCAATCTGCCTATACCCGCGACGGCGGGCTGAAGATGACCGGCGACGGCAGGTGGTGACCTCGGACGGCTACGTCGTGGTTCCTGACCTTACCATTCCCGACGATGCGCTGCGCGTTTCGATCAACGCGGATGGTGAGGTCTACGCCTATTTCAACAACCAGGTCGAACCTGAGCTGTTGGGGGGGCAGTTCACGCTTGCGAACTTCACCAACCAGAAGGGGGGGCTGCAGGCCATCGGCTCGAACCTGTATCTGGAGACCGAAGCCTCCGGCCCGGCCACGGTGTCCGTCCCTGGCGAGGACGGTCTGGGCACGGTGCGCCAGGGCTATCTTGAAAACAGCTCGGTCGATGCGGTGCGTGAAATCACCGAACTGATCGAGGCTCAACGCGGATATGAGCTGAACTCCAAGGTGATCTCGGCCGCCGACCAGATGCTCGCCGCAACCACGCAGGTGCGCTGATGATCCGTCTTCTCGCGCTCCTCCTGATGACCACGCCGGCACTCGCCGACATCGTCGTGCCCACCCGCACCATTCGCAGCCAGGCAATCCTGGCCCCCCCGGGCGACGTGAAAGTGATCCAGGGCGACGCACCGGGCACCTACATCGCGCTGAACGAGGTGATTGGTCAGGAGGCCCGCGTCGTGCTTTATGCGGGCCGTCCAATTCGGATCGAGGATATCGGCCCACCGGCCCTGATCGAACGCAACCAGATCGTCACGATCTACTACATCTCGGGCCCGTTGGTCATCGCGGCGGAGGCCCGATCCCTGTCGCGCGGCGGCGTGGGCGATGCGATCCGCGTCATGAACCTGGGTTCGCGTAATACGGTCACCGGCATCATCCGGGTCGACGGCACCGTGACCGTCAGCCCGCCCTCCATTCCCTCCATGTAAAGGACAAGAGACATGCGGCGCTTTGCCTTCCTTCTCTCCCTCATACTTGCCGCTTCCGCTTGCGGACGCCTCGAAAATGTCGGCAAAGCCCCCCCGGCCATGACGCCGGTCGAAGGCGGGGGGGCTGAGTTCGCCGCGATGAACCGGGCTGGCCTACCTGTGGACGTCGAAAGTGGCCGCCCCCCCGTTGACCGCGCTTCGCTGTGGAGCGGCGGGCGCAGTCTCTGCTCGGCGACCGGCGCGCGCAAGCCGCGGGTGACATCCTGACCGTGACCATCGAAATCAACGATAAAGCGGAGTTCTCAAACGACTCGGCCCGGTCACGCAGCGGGTCCGAAACCATGGGCGTGCCGCATCTGTTCGGCATCCCGCAGACCGTAGACCAGGCCTTACCCACCGGAGCGACCATGGGATCGGCGGTCGAGACCACGTCGAACAGCGCCTCTTCAGGCAGCGGCACGACCAAACGTAATGAGAAGCTGACCCTGCGCGTTGCCGCCACCGTGATCGGCACGCTGCCCAATGGCGTGTTGCAGATCCAGGGCACCCAGGAGGTGCGGGTAAACTTCGAACTGCGCGAACTGATCGTGACCGGATTCGTGCGGCCCGAAGACATCTCGCGCCAAAACGAGATCCCGTATGACAAGATCGCCTCGGCGCGCATTTCCTACGGCGGGCGCGGGCAGATCACTGACGTTCAGCAACCCCCCCGCTATGGCCAGCAGGTTGCCGATATTATCCTTCCCTTCTGATCCGAGGTTCCCATGGGCAAGATCCTTCCCATTCTTCTAGCTTTGATCGGTCTTGGCGGCGGTGTCGGGGGGGCGGGCTGATGCTTCGGCCCGAACCGGAGGTGGTCGAGATCAACCCTTGCGGCGATGTGGGCGCGGGTGTGATGCATGCGGCTGCCCCCCCCATTGGAAGAGCCGGTGGAGGAAGGCGACCCAACCAGCGATTTCGTCAAGATGAACAACCAATTCGTCATACCCGTCGTGTCAGACGGTCAGGTATCCGCTCTTGTGGTCATGTCATTGAACCTCGAAGTCAAAACCGGCAGTACCGAGGAGTTTTATCAGCGCGAACCGCGGCTTCGCAGCGAGTTTCTGGACGTGCTGTTTGCCCACTCCAACACTGGCGGGTTCGACGGTGTCTTTACTGACAGCGAGAAGCTGAACTCTCTGCGCCGGGCGCTGAAGGAAGTTGCGATCAAGACAATGGGAAACACCGTTATCGACGTGCTGATAACCGATTTTGTGCGCCAGGATATCTAAGGCGAACTACCTCTGCCGAGACAGCTTTATCAACCGCGCCTCACGGGCGCGGTTTTGCAATGCCTCGATGGCCTGATGACGCCCGAAGGACTGTTTCGCCTGCGCCAGCTTGTCTTCACGTTCGGCCATCAACCCGGCCAGCTGTTTCCGGATCTCGACTTTCTGGGTCGCAACCCAGTCTGCCCAAGCCTCATCCCGACCGTTCATCAGAGCCAGATCACCGCCGCTTCTTGAGCGGCAGAACTCGTCCTGGCGACCAGCTGTGCATCGAGCTCCGAGATTCGTGCACGCAACGCATCAATCCGCTCGGATACGTCGCGCAACTCGGCCAGGTCGCCGTCCAGAACCATCTGCCCGATCCGGGCCATCTCTCCCAATGTCCCAGTCATCGCATGCGCACCACGCTCGACTTGGCCTTTGCGCGCATCTTCTCGGCGAAGCGAATGGCGGCGGCCACGGCTTGGTAGTGCTCGGCGTGAATTTCCTGGCCAATCTCGACCATGGCATGCAGCGAGCGGGCCGTCGGCGGATCGCGATGGATCGGCACCCCCCCGGCTTCCGAGGCAACTTCACGGATTCGCGCCGCCACCTCGTCCACCCCCCCCTTGGCAAGACAGATCGGTGCCTCGCCCGGAAGCCGCGACCATTTCAGCGCCACCGCGTAGTGGGTCGGGTTCACCACGACCACATCAGCATCAGGCACATCCTGAATCCCCCCCTGGTTCATCGCAATCTCATAACCCTTCTGGCGACGCTGTTGCTTCATGTGAGGATCCCCCCCCTCACTTTGCTTGGCTTCGTCCATCAGCTCCTTGTGGGACATCCGGTTCTTGCGCAGATGCTCCTGATACTGCCAGGCAAAATCGATCCCACCGATGACAAGCGCGATCAGCAGGACGATCCCGAAAAACTGCACGCAAAGTTCCAGCAGGACAGACGTCGCCATGGCGGGTTCGATCCCGATGGTCCCAATAACCTCGGGCAGCTTCTGCCACAGGAAGACGCCCAGAATGATCGAGTATATCGTCAGTTTCGTGAAGCTCTTGGCAAACTCGAACAAACCGTTTCGCCCAAATTTGTTCTTGGCATTGGAAAGAGGTGAGATACGGTTCAGTTTGGGCATCAGTTTTTCTGGCGCAACCACGAAACTGCGGGTCGCAACCAGAAGGACAAGCACCGCCGCGGCCGGGATCATGAACCACGGTGCCAGGAGCCCGGCAAGTCGATCATAAGAGCGCCCGCAAAGGTCACGCCCCCCCCGCCGTTAAACACATCCGGTGCCAGACGGTCGGCACGGCCCATGACCCCCCCCGCCAGCTCTGCCCCCCCTATACCTTTCAAGCTTGCCGCACCAATCGCCGTGGCCGCAACCAGAATGCCGACATAGGAGGCCGCCGTGGTCAGGTCGGCAGATCGCGGAATTTCGCCTTTCTTGCGGGCATCGTCCAGCTTCTTCTGGGTTGGTTCATGTTGCTTATCCTGGTCGTCAGATCCGTCTGCCATCACCAAGCTCCAAACGGGTTATTGAGGAACAGATCAAGTGCACGGATCCAGGTTGAAAGCAGGATTGGCGCGGTCAGGAACAGAAGCATCAAACCTGCCGCTGTGATTGCCGGAGCCCCCCCGACGAAGGCGACCATCAGTTGCGGCATGGCCCGGTTGATGACGCCCAGCGCGACGTTGTAGATCAACGATGCGATGACGAAGGGAGCCGCAAGAGTAAAGGCCAGGCCAAATGCCCGCGCAATCCGCGCAATTCCCCCCCATTGCGACAGCAACTCGCCACCGGGCATCTGTCCGGCCGGCAGGATTTCGTAGGACAGGATCAGAACCTGAGCCAAACGCACGTGCAACCCCCCCAACATCACCGCCAAGGCCAAACCGGCAACCAGAAGCACGTGTCCAATTGCGGGCTGCGGGTCCACGGTGGCCCCCCCGCCAAAAATCTGCGCCAGCGAGGTCGATTGCGCCGCGATGCTACCCGCGATCTGAAGCGCCAGAATGAACAGGCGGATCACAATCCCTATGGCAAGTCCCGCCACAACTTCGGTGACAAGAAAGAAGCCCAAAAAGGTCCCGCCGTCGATCCGTTCCTGCACGGTAGAAGCCACAGCAGGAAAGACGATTGCGGTAAACGCCAGCGCCAATACCAGACGAATACGTTCTGGGATGGACCGCTCGCCAAATGCTGGCAGAAGCGCCATGGCCGCTCCCACGCGTAGAAACACAATCCCAGCGACCATCAAGCCTCCCTGACCAAGAGCCAGGATTTCTGCAAGTTGCCCGTTCATCCCGGAATCATGCCGACTAGGGAAGGCCGTGCCTCGGTTCCGATTTCTTCAAAGGAAAACACCGGGTTGGCGATGCCCTTCGCGCTCATCACAGTGCGCAGGAACCGACGACGACGGGTTGAGGTCACCAATGCCGGATAAATCCCATCCGCCCCCCCGCCCGCGCGATACGTTCCGCGATAGAGTTGGCCAGGCGATTGAAATCTTCTGGCGGCAAGGCCACATCACCTGGTCCTCGCTCACCGTTAAGTTGATAGGTCGTGAAGGTTTGCTCCCACTCTGGGGGGGCCAACTGCACCAGCGGCAAGGTGCCATCCTCACGCTTCAGCTCGGCAATCAGTTGGAAGCCCAGACGTTGGCGCACATGTTCGCAAATCCCTTCAGGCGTCGGGATGACTGCACGCGCCTCGGCGACCGCTTCTAGGATCAGCGGCAGATTTCGGACTGACACCCGCTCCTCAAGCAAAAGCCGCAACACGGTCAACAGCAGATCCATCGGTACTTTTTCAGGCACTAGATCATCCAGGAGGCGCTGATTTGCCTCAGCCCGGGTGGGGGGGTCCGAAAGATTGGTGAATTCGTCCAGCAGGCGGCGCAGCGCCTTCATGCTCAACAGACGGCCAAAGTTACGTTTCATGACTTCGAGCAGATGGGTGGCCAGCACCTCGGTCGGTGTCACGACGGTACCACCCTGCAAGGCGACAGTTTCCTGCTCCGCGACAGGGATCCAACGGGCGGGTGCACCGTAGACGGGTTCTTTGACATCCTCGCCCGGCGGTAAGTCGACCTCCGACCCGGTCAGGATCGCCAACGCCATGTCCGGCTCCAATCGGTCACGCGCTTGTTCAACCCCCCCTTGAATACTCACCACATATTGCCCAGTATGCAACGACGCATTGTCTGTCAGCCTGATCTCAGGAAGGATTAATCCGAACACCGTCGCCACATGGTTTCGCATATTGGCGATGCGCGCATCCAGCCCGGTCGCGGGGGGGTCCAGCACCATGGACACAAGGTCAGGGGGGGCAAACTCAACGTGGATATCATCAAGATCGAGCACATCGCCCATGCTTTCTTCGCGTACGGGTTCCGCCTGCGTGGGGGGGATCTGCGCCTTCTCCTCAGCCTCCTTCATAGCTTTCTGGTGCACCCACCAGGCCGCACCGCAAAGCACCGCAGAACCGGCGACAAAAGGCAAAAAGGGCAAGCCGGGCACCAAGGCAAAGAGCCCCCCCATCAATACGCCAACCGTGACCAGGGCGGGGGGGGTAGCGCCCAAGCTGGGAAAACAAGGCCATATCGGTCGATCCGGTGGCCCCCCCGCCGCGCGCCAGCAACAGAGCCGATGCAATTGAGATGATGACCGCCGGAATCTGGCTGACCAGCCCATCCCCCCCGACGGTCAGGATCGCATAGGTTTCAAACGCACGGGCAAGCTCCATGTCGTGAATGACGACGCCGATGATCAGACCCATGACCATGTTAAGAAGCGTGATTAACAGGCCTGCAATGGCATCGCCCTTGACGAATTTCGAGGCACCGTCCAGCGAGCCGAAGAAAGTGGTCTCTTGCTGTTCTCTCTCCCGCCGGGTCTTGGCTTCGGCATGATCGATCGCTCCGGCGGACATATCGCTGTCAATCGCCAACTGTTTGCCTGGCATCCCATCCAATGCAAAGCGCGCGCCAACCTCTGCCATACGCGCGGCACCCTTGGTGATGACGACAAAGTTCACGATCAGCAAGACGCAGAAGACAACCAGCCCCCCCAGAAACACGCTGCCGGACATGACAAAATTGGCAAAGCCCTCGATCACATCGCCGGCCGCGCCGGTCCCGCTGTGCCCCCCCTCGCCGATGATCAGCTTGGTCGACGAAACATTGAGAGATAGGCGCAGCATGAGGCTGGCAAGAAGGACGGTCGGGAACGCCGAAAACTCCAACGGGCGTTCGATAAACAGCGTCACCGTAAACATCAGGATGGCCAGAGCAAATGATGCGGCCAGGCCGATATCCAGCACCCAAGCCGGCATCGGCAGGATCATCATGACAATCACCGCCATGAGCGCAAGCGCCAGCAGGATGGTGGGTTTGAAGATGGTCGAAAGGTCCAGTGTCATCAATCATTCATCCCGGGGGGGCATGGTGGCGGAAAGATCAGTGACCCGATTCATGGGAAACAGAGAGCCGAGAGTAGGGTCCTGTGTTTGCAACGACACATTTGAGGTAAACGAACCCGGCGCTCCGGGATCGGGGGGGGCGACGGGTCGAAGGTGGAGGCCATCATTGCACCGATCTGGCGCGACGTAGATCCCGGGCTGGTAGGCGGTGGCACGTCCGTACCCTCACGTAGGCACGAAATCTAGCGGTATACGCCCGCGCGATCGCTACGGAACGGGAATGGTATATACCAGCGGCCAGGTCCCACGAACCCTTCTCTCGATAAAGCTCAACCAGTAGCCGCGCGGCGTAGATCGCGTTTGCCTTAGGATCGAGGCTGTGTACCGCGTCGCGAAATCCGCTGGCATGTCGACTCAGGTCAACCTGGAAGCACCCACTCTTTAGGGCCTCTTCACCGGACGATAGTGTTGAATTCAGGAACCTCGCGGCGGCATCCCGGGACGGAAAGCGGGTCAATTCACCTTGCACCGTCACGGTCCAAGGCCAAGCCATCGGAGAGGTATCATGAGGAGGCGAGGTGCTTAGAACACTTATCGCGGTCAATACATCTTGAGGGACCCCCCCGGTTTCAGCAGCAGCTTGTGCGGCCGCTGCCTCGCAGAGGCGCTCCTCAATACGTACAGTTTCGGCCCCCCCAGTGGGTGTCGGAAGTACTGTGCACACACCAAATGCAATGATCAGTAAGACAATCCAAATCGGATGTCTCCTACACCCGTTAGTCCCCCCCAGTATATGATCCATGTTTGTCGCATTTCTTGCTGACTACTTCACGGTTCAGACTAGGGAGAATTGGTTTACAATCCGTAACTTCTCGCAGTCTAGGGGGGGGAACCCGTTTTCTCAAGGAGATTGGTCAAGGCTGACCGCGTCTCTCGGCTTTTTGACAAGGCATCCTGACCGCGGCTCATCGCATTCCCGGGCAAGGGTCCCTCCGCGTCGTCCGGCCGGTCCTGCAGGACAATACGAGCGACGTCCTGATATGGTGTATCTTTAGCCTGCTCAAGCGCCTCCCAATCCCCCCCGGCCAGCCAAGCCGCGTCCCATTGCGCACGATCTTCTTCAATCTGCGCCCAGCTAAGCGCGGCACCGTCATGGTCGCCCAAATCCAACTGTGCCCTGGCCCGCAAACGTACCGCTTGCAAGTCGTCAAGCCCGGCGAGATAGCCCATGGCCACTCCCGGTTTGCCTTCCAACAACGCGACACGGGCGAACAGTAAACGGTCTTCGGGAGTTGGGATGTCATCCGGGTGTGACAGGCCGGTGCGGGCCGGTCCTGCAAATCCGAGGTCAAGCAGACGCCCCCCCGCAACTGCACGCCTGACTGGCGCGGACATGGATTGCACCTGGTCGATATCCGGCACCACATGTGTAAGGAAAGTTGCGTCATCTCCTCGCTCAACCAACTCCGCCATAAAGGTCTCATGAAGGGCACGAGTGTCGGCAGCATCGGCTCCATAGGTTAATTTGGCCTCCTCCAGCAAAACAAGCGCTGCGGAGAAACGGGCGGAACGTGCCTCAGCCTCGAAGGCCAAGCCGAGGAGTGTTTCGCCAGTCTCAGTTCCACGGTGCTCGTACGCCATTGATGTGGCTAGTTCTCGCAACCGTTCGCTGATTGGTTGCTCAGCTTCTACACGCGCTTTGATAAGGGACATAAGCGCCTCGGGAGCGATGGGACCATCTGCGTTAATGATCTCGTCCAGACGGTCATCGGCTTGGGCAGCATCCCCCCCATTCGACCGATCAAGGCGCGCTTCAAGCAGGTCAAAACGCGCACCGTGATTGCCGGGTGCCCGCGCGATCGCATCACGCAGTGCATTGGCCGTCGACATATCTCCAATATCAAGAAACTTCTGCGACAATCCTGGTCCCAAATGGCGGCGCAAGTGCAGAGGCAACTGGGAGAAGGACTTGATCACTGCTTCCCGGTCAATATCCGCAGCAGGTTCCAGCCTATGCTGCGCAAGGGTGGCCCAAAGCGCAACAGGACCCGCACAGGCCATCTGGTCGACAATGGCTGCAGGAAAGCCGCTTTCACCATGGTCCATGATTTCACCCATCATGATCAGTAGATCCGGTCTCTGCAAATCTGCTTCATAGCGGCGGGCGACGGCAATCGCCTCGGCGCCGAAAGTCAGGTAAATGTAATTGCGCGCAAGGCCAAGAACATGGTCTGAGTTGGCCTTGTCAAATTCTCCCAAAAGCCTGGTCCGGTGCAAGGAGAGGTCTGCACCATCGGTCGGTGGAACACCCCCCCAATGGGCGGTCTCAAAATACTCGTCAGGAAGGCATGTGGTGCCTTCTTGGGTCCGAGGCACAACTCCGACCTGCGCGAGCCCAAGATCACGATCTATTACTGTCTGGATGTGCAGATGCTCGGTCGGGTCGTGCGGTTGATCAGAAGGGGGGGCAGGTGCCGCCAGGCTTGGTGTCGGATGGGGGGGCTCAGGTTCAGGTACAGGATCGAGCGCCGTTTCCACCGCGGCTTCGGTTGCCTCCAAGTCCGCCTCCAACAAGCCTTGTGCTGCAGCACGCCCGATCTGACGCAGAAGCACTTCCTCAGTTTCCGAGACCCGATCGCTGACGGCTTCCTCTATCCCCCCCGTAGCCGACGGTTCAGCCAGAACTGCCTCCTGTTCTGATGCCTCAGCAATCGGGGGGGCTAGCGGTGGAGCGTCGGTTTCAGGATCCACAGGCGAAGCTGGCGTAGGCAAGGGGGGGTTACCGAAACCGAAAGTGATCGGCAAACCTGCACGCGCCTCGCGGGGGGGTTCAGGGCGTGGCAGGATGGGGGGGTCTGGCGAGAGTGTGTCAAGGATTGCTATCCCAGTTTCGAGGTCCGGGTCTTCAACCAGGTCAGGTTGTTCAACCGAAGCAAAACTCGGCAGCGGCTGATTGAACGGGCTTTCTGCGCGTGGGGGGGCGGGACCGTCCTTGATATCCAGCACGACCTCGCTGGATCGCAGATCAAAAGCATCGCCGTGGCAGTCGCAATTGGAGGCAATGAACAAGCGCCCGCCTCCACGGTCCTCGACCTCTAACACGCGGGTACGCGGGATCAGCACGAAGATGCGGCTTGGGTCAAACCGCACTTCAGGCGTATCCACCCGCAGTTCGTACCCGCCTTCGACACGGCCGAATTGCCAGGTCACGCGGCTGTCAAACTCAAGGACCAGACGCGAGAAATCCGTGTGCTCTCCAGACCGAATGGGCACGTCTTGTGCCCAGCTGGCGCAGGGGGGGAGGAACAACAGAACCCAAAGTGCAGCACGCAGGATCATGCAGCGTCCTTTTTCACTTCCTTCAAGGCCTCTTCCAGGTCGGAAAAGCTTGGGCGAATGTGGCTGGGCGTATTCTGACGCCCAACCTCGATGCAGATATTGGTTGAATGGTTGTAGAGATTGGCAACCAGCACCTCACGGATCAACTGGTAGAAATGCGCGTCTTCCTCGGTCACCGTCTTCACCTTGGATGCGAAGGGCCCAACCAGGCCATAGGCCAGAAACACACCCAGGAAGGTGCCGACCAACGCGCCACCAATCAGCTTGCCAAGGATTTCGGGCGGCTGGTCGATCGAGCCCATGGTCTTGATGACGCCCAAAACCGCCGCAACGATGCCCAGCGCCGGAAGGCATCTGCCACCGTTTGCAGAGCATGTGAGGAATGCATCGCATGGTGCAGGTTGGCCTCCATGCGTTTTTCCAACACCTCTTCGACCTGATGCGGATCATCATAATTCATCGAGGCCGACCGCAACGTGTCACAGATCAGATCGATGGCCTCATGGTCGGTCAGGATTTTGGGGGGGTACTTCTGAAAGATCGGGCTGTCTTCAGGCGTCTCAATGTGCTCTTCAAGCGCGACCGCGTTCTGACGCGCCTGACGGATCAACTCGAACAACAGGCAAAGAAGATCCTTGTAGTCCTCAGGCTTCCACTTGGACCCCCCCTTGAACACTTTGCCAACGTCCTTGACCGTATGCTTGATGGCACCAATGTCATTGGAGATCACGAAGCCCCCCCAGCCGCCGCACCACCGATCATGGTGAACTCGAACGGAAGGGATTTCAGGATAATCCCCCCCATCTTGCCGCCTGCGGCCAGATACCCGCCGAACACCATTACGAAGATCATCGCGATTCCGACGAAACCGATCATGTCGTAGCCTCCACTCGTCCTTGTCGCCAGCCTGTCAGAGCAAGGTTAAGAAACCCTGATCACCAGCCTAATTCGTCGGAACTGCGGCATTGCGCCCGGCAAGGATGACGCTGATTGCATAGGCGGTCTTGGGATCCAGGCCAGCAAGGATCGATGCAGCCGCATCGGGACGCATACGCCCCCCCAGGAAACCGGCCGCAAATTGGGGGGGGTCCATCGCCTCAAAAAGTGGCGCGGCCTCCTTTGGCTTCATGTTCTCATAGACAGCGGTCAGACGGGACAGATCGTCTTCGGCAGCCGTATCGGCCAAGGCCATGGTGGCTGCCAGCTCGTCTTCGGCCCGTGTCAGGGCGGCAATGTTCTTGGAAATTTGGTCTTCCGCAACCGCAAGGGCCTGCAACCGCGTTTCCAGAGCGGCTTCGCGCGCGCTTACCCGAGCCTCGCGCTCGCGTAGTTCTGCGAGTACGACAGCCAGGTTCGAATCGGGCATCGGAGCACCCGCGGGCATCGCCTCAGGGGGGCTTCCTCCGCCAGAGCCAGAACTTCACCAGCCACGGCATGCCCCCCCACCGGGCCACCGAGGCGCAACAGCGCCGAAATGCCCATCATCAGGGCAATGACCCAAAGAACACCGCGTGTCCCGCGACGGCGACGTGGTTTCTCCTGCTTGCTCATTCCGCAGCCTCCACCCGGTTGCGTTGGCTCAAAAACAACGGTTCGTCACGCGCGTCAGGGTCTTCGGCAGGTGGTTCGGAAACCTCGGGCAAATCATGCATGGATGCCAACATCAGCTCCAACTTGCGCGAGACATCTTCGGCCCGTTCAGTCAGATCGGTCAGTTCCCGCGAACTGCGTCCGGCCGCCTTGCGCGCCTTTTCCAGCGTTTTGGTCATGTCATCCACCTGCGCCGACAGAACAGCGACCGCGCCACCCATCCCGTCCTGCAGGTTGTTGAACTTCTTCAGACGGCGGCTCAGCACAAGGCAATAGATCGCTGCGCCAACGGCACCGGCCGCCAGGAGCGTGTCTGCAATCATGTCCAGCATCGGGGGGGGTTCTCCTTCCCTAGTTCAGGACAAATTCCATGATGAGAAGGTCGCGCACACGCCCCCCCTCTCCGGTCACCAACTGGATCCGCCTCAACATCTGAGCACGCAGCATCAGAAGGGCGGACGGGTCTTCGATATCCCGCATCTCGACTGCACGCAGATACGAATTCAGAACGTCCAGCACCCGTGGAACCAACTTCGTCACATCTTCTTGATACTGGGGGGGCTCAACCTCCAACGAAGCGCGAAAGCGCAAGTGCCGGCTGCTCGAACCGTTTCCGAGCGAAATCACCAGGGGGGGATCAATCTCGACAAAGGCGACTGGAGGCAGATCGGTGACCTCTTCCTCAACCCCCCCGACGCCTGCCGAAGCGGTTTCAGCTTCCTGCCCCCCCAGGATCATCCCGGAATAGACCGCAAAGAACCCGCCGCCACCCAGCAGGAGCGCGAGCATGCAACCGATCAACAAGCCCTTCTTGGACTTCTTCTTCGGTGCCTCTTCTTCACCATCAATTTGGTCTTCAGCGTCCGCCATGGCGTCACCACATTTTTTTCGTGTCGAATCCTTATAGCCCGGTGCCTACTAACCGATTGTTAAGGGCGATCTGGGAAAAGGGTTGCAACGACGGGGGGGGCAGAAGCCCGCTCGCAGAAGGAGTTACGTCTTGCAGCAGATCCTGAACGTCTGGTCCGCGCTGGACATGCGCAAAAGGGTAATCGTGGTTCTTGCCACCGTGGCGATGTTCGCCGCTGTGCTGGGCTTGTCCCGCATGGCCAGTCAACCTTCGATGTCACTTCTATATGCAGGGCTCGAATCAGGTCCGGCTGGTGAGGTTGTGAAAGCCCTCGAAGCACGCGGGGGGGCTCAGTATGAAATTCGCGGTGGGGGGGCGATATTTGTGGATGGCTCCAGACGTGATGAG
>JDSH01000054.1_pt1 | contig 46019 bp, 60 predicted proteins | sample 199451 | NCBI WGS metagenome assembly JDSH01 (sample SAMN02584198, study PRJNA231836) | bioreactor metagenome | isolation source: continuous culture bioreactor electron acceptor NO2- transfer2 day 38 after... | place: Germany: Bremen | reverse complement strand
CAGTTGCTGGACAACGACATCAACCTCGTCGCCTACCATCTGCCACTGGACGATCATCCAGAGTATGGCAACAACCGGCAACTGGCGGAAGTGCTCGGAATCCAGAATCCGAGGCCGCTGGGGGGGGCTGGTCTGGCAGGGTGAGTTGCCGGAGCCCTTGTCAGTAGAAAAGTTTGAGTTAGAGATGGCTCGGGCTCTGCACAGGCAGCCGTTGCACGTTGGTGCAGGGGGGGCAGACAAAATCAAAACCGTCGCCTGGTGTACGGGCGCCGCTCAGGGCTTTATCAACGTTGCTTTGGAGGCGGGCGTAGACGCTACATCAGTGGTGAAATCTCGGAGCCGACAACTCATACCGCCCGGGAATGCGGCATTCATTACTTTGCGGCGGGCCATCACGCGACAGAGCGTTATGGAGTGCAGGCGTTAGGGGGGGCGGCGATTGCTGAGGCGTTTGGTGTTACACACCGTTTCATCGATTGTGATAATCCGGTATGAAGATCGTTGTCAGGCTGCGCGTGGCGCAGCCTCTGATTTCGAATCAAGCCGGGCGCTTCTCGCCCTTGTCCAGGCCGTAGTCCTCGGCAAGCGTGCCTTTGGCCTCAGGGTCGGCCTTGGGTGCATAATCCCTGGGTGGTTCTGAAGCTCGCCATCACTGCCATGCTCCAGTCTGCCCTTGGATTTCTGATCCAGCTCTTCCATCCAGTCTTCGTCATTGCACAGACGGTTGGCGCCACGAGCCATATGCTGGTTCACATCCCGGTAGGCGTCGTTGAACCGGCGCAACAGGTGCGCGGATTCCATAAAGTGCTCGTTCACCTGGGCCTGATAGCGCGTAAACTCGCTGCGCAGCTCTTCAATCTGCTGCTCCGCCCGGCGCTGCCGCAACGTTGCTCCCTGCCGGAACGGCCAACCAGAATCCCGATGACAATGCCAACTACCAACGCGGCAACTGCCGCCAGAATCAGGTTTGTCATATGAAAATCGTCCTTATATTGCCTGGAAGTGAGCCAATCCCCCCCGTAAACGGAGTATAACGCCCCCCCAAACCGATTGAGCCCATGCTGAAACACTGAGCCAATCGTCGTATTGCCCCCCCGAGAGCCGCCCGGCGTGGCGAAAAAACGCGAAATAGGCGACAATACCGCGCCGATTTTTCACTCGACTCAACTATTCAGGAAGCCTGATGACTGCAGCTACGTCCTCCGATACCGTTGCGAACCTGACCCCCCCTTGGGAGCGTTACCAAAAGGATCTTGAACGCCCGGATTTTCACAAGGACCCCCCCGCCCAGGTAGATGCAGTCCAACGCCTGCAGGCACTGTACGATAAATTGGTGGCTGCTGAAAACGAGCGCAACAAAGGGTTGGCCAAACTGCGCCGCAAACTCAAGAAGGGCCGGGAAGAGCCGGTTAAAGGCCTCTATTTCTGGGGGGGCGGTGTTGGCCGGGGGGTAAAACCTATCTGATGGACACCTTTTTTTGAGTCGCTGCCATTCGAGCGCAAGATGCGGGTGCACTTCCACCGTTTTATGCAGCGCGTTCACAACGAATTGAAGGCTTTGAAAGGGGGGAGAAAAACCCCCCCCTTGAGATGGTGGCTAAAAAGTTTGCGGACGAGACCCGTGTCATCTGTTTCGACGAGTTCTTCGTTTCCGATATTGGCGATGCATGATCCTTGCCACGCTGATGGATGGGCTTTTTGGTCGTGGTGTTACCTTGGTGTGTACGTCCAATATCGTCCCCCCCGATGGCCTTTATAAAGATGGCCTCCAGCGCGCGCGGTTCCTGCCTGCCATTGAGCTGGTAAAGAAGTACACCGATGTGGTGAATGTGGATGGCGGCGTGGACTATCGCCTGCGTACCCTGGAGCAGGCAGAGCTTTATCACTGTCCGCTGGATGATGAGGCGGATATCAGCTTGCGGAACAGTTTCGACGCCCTGGCCGTCGAAGCGGCGAAGCACAGTAAAACCATGGAAATCAACGGTCGCAAGATTCCGGCCCAGGCCCACGCAGACGATGTGGTCTGGTTTGACTTCAAAGACGTGTGTGACGGCCCCCCCCGAAGCCAGAACGATTACATCGAAATGGCGCGCCAGTTCCACGCCATTATCGTCAGCAATGTACCGGTGCTTGGAGGCGACAAGGACGACCAGGCGCGCCGTTTTATCAACATGATCGATGAGTTCTACGACCGCAACGTCAAGGTCATTATCTCCGCTGCAGCGCCCATCACCGGGCTCTATTCGGGCGGGCGCCTGAGCTTTGAATTCGAGCGCACGGAATCCCGGTTGCTGGAGATGCAATCCCAAGAGTATCTCGAAGCGCCCCCCCACAAACCATAACCAGAATCATAAAGAACCAACAGAGAGGTCACAGCATGAGTCAGGACAACGTTGTCATCGTGAGCGGTGTTCGCACCCCCCCCATGGGTGGTTTTATGGGTAGTCTTGCCCCCCCGGTTTCCGCGCCGGAACTGGCGCAATTGCCATCGCTGAGGCGGTGAAGCGCGCCGGCCTGCAGTCTGCCGATATTCAGGAAGTCATTATGGGTAACGTGCTGCCGGCTGGCCTGAAACAGGGGGGGCCCGCTCGCCAGGCCATGCGCAAGGCGGGACTGCCAGACAGTACTGGCGCCACCACCATTAACAAACTTTGTGGCTCCGGCATGAAAGCCACCATGTTTGCCCATGACCTGATCAAAGCCGGCTCAAACGACATTATGGTAGCCGGTGGTATGGAGAGTATGTCCAACGCGCCTCACATTTTGCTGGGCGCCCGCCAGGGCTACCGCATGGGGGGGCCTGGGCAGGCGCCCCCCCAGGACCATATGTTCCTGGATGGCCTCGAAGACGCCGAGACTGGCCGTTTGATGGGATCTTTCGCCCAGGAAATGGCGGACAAGAAAGGCTATACCCGGGAAGAAATGGACGACTACGCGATTTCTTCCCTGAATCGTGCCAAGAAAGCGATTGAAGAAGGCCTGCTCAAAGAAGAGATCATCCCCCCGTTACCGTCAAGACCCGTAAGGCGAGGTGGTGGTAGAGGATGATGAGCAGCCCCCCCACAACGCCAACATTGAGAAGATTCCGACACTGCGCCCGGCGTTTGCCAAAGACGGTACGGTGACTGCGGCAAACGCGTCTTCCATTTCTGACGGCTCCTCAGCACTGGTGCTGATGCGTGAATCCGAAGCCGAAAAACGTGGCCTCAAGCCCCCCCTGGCGCGGATCGTTGCCCATAGCACTCAGTCCCAGCATCCCAGCGAGTTCACCTGTGCGCCAGTGGGCGCGATCCAGACACTTTTCCAGAAAACCGGCTGGACCAAGGACGATGTTGACCTTTACGAGATCAACGAAGCCTTCGCCATGGTGGCCATGATGCCTATCAAAGAGCTGGGCCTGGATCCGGACAAGGTGAATATTCACGGTGGCGCCTGTGCCCAGGGGGGGCATCCGGTTGGGTCTACCGGTTCCCGTCTTCTGGTTACCCTGATGCATGCCCTCAAGCGCTATGGCAAAAAGAAGGGTGTTGCCGCGCTCTGCATCGGTGGTGGTGAAGCCACCGCAATGGCGATCGAAATGCTGTAAGACGACAGGTGGTTGCACTCCTGAATCTTGTCTATAGTGAGGGAGTGCGAGCCCCCCGGCTAAACAGAGAGTGACAGCAAAATCATACTTTTGACTGATCAAAGCCCCCCCCGAAAGGCTTAGCTATAGTGCAATCATCACGGCACTGTGTGTACAGCCGTCAGGACACCTAACACCAGAACAATCGAGCAGCGACTCAGAACAACAACGGAGTAGCCTTCCAATGACAAGAAAAACTCAACCGTGGCAGCGTTGGACCAAGTTACCACTTGCCGTAGCCATAGCCGCCGGTGTGTCCGGCCAGGCAGCAGCATACTCGTTCTACATGGGTGATGTTGAGGCTCAGTTCAATACCACGTTATCTGCCGGTGCTTCCTGGCGAGTAGAAGAAGCTGATAAGCGTCTTCTGGCTCCGCACGATGGTCGGGGGGGTACTGCTTCCACCAACAACTATGACGACGGTAACCGCAACTTCGATAAAGGCGATACCATCTCGAAGATCGTCAAGGGCAACAGTGAGCTGTTCCTGGATTACGCAGTCGACAGTCAGTATCTGACCCGAGTAGGCGGTTTTGTTCGTGGCCGTTACTGGTATGACTTTGAACTCAAAGATGAGAATCGCCGTTACGTAGAGCTCAATGAGAAAGCAAAGGATAACGCGTCAGGCGGCGAAATTCTCGATGCCTATGTGTTTTCTGACTGGTATTTCGGCAACATCCCCCCGTGAGCCTGCGCTATGGTAAGCAGGTGGTGAGCTGGGGGGGTGAAAGTACCTTTATTCAGGGTGGTATCAACACCATCAACCCGGTAGACGTTCAGGCGTTCCGTGCTCCGGGCTCTGAGCTGAAGGATGCGCTGCTGCCGGTTGAGATGTTCTACATGTCTGCCGGTGTGACTGAAAACGTCTCCATTGAAGCCTTCGTTCAGGCCAAATGGGAGCCGGTCCGGCCGGACGATTGCGGGACCTTCTTCTCCACCATCGATTTTGTCGCCGATGGCTGTGGCCCAATCTGGCCAGCAGGTGATGTGAGCGAGGCTCAGAGTCAACTGATTGATGCCACAGATGGACTTGGTCTTGGTGGTTACGCCATTAATCGCCTTGCTGACGTAGAAGCGGACTCAAAGGACCAGTTTGGTGTGGCGGTTCGCTGGTATGTGCCGGCGCTGAATGATTCCGAGCTGGGCTTCTATTACATTAAGTACAACAGCCGTCTGCCGTACGTCAGCGGTGTGCTGAACGATGGTCCTGGGCCCCCCCAGGCGGGTGGGTTCCCTGAGTACTTTATGGAGTACCCGGAGAACATTGACCTCTACGGTATCAGTATCAACACAACCACGCCCGGCGGCTGGTCACTGGGTGCCGAGTACAGCTTCCGTGAGGATGTGCCCCCCCTTCAGTGGAACGCTTTTGAGCTGATCTATGCTGGTCTGCAACTGCCAACCAACCCTAATGATCCAAATTCGACGCCTGTTAGCCTCTTGCAACAACAGCGGCAAAAAGAACTTGGAGCGGACTTCGATATCAACGGTCTGAGGGCTTCTGGCTATGACCGTTACAATGTCTCCCAATTCCAGTTCACGCTGATCAAGTTCTTCGATCAGGTTATGGGTGCCAGCCGTCTGTCCCTGATCAATGAAGTGGGTATGACCTGGGTACACGATCTGCCGGGCTACGACGAGGCACGTTATGGGCGCTCCGGTACTTTTGGCGTAGGTCCGGTGCCCACGCCTGCGGGTGATATCTGTCCCCCCCAGCTGAATCTGAACCCGGACTACTGTGAGAACGACGGCTATACCACAGACTTCTCCTGGGGGGGTTATCGCACGCGTCTGGTTTGGGACTACCCGAACGTGTTTGCAGGCATTAACCTGTCGCCGCAGCTGGCCTGGAGTCACGACGTAGAAGGTTATTCCCCCCCGCAGCCGGGTGGTGCCTTCAACGAAGGAAGCAAGGCGCTTGGTCTGTCCGTTCAGGCGGTTTATCAGAACAAGATCACAGGCAACATCGGCTACACAAACTTTTTCGGTGGCAAACCGTATAACGAGTTGACCGACCGTGATTTCGTGAGTGCGAGCGTTTCCTACTCATTCTGAACCGGACCGAATTCGTTCAACGAGGTAATTTAGATGAAATTAAACAAGAAACTACTGGCCACAGGTGTACTGGCTGCAAGTCTCTTTACCGGTCAGGCCTGGGGGGGCGCGGTTTCTGCAGAAGAAGCGGCCAAGCTGGGCGATACTCTGACCCCCCCGATGGGTGCAGAGAAGTCTGGTAATGGCGGTGCATCCCGGCATGGACCGGCGGGTTAACAACTCCGCCGGCGGGCTACAAGGGCGACGGTATCTATGTAAATCCGTTCCCGAATGAGCAGCCCGAGTTTGTCATTGATCAGAGCAATGTTGATCAATATGCCGACAAGCTGTCTCCGGGCCAGGTGGCGATGATTCGCCAGTACGCCGATTACAAGATTCCGGTCTATCCGACCCATCGTACGGCGGCTTACCCGAAAGAAGTGATGGATGAGACCGTTGAGAACGCCACCAAGGTGGAGTTGATTCAGGACGGTAACGGGCTGGGCAATTACGAGAGTGCAACGCCGTTCCCGATTCCCCCCCAGAACGGCCTCGAAGCTATCTGGAACCACATTACCCGGTATCGCGGTGGTTCGGTGCAGCGGAACGTTGGCCAGGTCACTCCTACAGCTGGTGGCGACTACTCAGTGGTCAAGTTCCAGGACGAACTGACATGGCGTACTTACCTGAACGATTATCAGCCAGGTGAAGACGACAACGTTCTGTTCTACTTCAAGCAGGCTATTACTGCGCCAGCGCGTCTGGCGGGTAACGTACTGCTGGTACATGAAACGATTGATCAGGTGAAAGAACCGCGCCGGGCGTGGATCTACAACGCCGGTCAGCGTCGGGTTCGTCGTGCTCCGCAGGTTGCCTACGATGGTCCGGGTACTGCAGCCGACGGCATGCGTACCTCTGATAACTTCGATATGTACAACGGGGGGGCGCCAGACCGCTACAACTGGGAGCTGCTGGGCAAGAAGGAAATGTACATTCCGTACAACTCCTACAAGCTGGTGGATCGCAGCCTGAGCTATGACGAGATCATCAAAGCCGGACACATCAATCAGGATCTGACCCGTTACGAGCTGCACCGTGTGTGGCACGTGCGTGCAACCCTGAAGGACGGTGAGCGGCATGTATACGCCCAGCGTGACTTCTACATTGATGAGGACTCCTGGCAGGCAGCGGTTATCGATCACTACGATGGCCGTGGCGAGCTCTGGCGTGTCGCTGAAGCCACGGAATGCAGTTCTACGATCAGAACGTGCCCTGGTACGCGATCGAAGTACTGTACGATCTGCTCTCCGGTCGTTACCTGGCTCTTGGCCTGACGAACGAAGAGAACCAGCCGTACACCTTCGGTGTCGAGCGTCAGTCACGGGATTACACGCCGGCGGCTCTGCGTCGCGCTGGAACCCGTTAATAACAGCGTTTCACCGCTGTCAGGAAAAGCGAGCCTTTACGGCTCGCTTTTTTTTGGCCGTTGGTAAGTGTCTCCGCGTTAAAAAAAATCGCCTCTAACCTCTTTTTTCCCCCCCGTCAATTTTTTGCAGCAAGCACCTGCTTTGGTTTAACCTCTCCCTCAAGACTCATACTAAAGGCGTACCCCCCCATGCAGGACGCCATGCCGTTTTCGGCCTAAGCAAGACTCTTATTTTCCGGTTTGGGCGTTCGTCCGGCCGGTTTCAAACGGGGGGGCAGTGCGTGAAATCCTTTAAAGAAGGCTGTGCAGCCAACGACGAGTTCCAGACCGCGAACTCCAGTCTACAGAGCGGTGAGCTGGTGCGGGATCTTATGGAGCACCGGCTGAGGGTGCCATCTGTACCAGACGATACCCTGGCGAGGCCGAATCTGGATCGAATGATATGCCAGGCCTTGCAAGCAGGTAGACTGCTACAGCTAGAAGCACCCGGAGGTTACGGCAAGACTCACGCCCTGGTCAGTGCGCTGGCCAGTGCACCGGACGTGAATGTTCGCTGGATATCCCTGAACGCCGGGGGGGACAACGCTCCCTCCCGTTTTCTTTCCATACTTGCGATGGCATTGGGATTGGCAGAGGTACTGCCGCCGAATGGTGGAACCTTTGAAGACCATTTGACGATGCTTCTGGTCAATCGGGATCGGCAGGCCCGCGAGGTCAGAGAAGTGCTGGTTCTGGATAATGTCCATCATCTTACCAACCCGGCAGTCAGCGGCTTATTGCACCAGTTGGTTACCCACCTGCCTTCGGGTCTTTCAGTTGCTATGGCTTCTCGGCTTCCGGTGCCCTTTGAGAGCCACACACTGGAATTGAATGGCAACTACACCAGGCTGGGTCCCGATATTCTGGAGTTTTCACGGTCTGAAACCTTTGAGTTTTTTGCGAAAGCGCGCTCCGACAGCCTGATTACCAGCGTCGCGATTGATCATTTATTCGGGCTGACTGAAGGTTGGCCAACGCCACTGGCATTGTATCGGCGGGAGCTGAAACAGGGCGGGGGGGAGCGTCGGGCCCTGCACGAAACCCCCCCTTCGGTAGAGCGTTTCCTGAAAGACTGTATTGCGGCCCAGCTGGGGGGGTCCGCTCAGTTGAAATCAATGCGGGCGATTGCCGAGCTGGACAGCTGTTCGGATGAGTTGTTTTTCGCTATCGAGCCTTCCGTGTCAGAGTCGGGGGGGATGCCACCGTCAGAGGCTGCTGACCGTGGGCTGCCCTTGAAGCCGGTCCCTGGCCGGGGGGGCCGGTGGTATCGCCTGAATCCATTGCTACAGGCCTGGCTGCAATCCCCCCGGTGATGGGGGGGGTACCTCACCCGAATGTTGATGGCCAGCCGATGGTTCGAGCAGCGCCAGCAGTTCCCGGAAGCATTAAAGTATGCGGTCCTGGCCGGCGATAGCGATGAGGTTGTGCGCATTGCATCCGAGAGTACCGAGCGCTGTTGCTGGGCCAGGATACTGCCTCTTTGTTGAGCTTGAGAAAAAACCTGCCTGCAGAATTGCTGGAGCGAAGCGCCCGGCTGCGTATTGTTTACGGCTGGGTACATGCCATTGGTGGTCAGTTCCAGCAGGCAAAGCAACTTCTTGAGGGCTTCAACGACCGGGACCGGAAAGAGCACGAGGGCCGCATCTACGCTTTGAAGGCGTTTATATTGCGCGGTGAGGGCTTTGTGCAGCCCGCGTTGGCCATGGCTGACAAGGCGCTGGCGATGGGTAGCATGTCGACCCAGGCGCAGCTGGTGACTCAAATTGTTCGTTCGAGCGCGCTTTGTGCGGCCGGGTCTTTTCAGGAGCTCGGGATGCCAATCGTGTTGCTTCCAAGCTGGCCCGCGAAGCTGGCGATTCGGGGGGGTCCGAGGCCCTGGCGGTGTACGCCCACGCCCGCATTGAACTGGGTAAGGGGGGGGCACTGCGCCACGCGGAGCAACTTTTGCGAACCGGGCTGGATACGGCCATGCAGGAGCTCAGCCGGCCGGCACGAATCGGGGGGGAAACCCGCCTGCAACTGAATCTGGTCCTGGTACTCTGGCATCAGGGCCGTCTGACGGAAGCCGATCGACTGCTGGTCAACTGTGCCCGTCATGCCGAACAGACCCGTGATCTTGGGCTGCTGCTCGCCATGGCGTTGAGGGTGCTGATGTGTCGCGCCCAGGGCCGGATGGATGATGCCTTCGTCTGGGTGGGTCGGGCAGAGCGCACCATGCATACCTGGCAGGTGGATGAGAGCCTGTACGTACCGGTGCTGGAAGCGTTAAAAGCCAGCTGTTGGCTGGCCCAAGGCCAACACGACAGTGCGACGCAGGCGATCGCCAAACTGGAACCTTACCGTAAAGGTGGATGTGTACCAGAGCTTTTCCCGATGATGCCAGGCCTGCTGGATTGCCTGCAGGTGCGGCTGATATGGCCAATGGGGGGGACCTGGTGAGAGCCCGGGAACATCTGGATGCTGTCTCTGAGAAATACGAGGGCAGCATGCCCTGGGGGGGGCTTCAGCTGCATGCAGGTTTGCTGGATGCTGTTCTGCTGGAAGCCGAGAAAGGCCTTCCTACCGCTCGGAAGAGGCTGGAGAGTGTTGTCGCCCAGGCGAGCCGGGAGCACTTTATTAGCCCGTTCGCAGAACTGATGAAAGAGCTCGGGCCGCTGATGGACAAATGCTATCGCCATCTGGATAACGGGCCCTTTACCGCAGCGCTTGGGCAGCTGTTTGGTTGTGAGCCAGTGGTAACGGCGACAGATCCCCCCCTGGCCGAACCCATCAGCGATCGGGAGCAGGGCGTTCTGGAATTGATCGCCCAGGGGGGGCTATCAAACCAGGAAATCGCCGACAAATTGCACATTTCGTTGCATACCGTGAAAACTCACGCCAGAAGGATCAACGCCAAGCTGGATGTGAAATCACGGACGCAGGCAATCGTCCGGGCCCGGGAGCTGGGGGGGCTGCTGTAATACCGCAGCCCCCCCGCAGGGATTATTCGTTAGCTGTTCTCGGCCAACAGTGTTTCAATTCGCTGGTCTTTCTCCGCCCAGATCTCACTTACCCATCGCTGGAAGTCGACCCTGACCTCCCGGTTGTTTTCGTAATCCATTCCAAGAAAACGCTCCGGCACTTCGCGGGTGCGAATATCGATCACGATCTTGCGCACCCGTCCGCACAGGTAGTCCCAGATGCCGGGTCGACCACCGGGATACACGATAGTGACATCCAGCATGGTATGAATCATCTCGCCCATGGCGCCAAACACAAAGGCCGTGCCGCCCGCTCTGGGTTTCAGCAGATGCTTGTAAGGTGAGTTCTGGCGCTGGTGTTTTTCCGGGGGGGTGAAACGGGTGCCTTCCATAAAATTGAAAATGGTCACTGGTGTGTACCGGAATTTTTCACAGGCGGCCTTTGTCGCTTCTATGTCCTTGCCTTTCAGTTCCGGGCGTTTGGCGATCTGTTCCTTGGTATGTCTGTGCATAAACGGGAAATCTAGAGCCCACCAGGCAACTCCTAACAAAGGCACCCAGATCAGCTGTTTTTTTCAGGAAGAACTTCAGCAGCGGGATTTTGCTGTTCAGTACATATTGAATAGCGGGAATGTCAGCCCAGCTCTGATGGTTGCAGGTGACAAAATACCAGTGCTCCTTGCTGAGTTCTTCCGCACCACGGACCTCCCATTCCACCCGGTGGAGCAGATTCATCAGGGTGTTGTTGAAGCCGATCCAGTACCAGGCAATGGCATTCAGCACGATAGTGCACGCCTTACGAAACGGCTGGACTGGAACAACGAGTTTGGCCAGTGCTACCAGCAACAGTAGCGGAAGAAACAACAGGGTGTTGATCAGTATCAACAGCACCGCAAGGATGCCTTTTAGCGGCGCGGGCAAGAAATCAAGCATCGGAGAATCTCGAATCTGTCAGGTTCAGGGATTAGCCTTCAAACGGGCTCAGTTGGCCACCGGATCCACCAGGCAGGAGCGTCGTGTCCGGAATGGCGGATGCCAGCCGTTCAAACTGCGCAGGGGGGGTCCGGTCACCCAGCAGGGTTCTGAATTCCTCGTCGTAGAACTCCAGATTGTTGTAACGGATCATGGCGCGAATCTCTTTTATGTACTCCTCACCACGCTCGGAATAGCCAAGCAGGCCTTCTGCAAGCTCCCACCCAGACAGGGGGGGTTTCTGGGCATTGCGATCAGCGAGCCGAATATCACGAACTGTTTGATAGGTGGGATGACGGTTCAGATTCTGAATGTAGGAGCGCACGGAGTAATAAGGTGACGGGAATTTTGCCACTTCGTGATTGGCACCTTCGATTCGGCTCTGCGGCACCAGCCCGCAGCCCCCCCGGGAGAAGCACCATTGACCAAAGAGATTGTTGCCTTCGGTCGCAAACCGGGAGGTCCCCCCCCAGGCGGATTCATTTGCTGCCTGAGCCAGGATCAGAGACGGAGGAATGACATCGAGGCGTTTCCGAAGCAGGTCGAACTGCTGGTCAGTTCCGGCCTCGGCCTCAATGCGCAGTCGATCCCCCCCCTGGCTTGTTAGCCATGCGAGTTCATCTTTAGTCAGAGCATCCTTGCCTTCAAGCGTGGTGAGATATTCGCGCTCCAGCAGAATACGGGAATTGGCAAGCACTATCCTGGGATAGAGGTAAGAGAAGAACGCGACTTTCTTTTCAGTGGTGTCCTGATAGGTTGAGAAGTCCGGAAGACCCTCATTCGCCCAATTTGGAAGCGGTGGCAGAGAAGACAGCGTAACTTCGCCTTCGCCTTCTCCCGGCAGGGTGTTCTGACTTGCGGTTGGTGTGTAAATAGCACCCGCAACAGCAAACGCAAACAACGGCATCAACAGCATCAGCGCCCGGTTAACTGCAGTCATAAACCCCCCCTCGTTACTATCGATATGGCTTGAATTATAACAGGTTATACGGGGGGGCTGTCCGCGGTTCAGGTTTTAAGGCGCAGAGGATTCCTCAACAAGGGTTGCGAGCAATAGCCCGGTTTTCATTTCCGGGCCGGTATCGTCGCTGATAACCAGGAAGACCTGGTTGCCGGCCGCGGTATAGAAGCCGCGCATCTCGTATTCTCCGGCGCTGGTAATCGAAATGCCCCCCCCTTCCAATGTTGTTGTGAAGCTGCCATTAAACTGCATCGGCAGTTCTTCAGGGGGGGCCACCACCTCGTTGTCTTCGATAAGGTGGTTCACCATCATGGTTGTGCCCTCGAAGCTGGCAGAACTGTTCGCCAGGGTCAGCTGTGCATTGTTCACGTGGTAGAGCCGGTTTTCCTCCTGCGTCACGCCAACGATGGCGCCCTGTAACCGATAGGTGCCTTCTGTCAGTGCTCCGTCTGTGAGTGTTTTTCCTGCCACCAGGAGGCCACTGCCCAACGTGCCATCATTGAGGTTAAAGGCCATCAGATCCTGATTTGGGGGGGTTGCCGCCCCCCCCAGGCCCATGTCGGGGGGGATGCCAAAGTTGGGGGGGTCGTTAAAGTTGGTTCGTTCATCGATCTCGTTGCGGAACAACCCCCCCAGCCGCCCCCCCATGTAAATATCGCCCGAGCTCAGGCGGGAACGCCGGTTAATCAGATTCCAGGTGTCGTTGCTGGTATCGGGTGTGGCTACGCCACCGGAGGCGTCGCGGGCCAGGGTGAACTGATCCACATTGGCGGTGCCGTTCAGGGTCTGATCGTTCGCTGATCCGAATACCCATTGACCATGCCCGGTTTCGAATGTCGCAGGCGCCCCCCCATCGGCGAAGCGGGTGGCGAGGTAGGTCACGTTATAGGCCTGTCCGGCCATATCGGAGATCTGGAATGCCTCCGCACGTTGAAGGTGTAGCTCGAATACGCTCAGGTAGTGGTTTTCGAGAATGTTCTGGCGTTTGAGCTTGCCGTTATCATCTTCCAGTGCGATCGCTTTGCCGCCGGTGAAATAGTTGGTCAGTACCCGGTCCGGCCCGCTCTGGTCATTCACCGGTTCGGAGGTGAAGGCATCCAGATAGTACGGGTTTCTGGTCCAGCCATTGATCAGGCTGCTGTTTCGTTTGGTGATGGTTTGGTACAGGGCTCTTCCTGCCAGCAAGCGAGCCGGTGTTTCGGTGGTCAGTGTGGCAGCGCCTGGGGGGCGCTGGAATGGCTGTTTCGTTCCCAGGTTTCGGTCCCGCGCTCGAAAAAGAGCTGCTCTGGAATGCCGGAATTATTCCGCTCGAAAAAACCGTGAATCTGCGTTTGGCGATCGTAAGGTATGTCCGTGGCCAGAGACGTGATGTTCAGGTTGAAGGCATCGAACGACGTGAGCGTCAGTGCGGGATACAAAAAGGCGCGGTTGTCCTCGGTCAGCCGCTCTACCTGAGCCATACGGACGCCCCCCCACTGGCCGGCTCCAGCTACATTGGATTCGCGAAATGTCTGGCCCAACTCCAGGCCGAGAAACACGGAGTTGTAATCCGCCGCACTGGCGGAAATACGGTCTGAGGATGCCTGGCCGAGCAGTGCGTAATCCGCCATATCTGCTACATAGCTGGCAAAATCAGCCCGGTTAGCCAGTGTAGAGGTCGCTTGGGTAACGTTAGCGTTCTCCGGAATCTCAATCTCAAAATCGTGTACCTGATCGGCCAGCGTTCCCCCCCATACATACTTGTTCAGGCACGACGCGTTATCCACACAGTCCAACACGGTCTGAAAATCATAGGTGGAGTACCGGCGCCAGAGCACCTCGGTAACCAGGTAATGGGAAAAGGGGGGGTTCACCTTTACATCCCGGTCGGCGTCTGCTGCCAGAGCGGTCATCGTGGCTGTGCCATAACGGGCCTCAATGATCACATCCGGACCAACGGGAACGCCATTATCAAAGGTCAGAATAAAGTGGCCGTCCGTCCCTTTTTCAGTGGAGTAACGAACATCATCAAAGGTTTGTGCGCTGGTGTTGGTGCGGTAAACCCGAACCTGATCGGGAATCACAATACGAAGGTTACGCCGTGTTTGCTCGCCCTCAGGTGCCAGATTAACGGGTAATTCCATGGTAACCCGTACCTGATTTGGCTTCAGGCCCCCCCGGGCGTTGCTGGAATCCCCCCCGGTACTGCCGGAACTGAAATCATCCAGCGCGTTCTGAGTGTTGCCAAACCGGTTGGGAATGTCTTTGGCGCCGTCAATCGCACTATCTCCGCCCCCCCCACAGGCGGAAAGCAACAGGGAAGTAGCCAGTATGGAAGGGATTGTCGGTCTCATGAAAGCGCAGTCCGGTTTGCAAATGTCCGGACAGACTAGCAGTAATCAGGAGGGCAGGGCGTGAATGGCTGCACGAATCGGTCACCCGGCAAGGCGCCGGGTAACCGAGGCGAAGGGGGGGTTAGAAGAAGATCTTGATACCTGCCAACACGCCCTCATCCAGATTCACATCTGGAGAACCGGCAAAATCCAGTTCTGTATTCAGGTAACGGTAACCGGCAAACACTTCCGCATTACGGATAACACGGTAGCTGCCCCCCCGAAGTTCTACGCTGGTCATGTCGTCGGAATCTCCGAACGACAGAATGCTTGGAGCGTAGTGCAGGCTGCCGCCAAACGACAGACCGGGCACGGTCGGAATGTTCACCGTGGCGAAACCGCCAAGGCCGATGGCACCGCATCAACATCGTCGTCATCCCAGCCGACGCCACGCATGCCGATGCCGGCAGTTGTTGGCAGATTCCCAAGGGCAGTGCGGCCCTGGGCATGAAAATCGGCGTTGATAATGTGGCGACTACCTTCATGGTAGGTGTATCCAGCACCCATTTGCAGCTCTTCCTGGCTGCCGAAGAAGTTAACCTGACCCTTGACCGAATCGTTGGTCAGACTCAGATCCAGGTCACTGGCCAGAACCGGAGCGGCGGCAAGAGAAAGTGCCAGTGCTGAGATGCGGGTAATCTTCATGTGTACACCTTTATTGCTGTCGTTATGATAGCGTGGCCGGCGCAACTGCCGGTATATGCGATAGTTTCAACGTCAACGGATGTTAAACATCTGCCGGGTGGTTAACAACTTAAAAGCCCGTAAGTGCTCGCAACCAACACGTTAGTGACGGGTAACCTCGCCGCCCTGGTCGAGATCATCGGGAGAGGCGTTTTCGGCCGGCACCCGATACTCCTCATTGGCCCAGGCACCCAGATCGATCAGTTTGCAGCGCTCAGAGCAGAAGGGGGGGCGCCAGGGGGGGTTGGCCTCGCTCCACTCCACGGATTTCTTACAGGTGGGACACTCTACATTCATGGCATGATTCCGGGCAGGTGACTTGCGGCTTCATCAGGATGTTGCAGAAGCCTGACAATATTGTTCCAGCACTGCCCGTAGCATTTCAAGGTTGACAGGTTTAGCCACAAAGGAATCCATGCCCGCTTCGCGGCAGCGTTCCTCGTCTTCTTCCATGGCGCTGGCTGTCAGTGCCACAACCGGTACCCGGCTGCGACCATGGTTGGTTTCCCAGGCCCGGAGCTGGCGTGTTGCTTCGTAACCGTCCATCCGGGGGGCATAACGCAGTCCATGAAAACCACATCAAACTGGTGCCATTGCCACAGCGAGGATGCGGCCTGCCCGTCGTTTGCCGTCATGACTTCGCAGCCCAGTTTTTCCAGCAACCGCCGGGTAAGGGTACGGTTTACGGGATTGTCTTCCACCAGCAGCACCCGCATCCGCCCGCAAGGGATTTCTCGCTGGCGACTTCCGGCATCCGCCATTGTTTTCAGAGAAAAGCGGGTAAGAAACCGGCGTTCCTGTTGAGTGTCATGGGTAAACAGCTGGTTCAGGATCGGAATCAGGTAGGATTCCCGGAGAGACTTGCTCAAGAAGGCATCAGCACCGGCCTGGCGAAAATGCTCGGCGTCCCCCCCTCGCTGGGGGGGGTTGGAGGACAGGATCAGAAGCCTCATTTCGGCCCATTGCGGGTTGCTCCGTACCTGGCGGCACAGTAAATCCGCATCCATGTCGGGCACGAAGCCGTCCAGAATTGTAGCGTCGTAGGGTATGCCTGCATCAAAGGCTTGTCGCAGGGCGGTCAGTGCTTCCCCCCCGGCTGACCGCACGGCATCAATGTAAACATCGTACCGGGATAGCATCTCCAGAGTAATCTTGCGTGACAGCTCGTAGGAATCAACGACCAGTACCCGCCGGCCCTGCACCTGCCGAGAATCCGGCCGCACCTTGGCAGAGCCATCGGTCGCTCCTGGAGTGACAGTTCCACCCAAAAGGTCGAGCCTTCACCCGGGCGACTCTCCAGATCCATCGAGCCGCCCATCAGATCGACCAGTTGACGGCAGATGGTGAGCCCGAGCCCCCCCGCACCAGGTAACTGACGCTGGAAGCGCTGACCAAGCTGAACATAGGCTCGTATACCAGAGGTATATCCTCCGGATTTATACCAACCCCCCCGGTGTCCTCAACCGCCAACCGAAGGCGCACTTTGCCTTCTTTTCTGCCCAGAACCTCAATGCTGATCAGCACATGGCCGGAATCTGTGAATTTAATGGCATTGGATAACAGGTTCAGCAACACCTGGCGAATGCGTACCGGGTCCCCCCCCGTCAGCGCCCAGGGCAGGTTTTCATCCACCCGTACTTCCAGGGCCAGACCTTTTTCCCGGGCCCGGAGCCAAGCATGTGAATCAGATCGTTCAGGGTTTCGCGCAGGTCAAAAGGAATAGCCTCAAGCTCCAGCTTGCCGGCTTCCATGCTGGAGATATCCAGCAGGTCATTGATGATGGAGGACAGGCTTTCCGAAGCATTGAGCAGGGTATTCACATACTCCCGTTGCTCCTGGTCCAGAGGCGTGTCGGTCAGCAAATTGGCGTAACCGAGGACAGACTGAAGCGGAATACGCAGCTCGTGGCTGACATTGGCCAGGAACTGATTCTTGGCGTGATTGGCTCGGATGGCTTCGTCCCGTTCGCCTGAGTCTGGATGGTGGTCTGCCTTAATGAGCGGGTGTCCTCGAGAATCTGCAACCGCATTTTATTCAATGCCTGTTCCAGTTCTGAAAGCTCATCGGGTCGGGAAGGGTTGCGCCGGCGCAGTTTAAGAGGTTCAACAAGCGCATCCAGATTGAGCTTGGCCGCATAGTCCGCCATGGTTTCCAGATGGCGGGACAGCGCTACCCGCACAATCAACAGCAATCCCAATGTGCCCAGCATCACCACAATGGACTGGAACAGGAGATTCAGCAGGGCGCGATCGAGGATATCCTGGTATACCTGTTCAATAGACGAAACAATGGTCAGTTCCCCCCCCACTCGTTGCGGACGGTCAAAACTGGAACGGTTGAATTCGAGGGGGGGGAATGTCTGGGTAATTACCCGGCCTTCAGGGTAGGAGCCGGTACTGAATTCTTCGCCGGTGGTCGTGATTACCCGCGCATAGCCAATAAAAGGCATGGAACGCATGTCGTCCAGGCTATTGGCTACTTCGCTGAAATTCATCACCCACAGGTTGGTGCTCATGCCGCCGGCGATAAGTTCAGCGGCGCGCTCCTGACTGCTCTGCAATTCCGATTTCTGGCGCTCGAATTCGCCAATCATCTGAACACCCGTTGCCACCAGTGACAATATCAGGCTGTACAGCAGCACCCACCCAAGCAACCGCAGTGCCAGTGGGCGCAAACCCAAACGCTTGAAGAACTGGTTTGAAGGCAAGGCACAAGTTCCCTGTGTCGACTACAAAATCACCAAGGTGCATCTTAACAGACGGATATCACTTCCACACGCATGATTGAATCTTCGTTCACAAATCGAAACCGAACGTTCTTGTCGAACAGGTTGGCTCCGTAGATTCGTTGTTCATCCCGTCCTCGGCGGAACGACGGGCGCGGGTCGTAACTGACGACGTCCTCAATCAGGGCGCGGAAATCCGGATAGTCGGCCTCCGGAAGCTGGCTTAGCTGGTCAGAGGCTTCCGGTGCAAAGGTCACCTCCAATCTGTCGGTCGGCGCGCTGTCTGCCCAGCCTAGTGATGCCTCCGGGACAGAATCCGAGAATGGCAGGTAGGGCTTGATGTCGAGAATCGGTGTGCCTTCAATCAGGTCGTGATTACTGATCTTCAGGACCAGTTCGCCATTCTTACGAGCGAGCCCTTCGTTCCTGACGACTGAAAGGCCGAGACTGTTCGGGCGAAAAGGCGATCGGCTGGCAAACACACCGATTTTCTTGTTACCCCCCCCAAGCCTCGGGGGGGGCCGAACCACCGGGCGCCATTCGGCGCGAACGGCTTCATGAAACTGGAAGGTAAGCCAGATATGGCTCGCTGACTCAAGGCCCCCCCGGAAAGCGTCTTCACGATCAAAGGGACTTTGTATAACCAGTTCCGCGTGGGCATGGCGGGTAAGGCCGGGTTGCCGGGGGGGAACGCCGAACTTGTCCTGAAAGCAGGAGCGAGTGATGGCAATCGGTGTGAGTGTCAGAGCTTCCTCGGCGGGCCGGCTTTTATGCAGTGGTCTGCTCATTTCTGATGTCATTCCCGGTCAATGGTGCCTGCAAAGTACATTTCGATTCGGAATACGATAGAGGCCTGATCGTCAAACCCCCCCTCATCCCGCTGATACTCCAGAGCTGGTATCAACTCGGCAAAAAGCCAGTTGCTGTACATCCGGTAGCGCCAGGTTACGTCTGCGAAATAGCTTGTGGTTCGCCAGGTTGGCTGGCTTTCGCCAAGAATGCCAACTCGAGGGGGGGTAACTACCGAGCGGGTGTTCAGTCGTTTCTGGATACTGTGAACGTGGGCAGCTACAAACTTGCGGTCACTATGAACCCATTCCAGTTCGGACGAGTTGTAGTAGTGCCAGCCGTTGCCTAGTGAGCGATCCAGGCCGATCCAGCTGCGTGCCCCCCCCAACCTTCGGTGTGATAGTAGTACAGGCGTTGCTGCGTATTCAGCGTCCAGTCCCCCCCGTCAAACTTCCAGCCCTTTCGAGCTTCATACGCCAGAACAGTTCGGGTGGTAGTCGCAGCCGGCCACCAATGTCGGTGGAGAGATTGATGGAGTCTCCAACATCCGTCAGAAACCTCAGGGCGCCGGTTGTCTCTGTGTCGGTTCGCTCCGGTTCCGTCAGTTGCCTGTCCCGCTCACGTTCCGCCAGCGGGATCAGTTCTTCGCTTTCACTTTCCACCACCAGCCTCAGCTTCTCCTCAGCGGTGGGGGGGACATCGAGACGAAAGCGAAGCTCCGGCTCAAACTGGGCCGGATCGCTGTATTCGGATTCTGCTGCAAACCCCCCCAGTCTCAGGTAGCTTTCGTTATTTGGCAGCGCTGGGAAGAGCCGGACAGTGTTCGATCCGCCCATGCACCCAGGGACTGCACTGTTGGGCCATGCTGACGTTCCTGCCGAATAACCCAGTCGCTGACTCCCAGCCACCAAGAATCCCTGGGCTCTGCCCAGAAATCAGCGGGTTCGAAGGTATAGAACGAGATTGGCAGGCGCTCCGGCGCCAGAAGGGCGGGCACCGAGATGTCACGCATGGTTATGACCGGTTCTGCCGCTTTGGTGAAGGAACAAGCGAGGAGACCGGTGGCAAGTGCAGTAAGAATAAGTGCGGGGGGGCGGATCAGACTATGCTCCTTGGCTGAAATCCGCCAGAAAACGTTGGTGCAGAGCGTGTACTGAAGCTTCCACACGCTCCAGCGGCTGCGCATTGTTGATAATCGCATCGGCTTTTTCGCGGCGGGCGGCTCTGGGCATTTGGGCGGCGAGTATCCGCTCCACCTGTTCGCGGCTATTCCCGTCTCTCGCCATGGTGCGGTCAATCTGAGTTTCTTCCGGTACATCCACCACAACAATCCGCTCCACCAGTTCGTGCTGGTTGGTCTCCAGAAGCAGGGGGGGAGAGACCAGCATCACATAGGGCAGATTGTAATCCTCGGGTGACAGCTGGCGGATCAGTTCCTCGCGGATAATGGGGGGGTGCAACAGTCCCTCCAGCCAGCGTCGTTGTTCCGTATCCTCAAATACCTTTTGGCGCAGGGCGGCACGGTCCAGTTCGCCGTTACCCTGAAGAATACTTTCGCCGAAGTGATCAGCGATGGTTCTCAGGGCTTGTGTGCCTGGTTCCACGACCTGTCGGGCGACGTCGTCAGCATCCACCCAATGCACGCCAAGAGCGCCAAACATGCGGGCAACGGTGGATTTTCCAGAGCCAATACCTCCGGTGAGGCCGATAACCGAATAGCGGGACATTCAGACTCCTAGGTACCCGAACCACAAGGCCTGGATTTCAGGGCCGAACCACAACGAGAGTAAGCCTGCAGCGGCCAGGTAGGGGGGGCCGAAAGGAATCGGCACTTCACGCCCGTGTTTGCGGAATACCACCAGACTGATGCCCACTATCGCGCCCACCAGAGATGAGAGCAGAATCACCGCAGGCAGCAGTTGCCAGCCCAGCCAGGCCCCCCCCAGCGCCGCTAACAGCTTGAAGTCCCCCCCGTGCCCCCCCATGCCTTCCTTGCCGGTGGCCAGCTTGAACAACCAGTACACGCTCCAGAGCGAGAGGTAACCTGCCACAGCGCCCCCCCAGAAAGCGCTGCCAAAATCCGTCAGCACACCAAAGTAGTTAAGCACCAGTCCAAGCCACATCAGGGGGGGCAGGGTGATGCCGTCTGGCAGGAGTTGTGTGTCGAAATCGATCATGGTCAGCGCCACCAGCGCCCAGACCATCAGCAGTGCCCAGAGCGCGGTCTCAGAAGGCCCCCCCAGCAGATAAACCGTTACGACGGAAAAAGCCGCAGTCAGTGCTTCAATGATGGGGGGGTAACGCGGCGAAATACGTGTTTTGCACGAAGAGCATTTGCCACCAAGCATTAGCCAGCTGATGACCGGAATATTTTCCCAGGCGCGAATTTTGTGGCCGCAGGAGGGACAGGTGGATGCCGGTTTTGAAAGAGTTATCCGCTCATCTGACTTGCGGTCGCCCTCCGGCACTTCCAGAAACTCCTCGCACTGGCAGCGCCATTCCTGCTTCATCATTTTGGGCAGGCGAAGGATGACAACGTTCAGAAAACTACCGACGCAGAGAGAGATGAAAATGACGACCAGATAGAGAAGCCAGGGAGTAGACAGGATGGTTTCTAGGGGGGGGAGCATTCAAAGACTCTGGTTTATCGTTTTTTTGCCCCCCCCTCTCCCTGCAGGAGAGGGGGGGGTGCCGGTGGAAATCAGCCGACGACCTGGCCCATCTGGAAGATGGGGGGAGGTACATCGCGACGATGAGACCGCCAACCAACACGCCGAGAACCGACATGATCATGGGTTCCATCAAGGCGGTGAGGTTGTCCACCATATCGTCAACAACAGCTTCGTAATGCTCCGCAACCTTGCCGAGCATTTCGTCCAGGTTACCGGACTCTTCGCCGATGGCTGTCAGCTGGACGGCCATAACGGGGGGGAAGACGTCTTGCTGACGCATTGATGCCTGGAGTTGGGTACCGCTTGAAACATCATTTTTGATGCGCATAACCGCATCGCGATATACCGCATTGCCCGTCGCACCGGCTACCGAATCCAGCGCATCAACAAGGGGGGGGACACCGGCAGCAAAGGTAGTGGAAAGCACCCGGCCAAACTTCGCGACGGCGGATTTATCGAGAATTTCACCCACAACGGGCAACTTGAGTGTGTACTTGTCGACAAAATCCGAAAACTTTGGCGAGCGGCGTTTTGCCTCTTTAAACGTAAAGATAACGCCCACTATCCCAAGTAAGACCACAAACCACCAGGATTGCATCCACTCCGAAAGCCGAACCACCATTTGTGTAAACACCGGTAGCTCGGCGCCAAAACCCTGGAACAGGCTTTCGAACTGAGGAACTACCTTTACCAGCAGGATGGCCGTTACCACAATGGCAACCACGATAACGGCAATCGGGTAAGTCATTGCCTTTTTAACTTTCTTTTTGAGCAGCTCAGTTTTCTCGAGATACGTGGCAATTCGGTCCAGCATCTGCTCCAGGGCACCGGCTTTCTCGCCGGACTCCACCAGGTTGCAATAAAGATCGTCAAAGTGTCTTGGATGTTTGCGCAGCGCAGAAGCGAAACCCGTACCAGACGAAATATCGTTGCGAATGCTCATCACCAGTTCCTGCAGACCTTTGTTCTCAAGGCCGTCTGCAACGATGTCGAAGCTCTGAACCAGAGGGACGCCAGCTTTCATCATCGTTGCGAGCTGGCGGGTCAGCATCGCAATGTCGAACGGTGTGATTTTCTTTTTGCCACCAAAGAGTGGTTTGGGCTTTTTCTTTACCTTGTCCGGAATAATGCCCTGCTTTCTCAACTGGGCCTTAACCAGGGCCAGGTTTGATCCGGTCAATTCGCCCTTGGCTTTGTTGCCTTTGCGGTCTTTGCCTTCCCAAACATACGATTCCAGCTTCTGCGCTTTTTCTGCCATGCTTAATCCTTCGTCACGCGATTGGCTTCCTCAAGCTGGTCACTCCCTGAATCACCTTCATAAGAGCCGACTGCCTGAGATTTCGGAAGCCTTCTGCCTGAGCCTGCTTTGCAATTTTAATGGAGCTGGCTTCTTCCATAATCATGTTTGCCAGTTCATCGGTAATGCGGACCACCTCGTAAATACCAACGCGGCCCTTATATCCACCATTGCATTTATCACAGCCCTTGGGGGGGCGGTACAACGTGAAGCCTGTATCAATTTGTTCTTGTGTGAACCCTTCCTTCAAAAGCACGTCCTGAGGGACGTCTGAGGGTTGTTTGCAGGCGCTGCACAGTCTTCGGCCAAGTCGTTGGGCGATGATCAGGCTAACCGACGTCGCGATGTTAAAGGCAGGCACGCCCATGTTCATCATTCGAGTGAGCGTCTCGGCGGCGCTGTTGGTGTGCAGAGTAGACAAAACCAAGTGACCGGTCTGTGCGGCTTTGATGGCGATGTTTGCAGTTTCAAGGTCCCGGATCTCACCCACCATGATGACGTCCGGATCCTGACGCAGAAATGCCCGCAAGGCCTCGGCAAACCCAAGGCCGACCTTGGTGTTGACGTTTACCTGGTTGATACCTTCAAGGTTGATCTCCGCCGGATCCTCGGCCGTCGATATATTTCGCTCGGTGGTGTTCAGAATATTAAGGCCGGTATAGAGTGAGACCGTCTTACCAGACCCTGTCGGGCCAGTTACCAGGATCATGCCCTGAGGCTGTTCGAGCGCTTCAAGGTACATCTCCTTCTGGTCTTCTTCGTAGCCCAGTACGTCAATCCCAAGTTGGGCCTGGCTGGGATCCAGAATACGCAGAACAATCTTCTCTCCCCCCCACAGGGTCGGGAGGGTGTTCACCCGGAAGTCGATGGCTTTGGTTTTCGACAGCTTAAGCTTTATCCTGCCGTCCTGGGGGGGGACTCGGCGCTCAGAAATGTCCAGTTGCGCCATGATCTTGACCCGCGCTGAAATCTTGGGTGCGAGTTTGATAGAAGGACGGGACACTTCTTTAAGAATGCCGTCTGTGCGGTATCGAACCCGGTACGCTTTTTCATAAGGCTCGAAGTGAATATCGGAGGCGCCACCACGGATAGCGTCCAGCAGCATTTTGTTCACATACTTAACGATCGGGGGGGCATCGTCAACTTCGGTTGTCGATACGGAACCGTCGTCATCTTCGTGATCGCCGCTCTCCGTCTCAACTCCCTCGAGGTCTGCATCTTCAAGGTCGCCCATGGTGGAATCATGGGATTCCAGATAGCGATCGATGGCAGCCCGTAGCTTGGCGTCGTCTACGAGGATGGCATCGGTGCTCAGGCCGGTATTGAACTTGATCTCGTCCAGGGCCTGAATGTTCGTGGGGGGTCCGACACCGCGATAAACAGGCGATTCCCGCGCTTGTAGAGCGGCAGGGCGTTGTGTTTACGGAGTAGTTTTTCGTCGACAACCTTCTCAGGCATCATCTCAGGCAGAAACGCATCAAGATCCATTACGGAAACGCCAAATTCCATCGCCGCTGAGAAGGCGAGCTTGGAACTGTCAGCCAGCTGATTCTGTGTCAGATAGGTGATCAGTGGGATGCGGTTCTGGGAGGCCTGGAGAAATGCATCCTTTGCTGTTTCTTCATCCAGCAGGCCGTCGTCTACGAAGCGGCGTGCAAGTCCTGTCAGTGTCACGTTTCTGTTATTGGTCGCCATAAATGCTCTGAGAAGAATCGTCTAAGTGACTGAATGTCGTATTCAACGATGGAGAGTTTAGATGTACCGGAATGGTTTGGAAAGGTTCCGTCAGAAGAGTAGGCGCAACAGGGGGGGAGGACATGTAGTAATAGGGTGCGTGTCTAGAATTTGCTTTCGGGTGACAAAAAACGTCACACCTGGACTGAGTGCGGCGCACCTGCGAGTGCGTGACCTGGCTCACATAAGCTCATAACACGCTGAGCGAGAGTGACTTTTTTGCATTACATGACAATTGGCACGCCGCATGCTTTGTCAGAGTCAGCTCAAAGCGGATGCGGGGGGGCCTTGCTCCACAGCCCCCCCCGGAGCTGTAACACGCAAAACGACAACTCTAGAGGTCGATAACATGCAAGAAATCAAAATGAATCACGCTCAGAAGGGTTTTACCCTGATCGAACTGATGATCGTTGTAGCGATCATCGGTATCCTGGCAGCTGTTGCTATTCCCCCCCAGTACCAGGACTACACCGCACGTACCCAGGTTTCTCGTGTAGTTGGTGAAGTAAATGCTCTGAAATCCAACGCTGAGAGCATCTTCAACAACGGTGGCCAGATCGGCAATGAAGACGACCTGACAACCAACCCTCGCACTATCGGTATTGGCTGGACTGGTTCCAACCTGGTTGTTGGTGCAAATACTGCCCCCCCGAACTTCGGTCTGAACATTGTTGATGGCGCTCTGGCAACTATGTCCTGGAACGTTGAAATGGGTACTGACGCTTCTGCAGCGGTTCGTGGTGCCACCATCACTGTGTCCCGCACTGCTAACGGCGCGTACACTTGCGAAATCACTCCTCCGACCACCAACAACGGTTGGAAAGACAGCTACGCACCTGCAGGTTGCCCGGCTTCCTAATGCGAAAATCGCATAGCTGAGACGCCGCAACGATCAAAAGTTTTCAATGCGGTAGACTGAAAGCCCAAAGCAAATGCTTTGGGCTTTTTTGTTGGGGGGGGAGATGATGTTGAAAACACCTCAGGTGGGGGGATAGCGGCCGCAGCTTCCTTCGTCGCGATCACCTTGCTGGCGGTACTTTTTGCGGATTTTCTACCAACCTCGGCGGGGGGGTCCTATGCGGACCAGAGATTTCTTTTGGTGGCCTGGCTGGGGGGGGCATTACGATTGTTTCTACCTATTTGTTGATCTCCAGAGGTGTCTGGATCAAGCCAGCCTTTGTGCAGGCCTTACCGTTTATTCTGTTGATTATAGGGTTTCCAGTGCTTTCGCTGGCTTTTATTCAGCAGCCCTATGCCTATGTCGAGCCCGGCCTGTACTCATTCTATTTTGCCGCCGTCATTCTGGGCGGTACCGCTCTGGCCCAATCAGGAATCTCCATGAAGTGCCTTGAGGTACTTGTCGTTATAACGGCTGCTGCCTGTTTTCTCTACGGCGCAATGTCGCTGAATGTTTACCTGTTCGCCCTGGCCGGCGGTCATGCCGATCTCTCTGATCTGATTCCCTGGGGGGGGTTGTCAATATTCGTTATTGGAGCCATGTGGCGACGTGGCTTCTTCCTGTCTTGCCCTTGGCTGTGTTGGTGGGGGGGCCTTTTGCAAATCATCGGCTTTGGCGAGTGCTTGTTGCCGTTGGTGCGGGGGGGCTATGGTGGTGGATTGTCTTCCTGTCGGCATCTCGTGGATCTGTGCTGGGTGTGACCGTGGGTGTCGTTGTCGCGAGCGTAATCATTGGTCGCCAGTGTTGGCCATGGTTGAAGCAATTCCTGGTCTACCTTGTGCTTGGTGGTTTCTTTTGGTTTGTCTTGTCGCTACTTGTGCCAATTCTGGTTTTCGGGGGGGAGCTGGAATTGCGTACTATTAGCCAGGGGGGGAGCTCGGGCAGAGTGCCGTTGTTTATCGAAGCGTGGGAGATGAGCCTCCAGAGGTTTCCTTTCGGAATGGGTCCCCCCCAGTCTTGGTTAACTCACGATATATTGACGGCGTCTTATGCTGTGAGCAGTAAGTTTGGGCATCCACACAACATGTACCTGATGTGGGCGGCTGAGTATGGGTGGCTGCTTGTTCTGACATTGCTCTGGGTGGCTTTTCAGGTTGCTTCGTTTCTCTATGCTCGCTGCAAAGTCATAAAGGTGAGTGAGAATTCAACCGAGGCGTTTGTTCTTGCAGCTCTGTCGACTTCTATTGTCGGGGGGGCCTTGATTCATGCGGGCGTATCAGCGGTCTTTATCGCACCTGGCTCGATGCTAGTGGGGGGGCTGTTGCTCATGCCTGTTTTTTTTGGGGGGGTTTATTGTTCCGGGTACTCAAGGGGGGGGAGATTTAAGAACGATGCCTCGCGACCCTTGAGAAAAGCCCTTCAGGGGGGGGCCGTAATCGCCACGCTTGTCTTTTTGCTCTGGGGGGGTGCCTGGGCGGTTGAAGTGAGGAAGTATTATCTCGATATGAGAGAGGACGAGTTCTATTATTACCAAGTCTTGAGGGAGCGAGCTCTTCCCCCCCGATTCTGGTTGCATGGCTATTTCCCGCGCAATGACTTGGGAAGTTGAAGTAATCGCCCTGTGGAGTTGACGCTGATGGCCTGGTTTTTGCCTTACTAAATGCCAAGATGCATAGAGTGAGGCATGGCCATGGTTCGGAATAGCGACGGTTTTACCCTGATAGAATTGATGATTGTTGTTGCCGTTATTGGCATTCTTGCGGCTGTGTCTCTGCCTTTTCTTCAGGCTAACACCATGAAATCCCAAATCAATCGTGCTGCGGCGGAGCTTGCGTCGTACCGATCGGCGTTTGAGGCGAACCTCTCTGCTTCCACGCCGGTCAACAATGAAACCTTGGGTTACTCTCCATCCGCAATGACGGTTGGAAGCTCCGCGATTGAAATTGCAACGGTTAACCCTGACGGTTCTGGGCATATCGAGGTGACCATGGGCGGCAATGCTCACCCAAATTTGGCGGGCATCGTGATTCGATACGAGCGGAGCATTGGTGGTGCCTGGCTTGCGTTATAGACAGAACCGCTGCGCCAAACTGGCAGTCTCGCCTGCTGCCGCCCGGTTGCACTGAGATCTGATAGAAGGGCCTATTGGCGGGTCAGGTAAGAGGTTAATGCCTCAATCTGGCCCTCCGACAAAACTCCAGCCACCCCCCAATCATCGGCGTACTGTGTTTGGTCGGGTCCATCTCCTTGAACCGTCTCAGGGCAATCCCAAGATATTCAGCCGGTTGCCGGCCAGGCGGGGGGGCATATCCCTGAAACCTTGTGCCTTGTCACCGTGGCAACCGGCACAGCGCACAGCAAACAGCTTCTCGCCAGCGTCAGCCTTGGTGGGGGGGTCGCCGCCAGTGCGGGGGGGCTTTGCCGTTTGCTGGCTGTAATAAACCGCAATATTGATTCGCTCCTCCAATGACAGTGTTTTCGCCAGTTTGGACATCACGTAGTCCTCACGGGTACCGTCGCGGAATTTCTCGAACTGGTTGAACAGGTAGAGCGGGTGTTGGGCGGCCAGGTTGGGTATGTATTCGCGCTTGCTGTTGCCGTCCTCACCGTGACAATAGCCACAGAAGCGGATGCGCTCGTGGCCGGCTTCGTAGCTCGCCTGGCGCTTGGCGTCATCGGCCATGATGGCATTCAGTTGTGACATTGCATCGTCGGCAGGGCTGGCTGAAACCATTGGAGAGGCCGCAAGGCCGACGACGATCATCAGTTTCCTCAAGCGCGAACTACCCAGCATAAGCCACCTACTTCTTCGGAAAGGCCAGAGAATAATCGGGGGGGGCCAGCAACTGATCTTGCCAAAGATCAAAAAAACGCGAATCGGGCGGTGTTCCGTCTTGAGGGTGTGTAAATTCCGGTCCATAGCCCCCCCTCACTCACCCACGGTTTTTGCGTTAAGCTTTGTCTATCGCCAACCAGACAAGGACTTACGCGCCTATGAAACTCCGCTTCCTCGGTGGTACAGGCACCGTCACCGGCTCCCGTTATCTGCTTTCCGACGACAATCACCGCATGCTGGTGGATTGTGGCATGTACCAGGGCGTGAAAACCCTGCGCCGCCGAAACTGGGCCAAGTTTCCGTAGATCCTTCAACGATCGATGCGGTGGTGCTTACCCACGCGCACATTGACCATTCCGGCTACCTTCCTGCGTTGGTCAAGAACGGGTTTAAAGGCAAGATCTACTGCACCAAAGCCACCCACGAGCTCTGCAAAGTACTGCTGCCAGATGCCGGGTTCCTGCAGGAAGAGGATGCCAAGTACGCCTTCCGGAAAAAGTTCTCAAAGCACGAAAAACCGGAACCTCTGTTTACCGAAAAAGACGCCTGGGAAGCCCTGAAGCACTTTGAATCCCTGCACTACCACGAGAAATTCGAGCCGGTGAAGGGCTTTGAGGTTCAGTTCACTCCGGCCGGGCATATCCTGGGTTCCTCCTGCGTGCATGTTACGCACAAGAGTTCCTCCCGCACCGTGGTGTTCAGTGGCGATGTCGGGCGCCAGGACGACATTATCATGCGCCCACCAGAGCCGATCAGTCATGCCGATGTTTTGGTGTGTGAATCCACTTACGGCGACCGTACCCATGGTGAAACCGATCCAGAAAAGGATCTGGAGGAGATTATCACTAAAACCGCGGGCCGCGGCGGGATCGTATTGATGCCCGCTTTCGCCGTTGGCCGGGCCCAGATGTTGTTGTACGTTGTGCACAAACTGATGGGGGGGCAGGGGGGGCGAATTCCCAAACTGCCGGTGTATCTCAACAGCCCCCCCATGGCCATCAAAGCCACGGAAATTTTCTGCAAACATCACAAAGAGCACAAGCTTAACGGCGCCCAGTGCGAGCTGATCGACGACAAAACAGAGTTCGTTCGCACCGTCGAGGAATCCATTGAGCTGGACGCCGTGAGATATCCCTGCGTGATCATCTCGGCCAGTGGAATGGCCTCGGGCGGCCGGGTGTTGCACCACCTTAAAACCCTGCTGCCAAATCCCAGAAACAGCGTTGTCTTTGCCGGCTTCCAGGCACCTGGTACACGCGGCGATGTCTTGGTGCATGGTGCCGAGTCGGTCAAGATTCACGGTGAGTACTGGCCGGTGAAGGCAGAGATCCATAACATGGATTCCATGAGTGCTCATGGCGACTATCGGGAAATCCTGCACTGGCTGGAGCAAGGTACTCTGAAGCCCGAAAAGGTGTATGTGACTCACGGCGAAGCGGTAGCCAGTGATACCATGCGCAAGCGCATCTCGGAAAAGTTCGGATGGGATGCCGAGGTACCGGATTTGTTCGAAGAGGTAGAGATCTGATGCACTACAGCTCCATACTGCCAGATGTGATCAAAATCGCTGATGAAGCCAGCGAAAAAGTGCTGCATATCTACCAGTCTGATTTCAAAGTGAATTATAAGGAAGATCATTCACCCATCACCGCTGCGGACATCGCCAGCCACGACATCATTGTCAAGGGCCTGCGCCAAATCAGCTGGGACATTCCCATACTCTCGGAAGAGGCGCGGAGATTCCCTGGGAAGAGCGGAAAAAAATGGCGCCGGTTCTGGCTGATTGACCCCCCCATCGACGGCACCAAGGATTTTACCCAGCGCACGGGGGGGGAATTCACCGTCAACATCGCCATGATTGAAGATGGCGAGCCCGTGATGGGCGTGGTCACCGCTCCAGCCTTGAAAGAAGCTTTCTGGGGGGGCATCAAGGGTGAAGGCGCTCACATGCGGGACCGCACCGGCCGGGTGCACCGCATACGGGTGGCAGAACCCAAAGACACGTTGCGGGTGGTCGCCAGCAAAAACCACCTGAATGAAGAAACCCGTGCCTTTATTGAGGCCCTGGGATCGCACGAAACCGTCCAGGCTGGCAGCTCCCTGAAATTCTGCCGAATTGCCGAGGGTCATGCTGATATTTATCCGCGAATGGGCCCGACCAGCGAGTGGGATACCGCAGCCGCCCACGCGGTGCTCGTCGCCGCAGGGGGGGGAAGGTGCAAACGCCGGAGGGCCAGCCCTTGGTTTACGGAAAAGAAAACATCCTGAACCCTAATTTCATTGCCGCGGGAAACTGGTATTTCTAACCCATGACCTGGTACGCACTACAACACAAGCCGGCCCAGGGCGACCGGGCGGTCCAGCACCTGCAGAATCAGGATATCGCCTGCTTCTACCGAAAATCGAGGTGGAGAAGATCAAGGCAGGTAAGCGCACCCAAAAGCTGGAGCCACTGTTTCCGGGGGGGTACGTATTTGTGAACCTGGAGCAAACCGACCCGATGTGGGCAAAGCTCCGATCCACTCGCGGTGTACTGCGCATTGTCAGCTTTGCCAACCGGCCAGCACCGATTGACGATGAAGTGATCGACCACATTAAAAGCAGCATGGATAAGGTGGCAGAGCAGGGCGGCATTAAGCCCGGTCAGCCCATAGAGCTGGATGATGGGCCGTTTAAAGGTATTAGTGCGATATTCCAGGCCTATGATGGTGAAGAGCGGGCGATTGTGCTTATTTCGTTTATGCAGAAGCAGCAGCAATTAAAGGTGCCTGTTTCCGCCATCAGATCCTGAAAAGCCTGATGGCGAAAATGTGACCTGATTAGCTGCACTTTCTAATATTTAACAAATGTTTACTGCCATAACGCCCTGATTGTTGAAGTGTCAGACTTTTTGTCACTTGCGTGTCATACCCCCCCATGCCGTAGAATCGTCACGCTTTTGAAATACTTCATTCATTCCCAGACAAGGAAGCTGTTGGGAACTTCTCTCCCGTTGTAGCCGTTCTATCCTTGTCCTAAGAAAATCAAATCCTATGACCTCAAAACACTGGGCCCTGGTCGGTGGGGGGGCGGTAGCGTGCCTTAGCGTTAGCACAGTCGATGCTGCACCGTGGACAACCGTTGGCGATGCTTATGAGCGGCATCAACTCCAGAAACGAGCGGATTCAGGTTCTTTGAACCATACCGTTACGACCTGGCCAGTTATGAAAGGCTCTGTTGGCATGGCTCGCAATAACGGCCTGTCTGCTGGTTTGGCGATCTCAGGCAGCACAGAGAACGAGTTTATTACTGACTACGCCAGCGCGGAGTCTCAGGAAGGCATGCTTGCAGCCAGGGCGGAGTATGATGCTAACTGGTGGGCTGCAGGAATCAATGCGCAACTGGTTGCCAATCCAAGCGACGACGATGCAGCACGCCTCGATGGTAGTTACCTGGCTCTGTTTCCGGGCAACTGGGTCCTGGGGGGGGCAGGCGCCGTGGAAAGATGGTGGGGGGGACCAGGTTGGCAGAACAGTCTGATTCTTTCGAATAATGCTCGGCCTGCACCTGGCGTTTGGTTAAGCCGCCATCGTGAAACGCCATTTGAAACCCCCCCCTGGCTATCCTGGCTCGGTCCCTGGCAAATCACCGCCACCGTGAGCCAGCTTGAAGGTGAGCGTGAAGTGGCCGATCCACTCCTGGTTGGATTTCGCGGAACATTCAGACCGATCGAAGGGCTGGATATCGGCCTTACACGCACATTTATTTTTGGCGGGGGGGATGGCCGGTCTGCCTCTTTCTCTACGTTCTGGGATGCCTTTGCTGGTAATGACAACCCAAGGGATGCCGCCGAGGACCCTAGCAATCAGCTCGGGGGGGCAGTGGACGTTAGATACGGCTTTGAAATAGGCGAGCAAACCGCCTCCATTTACGGCCAGATGATGGGCGAAGACGAGGCGGGCGGCTTTCCGTCCCGGAAATCCTGGCTATTTGGCGCAGATGCAACCACCAGCTTGTGGGGGGGCAGGGAGCAGCGTTGGTACCTGGAGGGAGCAGACACGCTGGCTGATAACCTGTTTGGTTCGCCGATGGAAGACATAGCGTACGAACACCGGGTTTATCGCACGGGCTACCGCTATAAGGGCCGTAACCTCGCCGCAAGCATAGACTCCGACAGCCAGATTCTCACTCTGGGGGGGTATTTCGATTTTCTCGCGGATGGCAATACCATCGGCGCTTCTGTCAGTTATGTTGATTTTACTGGCAACCCTCCGTCCAGAGTTACTGTGCCAGATTCGGACGTAACGTACTTCTATTCCTCAAGAGATCAGGCTGTCATGTTGTTCGGCGGTTTTTGGGAGTTTGGGACGGAATACGGTAACGTCAGGCTCTCTGGCCAGATCGCAGAAGATAAAATTGCAGTACGCTCGCGAGAGTTGGACCAGTGGTCTCTCTCTGCGCGGTGGTCTTATGGATTCTGATAATTCAGGCAAGATTGAATGAATAGACATCACCAAGCGAAAGCCGCCGTGAAGACCGCTCCGCTGATGGCCTTCGTTGCTGTATTAGCCGGTTGTGCGAGCAGTGGGCAGATCAACACGGCTAAAACGATTCCAGTTCCGCAGTGGTTAAACACCAAAAATACTGTAACCTTCCTTTCAGACCAGCATTCTCAGCAGATCGATAACGCCAGAACCGGAGAGACCGTAAAGCTGGGAGCTTCGCCGTGGGGGGGCGAGAATGCACAGCTACGGGTCGGCGAGCGGTACTTCTCTGCTACCGGTAAATCCTGCTTTATTACCAGCATCGTAGGTTCGGAAGGGAATCTGCCCGCAACGGTATGCGAGTACCCTGAAGGCAACTGGGGGGGGTAACCCGATCTTACACTGCAGAACAAGAGGCGGTTCAAGACCAGGAAATCGGAGGTGTGCAATGATCACTCGTCATTTTGCCTCCGTGGTGACGGCGTTGCTTTTTGTAGTCACTTCCATAGTGAGTGTGGGTGTGAGCGCTCAAAGCATCGGTGATATACCCGCAAGCCAGCGTGAGCGCCTGATGCCTCAAATCCAGGCGGCAACGGAAAACGCGGGCAGTGGCCCTTCCGAAGCAGATACCGCAGACCAGGAACCCCCCCAGGCTAGAACCCTGAGGTCTACGGGTACTTACGGCCCGATACTGACGGAACAACAGCAAGAGGAGCTGCAGCCTTTCGGTGCGGAGCTGTTCGCCGGTGGCTTTCGTGGCTTACGTTCGGACGGGCTCAATCCAGACTACCGCGTTCTGCCGGGCGACCAGGTAACGCTTCGCCTTTGGGGGGGCGCTGTCGAGATGGATCGAGTGCTCCCGGTAGACGCACAAGGCAACATATTCATTCCTGCGGTCGGCCCCCCGTTCAGGTCGAGGGAGTCAGCCATAGCCAGCTGGATTCCGTTGTGAAAAGTGCTGTGCGCCGTGTCTATCCGGACAATGTGAATGTTTACACAAACTTGCAGGGCGTTCAGCCCGTCTCGGTATTCGTGACTGGCTACGTCAATAAACCGGGCCGGTATGTGGGGGGGGTGCCTAGTGATTCTATCCTTTACCTGCTGGATCAGGCCTCTGGTATAGATGAGGAGCTGGGTAGCTATCGGGACATCAAACTGAGCAGAAATGGCGAAGTTATCGCCCGGATCGATCTATACGATTTTCTACTTCAAGGCACGCTGAACCACCCTCAGTTGCAGGAAGGCGACACCCTGCTGGTTGAAAAGCGCGGCCCCCCCGCCATCACCGCGTTGGGGGGGGATGTCAGCAAACCCTATCTTTTCGAACTATCCCCCCAGGTCCTCTCACAGGCTCCATGCTTAGTGAGCTCGCGCCATTGCGCCCCCCCGGCGTTTCCCACGCCCTGATTCGTGGAAAGCGTGGTACTGCGCCTTATTCCGAATATTTACCTCTTGAGCGTTTTGAATCTGCTGAACTCGCCAACGGCGATGAAGTCCTGTTTCTGGCTGATCAGCGCTCCCAGAATCTTGTGGTTCAGTTAGAGGGCGCCTACCTGGGCAAATCTTACTATGTGGTACCCAAAGGCACATCGCTTCACGAATTGCTGAACGAAATTGCCATCAACCCGGAAGAAACCGCCTGGGAAAGCATCTCGCTTCGCCGGGAAACCGTGCTGAACGCCAGAAGGAAGCTCTGAACGACAGCCTGCGCCGGCTGGAGACCACCTACCTTGGTGCCTCATCATCCACTGCAGAAGAATCTGCCATCCGGGTACAGGAGGCGGAATTGATCTCTCGCTTCGTTGAGGAAGCCCGCAAGGTAGAGCCCAATGGACGCCTGGTGGTGGCCCACCAAGGGAAGCTGGTAGATGTGCGGCTGCAGGATGGCGACACCATCACGCTACCACAGCGCACGGATGCCATCCTCGTGTCCGGTGAGGTTTATATTCCGCAATCCCTGGTGTATATCCCGGGCCGCAGCGCTCGCGATTACATTGATGCAGCTGGCGGCTTCAGCCAGCATGCCAACCCTGACCATATTCTGATAGCCCGCCAGAATGGTGAGGTAAGGGACGCGGGTGAGGTGCAGCTCCTGCCGGGGGGGGATCAGATACTGGTCCTACCGAAGGTTGAGACCAAGAATCTGCAGATTGCGTCTACGGTTACCCAGATTCTTTATCAGATTGCTGTAGCAACAAAAGTGGCGCTGGATCTGTAGTGACGACACTCGGTACCCGAACACCGTTGCGTATTACTCTGAATGTCTGGGAGGGGGGGCTATTCCTTCGTGAGGCGGTAGCCCGTCTGAGTGCAGATCGTATTGCCTGGCTGTGGCTACTGGCTGAGCCAATTGCTCATGTTGCCTTGCTGGTTTGGGTACGGACGCTTCTGGGACGGGTAAGGGTGATACCCGGTGCCGAGTTTATTCCTTGGCTTATTATCGGTATCACACTCTTCATTCTGTTCCGCAATCAGGTCAATCGGGGGGGTATGGAAGCGGTGAATGCCAATAAGGCCCTGTTTGCCTATCGACAGGTGCTACCCATAGACACGGTTCTGGTGCGCTGTTCTTTGGAGGGAGTCCTGAGCTCCCTGGTCGTATTGATGTTGCTTTTGGGCTTGAAGTTGCTGGGTTACGACATGACCCCCCCAGGTCGGCCGCTGGGAGCACTGGTTGTGTGGTTTACGGTCTTTGCATTCGGAATGGGCGTTGCCTTGGTCTTTTCTACTGTGGTAACCGCCGCGCAGGAGGCATCTAAGTTTATCAAAATGGCCATGTTTCCCCCCCTCTATTTCCTTTCCGGGGGGGTGATGATTCCCGTTCAATACTTTCCCCCCCACGACCTCCAGAAATACCTGCTGTATAACCCCCCCATGCTTCACGCAGTAGAACTCATCAGGCTCGCCTATTTTGAGGGCTACCGAGCTGTTGAGGGGGGGGTTAGCTACGTTTATCTTCTCGGCTGGACAACCACAAGTATTACCCTCGGGTTTCTATTGCACATACGGTTTAAAGCCAGGTTGATTGCCAAGTGATTGATGTTCGGAATGTATACAAACGATATCACGGTCCGTTCGGCGGAGATTGGGTGCTTCGGGACGTCAGCTTCACCATTCCTCGCAACGTAAGCGTTGGCCTCGTAGGTAAAAACGGAGCAGGCAAATCTACGCTGCTGAGAATCATCGGTGGTATGGATACTCCTGACCGGGGGGGGACAGTTGAAAAGAATTGCAGAATATCATGGCCGATAGGCCTTGGCGGAGGCTTGCAGGGTTCCATGACGGGCCGCCAGAACGTCAAGTTTGTAGCACGAGTGCAAGGCGGAGGGCACCGCATCCCTGAGATCATTGAGCAGGTTCAGGAGTTTGCGGAGATTGGAAAGGCATTTGACCAACCAGTGAAGACCTATTCCTCTGGTATGAAAAGCCGTCTGGCATTTGGTTTGTCGTTTGCGTTCAACTTTGACGTCTATATCTCAGATGAGGCGACAGCCGTAGGTGACGCTTCGTTCAAAGAGAAAGCGAAAAAAGCATTCCATGATCGGGTTGGTCAGTCCAGCTTGATCATGGTGTCTCATCAAACCGGTATTCTGAAAGACCTGTGTCAGGCCGGAATATGGATCAATGATGGTGAGGCCGTCTGGTTCGACGACGTGCACGAAGCCATCAAAAGCTATCACAAGAGCATTGGTAAATGAGTCGATTTCTGAAGCGTAATCCAACCTGGATTGTTGCTGGTTTGGTTATTCTTACTGTCGTTGTCTATTGGGGGGGGTTCCTGGCCTCAGACCGCTATGTATCAAGAGCCCACATCGTGTTGCAGAGCCCTGAGATTATTCCCAGCGGCCTTAACGTATCTTCCATTCTGTCAGGAACATCGGGATCGGGGGGGGATTTATTGCTTCTGAAGGAGCATTTGCAGTCGGTCTCAATGCTACAAAAACTGCAAGGAAGTCTGAATCTAAGAGAACATTACTCGAATCCTGAGATTGATCGGTGGTCCCGGTTGGAGTCTGCGGATGTGCCAATTGAAGCTTTTCACGACTATATGAATAAGCGCGTGGCCATCACGTTCGATGATTATTCGAAAGTGTTACGGATTGAGGTTCAGGCTTACGATCCAGAAACTGCCCAAGCAATAACACAGGCCCTTCTTGACGAGGGGGGGGAGCGACACATGAACTTGATGGGCCAGCGATTGGCACAGGAGCAGGTCGCCTTCATCGATAAACAAGTGCAGACTCTTGAAGAACGTTTGCTTTCTGCAAGGGAAGCTTTGCTGCACTATCAGAATGAAAAAGGACTGGTAGCCCCCCCCACCCAGACTGTTGAAGCAATATTCTCAACGGTTTCTCGCTTGGAAGCCGAGTTGGCGGTGTTGAGGGCACAAATCAAGTCACAGAAAACCTATCAAAGTATTCAATCGCCTACCGTTAGGCGAATGCAGTCCGAGGCGGACGCCCTGGCACAACAGATTGAAATTGAAAAAGCAAAGCTGGCTACGACTGGAGGAAACGCTCTTAACCGGGTTTCTGCGGAATATGAAACTCTTCAGCTGAAAGCGAAATTTGCCTTGGATCTATACTCAAGCGCGCTGACCTCCCTAGAAAGCACTCGAGTAGAAGCGGCCCGAAAACTCAAACAGGTCTCAATTTTAGAGTACCCCCCCACCCTGGCTCAGTATCCAGAGAAACCGGAACGCTTATACAATATAGCGGTGGTGACGGTTTTTGCCCTTCTTTTCGCCGCGATAGGGCAGCTTGTGATTGCGGTGATCAGGGACCACCGAGATTGATGATCTCTGAGCAAGCTCCATTTACCTGGCGCGATTTCTGCCAGGCATACAATATCCCGAACCACGTCTACGCGGTGGGTTTTAATTGGCACTGGCGGCCGGCGCTTCACCGGTTCCTGCAAGGGGGGGCCAGTATCACCCACGTTAATCGGGTAGAGAAAGTCCCAGACCGCCAGGTCGCCGTTGTTTGGGGGGGGCAGCGTCTGAGGCCTGGCGAGGGCCAGAACATCACGTTGGTGCGGTTGGAAGACGGGTTTCTTAGATCCGTAGGGCTGGGCGCGGAGTTTCAGCAGCCTTTGTCCTGGGTCGCCGACTTTGAGCACCTTTACTTCAGTGCACGAGGCGAATCAAGGCTGGAAACACTCCTTGCCTCCCATCAATTTACGGATAGTGAAAGAGCTCGTACCGAACGGCTGCTACTGGACATTCGAAGCAGGAACATTAGCAAATATAATCTCAACGGGGGGGACGATTGGCGAGCGCCAGTGGGAAAAGAGAAGGTTATCCTCGTGCCGGGTCAGGTAGAGACAGACGCCTCAATTGAATATGGTTGCGGGGGGGAAATTCGAACTAACCTCGACCTTCTGCAGCAAGTACGTCAACAAAATCCAACTGCTTGGATCGTTTATAAGCCCCCCCACCCGGATGTCGTGGCCGGTGCGAGACGTGTTGGAGAAGGCGAAGCGGCAGCGTCTGATTACGCCAATGAGATTGTCATAAACGCCGCCATCGGACCAATGTTGGAACAGGTTGATGAAGTGCACACCCTCACCTCGTTGGCCGGCTTCGAGGCGTTAATAAGACACAAACCGGTAACCTGTTACGGTTTACCCTTTTATGCAGGCTGGGGGGGGCTTACTGAGGATAAGGTAAGCAGCCGGCGAAATCGCGAACTACATTTATCAGAATTGGCGCACGCAGTCCTGATTCAGTATCCATTCTACGTAAGCCTGGAATCAGGTATGCCCATAACACCTGAGCAAGTGTTGAATGAAATTCAGCGACAGAAGGTGAGGGAACGATCATGGGTGCAAGGCTGGAGACGGTTGTTGAAACGGAGCGCAAGGCGGGCGGTTGGGATAATAAGGAGAGCGCCATAGGCATTGCACATTTCAGGGCCACGCCGGAACCAAAACGCATAGCGATTGTTGGTACTCTGGCTGACACAATGCTCGGGTTCCGGGGGGGCGAACTCATCAAAGACCTTGTCAAACAGGGGGGGCACCAGGTATTCGCCTTTGCAACGGATTATACGGAACAGAGTTCGCAACAGATCAGGGAAATCGGTGCGACGCCAGTGACTTACCGTATGGGGGGGCAATTCAGCCTTAATCCGTTCGCAGAATTAGCTTCCGGTTACCAGTTGTATCGATTGTTTCAAGCTCACCGAATTGATCTTAGCTATTGCTATTTTTCCAAGCCCGCCATCTATGGAACCGTTGCCGCCTACCTCGCTAAGGTTCCAACAAGGGTGGCCAAAATTGAGGGGGGCTAGGCCGCGTTTTTACCATAGGACCCAATGGCCAAAGTTGGAAAAAAAAGGTCGTGGCATGGGTTATGAAGTGTCTGTTTCGGCTGTCCTTGCCTTTGGCGAATCATATTATAGTCCTTAACGAAGACGATAAGCGTTCATTGCTCAGCTTTGGTGTGCGCAAGCCAGAGCCAGTTGTGATTAATGGTATCGGAGTAGACCTGGACCGCTACTGTTATACCCCCCCACCAAGCACAGATCCAATACGATTTATCTTTGTCGGCCGTTTGCTGAAAGAAAAAGGCATCGAATACTTTATTGAGGCTGCAAAAGCTATAAAGCCGCTATTCCCCCCCAATACCGAATTCATCATTGTAGGGGGGGCTGTCGATAATAATCGTGGGGGGGCAATCACTCGGCCCCCCCAGCTTGAGCAGCTTGTGGAGGACGGGATTATTACCTATCCCGGGCCAGTCAAAGATGTAAGGCCTTGGCTTGCGAGAAGTAGCGTATTTGTGTTGCCCAGTTACTACAGAGAGGGCGTGCCACGAAGTGCCCAAGAAGCACTCGCAATGGGACGCCCAGTGATCACGACAAATATGCCAGGGTGCAAAGCTACTGTTGAAGACGGTAAGAATGGCTACTTAGTGTCAGCACATAACCAACGAGAGCTTAATCAAGCTATCTTGAAATTCGTTCTCGATCCGAGCTCAATTATACTAATGAGTTATGAAAGCGTGAAGATTGCGCGAAGTAAGTTCAATATCGCTTCAATCAATCAAAGAATAATATACGATCTAAATAATATTTCATTGATCTCTACTAACGAAAATTTTAAAAAAAGTATTGCGATAGAAAATATCCATCAATTATCCTACAAGGTAAGCCAGTGAAGTTTTTTGACAGAAAGTATTTAAAGTTTTCTAATTACAAGAACAGATTGAAGCTGATATTTGGAAAGCAAAGCCAGCTTGAGCTTCCGGTAGAGCTATACGGCCAACAATGGAAAGATGACGATGTAAAAGTGGTAGCTTTATTCTTTGGTTTTAGTCCTTGGAAGAGGCAGGTTATATGCGAGCTATTTCCGGAGTATAAAAGCGCCTTTGTGCTTGGGAAAGCTTCCATGAGGCGAGTGGAAAGGGAATTCATATCCAAACTCCCCCCCGAACACTACCATTTGAAGATTTTTTGTTGGGGGGGAAATAAGTATCCGAAAACCTTTCCAAAAAATACTTACTTCTCTAAATCAAAAAAAGAAAAAAGTTCAAGTAAGCCGGATAGAAGACGGCTTTTTGAGATCAATTGGATCTGGCGTATTGCATACTAGGCCAGCCTCGTTGTGTGTGGATGATCTTGGTATATATTTTGACGCGAGCAGGCCTTCTCGTTTAGAGGAAATTATAAATGATGAAGAAGGGCTAAGTGCACCTGAGCTTCTTAAAGAAGCGGGTGTTGTAGCTAGTTTGATTAGGTCAGGACGGTTGACAAAATACTATGATCCAGACCCTTATATCGAGAGGCTTCGTCAGAGCCTACAGGTGAAAAAAACTATCCTGGTAATTGGCCAAGTCGAGGATGATGCTTCTTTATTAAAAGGAAAAGCATCTGTTGCTTCTAATTATGATCTCGTGAAGTTGGCTCGAAAAGAAAATCCTAATGCGAGAGTGCTATTTAGACCTCATCCCGATTATTGGTCCGGAATAAGAAAGCAAATTGGGAAGGAAAGAGGATATAAAGATTTATGTCACGTAGTGCCGCCTTCAGTCAGTTTGTATGAGTTGTTTTCCGTATCTGATCATGTTTATACAATTACTTCACTCTCTGGATTTGAGGCTCTTATATATGGCTTGAAGGTTACAACGCTAGGCGCTCCATTTTATTCTAATTGGGGGGGGCTCACAGACGACCGTGTAAAACTTCGTCGGCGAAATAAAGGTCGTTCTATTGAACAGTTGGTGGCTGCGGCTTATCTTCAATATCCCGTGTATATTCATCCCAAGAGTCGACGAAAGTGTAGTTTTTTTGATATTGCGGGATATTTTATAGTTGAAGCTCTCAAAGATAATGATTATTTTTCCCTTTCTGGTAACAGGCTGTATTGTGAGACGCTGAGCTTTGATAAGTATCTAGGTCTCAGTTTTGATTTGCTTGCAAGAATTGAGAGAAGCGATAATTATGCAAGCCTAAACGAAGATGATGTCAAAGATTTAAATGAGTCAAAGCTGATTTTTTCAGAGTATCCTCATTTGAGTCATTTGCTGATTAAGAGCGCGAATTACGATCTTCTGCGGCTGGTTACAGGTTGCTGCTTGGATAATATCCTAAGTGATGTTAAATCATCTGCGCTAGTTGATTTTAGAGAGCTTTCTGAGTTTTTTTATGCTTTATCAATTGCTCTCAGGAATTCAAACGGTAGAGTTTTGGGGGGGAAAATTCCAAATGTTATCCCATACGTTGAAGGCAAGGCGGTAAGAGGTGATAATTATTTCGATTTCTTAAAACACTATATTACGTGCCTTTCATTGAATATCCAGTATGATATTCTTGGTCATGCTGTGAAGCGACTTGAGCAATCATTAAGAGAATATGAAGGGTTAGAGTTATATCTGGACTCTAATCGTTTAGAAGAGCAGATTCGAAAGATCGGACGGCTTAATCCAAGTCCCGACTGGCTACTTCAAGTTTCGTCAATTATAAGGCAGGGGGGGCCTTCGAGGTCGGAAAGGAATCACCAGAAGCGCCAAGAAATATTGGTAATGCTTCTTGGTTGCTTGAAGTCTGCTTTGTCTAATAGATACATTTCGTTCAGCGATGCCTATCTTAATGGCATGTTGACTGCGATAGGTGCAGGAGACTTTGAATCTCTGAAATTGTCGATTACGAATCTGCTCGCCCTTTTTGAGATTGCTGGAGATACATCAGATAAGGGACTAAGTTTTAACGAGCGTAGTAGTCTTTTTGTAATCCTCTCACAGAGAAAAAAAAGCATTGGGGGGGTATCGTAATCGATGCTCTTTTAAAAAAAATAACGCCTTCATATTTGCGGATCGACTGTTATCTAAGCTTGATTTCCAAATTTTTGATGAAGCTGAGCGCCTAGCTTTGGTTTTCTGATTGCGCGAGGTCTAGGCAAAAGCAAAACCGCTCAGGCTTATTTGTCTCGACTAGTGGATGAGTTTGGCGATACTGATCGTGTTATTAATTTGAAGTCCAGGTTTTATCGAGAGATTGGCCAGTTTGAACGTTCGATACATGAGTATCAGAGAATGTTAGCCCTTCCGGGTACCGTTGCCAGAAAAAACGCTATTCGTACCGAGATTGAAAAACTGAGTTTTCTTAGAAATAGTAGTCGGTACTTAAATAGCGTATCTCAACCAAAATTTCCAAAAGGTGTGATTTTTCTTGCCTCGCAGACTTGCTTTAATACGTTGGCTATGATGACTCCGGCTTTAATTCAGTGTAAAAAGCACGGTTATGCTGTTGTTTGTCTAACTCAGGGTATGGTGGAGCATGACTCAACCGGCATTGACTTTATTGATAAGTTTCAAGGGGGGGTTATCCCGTTAAATTTAAGGCCGAGTTCAAGACAATACGACTGGACTGTTGATTGGGAAAATAAAGTCATTTCCTGTCAAGGTATTAATTTTTATCAAGGTTTTTACGAAAGATTATCTACCTATGTTAGACGTTTTTACGTTGATATAAATGTTCGGAAGGTGGATGAGCAGCTTAGAAATATGCTGGACAGATCGGATCTCTGTCTTAGTGTTTGTGAAAGAATTTACAGGGAAATTGTTAAAGATAACAATATGCCGGTCGTATTTGTTAGCGGTAACTCCCACGTAACTCCGTTTTCTATATTTAGAGATTATGCGATTAATAAGGATGATGAAAAGCTATCCTACGTGAATTGCAATGTTGCTTATGAAGCGTACTTTTCTAACTTAGGTAGCAAGTATGCTAATACAATGTGTGTTACTGATATGACCCTTCATAAAGATATCCGTGCGCCGTTTATGGCCCGTGCCGATCAGTTTATCCCTTGGTATGAAAAGAATAGAGATAATCCAGAGTATATACAGAAGGCCGATTCTTTGATTAACGTAAATCGGGTTGGGTCCGACTCAGATGCGTCTGCAGTTCAGTTGATCGAATATCTCAAGACAATGAAGGCGAGTGGTAAACGAATAGTATGTGCGTTTGGAAAGGTTCCCGTCGACTTGAATGTCCCCCCCTATGACGGCGGTCCTGCCCATAGCGATATGGCTGACTGGATCAATCATACTGTTTCGATATGTTCGGAGCTTGATGATGTGGTTTTATTGGTCAAGCCTCATCCACATGAGCTGAAGCCTGAGATTGCTTTAGATTTGGTTGAAGGCTTTCATGATCTGATTTCTGTTCAGGTGGGCGACAACGTAAAATTGTTAGACCATAAGGAGATAAATGGTCATGCTCTTGCGCCATACTTAGATCTTGCTCTTCTTTATAACGGGTCTAGTGGTGTCGAGCTCACAGCACAAGGCATTCCAGTTATTATGACCTCCTATTTGGGAAGCATGATTATCCTATTTGTTTGAATTACCCAGAGTCTCGAGAGCATTATGAACAGATGATTTCAAAAAAAAGATGTATCGTTACCCTGATGAAGATCTCCGGAGGCAGGCTGCCTTTCTTTTGTGTTATTTGGGTACGGACGAGATTTCTATTGAGAATAGATATTCCAAAAGGCAGTTGACCAATGACAAAATTGGAGTGCCTAGTTGGCGGGACGAATTGATGGAACAGTTTTTGAACGAGGGCGATCCGAAGATGGAGTATATAGCGAAGAGGATCGTCGAGAAATTTGAGGGCCCAGTGATGCTTCATGGCCGAGCTTAAATTTTATGAAGAGATACCTCGTTGTCTCACCTGCGTTGCGAGATATATCTAGTTTAAAAATTTTGGTTGGAGGGGGGGATGTTAGGTTCAGTCGATTAGTTAAGTGGGCTTCTAAGGTAAAGGTTGGGACCGATGTTGATGCCGTTCTGGCCTGGGGGGGACGGAAGGACTCAGCGGTTGTGGCAGAGAGGGTCGCAAGGCGGCTAAATCTACCGCTCTATAGGGTTGAGGATGGGTTTTTGCGCTCTTTTGCTCCAGGGCAGAGTGAGCATACCCTTTCACTCGTATTCGACGATAAAGGAATATACTACGACTGTTCTGTCCTGAGCGCATTTGACGTTTTCTCGTGTAGAAAACTATCTGAGCGAGAAAGGGAAAGATCCGAGAGCATCCGAAGACAATGGGTTGGCGCTCAGGTTTCGAAGTATAATCACGCTAGATCGCTTAACGTTTATCCGTCGAGTAGGTGCGTATTGGTTGTAGACCAAACGCAAGGAGACGCTTCGATAAAATATGGGGGGGCGGCTTCGCAAACGAACTTCGACGATATGCTGAATCATGCTTGGACTAGTTATCCAGATCATAGGATTCTGGTCAAAACCCATCCCGAGGTCATTGCAGGAAGTAAAAAGGGCTACTTAACAAATCACCCTCTACTAAAAGAGGATCGGGTCGTTTTGATTGCCGGAGACATCCATTCGCCAAGCTTGCTAAGAATCGTTGATGCGGTCTTTTGTGTTACTTCTCAAATGGGGGGGCTTGAGGCGTTGTTTTGGGGGGGCAAGCGTGTGCATTGTTTTGGTATGCCATTTTATGCAGGTCGGGGGGGATTAACGAAAGACACTTTGGTTGCCCCCCCTACCTTCCGAAAACCCTGCACTATCGAACAATTAGTACATGCAGCTTAATAGACTATTGCCGTTATGTAGACCCAGAAACAAATAAGCGTTGTGATCCGGAACGCCTGATTTCGTGGATGGGTTTGCAGCGGAACATGATGGAGCGATTTGGTGCGACACTGAAGGTTGCGCGTTTCCCCCCCCGATGGAAAAGGCTTCATCTAAAAAAATTCTTTTTGGGGGGGTCTGAGCTAGTTGAGAATTGCTCGGACCTAACGCACCTATTGTAGTTTGGGGGGGTATGAGTAACGTGCCTGAGGGTGATCGCCACAGACCGGTCATCAGAGTCGAAGACGGGTTCATCCGTTCTGCTGGACTTGGTGTCGACCTCGTAGCTCCCCCCCAATCATGGGTGCTGGATACAAGGGGGGGAATCTACTACGACTCGTCCAAACCCTCAGACCTTGAGCAAATATTGCAGTTTTCCGAGATTGATCAAACCACTGTTGAGAGAGGCAGGGCACTCATTCGGCGCCTGTGCGAGGTTGGAGCTACGAAATACAATGTAGGGTTGAGGAACTGGGTAAGGCCTCCGAATCGTAAAAGGGTCGTTTTGGTTCCAGGGCAAGTAGAGTCCGATGCGTCTGTTAGGTTTGGCTCCCCCCCTAAGATAAAGACAAATGCTGATCTTTTAGCTGCGGTTAGAGGCGATAATCCCGACGCATGGATTGTTTATAAAGTCCATCCAGATGTTGCTGCAGGCATGCGCAAGGGTAAGCGGCTATTGGAAGAAGATCTGTATGATGAGGTCGTCACGGATCAGGACATGCATCATATGTTAATGCAGGTCGATGAGGTCCACACCATGACCTCATTGGCAGGGTTTGAGGGTTTAATCAGAGGGAAAAGAGTCGTCTGTTATGGGCAACCGTTTTATTGCGGTTGGGGGGGATTGACGGAAGATAAGGAGCCCGTTGCACGTCGAACTCGCCCGCGTTCGCTTCCAGAGCTGGTTGCGGCTGCGTTGATTCTGTACCCAACATATGTGAGTAGCTCAAGTGGTTATTTTACCAGTGTTGAGAGGGTGTTGGATGAGATTCAACTAGCCCGGGCTGAAGTGACTATTCTACAGCGGGTCAGAACACAAATTTCCCGTTATCTGCGATTTATGTGGCGCTTCTAAGTTGTTGGTATCAGTTTTTGCCAATCCTAAACTATTGAACGTCGCAATCCGCGCGGTCACGCTGGCCATACGGTTTGGCTTGATCTTTATTCTTGCGATCTATCTCCCGCCGTCTGAAGTTGGCTTGTACGGTTTGATCGTGGTCACGGTCAGCTATGCCCTGTATTTTGTTGGTTTTGATTTCTACACCTTCAGTACGCGAGATCTGCTGAATCGACCAGCCATCAGTGGGGGGGGCGGTTGTTGTTTTCACAGGGTGTGTTTTTTGGTGGGCTGTACGCCTGATGCTGCCGGTATCTCTTCTCTTGTTCGTTTTTGGCTTGCTTCCCTGGTGGCTGGCGGGGGGGTGGGTAATGCTGTTGA
>JDSH01000053.1_pt1 | contig 46078 bp, 63 predicted proteins | sample 199451 | NCBI WGS metagenome assembly JDSH01 (sample SAMN02584198, study PRJNA231836) | bioreactor metagenome | isolation source: continuous culture bioreactor electron acceptor NO2- transfer2 day 38 after... | place: Germany: Bremen | reverse complement strand
GGGCGCGCCCGTCAGCAGGGGGGGCGCGCCGGGGGGGTGGGCAGGCTCAGTCGCGCACCACCAGCACCGAACAGGTGCCTTGCGCGCCACACGGGCCGAGTTCGGCCCCCCCTGCAGCTTGTCCATCAGGTTGGGTTTATGCGCACCGACCACAACCAGATCCGCCTTGGATCGCTCGATCGCGTCCAGGATCTGTTCATAGGCCGTACCGACCTCGACGATATGCTGCACCTTGCCGAAATCCGGCAGGGTCTCGGCCACGAAACCATGCAACTGCTCATTGGCCGAGGCGACCGCTGATTTCATCGTACCTTCCTGAAAATACGAGCCGACAATCGACATGCCGTAATCGGGCACCACCGTCACCACGGACAGCGATGCACCATAGAACCCGGCCAGTTCAGCGGCCCGCCGGAGCAACGGTTTCTCTGCCTCCAGATGGGTCAGGTCGATTGCGCAAAGTACATGTTCGGTCATGCCAACACTCCTTCCTCTTCAACGCCCTTGCGCCGCATCTGCAGCAGGTAGACCGCCGCCAGCAGCAGGAAGGCCGGGATGTAGAACAGCTCCTTCGGCAAGCGATCGGCGGCCACTTCCAGCTCGACGATCTCCCAGTCGAAATCAATGCCCAACTGCTCGGCCGGACCGCCGAAGTTCAGGTTGTCGACAAACAGCCTGCCCTCCTCGTCGCGCAGTTCTAGCCCGGCCCCCCCGTCAAAGAGCCGCGTGGTGCCATCCGCCCCCCCGCTGCGCCCAGGGGGGCAGAAGGAAGCGCGCATCGACCGGATCGCCCTCCAGCTCTCGCCGACCATACGCACGCGCAGGCTTTCGTTGTCCCCCCCTGCGGCCTGGGCCATGTCGAATATCTCGACCCCCCCGGGACGAGTTTCGAATTCGGGCTGCAACTGGTTCAGGAAATAGCCCGGCTGGAACAGCGTGAAGGCCACCAGAAGCAGGACAAGGCTTTCCCACAGGCGCGAGCGCACCATGAAATAGCCCATCGTGCCCGCCGCAAACAGCAGCATCGCCACCAGCGCCACGACGAAAACGAACACCGCCTGTACCGGCCCCCCCACGTCGATCAGCAACAGGTCCGTGTTGAAGATGAACAGGAAGGGCAGAAGTGCTGTCCGGATCGAATAGAAGAAGGCCTGAAAACCGGTGCGCAGCGGGTCACCCTTCGAGATTGCGGCGGCGGCAAAACTCGCCAAACCGACCGGCGGCGTCACATCCGCCATGATCCCGAAGTAGAAGACGAACATATGCACCGCGACCAGCGGCACGATCAGCCCGTTCTGCGCGCCCAGTTCCACGACCACGCCGGCCATCAGCGACGACACGACGATGTAGTTCGCCGTGGTCGGCAGGCCCATGCCCAGGATGATCGAAATCAGCGCGACGAAGAACAGCATCGCCAGCAGGTTGCCGCCGGACAAGAACTCGACGAACTCCGCCATCACCTGGCCGATCCCGGTCAGGGTCACGGCGCCGACGATGATGCCCGCCACGCCCATGGCGGCGGCCAGGCCGATCATGTTGCGCGCTCCGATGATCAGCCCTTCAGCGATATCGGCAAAGCCTGACGCAGTTCCGCGCCAATGTTGCCCTGCCCGCGGAAGTAAGCCTTCAACGGGTTCTGCGTGGCCAGGATCACCAGCATGGCAATCGCCGACCAGAAGGCCGACAGACCCGGCGATTTACGCTCGATCATCAAGAGGTACATCAGCAGCAGGATCGGCATGATGTAGTGGATGCCGGTCTTGAAGATCTCCCGCGTGGGCGGCAGGTGCTGCATGCTCTCAAGCTCATCTCAAGGTCCTTCTGCCCGGCGGCAAAGCGCACGGCAAAGACGTAAAGCACCGCCATGATCACCACGATCACCCAGGTCGAAGCCCCCCCACCCAGCGCGCCTTGCAGCACGTCGACGATCAGCCCGGTCGCAAACAGGGTGCCGCCCGCGATGACGATCGACGAGGCGATGATGAAGATCGCGCCCAGCATGAACTTCAGCGGATGCATGCGCGAAGTGCCGGTCATGCCCATCTTGAGCGCCTCAAGATGCACGATATAGACCAGCGCGACATAGGAGATCGCGGCAGGCACGATGGCGGTCTTGACCACCTCGATATAGGAGATGCCGACATATTCGGTCATCAGGAAGGCCACCGCGCCCATGACGGGCGGGGGGGTCAGCACGCCATTGATCGAGCTTGAGACCTCGACCGCGCCCGCCTTTGTGGCCGGGAAGCCGACCTTCTTCATCAGCGGAATGGTAAAGGTGCCGGTTGTGACCACGTTGGCAATCGACGAGCCCGAAATCAGCCCGGTCGCCGCCGAGGCGATGACAGCGGCCTTGGCGGGGGGGCCACCGCGCAGGTGCCCAAGGGCTGCAAAGGCCAATTGCAGGAAATAGTTGCCCGCGCCCGCCTGGTTCAGAAGCGCGCCGAACAGCACGAAGAGGAAAACGAAACCGGACGAGACGCCCAGCGCCACGCCGAAGACGCCTTCGGTGGTCAGCCACATATGGCTCATCGCCTTGCTGACCGAAGCCCCCCCCTTCCATTGGATCACCTCCGGCAGGCCGGACCACGACCCGAAGAAGACATAGGCGAGGAAGAACAGCGCCACGCCCATCAGCGGGAAGCCCAGCGAACGGCGGGCGGCCTCCATCAGCAGGACAATCCCGACAACAGACACGACCAGATCCATCGTGTTGGGATTGCCGGTACGATTGGCCACGCCGACATAGTTATAAAACAGATAGGAAGACGCCAGCGCGCCGACCACAGCCATCAGCCAGGTCGGGATCGGAATGCGGTGGCGCGGACTGGATTTCAGTCCGGGAAAGGCGATGAAGGCTAACAGAACCGCAAAGCCAGGTGGATTGCCCGTGTCTGCGTGTCATTCCACACACCGACCTTCAGGATGAAAGGCAGTGGTGAAGCAATCCAAAGCTGATAGAGCGACCAGACCAGCGGAATATACCAAAGTGCCGCCTTGCCGAACGCGTCGTCAGGCTGACGCCCGCCGGTATCGCTGTCGGCGATGAAATCTTCCAATGCGCTGTCTTGATCTTCTTTTTGCGCATCCGAATGTACTTGTGACATCTGTTCCCCCCCTCTTTCCCCCCCGTCTGTTCTCCCGGATCTTCGTCCGGAGCGTGAAAGCACGAAGACCCCCCCCGCCGCCTCATGGGCGCCGGAGGTCACAGTTTCTCAAGCGGTCAAACGCTTATTTCCAGCCGCGTTCCTGGTAGTACTTCATCGCGCCCGGATGGATCTCGGCGGTCAGACCATCGACAACCATTTCGCTTTCCTGCAGGCGACCGAAGGCGGGGGGGTGCAGCTTCTTGAAGTCCTCGAAGTTTTCGAAGATCGCGGCAACAACGGCATAAACCACGTCATCCGGGGGGGTATTGGCCGAGGTCACGAAGGTCGCTTTCGGGCCCCCCCAGGACGGGATGTCGTCGGCGTTGCCTGGGTACATGCCACCGGGGGGGATGGTGGCCGCAGCATAGGCCGTGTTTTCGGCCAGCAGCGTGTCGATGCCGTCACCGGCCAGCGGGATGATCTTCACGTCGCAGGACGAGGTTGCTTCCTGGCTGGACCCGTTCGGCAGACCGGCGGCCAGATGGTCGCGTCGATCTTGCCGTCGCAAAGCGCAGCAGCCTGTTCCGAGGATTTTAGCTCGGCGGCCAGCGAGAAGTCGGCAGCGGTCAGGCCCGAGTATTTCATCAGGGTTTCCGCCAGCACGCGGGTGCCGGAGCCGGGGGGGTTGGCGATGTTCACGCGCTTGCCGGCCAGGTCAGCAACGCTTTCGATGCCGCTGTCGGCGCGAGCCATCAGGTGCATCGGTTCCGGGTGGACCGAGAACAGGGCGCGCAGTTCAGGATAGGCACCGTCTTCGGAAAACTTGCCGGTACCAGCCACGGCGGCAGCCTGCACGTCCGACTGCACGATGCCAAAATCCAGCTCGCCCGCGCGGATGGTGCGGGTGTTGTAGACCGAACCACCCGTCGATTCGACCGAGCAGCGAATGCCGTGTTCCTTGCGGCCCTTGTTCACCAGACGGCAGATCGCGCCACCGGTCGGGTAATACACACCGGTCACGCCGCCGGTGCCGATGGTGACGAATTGCTGGTCCGCCGCCATGGCAGCCCCCCCGCCCAGGGTCAGAGTGACCGCGGCGGCCACGCCACCGAATGCATGTTTGATGTTCATCTGTTTTTCTCCCACATACAGATAGTTCCGCGCTTGTCGCGCTTGTGTTTTGGTAACGATGAGCGTCTGCGAAGTTATTTCCCCCCCTGTCACGCGAAAACTAATGTTTTTTTTGTGCGATCCAGTAGGCGTTGTTGTCCTTGCGCAGATCCTCATAGGATTTGATTCGTTGCCGGGCCTCATTTCCCCCCCCAATTTGACCAGAAGCGCCAGCAGGTTTTCCATGACCGCCATCGCGCCCGTGTAACATCCGAAGTGGTGCGTGGATATGACCGAGGCGACCAGGGTTTCGTCCGCCGTGAATTCGCTGGAAATAACGTCGCTGTCTGAAACCATGATCAGTTTTACCCCCCCCGGTTTCGGGCGAATTTGCAGGCTTCGATCGTCTCGCGCGAATAGGGGGGGGTGAAACTGATCGCGATCATCACGTCGCCAGGCCCGGCATAGTTCAACTCGTCAATCGCGCTGTTCATGTGGCGCGGGATAAGTTGCAATGAAGGCAAGGCCATACGCCCCCCCACGTAGTGGAAGTAATAGGCCATCGCATAGCTGGCCCGCACGGCCGTCAGGTAGACATTATGCGCATCCAGCAGCATGGCTGCCACACGCTCCATCTGCTCGGGCGTCTGACGTTCCAACGAGCGTTGCACGATGCCATCGTATTGACGAAGCTTCGGCCTGTATGCGGCCCAGTTCACCCCCCCGTGCCCGCAGGGCATCCACCCATTCAGGTCGCTCCACGAAGGCGGTCGAGGATACAAGGGCATGACGGAAAGGTTCGCGCATCTCTTCATAACTGGAAAACCCCCCCATACGTTCGGCCATGCGCACAAGCGTATAGGTGGATACATCACACTTGCGTGCGGTCTCGCGGATCGGGTCCAGACCGAAGTCGGACGGATGGTCGACGATATACTTGGCCACAGCCTTCAGACGGGGGGGGACAGCTCAGGCAAATCACGCTTAAGCGCTGAAATCGTTCTGTTTTTCAGGGTTGGATCCATACGATTCGTTTTCTTTGCTGCATCTCTTGGTGAAAACATACGTTATTTTTTTGCCTTCGTTGACTGATTTTGATTTTCCGCCAAGACTTTTCCTCCAGTGAAACACCAGCGGACGAACAGGAACCTGCCCCCCCATGTCCTCCCCCCCCTGCCCTCCCATGCCTCGGTCGTCGTGATCGGCGGCGGTATCATGGGATGCTCGACCCTTTATCACCTGGCCAAGATGGGCGTCAGTGACGCCATCTTGCTGGAGCGCAATGCGCTCACTTCCGGCACGACCTGGCATTCAGCCGCCCAGGTGCGCGCCCTGCGTCATTCCAGAAACCTGACGCGCATGATCCAGTATTCGGTGGACCTCTATTCTCAGCTTGAGGAAGAGACCGGTCAGAATGTTGGCTGGATCCAGAAGGGCAGCCTGTCCATCGCCACCACGCCGGACCGGCTGGTGCACGTGAAGCGGCAAGAAGCGCTAGCCCATGCCTATGGGATCGAAGCCAAGTCCATTTCGGCGGGCGAGGCCAAGGAACGTTGGCCTTTGATGAACGCCGATGACGTGCTGGGCGCGGTCTGGTCGCCCGATGACGGGCGGGTCAGCCCCCCCTCGGACGTCTGCGCGGCGCTGGTGAAGGCGGCCAAGCCGCTCGGCGCGAAGATTTTTGAACGCACCGGCGTGACCGGCATCCTGACCGAGAACGGCCGTATTAAGGGGGGGGTCGAGACCACCCAGGCACGGTGATGTGCGATGCCATCGCGCTGTGCACCGGGCTGTGGTCGCGCGAAGCGGGGGGGGCCATGGCCGGGGGGGCGGAGGTGCCGCGCTGGCCTGCGAGCATTTCTACCTGCTGACCAAGCCCATCGACGGGATCGTCGGCAACACGCCCACCCTGTCGGACCACGACAGCCACCTCTATATCCGCGACGACAGCGGCGGGCTGCTGGTTGGCTGTTTCGAACCGATGGGCAAGCCGATTGCCCCCCCCGGCGTGTTGAACGAAAGCTTCGAATTCGGCCTGCTGCCCGAGGATTGGGAGCATTTCGAACCGATGATGGAACTGGCCCTGAACCGTCTGCCCGCGCTTGAGACGGCCGAGGTCAAGATGCTGCTCAATGGCCCCCCCGAGAGCTTTACCCCCCCCGACGGCACCTTCATGCTTGGCGAAACCGCCGAGACCAAGGGGGGGCTGTTCCTGGGCTGCGGCATGAACTCGGTCGGCCTGGCATCAGGCGGCGGGGGGGCGGGCATGAACCTGGCCCATGCCATCGTGCACGGCCACACCGCCTATGACCTGACCGAGGCGGACGCCAAGCGTTTCGCCCCCCCTGTTTTCAACAACATCGACCACCTGATGGCCCGTGCCCCCCCGGAAATCCTGGGCACCCATTACGACATTGCCTATCCGGGCAAACAGCTTGTCACAGCCCGGAACCTGCGCGCCCTGCCGCTGGAAAAAGAATACAAGGCGGCAGGCGCGCATATGGGGGGGCAGGTCTATGGCTGGGAGCGGCCGCTCTATTTCGGCAAGACGGCCGAGCCGACCCTGCGGTTCGACAAGCCCGATTGGTTCGAAAACGTGGGTGCCGAGGTCAAGGCGGCCCATGAGGCGGCGGCAATCTTTGACGCCTCCCCCCCGTTTGGCAAAATCGACGTGACCGGCCCGGATGCCGAGGCCTTCCTGATGCAGACCTGCGCGGCTACATGGCGCGCGCGCCGGGGGGGTGCGTCATCTACACCGCCGTGCTGAACGAACGCGGCACGTTCGAGAGCGACATCACCGCGCAACGCATCGCTGACGACCATTACCGCCTGTTTGTGGGAACCAACGCGATCAAGCGCGACCTGACTTGGTTTACCCGCGCCGCCGAGGGGGGGTTCAATGTGCGCCTGACCGACGAGACCGAACGCTATGCCGTGCTGGGGGGGCTGATGGGGGGGCCGGAAGCCGCGCGCATTGCCCGCGAGCTAGGTGGCGACCTGGATGGGATCGGTTACTTCAAACAGGCCGAGGCAACCCTGGCCGGGGGGGTGCCGGTGCGCGCTGCACGCCTGTCCTATGTCGGCGAAGCTGGGTGGGAGATCACCTGCAACGCCACCGATGCACCCACGCTCTACGCTGCCATGACCAAGGCAGGGGGGGCCAAGCCTGCAGGCCTCTTCGCCCAGACCTCCATGCGGATCGAAAAAGGCTTCTGCGCCATGGGGGGCATGAGCTCGACAGCGATGTGACGCCAGTGCAGGCGGGGGGGTTGGACTTCGCCACCCGCAAAACAGGCGGCTTTGCCGGGGGGGCCGAGGTGCTGGCCGGGCAACGCGCGGCATGTGTCACAAGCCACGTGATCTCGCTCGCGCTGGACGACGTCGACGCTGTGCCGTTGGGCCATGAACCGATCTATCTGGACGGCAGGATCGTCGGCCAGACCTCCTCCTGCGCCTTCGGTTACCGGATCGGCAAACCCGTGGCGCTCGGCCATGTGTCCGAGCCCGTCCCGGACGGCGCGCGGGTGCAGGTCGACATAGCCCGCACGCTCCATGACGCGACGGTCACGCTGGGGGGGCCACTTTACGACCCGGATGGGAGCCGCATGAAAGCATGACGCAGAAACCCTTCATCATGGTGGCCCCCCCCAACGGGGGGGCCAGACGGGGGGGCAAGGCGGATCATCCCGCCCTGCCCCCCCTTACCCCCCCCGCCGAGATCGTCGAGACCGCCCGCGCCTGCAAAGCCGCGGGTGCCGATGGTCTTCACCTGCATATACGCGACGAGACGGGCGCACATTCGCTGGACGCGGGCCGCTATCGTGAGACGCTGGACGAGCTAGACAGCGCGGTGCCCGACATGCGTGTGCAAATCACGACCGAGGCCGTCGGCATCTACGGCGTGGCCCAACAGCTTCACTGCCTCGAACAGGTGCGCGCCAGCTGGGCTTCCATTGCCATTCGTGAGACGGCGCGGGATATGGATCTGGCCCCCCCACGCATCTATGCCGCCTGTGCCGACATGGGCTGCGAGGTGCAACATATCCTCTATGACACCGACGACGTGGCCCTTCTGAAACGCTGGCAGGCCGAGGGCATTGTGCGTCCAGGCCAGGACAGCGTGTTGTTCGTGCTGGGCCGTTACGCGGTCGGCCAGACCTCCGCCCCCCCCGCCGAGCTGGACCCGTTTCTGGCCGCCCTGCCAGACGCCTCCGAATGGATGCTATGCGCTTTCGGGCCGCAGGAACATGCCTGCCTGGCCCATGCGGCCACAAAAGGCGGCAACCTGCGCGTCGCTTCGAAAACAGCCTTGTGGGACCCAATGGTCATCCCCCCCATCCCGACAATGCGGCCTCCGTCGCCGCCCTGTGCGACCTGCTTGAAAGGAGCACCTCATGAGCCCCCCCAACAGCCATGTTTTTCCCCCCCGCCACTGCCACTCTGACCTGCCCGTTGCCGCCGGGGGGGGATGGCTGTTTCCTGATCGACCGCGGCGGCAAGCGCTATTTCGACGGATCGGGCGGCGCGGCGGTGTCCTGCCTGGGGGGGCATTCCAATGCCCGCGTCGCCCAGGCGGTCAAGGATCAGGTCGACCAACTGGCCTTTGCCCACACCGGGTTCTTCACCACCGACCCGGCCGAGCAGCTGGCCGATCTGCTGATCAAACACGCACCTGGACGGCTGGACCGTGTCTATTTTGTCTCCGGCGGCTCGGAAGCCGTTGAAAGTGCCATGAAACTCGCACGCCAATTCCATATCGAGAACGGCGAACCCAACCGCCGCGCCGTCATCGCCCGGCGGCAGAGCTATCACGGCAACACTCTGGGCGCGCTGGCGGCCGGGGGGGGCAACGCATGGCGGCGTGAGCAATTCGCGCCCTTGCTGATCGACGCGACCCATGTGGACCCGTGCTATGAATATGCCGAACGGCGCGAGGGCGAGAGCCTGGAAGATTACGGCCAACGCGCCGCCCAGTCGCTGGAGGATGAGATCCTGCGTCTTGGCCCGGAGAATGTCATGGCCTTTCTGGCGGAACCTGTCGTCGGGGGGGCAACCCTGGGCGCTGTGCCGCCGGTGGAGGGTTACTTCAAACGCATTCGCGAGATCTGCGACCAATACGGTGTGCTTTTGATCCTGGATGAGGTGATGTGCGGTATGGGGGGGCGCACCGGGCATCTTTTTGCATGCGACGCGGAGGGGGGGATTGCCCCCCCGGATATCCTGTGTATCGCCAAAGGTTTGGGCGCGGGATATCAACCGATTGGCGCGATGCTCTGCACCGATCGGATCTATGATGCGATTTCGGCGGGCAGCGGTTTCTTTCAGCACGGTCACACCTATATCGGCCACCCGGTTGCGGCGGCGGCGGGGGGGCTGGCGGTGGTGTCCGAGCTTCTGGAACGCGATCTGGTCGGGCAGGCCCGGACACGGGGGGGCGACTCTTGCCGCCGGACTACGGGCGCGGTTTGCCCAACACGCCCATGTCGGCGACATCCGTGGGCGCGGCATGTTCTGGGGGGGTCTGGAATTCGTGGCGGATCGCGCGACCAAGGCCCCCCCCTTCGATCCCTCCAAGGGGGGGCTGGCGGGAAAGCTCAAGAAAGCGGCCTTTGCCGAGGGGGGCTGATATGTTATCCGATGCCCGGCACGCGGGACGGGCGCCACGGTGATCACGTGTTGCTTGCCCCCCCGCCCTTCATCGCCTCGGAGGACGAGCTGGACAGCGCGCTGGATGCCTTCGGACGTGCGTTGGACAAGGTCATGGCCGCCCTCTGAGGGCAGCCCCCCCTCTGGTCACTCAGCGGGGGGGGTCACGGCCGGGTCACGCCGCCCGGCCATGATCTGCACCAGGGCCGAAAGGTTCATCATCATCGCGTAGATCAGCGCAGGCACGGACGCCGCAGGCTGACCCAGCACGGCCCCCCCAGCGACAAACAGCGCAACGGCGACGTTCTGCAACGACGCCTCAACCATGATCGCGCGGCGGTCGGGTGTGGTCAGCCCCCCCATGCCCTGCCCGGCGGCGAAAGCCAGGCCCAGGGCGACGAGGTTCAGAAGGATGACAGCAGGCCCGACCGTGCCAAGGTTCTCCTGCATCGGTCCCCCCCAGTTCTGCACGAACGTGGCCAGCACCATGGCGGCGAAGACCAGCTTTGCCACCGGCTCCAACCCGGTCAGGATGACTTCGGCCCAACGCGGTTTCCAGACGGCCAACCCCCCCATGCCCAGCGCCATTGGCGCAACCGCCACCACCAGCATGATCATCGACAGTTTGGTCAGGCCCGACGCGCCCGAAATCTCGCCCAACCCCCCCGTCAGGCCCAGCACCAACGGAATGGTGATCGAGGCTAGTGCGGTGGTGACCAGGGTCATGGCGGCGGACAGGGCAAGCTCGGCGCGGGCCAAGTGCGCGATATAATTCGAGGTCACACCGCCGGGCGCGGCGGCAACCAGCACAAGGCCCAGCAGCATCGGGCCGGTCAGGCCGAAAGCTGTGCCCAACAGCAGCGCGACCACGGGCAGAGCCAGAAGCTGGACCACCAGTCCGGTTACCAGCGCCTTCGGCCGCCCCCCCAACACGCCGCGCAACGCCGCAGGTCGCAGGCGCAGCCCGACGACAAACATCAGAAGGATCAGCCCCCCAGGGGGGGCAGGAGTTTTGCAAGTAGCGCGGCCATGGTGGTCTCCGGTCACGTTCGGGTGAAGTCAGGGTTACGCCAGCATATCCGACCGGAACCGTTGCCTTTCCTGATTTATGTCAAGTTGCAGATGTAGGTTTGGCGATAGGACGGGGGGGCAGACCAACGGAGATGCACCATGACCACCCGCCGCGCCTTCCTGACCACCTCCGCGCTCTGGACCACCGGGGGGGCCTTGTTCCTGCCAACCTGCCCGCCTGGGCGCAACATGCCGATCTGGAACCGGAACCCGGTGTGGATGACGTGCCCCCCCAGCGCCGTCGCTGTTGATGGAGGACACCTACGGCAATGTGGTCAAGGACGAGGACCTTCAGGGACGTTTCGTCCTGCTTTACTTCGGCTATATGGGCTGCCCGGATGTCTGCCCGACCTCGATGTCGACACTTGCCGACGTGATGGCGCAGCTGGGCGAGATGGCAGACGGCGTGACCGTATTGTTTGTCACCGTGGACCCGGATCGCGACACCGCCAAGCGGCTGCGCGAATATGTGCAGTTCTTCGACGAGCGCATCATCGGGCTGCGCGGTCCCAAGGCCTATACGGACCACATGGTAAAGGCCTTCAATGCGCGTTACGAATTCCACGTGCCCGACCCGGCCAAGCCCGACGATTATTCGGTGGATCACACCGCCTCGATTGCCTTCATCGGGCCCGATGGCCATTTGATCCGCCGTTTCCCGCACGGTATGTCGGCTGATGACATAGCCACCGACATGAAACTGACGATCGAAACCGCGGTCATTGAATGAGCCTGTCGCGCCGCCTGGTCCTGACGGGGGGGCTCGCGCTTTGCGCCACGCCGTTGCGGGCCGCCGGAACGGTGCCCCCCCCGGCTGCGGCGCTGGTTCAGCCCGTGCCGGGCGGGGGGGCGGATATCTCGGCCCTGCTGATTAACCGCGAGGACGGAACCAAAGCCAATCTTGCCGATTGGCGCGGGCGCTGGGTGATCCTGAACTTCTGGGCACCCTGGTGCGTGCCCTGTCGGCTGGAGATGCCATCGCTCGACCGGCTTTCAGCCCAACTGGACCCCCCCGACCAGGCTGTTCTGCTGCCCCCCCTGGCCGTCGATCAGCGCGGCGTCATGCCGGTGCGCAAGTTCTATGCCGATATCGGCCTCACGCATCTGCCGATCTTCCTGGGTGAGCCGGAGAACATGAATGCGGTCATGGGCACGGCCAAGCTTCCCACCACAGCGATCATCGACCCGGAGGGGGGGCGGCATGTGTTCACCGTGGCGGGGGGGGAGGCGCAGTGGGATGATCCGCTGACCGCAGCCTGGTTGTCGCGGCTGATGGGATAACCTCCGCACCCCCCCGTTTTTTTCCAGAGCGAACCCGCCATGCGCGGGCCCGACCTGACCCTGTCAGACCAGGTCGGATTTTGCAAAGCGCCAGTAGCCCAGCCCGGCGAAACTCAGCCCGATCAGCGTCGGATAGGCCAGCGCCCAGGCGACGTAGCCGGTGACCCCCCCGAAATTGTCCAAGATCACGTAGCTTGCCGGACCCAGCAGGATCAGCTGCGGGTCGAACAGGATCATCGAGGCGGTGCGGAAGCTTTGCAGCGGGTTGGCAAGCGCGATGGCGATGACGAAATCGGGCACGAATTGCGCCTTGATCAGAACCGACAAAAGCAGCAGATCCAGAAGCGCCACCAGCAAGAGCCAGATCATCAGGCTCGCGCCCAGGGCCACTTCGGTCGAACGGCTGACGGCGGATAGGAAGAACCCCCCCAGGCCTAGGAAACAGGTCGCCAGTGCGGCCGTCAGACCGGAATAAAGACCTACATGACGCCAGGGGGGGATCTCGTGCCCTTTCACCGCGCCGAAGACGGCGGCGATCCCTAACGCCAGCAAAACCGGCAGCAGGATCAGCACCAACCGCGCCACAAAGCGCCCCCCCCAGAACCAGGTGCCCAGACCAACCGGGAAGGCCAGCATATATTCCAGGTTCCCGGCCTCGCGGTCGCCCACCATCGACCGCGCCGTGGCGACGATGATGAACAGCGGCAACACCGCCATGGTGATCTGAATATAGGTGACCAGCAGACGCGACAGACCAGTAAAGCCCAGCACGCGGCTTTCCGAAATACCTGTGCCAATCAGCAGCAGCATCAGGCCGATCACGACGACCGAATAGAAATGAAACCAGCGCGAGCGCAGACTTTCTGCGAGCTCCAGCCGCAGCATCAGGCCGAAACCGGCACGGGGGGGGCTTGGGTCATTTGGCGGCGATCTCCTCGACAGGCAGGCACCGACTGGACAGTCCCTTCATCATCACCCCCCCGGTCTTCATGACCGCAAAGGGCACCGTACCGGGCTCAGCCGATGCGACGGCCGCATAGCCGTAGTCCATCGGGCTGATCACGTCGGGATGATAGAAGGCCTGCCGCGCGTCGAGCCAATCCGTGCCGTTATTGCTGTCCATGACCCAGAATTCAACCTCTGGATCCTGGTTCCAGCTTTGCAGGGCCAACCAATGGACCGCGTCGCCAATATCGTCGAACTTGTAGAGCTTCTTGTCCTCGCCCCCCCCGCGCACCTCGGCGGCGAAGCGTGGGTCCGAGATGATCATGCCGCAGATCTCGCAGGTTTCACGGCCCCCCCAACGAATGTCCTCGGGGGGGCCTTCGGTCTGCGGTTTGCAGGCGGCCAGCACCGGGGGGGCGGCAGCATCATGGCCAGCACCGAACGGCGCGAATGCCTATGGGAACAACGACACATCACTCATCTCCTGTCTCGAAGGACAGCCGCTCGATCAAACTGGCGTAGCGGCTGAGCAGCCCCCCCAGGAAACGCAGGGTGTCACCGGCGGGGGGGATGCGCCCCCCCTCGAACAAGGTATCCGTGCCGGTAAAGCCCCCCCACTCGGCCAGGGCATTGGCGAAGGTCGGGTGCGGTTCGGCGATGCCGATGCGGCAGCTGCGAAACACGCCCGCTTTCAACCTGTCTACCACCGAATCGTCCAGCACGACTTTACCTCGGTCAAGTTCGATCACCCGATTGACCAGCGGCGCGACTTCTTCCAGCCGGTGGCTGGCGATCAGCATCGACGCATCCTTGCGCGCGGCCAGAAGGTCGATAAATACGGCCCGCGCCGCCGGGTCGAGGTTCGCGGCCGGTTCATCAAAGATCAACAGATCAGCAGACCGGGCCAGGGCGACAGTCACCAGGATCTTCTGCTTCTGCCCGCCCGACAAGCGATAGAAAGGGCGCGAGCGCACCTCGTCCAGATCAATGCCCATCTGGCCGGAAATCTCCAGCATCCGGGCACGGTCGGCACCCGCACCCTTCTCGCAAAGCTCAAAAGCTCGCCCACGGGCATGCGCAGGGGGGGCGGTGGTAGTTGCGGCACGAAGGCCACACGCGACAACAGGGACATGTCGCGCCGGGTCGCACCTGCCCCCCCTTCAAAGCCCACCTCGCCCGCGTAGCGGTAGTGGCCCAGCAGGCAGCGAAACAGCGTGGTCTTGCCCGCTCCGTTCGAGCCGATCAGCGCCACACGGTCGCCCGCGTCCAGCGACAGTGTCAGCTCGTCCAGGACCGCACGGCGTTCGAACCGCTTGGTCAGCCCATTGATACGGATCATGCCCATCAGATCACCCCCCCGTCCAGCCCGCGCATCTTGAAGCTCAGCGCGCCTTGCGGACAGGCATCGACACAGAGCCCGCACCGGGTACAGTCCGGCGCGATATATTCAACAGTATCCTGAGCATAGCCCATCTTGGTGATCTCCAAAACATGCGGCACGAGGCACACTTCACGGCATTCGCTTCATGCACGCATTTGTCCAACTCGTATTGGATCTGCACGGGGGGGGCGGCTGTGCCCAGCACGCCATAGGTCAGGCCCATCGGGCAGGCATAGCGGCACCAGAAGCGGCGCGAGAAGAAGATCTCGAACGACAGCAGGAAGGCCACCCACATCAGCGCAATCGTTGGGCCGTAGATCAGGCACGCGACACGATGCCGACCGGGTTGATGTATTCGAATACGGTGTAGCCGGTGAACAGCGCCAGGCCCATGAAGACGAACCACAGGACCACGCGCATGCCGCGATGGAACGGGTGATCCTTGACCCAGCCACGGCGGGCCAGGAACAGGTGAATCGCCTCGGCCCATTCGGCCAGCAGGTGATAGGGGGGGCAGGCCCAGGAACAGAAGGCACGCCCGCCGAAGAACCACCAGACCAGGATCACGGTCACGGTGCCGATCAAGAGGTTCAGCATCAGGTTCTTATAGGCCAATGTGACCTGAAGCGCGGCCGTCGGGTCGGCCATGTGGAAGCCCAAGAAACGCGAGGCGGTCAGCGCGCCTTCGACCAGTTGCACGTCCCAGGAAAAGGACACGATAAACATCGCGTTGATGATCAGGATCGAGGTCCAGCGCGCATACTTCCATTTCCGGTTCACCACCGGGTATTCCAGCTCATGCGCGATGATCGCCTTGCGCTTCTTTGCCTCGTCGGGCGTTTTCTGGCGTTTCTTTTCCGTGCGCGCGGCTTCGGTTTCCTCGGCGGCCGTGGCTTGCGCGGCGCGGCGCCGAACATCATGGCCAGTTTGTGCAGGTACCAACGCATGCTCATGCCAGACCCTCCTGTCGGCTCAGGGCCAATTCAGTGTCAATCACGATCGAGGCCGGTTCGGTCGGGCACATCATCTCGCAGGTGCCGCAGCCGACGCAGGCGTCGTGCACCACGGGGGGGACAAAGCGGTTTTCGCCCGGATCATCGCTCATCGGTTCCAGGCTGATTGCGCCCTCGATGGGGGGGCATTCGCGCACGCAAAGGTCGCAGAGCTCCAGGTTGTAGGGGGGGTGATCTGCCACCGGGATCGGGTTCCAGCGGTCGATCTCCTCATAACGCAGCAGGCCGGCGAAATCCTCGCCCTGCACGTAGCCTTTGAAGCCCAGCCCCCCCTTCATCGCCAGGCAAGCGTCGGGACGGGCCAAGCGGGCGAAGCCGATGTCGACTTCTTCCTTTTTCGAGATGTCGTGGCTGAGCGCCCCCCCGGTCGGGCAGGCCAGCACACATTGCGTGGCGTCGCAGGAGAAATCGCAGGCCTGTTTACGGGCGTCGATGTAAGGCACGCCCAGGCCATAACCCTCGTCGCCGTCGCCCAGTACGATCGCTTCTACCGGGCAGACCTGCACACATTGGCCGCACTTGATGCAGGCGGCCAGGAAATCCTCTTCGGGGGGGATGGCTCCGGGCGGGCGGAGGCGGTCGAAGACCTCGGCACGCACCGGGTACCAGCCGACCAGGCCGGCGGTGACGGCGGCCACTCCTGCCCCCCCGACCGACCGCAACAACATGCGCCGACGTTCCAGCTCGCGCCGGGTCATTTTCTTTTTCTTCTTCGGCGCACCGACCGGTGCGACAGCAGGATTCGGGGGGGTGGGTTTCGGATCCGGTTTGTCCGTCATTGCAACATCTCCAATGCGGTACGCGGGGGGGCCACCGTCGGCAGATCAGCCACCGGGCGGTCCATCATCGAGGCTTCCTCGCGCATCAACAGGCGGGGGGGTTCGGAAAACGGTGCCAGCCGTTCGACAAAGTCCAGCGTGGCAAGGGCCAATCCGCCCCCCCGGAAGAAAGAGGCCGAGGGCACTTCCATCCAGATACGGTCAGCATAATTGTAGATCTCATAGGGCACGTCGCCCACGCGGTCGCCATCTTTGTCGAACCCCCCCGCGTAGTCGTCCCAATAATTGCCTTCCCAACTTTCGTTGATCGCCGAGCCACGTCCACGCACTGAAATCTGGGTAAAGTTCGACACGAAGCTGTTGCGGCGGAAATGGTTGCCCCCCCGCCACTCGGTGTGGAACTCGATCCCAATGCCGTTGTAGGCGATCACGTTGTCCTCGAAGGTGTTGATCATGTCGGGGGGGTCCCAGGGCGACGGGTCCAGATAGACCCCCCCGCTGGCATTGCCGATCAGATTGTTGCGCTGGATCACCGCGCCCGACGCCTCCTTGAAGCCGATCCCCCCCAGCCCCCCCGAGGCCCCCCCCAGCTGCGCAGAATGTCATTGTCGCGCACCGTGATGTTGTTGGCATACATCAGGAACACGCCGACCACACAGTCGGTGATCTCGTTGTTTTCCACGATATTGTTGTGGGCATACATAAAGTGGATGCCGTAACGCCCGCGCCGAATGCGGCTATCGCGGATCACCACCCCCCCCTCGGAATACCAGATGACGATATCGCGGGCATCCTCGACCGTCAGATCTTCAAGCGTGTTGTCATTCGAATACCAGATACGGATCGAATCTCCGCGCAGTTCCAGCGGCATGTCCTTGGAGCTGATGTGGATCCGGCGCAGCACGTTGTTCGACGCCTGTGTCATGTCGATGCCAAACAGGCTGTTTTCGATCGTCACATCGCGAATGACGTTGAAACTGCCCGTAATACGCAGGCCCGCGTCAACCTTGTTGTGCAGACGGCCCGAGTTGCGGATCGTCACATTCTTCAGTGCGGCACTCTCGGCCGACAGCGTCACGACGGTTCCTTCACCACCGCCGTCAATCACCACACCGTTGCGCCCGTCCAGGGTTACATTGCGGTCGATGGTGATCTGTCCGACATAGGTGCCGCCGGCGGCACGACCTCGCCCCCCCCGTCCGGGGGGGTGGCGTCGATCATGTCCTGAAGCGGGCCTGCCTGGAGCGGGGGGGCGGCGATCAGCACCATACAGGCCGCCGCCCCCCCAATCAATGTCGTGATCTTGTGAAGGAGTGTTCGCGCAACTCCCATGATCTTACATCCCTTTTGCAGCCTCACCAGCCAGACGCACCTGTTTGAACCGGATCAGAGCGGCCAGAAGAAGCAGGGCGGAGGAGGCGAGCATAAGGAAGAAACCGGTCGACGGGTAGCTGTGTGTGGCAAACTGCGCCACTTTACCATCCCCCCCGAATACGGTCGGCATGAAAGGTTTCAGGGTAAAGGCGCCCATCTCGTTCAGGGTATGGCCATACCACCAGAGCCAGCCCGCGTATTCCGCCAGGAAGCCTACCGGCAGCGCCATCGGCGCCAACACCAGGATCCAGTGGAAGATCGAGCGCACGGACCAAGCGGCAAAGATCATCAGCGCCATGAAGGCAATCACACCGGCATAGAGGATCTGCGCCACGCCATCCATGGTACGCACCAGCGGATCGTTGCGTTCAGGATCATTGAACCAGCGGCCCAGCGATTTCGCATAATGCCATTTGAACACCTGCATGACCGAGCCGTTCCAAGGCTCCTGTTCGGCCGCGGGCAGTTTGGCATTGTCCAGTTCATAAGCGCGTTTCAGCGTTGTGATCATCGCATCGCGATCACCAGCCTCCACCACTTCCTCAGCGTCTTCCGCCTCGCTTTCGGCCAGCGACTGCTGCAGCATCTGCACGATGGTTGGCAGGTTCGGGTTCACGGCGGTTTCACCGGCATCCTGACCCAGCGAGACAACCATGCCTTCGACATAATTCTTGGTGTGAAGCCGGATGCCATCCTCACCATAGAGGGCCATGGTCATCCAACCGGCAATGCCGCCGAAGCCGATCACGGCGACAGCCAGGCGCGTCTTGCGCCCCCCCGGTGCCGCGAAGGTCAGGCCCATCACACCCAGCATGGCAAACAGGAAGGGCGAGAAGGCCTTTTCAACCGGGCCACCCGAGGCGATCGGGTACATGCCCACATAGTGGTTGATCGTGTCCATCTCGTGGACACAATCAAGCGCCTCGGTCTCCCTCACTTCCACGCTGTCCCGGATGTCGCAGCCGTTCTGAACGCTGTCCATGTGGAACAGGATGCGGATGCCCTGGGGGGGGAAGGTCGCTTCCGGGTAGTTGGGTGCGGTCAGCGAGACCCACCAGCCGGGTGTGAAGAAGGATGCCGCGATCAGCGAAACGGCAACAAGGGTCAGTACGCGGTAGACGATACCGCGACGGTCAGTTTTCGAGGTGCTCATTTTTTCTGCTCTCTGTGGGGGGTGAGGCCCGGCGACGCGGTCACGCCGCCGGGCACAGAGCGTCTGGTCTTACCAGTCGAAGTCGGGGGGGTTCACCCAGTCCGGGTCGCCCACCATGTCCGCCGGCGGCTTCTGACGGCTAACATAGTCCAGCACGGCCTTGGTGTCGCGCTCGGTCATCCATTCGATCTGTTTCATCATGTCCGGGTTGGCGTTGCGCCGCTTGCCTTCCTTGATCCAGACATACTGACGCAGCAGGTATTCATAGTGCTGGCCCTGGATGCGGGGGGGGTAGAACTTCTCGTTCGACCCTTCGCCGTTCTCACCGTGGCACCGCACGCAGTTTTCCTTGTACAGCTTTTCACCGTGTTCCAGATCGTCACCTGCGCCCAGGCCCGGATTCGGTTCATCGGCAGATTGGCGATATAGGCCGCCACGTCGGCGATCGACTGCGAACCGCCGATTTCCTGCGGCAGCGCAAACGGATACATCGTCGGGTTGTCCCGGTTCAGCGCACGAATGTCGGCCAGCTGTTTGATGATGACATTCGGGTGCTGACCCGAAATCTGCGGGAAGGTGCCGTCGGTCAGACCCCCCCAGCCGTTGAGCTGGTGACAGGCCGAACAGACCTCATAAACGTACAGACCGTTTTCCAGGTCCGGGGGGGTCAGGGTCAGGGCTTCGTCCTGTTCGCCACCCCCCCCTTCGTTCCAACCATCTTGCGGCGTGTGGGTTTCATCGGCCAGAGCAGGAGTGCCCAGAGCCAGGGCAGCGGCCAGAATGGCGGTGAGTGCAGTGCTTTTCATGTCGCGCGTCCTTTCGTGCGTTAATCTGCGGTGCGGTCGTACTGGCTCAGCCAGGTGGCGATCGCAGCGATATCGTCGTCGTCGGCGCGTTTGATCACGCCGTACATCAGTTTCACCTTGCCGCCCGTGCGCACTTTCTCGCGCATGTCGGTCATCTGGCGGATTAGGTAGTCGCGGTCCAGACCCGCGATGATCGGATAGGCCTTGTTCGTGGCTTTCTCGCCTTCCTTGCCGTGGCAAGACCGGCAGCCCAGGCGCTTGTAGGCCTTGGCACCAGCGGCCAGTTCATCCTCGGTCGGGGGGGCCGGGTCCAGCACCTCGGGGGGGGCCGCCGGAGGCTGTTCAGCCAACCAAGCGGACACGTTCTTGATGTCATCCTCGTCGATGAGGTGCATGATGTCGGCCATGCCCTGGACAAACGGGTGACCGGTCGCGGGATCGACGGATCCGGTGCGCTCACCGGATTTGATCAGTTCCAGCTGTTCGATCAGGTATTTTTCGTTCTGCCCGGCAATGGCAGGATAGGTCTGGATTGGTTTCGCACCACCACGTCCGTGGCAGGCCAGGCAGCTTTTGGTCATGTATACGCGCTTCCCAGCGCGAAGAGTGTCTTCATCAGTGGCGGAGGCAGTCGTGCCTGCGACACCTGCGACACCAAGGATGATTGCGGAGATCAGAGCGCGCATAAGTCAATCCTGATAGTTAGGTTTCGGGGGGGGTGCGGGCGGCGACAATGTCGCCGCCGCTTTGAGCTTGGGGGGGAACCGATTACTCGGCTTTCACCGCACCGTTTTCGTCCAGGAAGGTTTTGGCGCGCAGACCGATGTCCGCAGCCTTCACCTGGTACTGCCACCACTGGCCGGCCCACAGGGTCGCGTTCTGCCAGTCTTCCGCGGCGGCCAGTTCTTCGGCCTTCGTGCGGGCTTCGGTGGCGAAGTTCAGCTGGTCAACAGCGTCTTCCACCAGAGCCACGACTTCCGGGAAGTCCTGGTAGTTGTGCGAGGTGATGTAGGCGACGACGCTGTCGATGACGGCCTGGGTTTCCAGGTTGGTGGTCATCTGCTTGTCGTAGTCTTCCTTGGTGTAGGATTGGCCTTCGGACACGGCCGCAGAGGCCTCTTCGACATAGCCTTCCGGTTTCACCACCAGGTAGCCGGTCATCTCCAGGTGCAGGGCCGAGCAGAACTCGGTGCAGTAGAAGGAGAACACACCAGGCTTGTCAGCCACGATCTTGGCGGTCGCGGTCTTGCCCGGCTCCAGCGACAGGTTCACATCGAAGGTCGAGACCGAGAACCCGTGGGTTTCGTCTTCGGCACGTTCCGAGTTGGTGATGATGAACTCGACAGTATCGCCTTCGTTCACTTCCACGATTTCCGGAGTGAAGTGCGAGCGGATCGCGGTCATGTAGACCTTGACGTGGTCACCGTCACGCTCGATGCGCTCCTGGCCCGGACGCACGGCGCCGGGGGGGTGTTTGCCACCGGTACGCGAGTTGGTGCCATAGCGGTAGCGAACCAGCGGTTGCAGCTTTTCGGCGGCAATGGCGGTGGCGTAGTGGGGGGGTTCACCCAGCGGCACCGGCATGTCGTAGAGCAGCTCCATCTTGTCGCCCGAAATGTCGATCAACTGGTGGTTCTGCGGGTGCAACGGACCCACGGGGGGGTTGAACCGGTCGATTGCCAGCTTGTTGAGCGAGATCAGGTATTTACCGGCAGGATTAACCGATTCACCTTCCATCGCCACCAGGTGGCCGATGTTGTAGTGGATCGAAATCTTGTCCAGCACCTTGCCTTCACAGTAGTCCCACTTGGCAACCTGGCTGTCCACGTAGAGCGAGGTGTAGACCACACACTCTTTCGAGTCGAACTGGTTGTGAAGCGGACCCAGGCCCAGCGGAACCTGCGTGTGCAGCGCTTTTTCCATCGAGATGATCGGAATACCGTAAGGGTCGGTTCCTTCGAAATCACTGGCGTCGATGGCGGCCATGATCTTCTCGAACGAGTAGACCGATGCCTGGGTGTCCAGTTTACCACCGATAACGATGAACTTGCCGTCCGGCGACACGTCCACACCATGCGGCGACTTGGGTTCGGCGATCAGGTATACCAGCCCCCCCTCTTCGACGGCGGTATCCATCATGATCACCGGGTGATCGTTGATCATGGTGACCTTGCCAGCTTCGTAGACCTCGGCAGCCTTGCGCCAGTTGATCACGTGCAGGAAGTCAGTGTCACCCTGCGAACAGCCAGCCTCGAAGGGCGGGCGGCCCGATTCGATCCCGCCGACATAGCGTTCGGCGCAGAACGAGTTGGTGAAGGACCAGCCATCAGACACAAGCTTACCGGCATCCGACAAGTCCTGCGAATAGGGCGGAAGTTCGATCGAGAACGACTTGGATTCGTCGATGCGTCCGGCTTCACGGTCGAATTTCCAGTAGGTGACCGCACCGCGGAACTTCTCGTTGAATTCCGACAGCGGGGGGGCAAAGCCACGGCCCAGAACGCCCGGATATTGCGCAGCTTCGATCACGTATTCCGAGTTCGGGGGGGTCACGAAGGTGCCGCCGTGCTCGGATTGCAGGATCGGGTTCACGACGATCTGCTGCGTTTCGAAGTCATGCAGCGAGATCACGCCAACGCGCGGGGGGGCCGACTTGTCGTTAATGAACAGGTATTCGCCGTCCAGGTCGCCATCGGTTTCGGTGATGGCCGGGTGGTGCGTGTCGCCCCCCCAGTGGATTTCACGGCCGTCAATGGCGCCCGATTCCAGGATGGCTTTCGATTCCTCGTCAAAGCCGAAACCCTGCCAGGCTCCGGCGTGAAGACCGACACGTATTTAAGAATACGCATCGACGGCACGCCATAGACCATGACCTGGCCCGACTGGCCGCCGGACGAGAATACGATAAACTCATCGCGCCCCCCCCGGTCGGTGTATAGGTTTTGGCGGCAGCCAGCAGGTCCTGTTGGGACAGGCCCCCCCGGCGTTCCATTACCTCATCAAGGCTCTCGGCGGAGACCGCATTTGCGGTCATCGCGAGGCCCAGAGTGGCAACGCTCGCTGTCGCGGCAAAGCGCTTGCGAATGTTTTTCATTGTGCGTCCTCGTTTCCGGGCGGTTTGCATCGCATGTCGTCATCACGCGCGGGCCGGTGCCCGGCGGCCAGCTCCGTCTTCGTCAAATCACGAAAGCGATATGTAGGACTTGACTTTGATCAAGATTACCCTGCCCCCCCAGGCGATTAACGTCCCTGCCAAGGACGCAAACCCGAAACATCAGGACAGGAACCCAACCACAAATGAAACATCGTTCCATTCTTGGCGCCGTGGCGGCTTTGACGCTGACCACGCTGCCTGCAATTGCGACCGATTTCAGCTCTGACAGCCTGGAAATCACCGGAGCCTTCTCGCGGGCGACACCTGCCACGGCGATGGCCGGTGTCGCTTTCATGACGATTCGGTCGAAAGGCGAAGCCGACAAGTTGGTCAGCTACACGACCGAGGCCTGCGGGCGGCCGGAACTGCACACCCATATCAAGGACGCCGAAGGCGTCATGCGCATGCGCCAGGTCGAGGCAATCGAGATCCCGGCTGGCGGTGAGGCAGTGCTGCAACCCGGCGGGCTTCACCTGATGTGCATGCAGTTGAACGGCCCGCTGGTCGAAGGCGAAGAGGTCACCGCGACGCTCGTATTCGAGAAAGCCGGCGAAGTGACACTGAGCTGGCCGATCAAGGCGGCTGGTGCCATGCCGATGGAGCATTCGCACTAAGCTGCGTTGACGCCCCCCCCTGCCCGCGGCGCGCCTCCCAGTTCAGTGCCGCGGGGGGGATCCGGCCGGTCCAGGCCCCCCCTCTTTACAGGGCCGGACCGGTCGCAATTCCCAACAAAAGCAACAGCTGAAACAGCGCCGTGCCGGGAATCAGCCGGTTCAACGCCGTGCCGATCGGCAAGCGTGCCATGGCCACGGCCAATACCGCCCCCCCCAAGATGGCGGCTGGCAGCAGGGTTAGCACCGCTCCGGACCAGATCCAGGCCCAGATAACCGCCCCCCCTCCCAATAACAAAGCATAAAGCCCGCGCGAGGCCCCCCCCTGCCCCCCCAACAAGATCGCCAGGGTGCACCGCCCGGCCCGCGCATCGGTCACCCTGTCACGGTGATTGTTCAGCAGCAGCACGGCGGCAGCAGGCAGGCCGATAATTGCGCCCAGCGTCAGGGCGTCGACCGTCACGGGCTGGCCATGCAGGAACACGGTGCCCGCCACCGCGACCACTCCGAAGAAGCCGATCACCAACAGTTCGCCCAAAGGCGTGCCGGACAGCGGGCGTGGCCCCCCCATCGAATAAAAGAAGCCCAGCGCCAGAGACACCAGCCCGATCGCCACGATGGCCCAGCCGCCAATGGCGGTCAGATAAAGCCCAAGCGCCCCCCCGGACAGAAAGAACGCCCCCCCGGCGGCGGCCAGGCGCACACGGGCCGGATCCAGCAGCCCCCCCAACGAGGTCAGACGCGGTGGGCCCAGGCGTTCAGGCCCGTCGACGCCGCTTTTCGCGTCCGCGGCATCATTCCACAGGTTGGTCCCGATCTGGATCAGTGCGGCGGCCAGCATTGCCGCCACCATGACACCGGGATGCCATCCGCCCAGCGACGCGGCGAACCAGCTGCCAGCCGCCACCGGCACCAGGGACAGGCCCAGCGTCTTGACCCGCGCGGCAATGACCCAGCGCGCCGGGCGCGACAGGTATTCAGCCGGGCGATCAGCTCCGCTTGTGTGGGACGGGGGGGAGCGACGGATGCGGTCATGTCACCTCGGCCACGTGAAGCATCGCGACACCGAACATGAAGGGCCGCGTGCGGGTTACATTGAACCCCCCCGCCCCCCCCTTCAGCTCGCGCGTGATATCTCCGGCGGCCGGAAAGCGGCGGATCGAATCCACAAGATAGGTATAGGCCCCCCCCTTGTCGCGGGCGACCAGCGCCCCCCCCAGCGCCGGAATGATCCAGCGCGAATGCAACCCGTAGAACGGTGCAAACCAGGCCGCCGGGCGCGAGAATTCAAGCAGCACCAGGCTGCCCCCCCCGGTGCCAGCACCCGCGCGCATTCGCGCAGCGCGCCCGCCGGGTCGGTCATGTTGCGCAACCCGAAGGCCAGGGTGATGACTGCGGCAGAGGCGTCTTCAAGCGGCAGCGCTTCCGCGTCCGCATGAAGGTATTCCAGCCGGTCGCCGCCACGCGCCCGCGCCTGTGTGAGCATTCCAGCCGACGCATCGGCCACGATCACATGGCGGACGGGGGGGTCCCGATCCTTGATTGCCAGAGCCAGATCTCCGGTGCCCCCCCCGGCCAGATCCAACAGCGGGCCGGGCTTGCCGGACAGTTGTCGCAGCGCCTCACGCACGGTGGTGGCTTTCCACAACCGATGCATGCCGAAGCTCATCAGATCGTTCATCAGGTCATAGCGCGGGGGGGCGATCCGGTCGAAGAGGTCATTGACCTCACGCTTGCGCTCGCCCTCGGCCACCTGACGGTCCCCCCCGAAAGTCTCGCGCAGCTCGTCCAGACGGGCGGCGCGCGGCGGTCTTTCTGCGTTCATTGGCCGTCCTCTGCCTCGTCGATCAGCCCGCGAATCCAGCGGCCGGTGATCCAGGCGAAGGGAATGCCCAGAATCACGCCTCCGATGATAGCCTCAGAGGTCGACAGGACCCGCAGGCCGATGACCTGACTCATCAGGCTCAGGAAGAACAGGTTGACCGCTGCGGCACCAGCCGCAAACGGATACAGGACCACGGCCAAGGCCCAGATGGGCCAGCGACCGTTCTTTTCGGGGGGGGTCGTTTCGGTCACCATCGGGCTTACCGCTTGCGAAAGACCGTACGCTGCACGGCCCAAAGCGCCAAAACCATGGCCACGACAGCACCGCCCAGCCAATAGGTCGCCCCCCCACCGACCGCATGGCTGTGCCCATCCATGACCGCCTCGCGCAAGGGGGGGGTCATGTCGTGGTGCGCCAACGCCGAGCCAGCCCCCCCGAGCCACATGCCGACCACTGCGGCAAAAGGAAGCTTCTTCATGTCAACTCTCCTGTCCTGTTCGCAGCGATCCTACAGCAGCATGGCCTCCAAGGGCTTGATCTTGGTCAATCCGGCACATCGCCCTTACGTATCGAAATGCTTGATTTTATCGGGTTAGACGAACAACATCGCCCCCCCCGACTTGTGCCTTTTACCTTGTACTGGAAGGTTGGAGCCCTAAACGCACGCGAGAAATGAGGGGGGGTATCTCGTGCTGAGCCAATCTGAACTGACGACAGCCAAGCGTTCGGTCCTGTTCCGCAATGTTCCGGACGAGATGTTGCTGAACCTGCTGGGCGACAGCCACAAACGCAAGGTGGCGCGCGGCGCGACCCTGTTCGTTCAGGGCGACCCGGCGACGCATATGTTCGTCATCCTGGAAGGCTGCGTAAAGCTGATCCGCATCACGCCGGGCGGCGAAGAAATCGTCGTGGCGGTCTATTCCGAAGGCGACAGTTTCGGCGAGGCCGTTGCGCTGAAAGGCGGGCAATACCCGGTCACGGTCGAGGCGGTGCAGGATTCGGTCCTTCTGCAAGTCGAGACGCGCGTGGTGTTCGACACGCTGCGCTCAGACCCGGATCTGGCGGTGGCGATGCTCAGCTCGACATTCAGCCACCTGCACGAATTGGTGATGGAGATCGAGAACCTCAAGGCCCTGTCCGGCGCGCAGCGTCTGGCCACCTTCCTGATCTCTCTGGCCCCCCCGGTCGAGGATGGGCCCTGTTCGCTGGTCCTGCCCTATGACAAGGTGCTGATCGCCAAGCGCCTGGGCATGAAGCCCGAAAGCCTGTCGCGCAGCTTTGCCAACCTGCGCAAACAAGGGGGGGTGTCGGTGAAGCGTCAGAGCGTGGATGTCGAGGACATCACCCAGCTGAAGGACTTCGTCTCGGACGACGTTTGACCGCGCGGCTCAGCCGCCAATCGCGTAGATCGCGAAGGCCAGCGCCACGAAGGCGACCAGAAACGCGGTAAAGCCGCGCCGGAAGCTCGGTGCCTGGGCGAGCCCCCCAGGTATTGCGTCAGGATCACCCGCCCTTTCAGGCCCGACAGCAGCAGGACTGCCGCGACGAACAGGTATCCCGCGCCGGGCACGCGTTCGGCCAGCAAGGTTGTCACGAGGGACAGGCCCACGAGGGTCAGAAAGGCGATCGTCAGGCTTCGGTTGTCCATCTCAGCGCACCAGATAGATGATCGGAAACAGAAGGACCCAAACCAGGTCCACCATGTGCCAGAAGGCGGCACCCGCTTCCAGATTACGGTGCGAGTTCCAGCGCATGAGCAGGGCAAAGATCACCAACCCCCCCGCCACCACATGCATCGCGTGAAACCCGGTCAGAAGGTAGTAGAATGTAAAAAAAATCAGAGCTTTCCAGGCCGATGCCCAAGCGCGCCTTCTCGGCATATTCAAACCATTTCACCACCAGGAAGACCGCACCCAGCGCCATCGCCCCCCCACCCAGCCAGCTGCGCATGTGACGGGTGGAGTTCACCGCCCGTGCCGCGCAATAGCCGGACGCGACCAGCACGATGGTGTTCACCGCCCCCCCCGCAACCCGGTTCAGGTGGTCCTGATCGGCGGCGAAAGCTACGGGGGGGTCCATCGCCCGCACCCCCCCCAGAAACGCCAGCAATCCCGCGCCGAAGACCAGCAGCTCGGACACGATCAGCACCCAGATCATCAGGTCTCCGGGCAGCTGATCCAAAACATGTGATTCAGATACGTCTTTACTCATGCCCCCCCACCGGTAATATGCCGGTAGATCTCTGGCAATGCGGCAGTTAGTCTATTTGCGTCCGGCACGATGGAAAAACCGCTATTGCCGAAGATGCGGTTGACCCAACCCTGCCCGTTCTGATCCACCACGACGCCATGCACCGCCTGCCCACGACGACGCGCCTCGCGCACCGCCATGCGGGTGTCTTCGATGCCGTGGCGTCCTTCGTAGTGGTCTAGGTCGTTGGGTTTGCCGTCGGTAATGACCAGCAGAAGGCGGCGCGAGTTCGGGCGTTCCTCAAGTTCCGCCGAGACATGGCGGATTGCTGCGCCCAGACGGGTATAAAAGGCCGGGGGGGTAATGCTGCCGATACGCGCCTCGATATGCGCATTCATCTTTTCGTCGAAACCCTTGCAGGTCTGCACATAGACCCGCTGACGTTTCAGCGACGAGAACGTGTTGATGGCGAAGTCATCGCCGCAGGCATCGAGCCCCCCCCAGGCAAGTGCGGCCAGCGCCTCGCGTTCCACGTCGATCACCATCCGGTCGCCGATGGCGCTTTCCGTCGAACGCGACGTGTCCATCAATACCGAGATCGCCAGGTCGCGGTCCTGCGTACGGGCGGCGCGGTATACGCGATCCGACCCATGGCCGGTCGCGCGCAGCTCCACCTGCGAGGAAATCACCGCCTCCAGGTCCAGCTCGTCGCCCTCCAACTGGCGCGGCAAGATCACCCGTTTCGGGCGCAGCGCCTCGAACTGGCGTTTCACCGCGCGGATGCGGCGTTGCGCGCCGGGGGGGTCGGTAACAAACTCCGGCAACTCCTCGGGTTCATCGGCCAGCGAGGCCAGAACCCGCGCATGATCCGGGATATAGGTGCCCTGACGCGCATCCCATTCCGGGTAGACGAACTTGCCGGAAATGCGCTCACGTTCGGCGTCCTCGGGCGACAGGTCCAGGTGGAACTTCAACCGCGTCGCGGTTTTTTTCGAGATCTGCCCCCCCAGCGCCAGCTCGTCCTGGTCGTCAGCGGCGCGACGGGCGTTGTCCTCGTCGTCATCCTCGACCCGGCGGTTCATGTTCAGGCTTTCGACCCAGGAAAAGATCGCCTCGAACTTGTGCAGGATCAGGCTGTCACGGCGTTCGGCCAAGTCGCTTTCGGACCGGCGGGCGCGCTTGGTGCCTTCGGCCTCTTCGCCGTCGCCGCTGCCCTCTTCTTCACCTTCCGGCAGACGGTCCACTTCTTGGCGCTGTGCCAAGGGCCGGATGTCGGGCCAGAGCGGAACCGGCCGGAACGGGCGATATTTCGCAGGGGGGGCGGTAAAATCGGACAGGTCCGCATCGGGCTGGCGGACCAAGACCAGCATTTGCAGGGCCAGCTTGTTCTTCGGCTCGGGACCGCCCAGCAGGTGGTCGATGGCGGCTTCCACTGCGGCCTCGTAACGCGGCAGCGAACTGTCGGGACGCGCCGCGCGGCAGGCACCCAACAGGGTTTCGTAAAAGCCCGACAGGCCGGGGGGGCAATCGGCCAGGGTTGCGCGGGTCATCTCGACCGAGGCCGCCAGCGCGCGCAGGTCGGCGCGCAGCGGGTCGCCCTCGCGGATGGGCGCGGGCGCATGGGCCATCGAGGCGACGATCCAGAAGAACAGCGCCGCATTGGCCTCGCGCGCGGGAAATTCGGTAATGCGTTCGGGCAGGCGCAGGGCCTCGCCATCAAAGCTGGGCCGCGCCTCGCGTTCGCGCCAGGTGCCCAGCGTGCGGCGCAGGGACAGGCGGTGGTGACTGACCTGGGCGACGGCGGGCTTGATTTCGGCGGCATGGGCCCCCCCGCCCAGACCACGGAAGAATACGCCCAGGCGGCCCTGAACTTCGGCCAGGTCGACCCCCCCGGCTTCCTCGTGGGTATCCGGGGGGGCGTCCAGGCGGCTGGCATAGGCGTGCCAGATCTTGCCGACGGTCTCTTCCGGTTCAAAAATGTCGAATTCGCGCTCGGACATGGGTGTTCCCCCCCCGCTCACTTCGTGGGCCCGTGTGAAATATGTTGCGGGGGGGCGGGCGGCTCAGGATCAGGAGGGTCCCGCCCCCCGCAACTGGTATCCTCGGGCTTACCCGAAGACAGCCGTGACCAGGTCCATCAGACCGGCCTTGACGTCGTCGTCATCGGACAGTGGCTCAATCATCGCCGTCAGGATCGCGCGTTCCACCGGAACGCCCGCCTTGATCAGCGTGGCGCAGTAGATCACCAGGCGGGTGGAGACACCCTCCTCAAGATCCTGCCCCCCCTTCAAGCCACGGAGTTTTTGGGCCAGCCGGACAAGGGACGTCGCCCGGCTGGCTTCAAGCCCGCTTTCACGCACCACGATATCAACTTCCCGGTCCTGGGTCGGGAAATCGAACTCGATTGAAAGGAAACGTTGGCGGGTAGAGGGTTTCAGGGTCTTCAGAATGTTCTGATACCCGGGGGGGTTGTAACTTGCGACGAGCATGAAGCCTGGGGGGGCGGCCTCGATTTCCTCGCCGGTCTTGTCCAAAGGCAGGATGCGCCGGTCATCTGTCAGCGGGTGCAAGACCACGGTGACGTCCTTGCGGGCCTCGACCACCTCGTCGAGATAACAGATCGCACCTTCGCGCACGGCACGTGTCAGGGGGGTCCGTCCACCCAGACGGTCTCGCCGCCTTTCAGGAGGTAACGGCCCACCAGGTCGGATGCCGAAAGGTCATCGTGGCAAGCGACCGTGTAGAGGGGGGGACGCCCCCCCAGGCGTGCGGCCATATGGGCCACGAAACGCGTCTTGCCGCAGCCCGTCGGGCCTTTGAGCAGCAGGGGGGGCAGGTCATGTTGAGACGCGGTTTCGAACAGTTCACATTCGTCCGCGACCGGGGGGGAATAGAAGGGGGGGGCCGAAGCCCCCCCCTCCCCCCCCTGTTGTTTCAGGGCAGCCATATCAGGCACCTTCCTTCGAACCTTGCGCAATCACTTCCTTGCGGGGGGGAGCAAGCTGCGCGTAGATGAACAGGATCGCACCCAGGACCACCGCGGCACCGGCACCCCCCCAGCGCATCAGGTAGAACAGGCCCAGCCCGTCTTGAACGCTCATGAAGTCTTCGCCCAGGACGCGCTGCATGTGCGTCTGCACGGTGCCCGCGAAGGTCAGGACGAAGGTCATGAAGGCCATGCCGCCGGTCATCAGCCAGAAGCTCACCATGTTCAGGACCTGGTTGTAGGGATCACGTCCCAGCAGGATCGGCATTGCGTAGCTGAAGATCGCCAGGTTCACCGACACATAGGCACCGAAGAAGGCCAGGTGACCGTGAGCGGCCGTAATCTGCGTGCCGTGGGTGTAGTAGTTCACACCGTGCAGCGTGTGCAGGAAGCCCCCCCAGACGCCAGCGCCGAAGAAGGCAACAGTCGCCGCACCCAGCGCCCACAGCAGGGCCGCCTTGTTCGGGTGATCACGCTTGCCTTTCCAGACCATCACGAAGCTGAAGGACATCATCGCAAAGAACGGGATGACTTCGAGCGACGAGAAGATCGAGCCGATCCACTGCCAGTAACCGGGGGGGGTCCCGATCCAGTAGTAGTGGTGGCCGGTGCCCAGGATGCCCGAGAACAGCGCGGTGGCGACGATGATGTACAGCCACTTTTCGATGATCTCGCGGTCCACACCGGTCAGCTTCAGCATCAGGTAGGCCAGGATCGAGGCCATCACCAGTTCCCAGGTGCCTTCCACCCACAGGTGGACGATGTACCACCAGAACATTTTGTCCAGTGACAGGTTGGCCGGGTTGTAGAAGGCAAACAGCCACAGCAGCGACAGACCCCCCAGAGGCCGATCAGCAGCACGTTGGTGATTGCCGTCTTGCGCCCTTGCAGCACGGTCATCGTGATGTTGAACAGGAACATCAGAGCCGCAACCAGAATGCCCAGCTTAACCCAGACCGGCTGTTCGATGAACTCGCGGCCTTCCTTGCCCAGCAGCCAGTTGCCTTCAAACAGGTTGAAGACATAGGTCACAACAACGCCGGCGGTACCCAGCAGCAGAATGATCAGCTGAAGATAGGCCAGCTTGGGCGAGTAGATTTCGCGCTCGGCTTCTTCCGGGATCAGGAAGAAGGCCGCACCAAAGAAGCCCAGCAGCAGCCAGACCACCAGCGAGTTGGTGTGCAACATGCGGATGATGTTGAACGGAAGCGCCTCGGCCAGGAAGTTGGGTTGCACATAAACCCAACCTGCCAGCAGACCACCCAGCACCTGAACCGCGAAGACGGCCATGGCGGCAAGGAAGTACCAAAAGGCAATTTTTTGTGTTTCGTATTTCATGTCAGCGTCCTCCTTGAGCGCCTCAGCCCGCCTCGTTCGGCGGCCAGTCCTGGGCGTTGATCTTGTTGACCCACAGGAAGAAGTTGGCGAGATCGCGCACCTCTTCGTCGCTCAGGTTGAACTGCGGCATCTGACGCCGCCCTTCCACTCCACTCGGTTGGCTGTCCATCCAACCCTGAAGCACGTCGAACGCGCCTTCCGGGTCGTCTTCGACACCCCCCCACCGGGCCATCACGTTCTGCAGCTCGGGCGCAAAGTAAGCCCCCCCCTCACCCATCAGTGTATGGCAGTTAATACAGGCATGTTTTTCCCACACGTGCTTGCCCGCAGCCACGCTGTCCGTCAGTTCGGCCGATGCCGTCGATTCAGTCACGATGTACCGTACCGATTGCGCCGACAGGATCAGAAAGATCACGACAAAAAACAGCGAGCCTCCGTAGAACACGTTGCGGGCCATGGTCTTGGTCATGACTTCACGCATTTTGGCCTCCAGCTCAGTTACCGGTTCCACAGGTAGATGAGCGAGGCCCCCCCGCTAGCCTTAACAATTGTTAAGCGGCAACCCTTTTCCAGAGCGCGCCAAGACCACACCATTTAGTAGGAGAGCACAGTTTTCTCCACAACATAAGGTGTCAAATCACGCTTTCACAAGCCATTTCAGACAGGTTCAACAGCACGAATGTGAGGTGATTTTCCCCCCCGCGCCCAAGACCCATATCCGAGCATTTCCCTCTGAGGGGGGGAACGCTCGAATCAAATCGGGGGGGCCGCTGTGGTCGTGGCTTTGGCCAAAGCAGCCGCGATCAGCGCTGGAACGCCGGTCGTGCGCCCAAGCGCGGGCAGGATCGGACCGTTGAACCCCCCCGCGCCGCGCAACCCTGCGGTCACATCATCGCGCACATGGTCACCTTCCATGGCGAAGAAAGGCAGACAGAGGGTGCGGGCGGGGGGAGTTCGGTCACCAGATCCGGCAGAAAGGGGGGGGCTTGTTCGACATAGCCGCAACGCAGGCCTGCACCGTCCAGCCTTGGGGGGCCAGACGGGTGGCAAAGTTTTCAGCGGACTGCGCCGCAGCCTTACCCCCCCGCGCAGATCCATGCGCGGCCAGCAGGACATGGACGTCGGTCATGTCCCAGCCTTGCCGGGCAACCTCGGCGCGGATCACGTCCGTGGCCAGATCTGGCAGGTCCGCCTCCAGGCCGAAAGGTCCAACACCCGCACATCACGGCCTTGCAGCCGTTTGGCCAGGGCGGATTTCACAAACCAGCCCTTTGCCATGAAAAACGGGTAAATCGCAGCCCCCCCTGCGGGAAGCTTGTCCAACGCGGCCTCCAACAGGCCGGGGGGGGCGGCCATGGTGGCCGCCCGCAGCTGACCATCCGGCCAGAGTGCATTGACTTCACACGCAAGTTTCTCCAGCGCCCGTTCCGGAGGCATGGGATCGGACGGCTGGCCATGCGCGACGATCAACGCCGTGGGCAGCGCCTCAGTGGCTGGTCCCTTCCGAGAAGGTGATCTTGTTCCAGACATTGTATTTCCCCCCCGACGGCTTGCGCATGGGAAGGCGCAGGACCTCCTCCAAGGTTTCGGCATCATAGACCAGCACCGCGCCGTCGTCTTCCCAAACCGACACCAAAGCGTATTTGCCGTCGCGGGTGAACTCAACATGGGCCACGGTCGCACCGGGCACCGGGCGCAGGGTCTTCACGATCTCCAGGCTCTGCTTGTCGATCACATGCATCGCGTCCTTGTTCGGGCCAAAGAACACATCCGCCCAGACGTATTTCGAGTTCTCATGGCTGCGCATGAAAAAGCCGGGGGGGCCTTCGGTCGGGATGCGTTTCACCGTTTCCCAGGTGTTCATGTCGATGACCGAGATCACACCTTCCTTGAGATGCGGCGTCGCCATCACCGTCGTATCGCCATAGGCCCAGGTAATGCCCGAGCCAGATGCGGCATGCCGGGCAGGTCCAGGTCGGCGACCTTCATGCCGATGACCAGGTCGATGACCATGCCATCCTCGCCCTTGCGCGAGGCCCCCCCCATGAGGTGTTCGTAGCCCTGATCGAAGAAGAAATCGTCCAGATAATCCGGTGTGGTGATGCGGCGGATCGGGAAATCCGTGTCCTGCTTGGACGGGCCTTCGACACGCCAGTCATGGGTAAAGCCCCCCCCGGCAAAGAGGTTCATGTCAGGCGTGTCGGAATAGGAGACTTCCCAGACCTCGGGCACATCTTTCAGCGCCAACACGAAACTGTCACGCGGCGGGGGGGCCTGATAGACGGCGGAAACCCGGCTGGGCGTGCCATCCTTGCCCACGACCTCATGCACTTCGGCCACCGTAAGGTCTTCGGTTGACAGGATGGTCAGCGTATTGGGCAGGTAATTTGCCACCGCCAGCCATTTCCCGTCACCCGACATGGCAATGTTGCGAGAGTTCAAGCCGGCACGGGTGCGACCCACCTGTTTCAGGCTATAAATGTCGTATTTTTGAACCCACCATCGCGCGACATGATGAAGACATAGCGTCCGTCGGGGGGGCTGAATTTCGGCCCGCCATGCACGGCGAAGGGGGGGGTCGCAAAACGATCCAAAACCTCGAAGGTGTCGCCGTTCAGCACGGACACGTGGTGGTCGCCGGTTTCTACCGCGAGCGTAATGTTCATCGGGTCCGCGTCCCAGACCGGGGGGGCTTCGGCGGCCACATAATCCTCGTCCATTACCCGGCTGGCGTTGATCTCATCCGCGCCCCCCCAGGCTGGGATGGTTTCCAGCGGGGGGGTCTTCAGAAATTCCGCCAGCGCGGTGATGCGTTCGTCCGACAGGTCCTCGGCAAAGGCGGGCATCTGGGTCGCCACGCGGCCCTCGCGAATGACCGCTTCGATCTTCGGGCCGCGCATGCGGCGCAGGGTTTCGGGGGGGATCAGCGCGGGGGGGCCGGTGCCGCCCAGGCGGTTCGCATCATGGCACTCCGCACACCATTCGTTGTAGTCGGCAACCGGGTCGGCCTGCGCCGCACCCGACAACCCGATCAACAGAGCCAGCGCGAGCTTAGAAGAATTGGTGTTTCGGGTCATGTTTCTTGCCTCGGAAGGGGGGGGTGACCGCAAGCCGTTCGCCCAAGTCGGTCACACCGATTTCGTCATTCGTCAGATAGCAGGCCGGATCTTCGGCCAAGGATTGCCGGTCAGCTGCAGCGCGCGAATGCGGGTGTTGCCGCCGCAGACATCCTTCAGGCTGCAATCGCCACAGCGCCCTTCCAGTGGACGCGGCCGCGTGCGCAGGGTGGCCAGCATCTGGTCTGATCCGGTCCAGAGCTCGGAAAACGGCGTTTTCTTCACGCTGCCGATCGTGTAGTCGGACCAGTAGGTGTCCGGGTGCACATTGCCTAGGAAGTCGATATTTGCGACCCCCCCCATACCCGAGCTGTTGCCGCCCCCCCAAGCCACCAGATGCTCGCGCAGGTTGGCGACTTTGTCCGCATCGAAATTCTTGGCGGCCCATTTCAGGAAATAACCCGCATCGGCGTCGTTGTTGCCCGTCACGATGTCCAGCGGCATGTCCTCGGCCGCGGCCAGCCAGGCGCGTTCGATCAAAATGTCCATGCCCTTGCGGGTCATCTGGTGATGCGCGTCCTCGCCCCCCCGGTTCTTGTCGCCCCCCCGCCCCCCCGCATAAACCAGGTGGGACAGGTAAAACTTGTCGACCCCCCCCTCGTCATCGCAAAGCTGCAGAAGGTCCTCAAGGTGGTGCTGCGTGCCTTCGGTCAGGCAGAAGCGCAACCCGACCTTCACGCCACGTTTCTTCAGCTCGCGCACGCCGCGCACAGCGTCGTCAAAGGCGCCATCCACGCCACGGAACCAGTCGTTGGTCTTGCCGATCCCGTCGATCGAAATACCGACATAGTCAAACCCGACCTCGGCAATCCTGTCGGCGGTTTCGCCGTGGATCTTGGTGCCATTGGTCGAAAAGGCCAACACGCGTGTCAGCTCGCGAGCGCGGTGGGCGATGTCGAACACGTCGAACCGGTCCAGCGGCTCGCCACCCGACAGGATGATCGCGGGCACCTTGAACTGGCCCAGGTCCTCCAACGTGGCCATGGCCTGATCGTGGGTCAGCTCACCGGGGGGGAAATCCACATCCGCCGAGACCGTGTAGCAATGGCGGCATTTCAGGTTGCAGCGGCGGGTCAGGTTCCAGATCACCACCGGTTTCGGTATGCCGGAGCCACGGCGCGGGCGCACGGGGGGGGTCGGCTCGACCAGCTGGTGCATGTATTCGGTCAGACGAAACATGGGGGGGTTATCCTTTCTTGCGGAGCCGCAGCCCCCCCGTCTTTTTCAGGATGCGGGTGGAATAGAGGATGTCGCAGCCCTTCAGCGCATCGCCAAGAAGGTCGGTGATGCGGGCGCGTTTCTCTTCCACCTCGTCGCGCGAGGATCCATGGACCATCGCAAACAGGTTGTAAGGCCATTCGGGCAGGTCACGCGGGCGTTCGTAGCAATGGCTGACGAAGTCGAGCGCGCCAACCAGCGGCCCCCCCAGTTCGGACAGCTGCGCGTCGTCGACATCCCAGACGGTCATGCCATTGGCGACCATGCCCAGCTTGTAGTGGTTGGGCGCGGCGGCAATGCGGCGGATGACGCCCGTGTCCTTCATGGTTTGCAGCCGGGTACGCAACTCTTCCTCGGTCAGGTCAAGCCCCCCTTGGCCACCTCGGCATAAGGCGCGGGGGGGACAAGCGGCAAGCCCGATTGCAGCGCCTCGATGATGGCGCGATCCGTTGTGTCGAGGACAGTGCTCATGCGGCCACCCGAAACCCGATGTAGAACTCTTGCAGTTTGGGGGGGAAACAATGTACGGTGATGCCGGTTTCCCCCCCTTCGATCCTGTCAGCCGTGTCCTTGATCCCCCCCTCGGGCGTTTCCGTCGCCAGAACGAACCACATGTTCAGCCGGTGCGTGCGTTCATAATTATGCGCCACCTCGGGATGTGCATTGACCTGTGTCATGACCTCTTCAAAACGGTCGGCGGGCACCGCCATGGCGCAGAGGCAGAAGGCCCCCCCGCCCATCGCAGCGGCGTCAAAGAAGGGGGGGCCGAAACGGGTCAGGACGCCCTTTTCCCGCAGCGCCTTGGTGCGGGTCAGAACTTCGTCCTCGGTCAGGCCCAGCTTGTCGGCCAGCGTGGCGAAGGGGGGGCGGTGATCCAGCGACAGGTCATCCTGAAGGGCATTCACCAGCAGGCGGTCGGTCTTATCCAGAACCACGGGAGTGCGATCACGGGCCACCATCACGCGGACACCCTGCGGTCGGCAATCATTGCGCCGGTCTGGCGGAAGCAACGGGTGGAAAACAGCGGCTTGTGGGCCACGCCCTCAAGCGCGGGCAGTTTGGTGGCGCGCGCCAGCACCTCCAGCGCGTCTTCACGCGATTTGGCGTGGATCATCGAATAAAGCCGATAAGGCCAGGTGCCTTCCACCGGCATGCGTTCGTAGCACAGCGTGACCCCCCCAGGCAAAGCGGCCAGCTGCGGCCCCCCCGCCTCGGTAATGGCGTCATGGGGGGGCAGATCCCAGACCACCATCGCGTTCGACCGCCAGCCCAGCGCGCGGTGACGCACGATCACGCCAAGGCGCGACAGGATGCCCGCGTGAGCAAGCGCGCTGATGCGGTCCAGAACCTCGTTTTCCGTGCGCCCCCCCAGGCTTTCGGCCAGCGCCTGATAAGGGCGCTGCACGATCGGCAGGCCCTGACACAGCGCCTGCATCAGGTCACGGTCACCGGGCTGGACCGCATCCAGGTCGGCCGTGCGCGGCGCGGGCGGGTTCACCGGATTGGTCGTGCCATCCATCTTGAAGCCCAAATCCACGTTGAACGGGCGCACCAGGCGCAGGTCCATGACGCGCAGGCCGGTATTTTCCCCCCGATCCGGGCCAGGGTCGCATCCACATGGTCCCGGTCCGGACCGGTTGCCACGAACCAGATGTTCCAGACATCCTCACGCTCATAGGAGTGATTCACGCCCGGCTCTTCGTTGATGATCGCCGCAACATCTTCAATCTGGTCCACCGGGGGGGCCGCCACAGCGGCCAGCGTGGAAGCAGACAGGGTATTGGGCGCACAGGTGCCGCCCACCCGCGTAATCCGCCCGGTTTGGCGCATTGCAGTCAGGCGACGTACCACCTCTTGCTCGCTCAACCCGACCTCTTCCGCGAGAATGGCAAAGGGGGGGTGCGGGGGGGTGACCGGGAAATCACGCTGAAAATCATCCAGCAGGCGGCGGTCTGTGGGGGGGTCAGCAACCAGTCTCATGGCTTACAATCCGGTCCTGTGCGCACGCGCGGTAAAGAAGATGCCCGAGGGGGGGCTGTCTGCGTCGATCTCGGACAAGAGTTCGAAGGTCTCGGTGTCGTAGATCTTGACCTTGTTCTCGTCCCGGACCGAGACCCAGATCTCGTGCCCGCGCGGGGGGGTAAACTCCATGTGCAGCACGGCGGGGGGGCCGGGCTTGAATTCATGCACGATTTCCTTGGTCACCGTGTCGATCACCTGGATCGTATCGTTCAGCGGGTGGGCGAAATTCACCCAGACGTGCCGCCCGTCGGGCCGCGCCATGGCAAAGACCGGCTGGCCGTAGGTCTTGGTGCGCGCGGTTTCCTCAAGGGTCGCGCTGTCGATCCACAGCACCTCGTGATGACCCACGGCGGGCAGCACGAACTCGGCTCCGGTATGGGCCCAGCCTTCCAGATGGGGGGGCATCTTGTAGACCGGCATTTCCTCCTGCCCGCGACCGTAATCCGGCAGCACGCGAATGGGTTCGGGGGGGCTTTCGTCCCATAGGTCCAGCGCAGTCAGCCCGTCCTCGCCGAAAAGGCCTGTGATATAGGTGCGGCCATTGGCGGTGATCAGCGCGTCATAGGGGGGGTTTTCGCCCATCTCGGGGGGGATCTTGATGATCTTGGGCTCGGTACCCGGTTCCACGCCATCCATGTCGACAATCCAGGTCTCGCCCGTGTCCCACATGGTAAAGACGAAACGGCGACCGGGGGGGGCATCCACCAGCCGATGGTTTTCGATTGGGTCGGGATGTCGGCAACCATCTCCAACGTCTCGGCGTCAAAGATGCGCACGCCGCCGGGTTCGTAGTTGGATACGGCCACCAAGGTGCCATCATCCGAAATTGCCCCCCCGCCGATCGAGTTGCCGCCCTGCACGACACGGTTCGCAATCTCGCGTTCGACGATATCGACCTTGGTCAGCCCGCCGTCGCGGCCGAACACATAAGCGTAACGTTCGTCCGAGCTGTAGACCATCGAGCATGGGACAGGTCCCCCCCCAAGCCCTCGATCCGGGCCAATGCGGCGCGGTCAGACTGGTCGATCAGCACGACCGAGCCCTTGGCCCGTTCGATGATCAACCCAGGTCGCCGGTGGCCAGAGTGTCCGCCAGCGCGGGGGGGGTGGCCAGGGCGACACTCAAGGCCAAGGTCGATATCAGGCGTTTCATTTCATGTCTCCCTTCAGGAGGTAGTCGGCGATCCAGGCGGCTTCCGCCTCGCTGATCAGCGGGTTCCAGGGCGGCATGGCGGTGCCCGGCATGCTTCGAGGATGATGAATTGCAGAACTTCCGGGTCGTAACCTTCCAGCGTCTCGGCGCGGATGTCCGGCCCCCCCAGACCGCCTTTCAGCGTCAACCCGTGACAGGAGCCGCAATCCTGATGCACCAGTCGCTTGAGCGCATCAGGATCGAGGCTGTCAGCCATGGCCGCAGGCGCTGCCATGGCCAGGCAGGTCGCCAGAAGGGATAGGGCAACCCGTTTAGGCATTTGCGGCAATCTCCTGCGCCGGTTCGGCCTGGCTGTCATAAAGCGAGACAACCTGACCGATGATGAACAGGGTGGGCGGTTTCAACCCGGCATCGCGCGTATCAGCCGCGATATTGGACAGGGTCGAGACCATGCGGCGTTCATCCGCGTTGGTGGCCTTGGAAATGGCCATGACCGGGGGGGTCGAGCCGGGCAGCCCCCCCTCGGTCATCAGACCCATGGCGATCTGCCCGATCGACGACACCCCCCCCATGTAGACCACCAGCGTGGTCATTGGATCGGCCAGGCGCTTCCAGTCAAGGTCTAGCACCTTGTCTGCCTGACGGTGGCCGGTGACATATTGCACGCCAGTGGCCAGACCGCGGTGGGTCAGCGGCACGCCAGACACCGTGGCGGCACCCTGGGCGGCGGTGATGCCGGGCACATAGATGCTTTCGATTCCGTGGTCGGCCAGAAACATCGCCTCTTCGGAGCCACGGCCAAAAATCAGCGGATCACCACCCTTCAGGCGTATGACATCGTGACCGGCCCGCGCCTCTTCCACCAGGATCTCGTTGATGCGGTCCTGGGTAACCAGGTGGCATTGCGGCATTTTTCCAACCGGAATCATCTTGGCCCCCCCTTCGGGGGGGGCCATCGCGACGATCTCATCCGAAACAAGCCGGTCGAACACGACACAGGTTGCCTCAGTCAGCAGGCGTGCCGCCTTAAGCGTCAGAAGGTCGGGGGGGTCGCCGGGGGGGCCTGCACCGATGAGGAAAACTTTGCCGGTCATGTCTGTCTCGCTCGTCCCAAGGGTTGGCTGGATGCAAACCCCCCCTCCCGCGGACAGGCGCGTCCGTGTCAGCGCGTGTCGAATCTAAGACAATGCCGGCGGGTGAGGCTCGGTCCGGTTTCACAGGTAAAATGCCGCAGCGCGGGCACTGTTTCCTTGACATAAGTTAAGGGCACCCCCCCGCTTTGACGGAACACCCTGTTTTTATTAGGTTTTCGCTAAAGGAAACTAGTCCGGAAGAACCGTGACCATACCAATCATCTCGTGGCTTTCCCAATGGGGGGGTCCACAAAGGTATTCCTGCGGATCGCCCGCCTCAAGGAAGGTGAATTCAATCACCTCTTCCGGAAAAGCACGATCGCTTTCGGGTTGGCCCTTCACGATCACCGAATGGCTGGTGCGCTTGTCGACATTGACCCAGCGCACGGTGGTGCCCACAGGCACGGAGATCTCGCGCGGGCAGAAGCTGTATTTATACATGGTGACGACCGTCACGCCCTCCGCCTCGGTCGACGGTGCGCCGTAGATGTCCACGTAGCGTTGTTCGGCCTCGCCGCAGATCTCGGCCATTTCGGCTTCGGTCTTGTCGCCTGCCAGAACAGGAAAAGCCGCACAACTCAGCGCGGCAGCATACACGATGGGGGGGGACAGGGAGCTGCGCATGATGGTGTCCTCTTTGAACTCTGCCACATGTAAGCAAAAAAAATGCGGCCGATCCCAGTTCTTTGTCGGGGGGGGACCGGCCGCGTCTTTGTTTTTACTGACCAACCACGTTGATCTCGGCTTCCGGATCGTCAAGCGCCATGGTGGTGTTCAACGTCACGTGGTGGAAGCGCGCGGCGGCATAGTCGTCGTGGATCGCGAAGCCGACCGTATAGGTCTGACCGGCTTCCAGGGCCACGTCGCCAACACCGCCAGCCAACGGCCGCGAGAAGACCACGGTCCACATACCGTCATCGCCCAGCTTGGCCTGTGCGGCGATCTCGCCCTCGTTCTCGACCCGGCGTTCCAGGAGGTAGCCGTTCGAGGCGGAGCCATCAGCATAGACGCGCATCAGGTCCATGTAGGTGCCGTCGGCCAGGTACTGCTCGATCTGAGCGGCCTCGGCCAGCTTGTCCCAGCCCCCCCCTGGGCCTTGCCGCGACGCCCCCCCTTGACCTCGATCTTGGTGCGGCTTTCCGACAGGTACTTGGTGATGGTGGTTTCGGCCATCAGGGCCGCTGCCACGTCACCGCTGGCGGCAATCGCATCGGCATCAGGTTCGAAGGGCATGTAGGTGTTGTCCGCATGGCAGGTTGCCCAGCAGCCGACCTGTTCGCCCATCTCGATGCCGGTCCCGGTGATCATCATCGCGACCTTGATCGCGTTGTCCGGGTCCATTTTACCACCGTCCACGAAGGGTGCGGGGGGGGCGTGGGGGGGCGCGTCCGGCCATTGCAGGCGGAAGTAGACGTTGTCGCCGTCATAGGCCGCCTGGACCGTGGCACCGATGATGCCGCGCTTGCCCGGGATCGGGGGGGTCGGTTCCAGCTCGTCGTTCTTGCCTCCGCCGCCAGCAACGATCTTGTTGCCAATGGCCTCAAGCTCTTTCGCGTGGCAGGTCGTGCAGGCGTCACCGCCCTGGGTCAGCGGACGGGCACCACCGTGGGTCTTGCCGTTCTGCACCCATTCAAAGCTCGCCTGGCCCGGTAGAACAGGGTCAGGTCGCTCGAGGCAACGCTGGCCCAGTCGATGTTCGGTGCCACGTCGACACCTGCATCCTCGGCGCTTGCGGTGCCGGCCATTTCAGCCTCGACCTTGGCGCGTTCATCGGCGCGCGCAGAGGCGATCGCGTCGCTCACGCGCTGGCGCTCGGCCTCTTCCGCAGCCTTGGCAACGGCGGCTTCCTCGGCCTCGATCGCTTCGATCTTGGCCAGACTGTCCAGATAGGCCTGCGGTACGTCGCGGATGAACTCCGGATTCGGCGCTTCGAGCTCGGCCAGGTAATCCTCGTCCGCACGGTCCCGCAGATCAGAGTGCGCGATGCCTTTGTGGCAGTCGATACAGGTCTGACCGGTGCGCATCGCGTTCAGGTGCTGCTGACGGGCGCGCGGGGGGGCCTGGAACTCGGGCATCATCGATTCGAAATCGTGGCAGTTGCGGCATTCGACCGAGTCGGTGCGCTTCATGCGTTCCCATTCGTTCATCGCCAGCTGAAGCCGGTGGGTGTCGAACTTCTCGGGTGTCGAGATCTTGCCAGTGATCTTGCCCCCCCAGACTTCCTTCGAGGCCTTGATCTTGCGGATGATCTTGTGAGTCCAATCCTTCGGCACGTGGCAGTCGGAACAGACGGCGCCAACGCCGGATCGGTTCACGTCGTGGATCGTGCCTTTGTATTCCTGATAAACGAAGTTCTCCATCTCGTGGCACGAGATGCAGAAGTCCTTGGTGTTGGTCGCTTCCATGGCGGTGTTGAAACCGCCCCCCCAGAAGACAATGCCGGCGACAAAGACGCCTGCAACTCCGGCGACGGGCATGCCCCCCCAGAAGAGGGTGCGTCGCCAGAGCGGTTTCTTTGGTGTTTGACCGCTGTCCTGAGTCATGTCCTGGCTCCGTTAAGTGGCTGGTCGTCGTCGGCGGGTGAGCCCGACGCGGGTGAATGAGAGTGGTTGGGTTGCGCGGGGGGGGACGCAAAAGGGGGGGGCGGGCGCCTGGCCCGCCCCCCCCTGGGTGTCTGTTCGATCACATCAGGTGACGTGGTTCGAGCGGTTGAAGACGTTGAACTTGCCGGTCGGGGGGGCATAGAGGCCCTTCACGCGTCCAATTTCTTCCAGCGTCTTGGCGTCGTAGATCACCATTTCGCCGTTCGGCTCTTTCGAGTCTGTGCGGTTCCATTTGGAAACCCAGACTTCCGAACCATCCTGGTTGAATTCGAAGTGAACGGCAACGCTGCCTTCCACATCGGTGACCTGGATCGTTTTCACGATTTCGCCGGTCTCTTTCGAGATGACCTGAACCGACTGCTGCACTTCCGGATCGGGGGGGTGCTTGGTCTGGTCCGCCCAGATGTAGTCCGAGTTCGGGTGCGTACGGATGAACAGGCCAGCGCCATCGGTTTCAACCGTATAGCAGACTTTCCATGCATCGTCCGGGCGCGCTTCGGGGGGGTCGTTGCCCCCCCAAACCGTCACGGTACCTTCGCCCAGGTGGGTGGTGCCAGCAACCGGACCACAGTTCGGGTCCATCCAGTTGGCACCGGGGGGGCCGGGGGGGTGCGGCAGAGCGCCGACGTCGATCATGGCTTCCAGCTTGTGGGTCTGGGTGTCGACGACAACCATCTTGTTCGACGCGTTCGCGGCGATCTGGAAGTAACGACCGGTCGGATCGAAGAACCCGTCATGCAGGAACTTGGCCGAGTCGATCTTGTCGATCGACAGGTTGTCCAGGTCGGAATAGTCCACCTGCCACAGTTGGCCCAGTTCTTTCACCGCGACGATCCAGGTCGGCTCGTTCGGGGGGGTGGTGTAGATGGCTGCAACGCGGGCTTCTTCGACATAGTCGCCGTCCACGTTGTAACCGCGGGTCGAAACGACTTTCAGCGGTTCCATGGTCTGGGCATCGACGATGGCGAAGTGCGGAGGCCAGTAAGCGCCACCGATCACGTATTTGCCGTCACCGGAGATCGCCACGTCGCGGGCGTCATAGCCGATGGTGACTTCGGACACCAACATCTTGTCCGGCGTCTGCCAGAGGTCGATTTTGGTCATCTTGCCGTCGCGGCCCATGGTGTACCAGAAACGACCGGGGGGGTTTTCCGGCTCTTCCAGCTTGTGGTGCTCGGACGCTTTCAGAACGTGCACAGCATACCCGGTGGGGGGGATGTGGGCCAGAACTTCTTTGGTGTCGCCGTCGATAACGGCCACTTTACCTACGTCACGTTCGATGACGACGAAGAAGTTTTCCCAGTTGCGGCCGTGAAGCGGCTCGGTCGGGTAATCGGCTTCTTCGACATAGACCTTGCGGGTCGCTTCCATCTGCGCCAGGGACATCTCTGGGGGGGGTTTCGGCGGCTCCATCATGATGTAGGTCGCCATGTCCTTGATTTCCTGCTCGGTCAGAATGTCCGAGAAGTTGTTCATCCCACCTTCGGTGCCCCCCCAGGAGATGATTTTTTTTCAAGGCGTTCCTGTCCCAGTTTCAGGGTACCACCTTCGGTCACCGTGCCATCGGCGGCGGTGGTTTTCCAGTGGGGGGGTTCCAGGTTCTTACCGGTTGCGCCCTTGCGCAGAACGCCGTGGCAGCCGGCGCAGCGTTCAAAGTACAGCTGCTTGGACGATTCAAAGGCTTCCTCGCTCAGGGTCGGCCCTTCGGCGAAGGCAGGCATGGCCACGCCGCCCAGCAGCATCGCAAAACCGAGGCCCAGCGCGCCGCGGGTTTTCTTATGGGTGATTCCAAGTGACATGATCACTCTCCGTTTGCTTGGTGAGGCACTTGGGAAGATGGTCGGGACGGCCTGTGTGCGTCTTGACAAAAGTCAACGATGCTCCCGAAAAAGTGAGCGGCGCGTGAATTAACCCTGCCGATTGAGGCTGGTTATTGACAGACACAGACCGACACCACAAAGCCGAAATGCGCCCAACCATCTGTTATTAAAATAATTTTCGCAATTAGGCTCAAATGCACCGCCCCCCCACCCCCCCGCAAGCCCACGGGCATCAATGGCGGCCCTGCGACGACTTGACTTGAGTTAAGATTTCCGACCCGGCCCGGCCTAGGCTTTCAAAGTCCAACGAAAGGTCTGCCCCCCCATGCGTGCCACAGTCAAACTCCTGCTCGGCGAAGGTCATCGCAGCTTCTTTCTGCTCTCCCCCCCCTGTGGCGATCCTGTCAGGCCTGGTCTGGCAACTTTGGCTTTTTGTGCACGCAACCGGCGGCATGATGGATCTGCCGGGTCCTGGCATGGCACCGCATTTGTGGCATGGGCACGAGATGATATTCGGCTATGGTGCTGCGGCGGTCGCAGGGTTCCTGCTGACCTCCCTCGCGGGCGCACGCGCGGGGGGGTATATTGGTCTGGCCGTCGCGTTGTGGATTGCCGGGCGTATGGTGGTCTGGGCGTCCGGAGCTCTGCCGGGCCTTCTGGTCGCCGGGGGGGTTGATCTGGCTTTCCTTCCGCTGCTGGCCGGGCGTGTGGCCCTGATCCTGGCGCGCCGCCGCAACCCGCAACAGGCCGTGTTCCTGATTTTTCTGACCGCCATGACGGTTGGGAACCTGCTGGTCCATCTCGACTGGCTGGGTTGGGGGGGCAACCGTTCTGAGGACGGGCTGCGCATCGGGCTTTTGGCATTGATCGGGCTGATTGCGGTGCTTGGCGGGCGGGTTACACCCGGTTTCATCCGCAATGCCCTGCGCCGGGCCGCAGGGGGGATACGGCGGAGGACGTCAGATTGCCTCCGGAGACCCCCCCGCGCCTGGATCGCGCCACCATTGCCCTGGCCTGCCTGCTGCCCGTCAGCGCCGCCTGGCCGCGCCTGGCCTCTGGCATTGCCATGGCCTTGGCGCTGTCACACAGCGCGCGTCTGATCCGCTGGCGGCCCCCCTTTCGACACGCGGCGAGCCTCTGCTCTGGGCACTGGTTCTGGCCCAAAGCCTGCTGCCCATCGGCCTCGCCCTCTGGCGCTGGCCAATTGGGGGGCGTGGGGGGGTCCGAAGTCGCTGCCCTGCACGTGTTGGGCATCGGCGCGG
>JDSH01000052.1_pt1 | contig 46571 bp, 67 predicted proteins | sample 199451 | NCBI WGS metagenome assembly JDSH01 (sample SAMN02584198, study PRJNA231836) | bioreactor metagenome | isolation source: continuous culture bioreactor electron acceptor NO2- transfer2 day 38 after... | place: Germany: Bremen | reverse complement strand
GCGCGAACTTCGCCGGGGGGGTGGGAGCCGTGCCGGGGGGGCGGCCACGCCCAAAGAGGCGGCGACGCCGAAGGCGTCAACGGCTCGCGGGAGCGCCTCGCCGCGCCTCGCCGTTCAGGCGGTGGAACATGTGGGTAAAGGTGGCCGCGCCAATGACCGGGATCAGCAGGTTCACGAGCGGCACCGACAGGGGGGGCACGGCCATCAGCGTGCCTGCCAGCCAGATCTGGCCGGAGTGGCGTGCGCGCAGGCGGTTCGCGCCTTCACGGCCCAGGCGGCGGATCGCGGCCATCTGGAAATACTCGCGCCCCCCCAGCAGATAGCCGTTCACCGCCCAGAACAGCATCGGCGCAAGTGGGCCCACGAAGAAGAACAGGACAAGCGCCACCAGGTTCACGCCGACCACCACGCCGAAGAAGCCGATGCTGTCGCGGATCGTCTCGCCCAGCGGCACGGAGCCGATGGGGGGGGCAAGCTGGGGGGGGTAGTGCATATCCTCGACCGCGGCGGCCACGTCATCGAGGAAGATACCGGTAAAGGCCGCCGCCACGGGCACCATCAGCACCACGGACAGGACCAGCATCAGAACGACCATAAGCCAGCTGACCGCCGTGTCGATGCCACCCACCTCGCCCACCCAGGGCAGCGAGAAAGCATCGGGCACCAGCCAGCCGACAAGCCAGAACAGGCCAACGGTGACGGCGGCCAAAAGACCCACGGTCAGCCCAAGACCCAGCAGCAGAACACGGCGAAAGCGGGCATCGCCCATCTGGCCCAGCGCGGTAAAGAAATCGCCCAGCATCAGTCGGCCACCCAGCTGACCTTTGCCGCCAAATCCGGGCGGGGGGGTCGTTCAGGCGGGGGGGCGCAGGTTTCTGTGCCGATGTGGATGAAACCCGCGACGGTTTCGTGGTCGGCAAGCCCCCCCAGGGCTTCGGTGACGAAGGTCCGGTCGTGGCTGGGCCAGCCCGACAGCCAGTTCGCCCCCCCCAGCCCGCTGCCAAGGCTGCGTTCAGAAGCGCAAGGCAGGCGGCACCGGCCGAATAGACCTGTTCGATATGGGGGGCACTTTTGCGCTGGCGACCGGGGGGGCCGAGATCACCGCGACCGCCAGGTCGCATCGGCGAATTGGGAATACGCCTTGGCCACCTTGTCTTCCGGGACGCTCAGCGCCTCGGCACGGGGGGGGCCGACCAGACCGGCCAACCGGGTCAGCGCCGTCTTCTCCAACACGATGAAACGCCAGGGTTCCAGTTTGCCGTGATCCGGCGTGCGCGCGGCAGCCTCAAGCAACGGCATCAGCTCATCGCGCGAGGGCGCGGGGGGGGCGGTCAGGGTCTTGGCAGGGCGAGAGCGGCGGGTCAGCAGGAAATCGAGTGCGGCTTGATTGCGTGCGGGCATGGGGGGTCCTCCGAATGTCCGCTCACATGTCGGACCTGCGCCCGCCCGCGTCAACCGGTCACGCCGAAAAACTCCACGAGCTCCCCCCCCAGATAGTCGGAATAGAGCGCCTGCATGCGGGGGGGCGATGGCTGGCGCGCGGCAAAGGTGTCGGCCAGGGGGGGGTCGGGGGGGGCGGTGATGGCGGAGCCGGACATTTCCTCGAGCACCGCATGGCCGCAGAAGGGCACGCAGACCTCGCTATACCCACCCTCATGGGCCATCATCACCCGGCCTTTGCACAGCTCGGCGGCCAGATCCAGCACCATGCGGGTCATCTGGCGAAAGGTGTCAGCCGTGGCCAGCATGCGCGAGAGCGGGTCCAGCGCGACCGCGTCATAGCCGCAGGCGACGACAATGACCTCGGGTTCAAAGGCGCGCACAGTGGGCATCACCAACCGCTCCATCGCCTCGATATAGGTCGCATGGCCCGCGCCGGGGGGGGCAGCGGGATGTTCATGTTGGCCCCCCCTTCGCCCGCGCCCTCACCGCGCACGTCCGCATCACCGGTATCGAGCGGGTAGTTGCGTTCCTGATGCAGCGAGATGGTCAGCGTGTCGGGATCGGAGACAAAGACGGCCTCGGTCCCATTGCCGTGGTGCACGTCCCAGTCGACGACGGCAACCCGGCGCACCAGCCGGCGGCGCGGGCTGCCCGAATGGCGATGGCGAGGTTGGCCAGCAGACAGAACCCGTTGGGGGGGAAATCTGGCAGGCAATGGTGGCCGGGCGGACGCGAGAGCGCGTAGCATTGCTCAGATCGCCGCGCAGCACGGCATCCAGCGCAGCCACGGACAGGCCAGCGGACAGGGCCGCAATCTCATACCCCCCCCTTGCCGAAAGGGGGGGTGCGCAGCCCCCCCAGCTCCCCCCCCACCCTTGTCCGAGGCGGTCTTGAAATCGCGCAGGTAGGTCGCCGGATGCACCAGGGCAAGGGTCTCCAGCGGGGGGCCGCGGGGGGGGCAGTCAGCATATCCAGATCACCAGACAGGCCGGTCACATCCATCAGGTTCTTCAATCGCCGCTTGGTTTCGGGGGGGTTTTCCGGCAGGCCACCAGAGGCCAGCGGTTGCACCAGCCCGCCCACCGGCACCGTGCCCGCGTAATTGCCGCCGGAATGCCAAAAGCATTTCTCGTCCCAGAAGAACCCTGTGGTCATGTGCGCCATCCTCCTTGGGGGGGGACAGTGTCGCCCCCCCCGCCTTGCCCTGTAAAGCGCAATCACGGAGGATGGCGGGCATGAAGAAAGGTTCCCTTGCCCACCTCGCCCAACCGGGTGCCGAGATCGCGCTGCGCGTGACCCCCCCGAAGGCCTCGCGCAACCTGGTCGAGGAAACGCCCGAAGGGCTGCGGGTGCTGGTCACGACCGTGCCCGAAGGCGGCAAGGCCAACCAGGCGGTGATCAAACTGCTGGCCCAGGCACTGGGCGTCGCGAAATCACGGCTGGTTCTGGTGCGGGGGGGTGCTGCCAGCCGGGACAAGGTGGTGCGGGTCGAGTAGGACGCGTGCCGGAAAAGCGCCTCTTGGGCGCGTTCAGCGGCAGCGGCCCTTGTGGCCGCGAGAGCTTGGCCGATGCCGAGCGAAGCGAGCCCCCCCCGTTGATCGGCAGCGGTTCGCAAGAACCGCGAGAGGTGTGAGCAAAATTATTAAACAATTTTCACCTGTGCGCCGGACAAGGGGGGGCTTTGCCCCCCCCGGTTGGGCGGTGGCCCTCTCGCGGGCAAAGCCCGCTGCCGGGCGACGCGCCCTAATCGGGACGCTTGCACTCTCGCGGGCAAAGCCCGCTGCCGGGCGACGCGCCCCCCCGTAAACGGGGGGGCGCTTGCCTCAACCGCCCTGCCCGCCCTCTTCCGACAGCTCACCGGGCCGGGCGCGCTGATAGATCCCCCCCTCGGGCAGGTCCAGTGCGACGGCGAGGTCTTTCAACTGGCTGATCGACAGGGTGATCTTGTGCATGCGATCCTCCTGCGGTTCCCATTGTTCGATGGTCACGCAGTCGTCGAAGGCGTTGATCACCACATCCTCGCGCAGGAATTCGCGACGCTCGTCAACAAGGGTGACCACGGTGGCGTCAAAGTCGTGTTCGATGGTAAACATATCGTCAGCCTAACGGCGCATTTGGCCTCTGGAAAGCCCGGACACGCCCGCCTATGGTCGGAGCATTGTTCATCGGAGGTCCCGCATGCACCGCATTCTTGTTGTCCTGGTCGGTCTGGTCCTGGCCGCCTGTACGCCCGAAACGCAGGGCGGTGGACAGCTTGGGCAGACCGCACCGCAGGAAACCCGGTTCACCCCCCCGGATGTGGCGATGCGCATGTTTCCGGGCGATGCCTCGATCGCGCGCTACGCCGTGATTGCCGCGCGCATGGAGCCGGTGATCGAGCGCGAATGCCGCGCCCGCGCCCCCCCGCGCAGCCGGTGCAATTATCAGATCTTCGTGGAAACCCACCCCCCCGAGGCCCCCCCCGCGAACGCCTACCAGGGCGAGGATCGGCGCGGCCAGCCAACCATCGCCTTTACCCGCAAGCTGCTGCGCGAGTTGCGCAGCGATGACGAGATTGCCTTCATCATGGGCCACGAGGCCGCCCATCACATTCGCGGCCACCTGCCGGTCAAGACCGAAGCCCTGATCGCGGGCTGGATCGCAGGAGAGGTGGCCGCCACCGTGGCGGGGGGGGCCAGCGCGGAAGAGACCCAGCAGGCCGCCGCCCTGGGCGGGCTGATTGCAATCAGCGGCTTTTCCAAAGAGTTCGAGCTGGAAGCGGACGCCCTGGGTGCCGTGATCACCGAAATTGCCGCTATGACGCCATTGCCGGAGCGCAGTATTTCCGCCGCATGCGCGATCCGGGGGGGCACAAATACCTGGCACCCACCCGCCCAATGCCCAGCGCCTGCAAACCGTGCGCCGGGCGGTGGCGGGGGGGATGTAATACAGCCCGCCAGCACCTTCGCCCTCCGGCCGCATTTGATCGGGATCAAGGCAGGCAGGCGCGATTCACCATCTTCTTTTGGGAACCAAAGGGAGGACCACCGCCATGCCGCTCAAATCCGGATATGATCATCACGCCAATCTTGTCGACCGCATGGCCGACACCCTGGGCCTGGACCTGCGCCGCGAGATGGAACGCGCCAAGATCTCGTACCAGCAACTGGACGGTGCGGTGGTGCGCTGCATGGACTGCCCCCCGACCCCCCGAGGGCTGCGAGCTGTGGATGGAAAGCCGTGCCGCCGGGGGGGCCACCCATGCGCCGGGCATCTGCCGCAACAAGGCGCTGCTTGAGAACCTGCGCGAATATGGCTGAGGTGGGGGGGGCTTGGCGTCGCTTGCCCCCCCAGTGATGCTGCTGAAGATCGCCTAGCCTAGTCGATTGTGAACCTTACGCCACGACCAGGTTCTTCTGCGAACATTTTCTGTGCCAGATGAAAATCATCCTTTTTACTGACGATGAACCTACGAGACCAATCAAACTGTAGCGAGTTGTAATGCTCCATGTTGTCTTCGCTTGTTTGGATAGCGTCACCTTTGTCCAAACCATCCAACAAACCGCGCACACCCTCAAGGTTCGTTTCAAGTTCGCTGACCTCACGGTCGAGCGCCTTTAACCGAGAATTGGGCTTAGCGTGTTCACTGCCCTGTAACGCTGGATGGCCTTCAGACCCTCCGCTAGTTCCCTGTGTTTGTCGCGCACAATTTTGGGATGCCAAATCGAAAGCGCCAACTCTGAACTTAACGGCAGCGTTATCTGAACGCCCGGCACGCCAAAGCCTAGGTTGCCGTAGGGGGGGCCAAAGTCTTCATGGGTGTGCATGACCACCGGACAATCCGAAATCCAGAAACTCCGGGTTTTCGTGGCACGAAAAAGTAACCAATTGTAGGAATAGACCAGCTTAGCCAGTTCACGGGTCGCGTCTTCTAATAGTCTGATAGAACGGTATTTAATGGCGGCATCTGATGTGTAAGCTTCGACCTCTTCAAGGTTTGCTGCATCTGGGGGGGCCAAACGCTTGCATTTTTCGGCAACCGTTTTCCACAGCGTGAACTGGCTATCTCTTATTTTAGGAGCTCGAAGCCATTGTACAGCGACGAACTTGCTCAACTTGGCACGATCACTGTCTGAAATCGAAGCCAATGATCCACTGGAAACTATCTTCTTGATGATTGGTGAGGCTAAGTCTTCAAGAGATGTCAAAGCACCTTCGGCGGTGTACACAGATTCACCCAGCTGAACAGAATAGAAATTTCGTTGTCCAAGGACGTTGTTGACGCTGGGTTGAGTTGGGATAGTCTTGCCTTCTACTCGGTCGAATAAGTGAACATGATAGGATTTCTTCCCCCCCTTTTTCTTGAAGGCAAAGTTCTTGAGCAACGCCTCTTTGGGAACAACGTGCTGCATTTCCGGTTTGTTGTCATTTCGCATGCTCGATCAACCTTGTCGCGGCTTATGCAAGAAATACTTCGTGAGCTGAATAGGGATACGAAATGACACAGTGTTTTGTCCAGTTCGGCTATACGCGATGAACTTCCGATTTGCGCTGCGTGCGGCTATTCGGATCTCCAAGCGGAAAAGCGCTTCGGCGCGCAGAACTGTCATTGGGCTAGTCCATCGCGTCACTCGAGCCTAGCCCGCCCAGATCAAAGCTGAGCCCCCCCGACAGACAGGCCTTCTCAAACCAACATCTGTTGCAACTTCTTCGCGAAAAGCTTTAAGTCCTCCGAACAGGAGGCCCAATGCAGCAGTTCGAAAACTTCCTGACCGACCGCGGGTCGAAATATGCGGTCTCCGGCGGGCCGGTCACCTCGCGGGCCGAGGTCAAGGCCTTCCTGAAGGCGCTCTGCCGCGACAAGCGCTATGCCAAGGCGACCCACAACACCTGGGCGGCGATCCTGCCGGATGATGGCCCCCCCACGAAGGGCGATGATGGCGAGGCGGGCGCGGGCATGGTGATCCTGCGCATGTTGGAGCGCGAGGGGGGGCTGGAGGGCCATATCGTCGTCGTCACCCGCTGGTTCGGTGGCACCAAATTGGGTGGCGACCGCTTTCGCCGCGTGCAGGACGCGGTCACCCATTACATGGCGAATGCGGAGGGGGGGCTGAATGGCGCTGCGTAATACGATCCATCGCGAATGGACCCGGTTCAAATGGCGCTGCATCTGGTCCTGGCGCGGCTGGCTGGATTGCTGGCACAACGAGAAATCCATCATGCAATGGGTGGTGGCCAATGTGATCTCGGCCGGTCTGGCGATGGTGCTGGACCTGAGCGGCGGCGAACGCGCGCTGATCCTGGCGCTGGGCATCCTGGTGCTGGCGGCCGAGCTGATGAACACAGCGGTGGAACGCACGGTGGACTATATCTCGACCGCCGAACACGACCTGGCGCGGCGTGCCAAGGACCTGGCCTCAGCCACCGTGGCGGTCACGGCGATTGCCGCTGGCGTGGCCTGGGTGGCGGTTCTGGTGGGGGGGTGAGGCCGCCTGTCCCGCGACTGGCCAGACTGGAGTGAGGCCCACATCGCGCCCAAGTCTCTGTAACAGCGCGCGGATTGAAAGGTTTTCATCACGCGGCATGACGAAGGGAAGCCGACCCGATCCAAGCCGCAACGGATCCCCCCCACGCTGAATTTCATCCGCCCCCCCCAGAAAGTACTCCACCGCGCTCTTGCATTCCCAGCCTCCACCGGCCCGGCGTGTCACGGGATTATAGGTGTTGGTTCCATGGCGGAAGCACATCTGGGTCGCGGTCGATCCCGATACGGGCTGGGCCTTCCACTCTCCGACCACCAGGACTCGGTTGCCGGGATACCAGAGAAAGGCCTGCCCGCGCGCAGACAGATACTCCACCTGCGTTCCATGCCAGGGGGGGTCCCAGGATTTGAAGGTGGAATTGCGAAGGGTCGCTGCAAGCCCGCCTGCCGTAGCCGCCAATCGTCCCGCCTAAGCCAACTTCGCGGGCGTGCGCAGGTGGGGGGGCGCTGGTCGGGCCGGGCTCAACACAGCCGGACAGCAGAAGGGCGCAACCCAAAACAATGGGGGGGAGAAGACGAGCTGTCATTACACATTTCTCTTGTTTTTAAGGACGGGCACCTTGGTACGCCGTTCGGCCTGCCGGCCTTCCCTCAGCGGTCAACCCGCGCCAGCGCCAGGCCGATCCCGGCCCCCCCTGCGAACAGCACCGCCGTCAGACGGTGGCGCAGGCGGCCCAGCCGCAGGAGCACGGGGGGGCGCGCGTGATGCGCCAGTGCCGCCCAGAGCAGATCGCCCAGCATCAGCACCACCAGATACAGCGCAGCGGCGGTCAGAAGCGAACTCGCCCCCCCCGCCTCGGCCTGGGCGAACTGTGGCAGGAAGGCTGCGTTGAACAGCAGGGTCTTGGGGGGGTTGATCAGCGCCAGAAGCGCGCCCTGGCGAAACAGGGCCATCAGGGCTTGCGGCTGGCCGAAACATCCGCCAGCGCGCCCATGCCCTGCCGCCAGGACTGTACCGCCAGGTAAAGTAGATAGCCACCCCCCCGGCCCAGCGCAGCCAGGCAAAGGCCCAGGCGGCCAGTTCCAGAAGCACGCTCAGCCCCCCCAGCACCACCACCGACAGCTGCACACCGACGCCAAGCGTGGTGCCCAGCACGGTCACCGCGCCAGCGCGAATGCCGCGCGCCAGCGTATTGGCGACGATCAGGGCCACATTCGGACCGGGAATGGCCACCAGCAGCAGGGTTGCCGCGACCAGGGCCAGGGCGATGTGCAGGTCCATGAGATCTCTCCGTTGTGCCCGCATCCCCCCCGCGGGCATCGGTCCGAGACCAGTCCCGCAGGTCGCGTCAGTTGTTGTTGTTGGTCTCTTCTTCCAGGTGCAGCTTCATGTCCAACAGGACGTGCTGCAACGCCAGCGTCTCGCGCAGAAGACGCTTGGCTTCGTTGATGGTGATGATGCCATCCTCGATCGACTGCTGGTATTCGGCCATCAGCATCGCGAAACGCTGGGACAGCGCGATCACGTCGGCGTTCACGCCGCCTTCGGGCGCGTTTCGCTTTTCACTGTCATAGGACATGGTGATGCCGCGCAGCTCGGCCAGGGCCGAGGTCACATGCGGATAGCGCGCGGCCTCTTCCAGGGCGGCCACCGCGTCAATCGGCATGAAGCGATCGCCATGTTCTTCGGCGTCCGAATAGTACCGGCCCAGGGTCGCCTTGGATTTGCCCGTCAGCGTGCAGGCGGCCTCCAGACCGACATCCTTCACCAGAGCTTCGGTGTGTTTTTTTCAGATAACTCCCGACACTTGCCATACCTGTCCCCCCCATTGTCCCCCCCGCTAGGCCCCCCCTCACGAAACACATTGAGGGGGGGAATTCCGAATTCCTTTTCCCATTAATCGCATCTCAATGGAATGGCTTTATGCATGTATCCCGGACAGCCGGGGGGGAAGATGTAACGAGTGACCGATGCCAACAGCGTCGGTTGTGGTGGGGGGGGTCTGTGGCGTGTGTCTTGCCGCAGAGCATGTCCGGGAAACCGACATGTGCAGTGGTTTCGGTGCGTAACCGGTGTGAGGTCTGTTCCATCCCCCCCAGGGCGCTTGCCGCCCACGGCCTCGAAGTCCTTGAACCGATCCCCCCCCTCCCCCCCCACCATCCCGTTGCCGAAGGGCGGCGGATGCCCGACAAACCTCCGCTGCAAGGTCGCACGATGTGGGCACGCGTTTGCCCGTTGCCCCCCCCGTCGCGCGCCCGCGCTAACTGAGGGCCATGGCCAAGCTCTATTTCCATTACTCGACCATGAATGCGGGGGGGAAATCGACCCTGCTGCTGCAGGCGTCCTACAACTACCGCGAACGCGGCATGGACACCTATCTGATCACTGCAAAACTTGACGATCGCGCCGGAAAGGGCCGGATCGGCAGCCGGATCGGCATTGGTGCCGAAGCGGACGCGTTCCAGGCCGGCGATGACCTGTATGCCCGGCTTCAGGCGCGGCTTGCCGAAGGACCGGTGGCCTGCGTCTTCATCGACGAGGCACAGTTTCTGGAGCCCGAGCAGGTCTGGCAATTGGCCCGCGCGGTGGATGACCTGAACGTGCCGGTCATGTGCTATGGGCTGCGCGTCGATTTCCAGGGCAAACTGTTTCCGGGTTCGGCCACCCTGCTGGCGCTGGCGGATGAAATGCGCGAGGCGCGTACGATCTGTCATTGCGGCAAGAAGGCCACGATGGTGGTACGCCAGGACGATCAGGGCCGGGTGATCGTGGACGGCGACCAGGTGCAGATCGGCGGCAACGAACGTTACGTGTCGCTTTGTCGCAGGCATTGGCGCGAGGCGATGGGCGATCTGCCCTCGAATTGAGCGCCTTCGGCGTGCTTGATACCTCAGCACCGGCCTCTGGCCGTCGCCTCGGGGGGGATGGGGGGGGCGCTGCCCCCCCGGCGCTTGTGCGCCTCCCCCCCCGGGATATTTTCCGCAAGATAAAGAACAGCAGCGCGGCAGGGGGGGCAGCCGGTGCCGCGCGGGACACTCCGAGGGTGCGGCGCAGCCGATACCCGAGTTATCGAGCGCGCCGCAGGCGCACCTTTGGATTACACCGGCGTCACCAGCGAGCCGTCGCGGGCGAAGGCTTCCAGGTTCTCGACCGCCAAGAGCCCCCCCATATCGGTGCGGACCTCCAGGGTGGCGGTGCCCAGATGGGGGGGCAGAAGCACCACGTTTTCCATCGCGATCAGAGCCTCAGGCACCTCCGGTTCAAACTCGTAGACATCCAGCCCGGCCCCCCCGGCCAGGTCGCCCGCCCGAAGGGCGGTGATCAGCGCCGCTTCATCCACCACTTCCCCCCCCGCGAGACATTGATGAGGAACGCATGGGGGGGTTGCATGGTCTGGAAGGTTTGAGCGTTGATCAAATGGGTGGTTTCGGCCCCCCCGCCGGGCGTGGCCACAACAACGATATCGGCTGTCGCGCAGACCTCGTCGATCGAACCCAGTTGACGGGCGGGCAGGTCCACATCCTTCGGCGAGCGATTATAAAACACGACCTTCATGCCGAACCCATGGTGACAGCGACGGGCGATGGCCTGGCCGATCCGGCCCATGCCGATCACGCCCAGGGTCTTGCCGGTCACGTGCAGGCCCAGCATCTGGGTCGGGTGCCATCCCTCCCACTGCCCGGCGCGCACGAGGCGTTCGCCTTCGCCTGCACGCCGAGCGCACATCAGGATCAACGTCATGGCGGTATCGGCGGTGGCATCGGTCACCGCGCCGGGCGTATTGGACACCACCAGCCATGCGCCTTGGCCGCGGCCACGTCGATGTGGTTGTAGCCAACCCCCCCGAAATTCGCCAGCACCTTGGCGCGGATCCGGCCCGCTCGGCAAAGACCTCGGCGTTGAAATCATCGCGCAGGGTGGGCAGGACGGCGTCATAGTCGCGCAGGGCGGTGTGCATTTCGGCGCGGGAGAGCGGCGAGGTTTCCGCACGCACGGTCACGTCGAAAGAGGCACGCGCACGGTCGAGAACCGCGTCGGGCAGCGGGCGAGAAATAAACAATCTCATCAGCACATGCGCGCGCCATCGGGCGCATCCTTGTCGGCGGTGATCAGCACCACGTTGTCGTCATCGTCATGCAGCCCCCCCAGGATCAGCACCTCCGACCGCATCGGCCCGATCTGGCGCGGCGGGAAGTTGACCACGCCCAGCACCGATTTGCCGACCAGGCCTTCGGGCTCGTAATGCGCGGTGATCTGCGCCGAGCTTTTCTTCTCACCAATCTCCGGCCCGAAATCGACCCAGAGCTTGATCGCGGGTTTGCGGGCCTCGGGGGGGAAGGGTTCGGCGCGCACCACGGTCCCCCCCTTGCGGATGTCGACCTTCAGGAAGTCGTCAAAGCTGATCTCACTCATTTTGCCAGTTCCTTCGAACGGTCGGCGGCGGCCTTGACAGCCCGTCTCAATAGCGGCGGGAAGCCGGTCTGTTCGTCCATCAGCACCTCCAGCGCGGCCGCCGTGGTGCCGCCGGGAGAGGTTACGTTCACGCGCAATTGTGCGGCGTCCTCGGCTGCATTCTCGGCCAGGTGGCCGGCCCCCCCCGCGACGGTGGCACGGGCCAGTTGCACGGCCAGGGCGGGGGGGGCAGCCCTTCGGCCTCGCCCGCCGCCGCCAGTGTCTCGATCAGGTGGAACACATAGGCCGGTCCAGAGCCGGAAACCGCCGTGACCGCGTCCATCTGGTGTTCACCATCCAGGCGCACCACTTGGCCCACGGCAGACAAAAGCGCCTCGGCCAGATCCAGATGGGCGGGTGTGGCCTGGGCGTTTCCGGTGATGGCGGTAATGCCACGTGCAACAGCGGCGGGGGGGGTGTTGGGCATGGCGCGGATGATCGGGGGGGTGTCTGCGCCCAGCATGTCCTCGAAGGCTGCAATCGGCGTGCCTGCGGCAACCGACACGAACAGGGTCGATCCGTTGCCCAGCGCGGTCAGCGTTGGCAGCGCGTCGCCCATCATCTGCGGCTTGACCGCGACCAGCACGATGGCAGGGCTTTCGGGCAGGCCCGTATTCAGGTTCAGCCCGTCCAGCCCCCCCTTCAGCCAGTCGGAGGGGGGTACGGATCCAGCACCCAGACCGAGCCGGTCGGCACCCCCCCCTGCCCCCCCAGCCAGCCTTCCAACATCGCCGAGCCCATCTTGCCACAGCCCAGAAGCACCAGCCCCCCGCGCCTTCAGATCGTCCATGTTCATGGGTGCCTCCCTCATTCCGTTGGCGCGACGTTACGCGGGGGGGGCGGGGGGGGCGGGGGGGCAATGGGCTATTCGGGAGGCACTCGGTGCGTGCCGCAACACAGGTCCACCGTGCCGGACACATGCCAGAGAAAGGGTGCCCCCCCGCATTGGGTCATGCCGCCCTCAATCCGCACCGATGGCCGCAACAACCCGGATTTCCACTGCGGCCCCCCCCTCCCGCCGCAATCCGGCGACCTCTACTGCCGTCCAAGCTGGATAGGGCTGCGAAACATAGTCCGCGCGGACCGCGTTGAACAGGTCGAAATGGGCCTGTAAACCGACGTGATAGCTTGTCATCTCGACAATCGCGTCATGGGTCAGCCCTGCTTCGCGCAGAACAGCACCAATCTTGTCAAACGCAAGGCGAAACTGCTCTTCCAGATCGTTTGGCATCGTGCCATCCGCACGCGCCCCCCCCGTCATGCCCGTGACGAATACATGTGAGCCGGACAGGATGCCGGGTGAAAGCTTTATCTGATTTGCCGAGGCCTCGGACCCCCCCGCCGGGAACAATGCCTGCCTGGCCATGCCAGCCCCCCCTTTCAATTCACATGATCAGAGTTCCAAGAGAAGACCCCCCCGCCGCGAGGCAGGGTCAGTCAGGGAGTGAGGACCGTCTTCATGCGGCCGCATGTTCGTAAGCGGTTAGGCCCGCCCGTAGGCTTCGTCGATCGCCACCTGCATGGCGTCCTCGACCTCGCGGTCGGCCCAGCTGACCAGTTGGAAGGCCGGTAGAAGCGTTCGGACGCCCCCCCCACTGCTGCGCCGATCAGCCGGTCGATCTGCTCAGGCCCTGCGAACTGCCCGCCGGTCAGGACCAGCCCGTAGCGATAGACCATCAGCCGCTGCTCGTGCCAATAGGTAAATGCGCCTGCCCAGATCTTGTCATTGGTCGCATTGAGCGCCTCGTAGAGCTTCGGCAGCTTCTCTTCCGGCGGCTCCATCTCGAAGGTGCAGATCAGACGCAGGGTCTCGTCATAGGGCGACCAGGCGAGGGTGATGGAATAGGTGCGCCATTGGCCCTCGACAGCATGGCGATCTGGTCATCGGCGACGCGGTCAAACTCCCAGGCGTGATGCTCGGCAATGTGTTCGACGATGTCGATCGGGTGAAGGTCGTCACTTTCGATAAACTGCTCGGCGGCGGACATGTGGCGGTCCTTTCTGCTTTTCCGAGAGGCTTGGGGGGGGCAGAGCCCAAGGTCTCGGTGCCTGTACTAGGTCCGGCGTTCTTTGCGCCTTCCCTCTACGACATATGGTGGGGGGGCAAAGGTGATTCGCTGTAAAGGGAAACTTTGTTAACACCGCAAGTTGTCCACAGGAAATCCACAGTATTCCACAGGATACCGAAACCGCTCCACAGGCGGGGGGGCGGAGTTGTCAACAGAGCGGGGGGGCTGACGGCGGGCACCAACGGCTCTGACCCCCCCGGATGGGGGGGGCAGAGCTCATCAAGCGCGCGGACATATGTCCGCGCCCCCCCTTTGGATTACGCCTCGCGCAGCGGGCTAACAGCGGGGGGGATAGTACGCCCGGCGAATTCCACGTCGCGGGTGGTGTGGTTGAACCAGAACCGTTCAGTCCCGGTGTCGCGAATGCGCAGCCCTTCGGGCAGATCCAGGGTCTCGATCCCGGCGTCGGAACAGGTGTCCTTCAGCAGGCGGGCAAGCCCCCCCTCCTGATCCAGCCAACCGCCCAGATAGGTCACCTGCCCTGCACGCATAGCAAGGGGGGGCGCACCATCCGCGAGGCGCAGGCTGACTTCGGCGGTGCCTTCCAGCTCTTCGCGATAGAGCTGAACCGCACCGCCGCCCTCAATCGCCAGCGGCATGTCAGGGCGCAGACTTTCCACCCGTGAGACGGTCACGCCCAGCCCCCCCGGAAAGGCGGGGGGGGCCAGAGGGATGGGCATTTGCATCTCGTTCGTGCGCGCGCCAGCACGTGGACCCAGGATAACCCTCCCATCACAATCAGTTAGAGCAGTTTTCAACGCATCGGGTATATGCATCAGTCCGGGTGCAAGAATTACCTTGTAGCCGGTAAAGTCGCGCGCGGATGGCGACAGGATATCCAGCGACAGGCCCAGCTTTCGGCAGGCGCAATAGGTCTGGAATACCAGATCGAAATAGCGGCTTCCTGCCGCGTGGGGGGGCTGCACCTGCCAGGCCCATTCCGCATCATAGTCGAAGATCAGGCGACCGGGGGGGCCTGATCAGCCCTCACATCGCAGGCTTCGGCGATCTCGGTGGCGACCTGGCGGGCCTCGGCCATGGCGGGGGGGGCCTCGGCACTGTCGGGACGCAAGAGGCCCGCGTGCATCATCTCCTGCGCCATGGGGGGGGCCTGACGCCAGCGGAAGTAGCAGACCGCCTCAGCCCCCCCGTGCGCGAAGGCCTCCCAGCTCCACAGGCGCACCATGCCGGGCAAGGGCGCGGGGGGGTTGTAGGGGGGGGCCCAGTTCACCGGGCCGGGCTGTTGTTCCATCACCCACCAGCGCCCACGCCCCCCCACCGCGCGATAGAGGTCATGGTGAAAGGCCTGAAAATCCGGGTGGCCCTGGCGCGCATAGGCACGTTGGGTGGCTTCATCAGCGCCCACGCGATCTTCCAAAAATCCCAGCGGATAGCTGTCCCAGGTGGCGATTTCCATGTCCGCAGCGACGTCGAAATGGTCAAACTCGGTCACCCGCCCCCCCATGTAATTGTGCGAGATCGGCGCGGTCGAATGGGCACGGATGAGGTCCACTTGCAGCCGGTTGAAGGCCACCACCTGGTCCGAGCTGAAACGGCGGAAGGCCAACACGTGGGACGGGTTGGGTTCAGTCACGGTGAGGTTCGGCAGGTCGATCTGGTCGAACCGGTCATAGTCCATCGACCAGAAGACATTGCCCCCCCAGGAGGTGTTCAGGATGGCAATGTCACCGTAGCGGGTTTCGCACCATTTCCGGAAGGCGACACGCGCGGCATCCGAGTAGCTGATCACCGTGTCGTGGCAGCCATATTCATTGTCGGTCTGCCAAGCAGCCACATGCGGGTTGGCCCCCCCGTAGCGTTCCGCCAGCTTGCCGACGATCACCGCGCACTCCGCCTTGTAACCCTCGTGGCTGAAACAGTAATGCCTGCGCGAGCCGAACTTGCGTGGATTGGCGTTCTCATCCACCGCCAACATGTCCGGGTGCTTGTCCAGCATCCAGCGCGGCGGGGGGGTGGCAGTGGGGGGGGTGCCAAGTACGAGTTTCAGCCCCCCCGCCCGGCCCAGCACCTCGATGGCATCATCGAGCCAGCCGAAAGCGTATTGTCCCGGCTGGGGGGGTTCCAGCCGCGACCAGGCAAACTCACCGATGCGCACCCAGGTCAGACCCGCCTCGACCATGCGGCGGGCATCGTCTTCCCAGACGTCGCGGGACCAGTGTTCGGGGGGGTAATAGCAGGTGCCCAGGGAACGTTTCACAGAATCACCCTGTGTTCAGCCTGCCCCCCCTGGATGCCGACATCCACGGCGAAGGTCTTGCCCCCCCCATGGCCCTCATCAACGCCCTCCCCCCCGGCCGAGGTCACATAGAGCGTGCTGCCGCCAAAGGCGGGCAGGTCACCTGGCTGGCGGGCAGGTCGATATGGGAGATCAGGTTGCCCTCGGGCCCGTAGCGCAGCACGCGACCCGCGCCCCCCCACCCGGCAACCCAGAGGCCGCCCTCGGCATCAACCACGGCACCATCCGGCCGGTCGAGCCGCACGAACGGCTGAGCCGCACCATCGGGCCAGCCGTCCCCCCCGTCCAACGCCTGGCGCATCACCGTGCCGGTGGGCGTGTCCGTGTAATAGGCGGTGCGCCCGTCCGGCGCGAAGGAGATCGCGTTGGAGATGGTGATGTCCTGGTAGAGCACTTCGACCTGCCCCCCCTTGTAGAAGCGATAGATCGCGCCGGCCTCGGGCTCCAGCTCCTTGCCCATGGTACCGATCCAGAAGCCACCGAACGGGTCGGCGCGGCCATCGTTCGACCGGGTCACTGGCTCGTCGGGTTCCAGCGGGGGGGCCACGTGGTCGCGCGCCCCCCCGGTGGTCAGGTTGAAGCGGAACAGCTCGACCTCGGAGGCGATGAGCAGCGTGTCGCGATCCACCCACCCGGCGGCGGAGACATGGTGATCGAACTGCCAGTGGCGCGGGGGGGTGTCGCCCTCGCGGGTCAAAAGGCGCTTGGCCTTGATGTCGAACCAGAACAATTGTGCGCGTTCAGGGTGCCAGAGCGGCCCTTCGCCCAGGCTGCAGGCGCGGTCGTCGAAGATCATTTCATTGCCTCGTCATAGGCGGCGACGATCTTGGCGGCTTTGGTCGCGACCTCCTCGGGCTGTCGCCCGGCCTGTAGACCGCCGATCCGATGCCAAACCCAGTGGCCCCCCCGGCGGCCACCCAGTCGGCAAAATTCTCAGGCCCCCCCGCGCCGCCGACGGCAAAGGTGTCAACGCCCTTGGGCAGTACCGCGCGCAGGGCTTTCAGGCCTGCAGGGCCGATCAGCTCGGCGGGGGGGAAGAATTTCAGCCCATCGGCACCCGCGCGCAGGGCAGTGAAACATTCGGTCGGGGGGGTCATGACGCCCGGAAAGCTGGTGAGCCCGGCCACCTTGGTGGCCCGGATCACATCGGGGGGGTTACAGTCGGGCGAGACGATCAGCTTGCCACCGACAGAGACGACGGCGGCCACGTCTTCGGGGGGGGTCAGCACGGTGCCCGCGCCGATCAAAGCCCGGTCCCCCCCGTAGGCTGCGGCCAGGCGAGCGATACTGCCCAATGGTTCGGGCGAGTTCAGCGGCACTTCAATCCGGTCAATCCCTGCCTCCAGGATGGCCCCCCCCGCGATGGCGGTGACCTCGGCAGGGATTACCCCCCCGCGCAGAATGGCGATGATCGCACGGCTCATGGGGGGGTTTCCTTCAGGGTGGCATAGGCGGCGGTGAGCCCGGCCAGGGTCATGTCGTCACCAGAATGCAGGGTCGGGGGGGTGAGGCCCTGCGCGGACAGGGCGGCGGCATAGGTCTGGCACAGGTCCGGCGCGCCAATCAGGGCCAATTCCTGCCCCCCCAGCCAGTATGGTTTGGTCGCGGCCAGTTCGAGGCCGATCAACAACCCGGACAGGCGGGCACGGGCCATGCCGGGATCGGGGGGGTCGCCCAACAGGCTGCCGGCGCGCAGGGCAAAGAGCTTGGCGGCAATCGCCTGGGGGGGGCGGGACATGGCGTCGCTGACCGCATCCGTAAAGGCGGCCTCATCCCAGCCGTCCCCCCCCATCGAATGGCGCAGGATCGACTGTTCGGACAGCAGGGCAAACAGCTCGCCGGTCATGACGGTCTGGAAACTGACGATTTCTTTGGCCGAGATGTGGACCCATTTGGTATGGGTGCCGGGCAGGCAGAGCACGCCGTCAAATTTCGGGTGTGCGGCAAGAAAACCGGCGATCTGCGTTTCCTCGCCCCCCCGCATGACATCGGCTGGGTTCATTTGCGAGACGCCGGGCAGGATGCACAGGTCAAGGCGGGAGTCCTGCGTGGGCACGCGGATGGCCTCGGAGATGCCCGGTGCCTTGCAGGGCACCTTGCATAGGGGGGGGCTTCGACCCAGCCCTGGCGCGCGCCGACCATGCCGCAGGCGATAACGGGGGGGGTGGGTTCGGTCAGGTGGCCGCCGATCAGTTCCAGCAGCGCGGGTTCATAGTCCTCGGGGGGGGCAAGCCCGCCGCCGCCCTTTCCGAACGCAGGCAGACCGGCGCGCCTGCCCCCCCCATCAACCAGGCCCGCAGATGCGTCGTGCCCCCCCAGTCCACCGCAATCCATTCCACCGTCATCTTGTCTTATCCCGTCACTACCACGCCGCCATCGACGACCATCGTCTGGCCCGTCATCATACGCGAGCTGTTGGACGCGAGAAACAGCACGGCGTCAACAATGTCGCGCGGTTCCAGCGCGTCTTTCAGGCATTGCCGGTCAAGGTGGGCCGCAAGCGCCTCGGGCGTGACCCACATTTCGCGCTGTTTGGGCGTCATGACCCAGCCGGGTGCCAGCGCGTTGACGCGGATGCGGTCGGGGGGGCCGAATTCGCGGGCAAGGGACCGCGACATGCCGGTGATGCCCGCATTGGCGGTGGTGTAGGACGGATATCCTGCGTTGCCCATCATGTAGCTGATCGAGCTGAAGTTGATGATCGAGCCGCCGCCCGCGTCCCGCATGCCCGCGACCACCGCCTGGACCGCGAAGAAATAGGCCTTGAGGTTGATCGCCTGGGACCAGTCCCAGAACTCTTCCGTGACCTCCTCGGTCGTGTGGCGTTTGTCATTGGCGGCGTTGTTGACCAGCGCGGTGATGGGGGGGCCGTGGGTCTGGGCGGCGTGAGCGATGGCGGCTTGCAGCGCCGGGATGTCGGTGATGTCGCATTGGATGAACAGGGGGGGGCGGGTGCCGTGTTTCGCCTCCATCCGGTCGCAGAACTCGGTGGCATCCGAGCGCTGTACGAAGGCGACCTTGGCGCCCTGTTCGAGGAAGCCTCGGTGATCGACGCACCGATCCCAGCCCCCCCGCCGCCGGTGATGAAGACGGATGCGCCCTTGATGTCGTGGAATGTGGCTGTGGTCATGGTGTCCTCTCGTCTGGCGGTGGAAGAGTTTTAAGAAAACTCTTCACAAAACTTTTCTGAAAAGTTTTGTCCCGCCCCCCCTAATGGCTTTCGCGCGTGACCGGGCGGGTGTCTTTGCCGACCAGGAAGTCCAGATCGACGCCCTGGTCGGCCTGCAGCACGTGGTCGACATACATCTTGGCATAGCCGCGGGTGTAATGCGGCGGCTCGGGAGTCCAGGCTTCGCGGCGTTTCTCCAGCTCGGCGGCGTCCACCAGCAGCTCAAGTTCGCCTTTCGACGCGGACAGGCGGATGCGGTCGCCGGTCTGGACCAAGGCCAGGGTACCGCCCGCATTGGCCTCGGGCGCGACATGCAGAACGACAGTGCCGAAGGCGGTGCCGGACATGCGCGCGTCTGACACGCGGACCATGTCGCGCACGCCTTCGCGCACCAGTTTGGCGGGGGGGATCGGCATGTTGCCGACCTCCGGCATGCCCGGATAGCCCTTCGGCCCGCAGCCCTTCAGCACCAGGATCGTATCCTTGGTCACCGGCAGGTCATCGCGGTCGATATTGGCCTTGAAGTCCTCGATGCTTTCGAAGACATAGGCCTCGGCCTCGTGTTCCAGCAGATGATCCGACGCCGCCGAGGGTTTCAGGATCGCGCCTTCGGGGGGGCCAGGTTGCCCTTGAGCACACGCAAACCGGCGGCGGGTTTCAGCGGGTCCTCGATGGTGCGGATCACATCGTCGTTCCAACATTCGGCCCCCCCGTCCGCATAGGCACCGATATCGCCGCCCAGAACGGTGCGCGCCGGGCGCAGCTTGTCGCCAAGCCGGTTCAGCACGACGGGCATGCCACCCGCGTAGCAGAAATCCTCCATCAGGTATTTGCCGGAGGGCATGCAGTTGACCAGCAGGGGGGGGATGTCAGTGCCCAGTTCGAAATCGTCCAGCGTCAGGTCGACGCCGACCCGGCCTGCGATGGCCAGAAGGTGCACAACCGCGTTGGTGGACCCGCCCACGGCGGCATTGGCGAGGATGGCGTTTTCGAAACTCTCGCGTGTCACGATGTCGGAGAATTTCAGGTCTTCCTCGACCATCTCGACAATGCGCTTGCCGGTCATGTGGGCGAGCGCCATGCGGCGGCTGTCGACCGCAGGCAGGGCTGCGTTGGTGGGCAGGGACATGCCCATTGCCTCGACCACCGACGCCATGGTCGAGGCCGTGCCCATGGTCATGCAGACGCCTTTCGAGCGGCTCATGCCAGACTCGGCGGCCATGAAATCCTGTAGGGTCATTTCTCCGGCCCGCACTGCTTCGGAGAATTTCCACACATCCGTGCCCGAACCGATATCCTTGCCCTGCCACTTGCCGTTCAGCATCGGGCCGGAGCTGACCACGATGGTGGGCAGGTCCACGGAGGCGGCCCCCCCCATCAACTGGCCCGGCGTGGTCTTGTCGCATCCGCCCAGCAGGACGACCCCCCCGTCGATGCCATAGGCGCGGATCGACTCTTCGACGTCCATTGCCAAAAGGTTGCGAAACAGCATGGCGGTCGGTTTCATCTGGGTTTCGCCCAGGGACATGACGGGAAACTCGACCGGGAAACCGCCCGCTTCCCACACGCCGCGTTTCACGCCCTCGGCCAGGTCGCGCAGGCCGGAATTGCAGGGAGTGAGTTCCGACCAGGTGTTGCAGATGCCAATGACCGGGCGTCCGTCAAAGGCGTGGTCCGGGAAGCCCTGGTTTTTCATCCAGCTGCGATGGATGAACCCGTCGCGGTCCAGCTTGCCGTACCACGCGCGGTTGCGGCGGGACTTGGTGTCGTTACTCATGCGGCAATCCTTGCGCGGGTCCAATCGGGTAACCAGTCGCCATGGGCCACCAGCAGATCGTCGACCAGCGCGCGGATCTGGCGCAGGTCAAGCTCGGCCGCCGTGTGGGGGGGGTCCATCATGGCGGCGTGGTAAATATGTTCGGGCTCCTGATCCACAAGCGCCCGCACGCACAGCTCCTGCACGTTGACCTGACTGCGCATGAGCGCGATCAGCTGCGGCGGAATGTCGGTGACCACGCTGGGCTGCACGCCGTTTGCATCCACCAGGCAGGGGGGGGTTTCGACCGCCGCGCCCAGGGGGGGCAGTTGCGGCAGCTGGCCGGTGTTGGGCAGGTTGCCATAGGCACGTAAGCGCTGTCGGTGATGACGGCGTTCATCATCTCGGCGGCGAATTCGTGGCTCTTGGGCACGTCGATGGAGGCGGCCTGGTTCAACGCCGCGGCCTGTTCCTTCCAGGCCGCCTGCTGTTCGATGCAGCGTTTCGGGTATTCATCCAGCGGAATGCCGAAATCGCGGATCAGGTCGTCGCGCCCCCCCTGTTTGATGAACCAAGGCACATATTCGGCCAGGTGTTCCGAGCTTTCGGTGCAGAAATAGCCCAGCTGCGCCATCACCTCGTAACGCACATTGTTGGGGGGGCAGCGCGGCATGAGCAGCGGGGGGGCTTTCGGCAGGCGTCCGGCGCGGTATCCGTCGCGCAGGGCCGGGTAGAGGCTGCGCCCAGCGGCGTCTTCGAGCTTCAGAAAGAAGGCGACGTGGTTTACCCCCCCGGCGACGCGGTAGCGGATGTCGGATTGCGCCATATCGAGGTCATGGGCGATTTCCTGAACCGTGTTCTGCACGGAATGACACAGGCCCACCTGTTTCACATCCGGATAGCGTTCGGCCAGCGCCCAGGTGTTGATCGCCATCGGGTTGACGTATTGCAGCATCAGGCGTCGGGGGGGCAGACCGCGCGCATATCCTCGGCCACCTTCCACAGGTGCGGCACGGTGCGCAGGCCGCGCATGATGCCGCCGATGCCCAGCGTGTCGGCGATGGTCTGACGCAGGCCGTAGCGTTTGGGCAGCTCGAAATCAGTAATCGTGCAGGGATCGTAGCCGCCGATCTGGAAGGCGGTGACGACGAAATCGGCACCCTCCAGCGCGCGGCGCTGATCCGTGTGGGTTTCGACCGTCGCGCCCGCGCCCATGGTGGCGATCATGCGGCGCACCACCAGGGCGCTTTCCGCGAGCCGCTCGGCGTCGATATCCATCAGCGTGATGCGCGCGTCGCGCAGGGCATCGAAGTGCAGCATATCGCCGACGATGTTCTTCATGAAGATCGTCGAACCGGCGCCGACGAAGGCGAGTTTGATCATTTGACGGCTCCCAGGGTCAGGCCTGCGATGAAGTGGCGTTGCATGAGGAAGAACATGGCGACAGGGGGGGGATGGCGGCGACGATCGAGCCGGCGCTCATCAGGTGGTACTGCGCCACGAATTGCGAGTTGAACGAGGTAATGCCGGCGGTCACGGGCTGCGCGTCCGGCCCCCCCTGGGTCAAGACGATGGCCCAGAAATAGTCGTTCCAGATGAAGGTAAAGATCAGAACGGCCAGCGCGGCGAGGGCGGGTTTCATCAGGGGGGGCAGCACCACGAACCAGAAGATGCGCCATTCAGCGACGCCTTCGACGCGGGCGGCTCAATCAGTTCAAAGGGCAACGCGCGGATGAAGTTGCGCATGAAGAGGGTGCAGAAGCCGGTCTGGAAGGCGATGTGAAACAGCACCAGACCCAATTTCGTGTCGTAAAGCCCGGCCGAGACGGTCAGGTCGCGCACCGGCACCATGAGGATTTGGAAGGGCACGAAGTTCCCTGCGATGAACATGAAGAAGATCAAGAGGTTGCCGCGGAAGCGATAGATGCCCAGCGCAAAGCCGGTCATGGTCGACAGGGCCACCGCCCCCCCGATGACTGTGGGCACGGTGATCAGGATCGAATTCAGCATGTAGCGCGGCATGTCGCTTTCAAAAAACACCCGGCCGTAGTTGGTGAAGAGCTCGAAGCTCGACGGCACGCCCCCCCAGTAGTTGCCATTGGTGAAATCCGCCAGCGGCCGGATGGAAAAGAGCGCAACGGCGACCAGAGGAAGAAGCCACATGATCAGCGCGACGGGCAAGAGCGCCTGGTAGGTAATCTGCGCGGGGGGCGGGAGCGTTTTTCGATCGGGGGGTCGGGAACATGTCTGGCTCCTCCTCAGCGGCGCGCGGCGCGTTCTTCGCGGTACATGGACCACAGGAAATAGGCGATGAAGATCAGCATGATCAGGAACAGGACCACGGCGATGGCGGAGCCATATCCCATGCGGAAGCCGTATTCGCTGAGCGCCTTTTCGAACATGTAGAAGCTGAGCACACGGGTCGATCCGAACGGCCCGCCGTTGGTCATGATCGAGATCAGGTCGAAGCTGCGCAGCGCGCCGATGATGGTCACGACAAAGGCGATGAAAGTGGCCGGTTTCAGCTGTGGCAGGATCACGTGCCAGAGCATGCGAATGCCCTTGGCCCCCCCGTCCAGCCGCCCGGCCTCGATCTGCTCCGGGTCCACAGCGTTCAGGCCCGTCAGATACAGGATCATGCAATAGGCCGTCTGCGGCCACAGCCCTGCGGCGATGATCCCGTAGGTCGCCAGCGTCGGGTCGCCCAGGATGTTCACGGAGTCGAACCCGAAGGTGGTGATGACCGCGTTCAACAGCCCCCCCTCGCGCGGCAGGTAGAACCATGAAAACACCAGGCCGACCACGACCTGGCTGATCACGAAGGGAAAGAAGAACAGCGATTTATAAAGCCGAATGCCCACCACCGTCTGGTTCAGGAACAGCGCGATGAACAGGCCCGCCGGAATGGCCAGCAGATACAGTGCCAGCCATTTCACATTGTTCCACAGAGAGATCTCGAAAGCGCGGTCGGTGGCCAGTTCCTGATAGTTGCGCAGGCCGATGAATGTGGCCTCGCCCAGCCGTCCCATTGATAGAGCGAGATATTGAAGCTCTGAATGATCGGGATGATCACATAGACCATGAAGAACAGCACGCCGGCAGAAGGAACAGCAGCGGCGTGATGGTCATCCGGTTGCGTTGCAGCCAGCCGGGTTCGGATCGTGTGGACGTGGGGGGGGCGGTCGCGGTGACGGACATGGGTTCCTCCCAGAACATGCCTTGGGAAAACCCGATCAGGGCTCGCCGAGGGCATGCGGTCATCAAAGGCAAGGGTGCCCCCCCACCCCCCCCAAGGGGGGGCAGGGCACCGATCTCAGCTTACTGATAGATGCGCGTGCGCGCAGCTTCGAGGCGGTTCAGAATGTCCTCCAGGTTGTCCGGGAAGACCATGAACTCCTGCAACCCCCCCTCCATGCCGATCGACGCCATTTCTGCCGGGAAGTCGCGGTCAAAGAACTGCGCGATGCCGCCAGTGGCGTTGTTGGACAGCATATCGAAGCCCTGCTTGATGAATTCGTCATCTGCCACGCCCGCATTTGCATTGACCGGCAGTTGACCCAGCCCGTCCGGGCCGTTGATTGCAGTCTGCACCTCGGGCGAGGTCACATATTGCAGGAAGGCACGGGCGGCCGCTTTGTTCTGCGCGCCCGACGCGATGTGGAACGTGTCGGTGGGCGCGTCTTCACCCATCGGCACATCGGCGATCTTCGGGAACTGGTAGAAGTCGATCTGGTCATCGCCCAGACCGGCCTCGCGCAGGTGCGGCACGACGAAGTTGCCCATCAGGTAGCGGTCGCCTCGCCATTGACGAAGAAGGGCAGCGCCTCCTGCCAGGAATAGGTCTGGTGATCGTCGATGAAAGCGCCCATGTCGATCAGCTTGCGCCAGTTGGCAAAGGTCGCGCGCACCTTGTCCGAGGTCCAGGAGGCCTCACCGGTGGCCAGCTGCATGTGAAAGTCGAACCCGTTGGTGCGCATGTTGAGGTAGTCGAACCAGCCCCCCCCGGCGGTCCACAGGAACTTGGACCCGATCGTGTAGCACTTGCGACCCGAATCCACGATTTTCTGGCAGTTGGCGATCTCTTCATCGAAGGTCGCGGGCTCGGTCAGACCCAGTTCGTTGAAGATATCCTCGCGGTAATAGACGCCCCCCCACTGGTAGTAGGTATAGGGCACACCCCCCCATTGCTTGCCGTCCATGGTCATCGCGCCCTTGACGCTGTCCAGCCCCCCCGGCAGGTCGCCGTTTTCCCACATGTCCGAGATATCCTCGAACAGGCCTGCGCGCACATAGGGGGGGGCCATGCGGTTGGCGGCGTACCAGTTGATCACATCCGGCGGGTTCGCCGTCAGCGCGTTGCGGATCTGCGATTTCCAGGCCTCGCGGTCGACCACTTCCAGCTCGACGGTGAGGTCCGGATGCATCGCGTCGAAGTCGGCGGCAAGACCTTCCATGATGGCACGCGGTGCCGGGTTCGACATGTCCGAGATGATGCGCAGCGTGCCCGACAGCTCGGCCATCGCAGGCGTGGCGAGGCCCGTGGTCAGCGCCAGCGCGGCGGCGGCCTTTGTGACGTTCTGGAACATGGTTTCCTCCCTGTTGTTCCGGTCAATTCCCTGTTGACTTTCTAGTTCCATATATTGAAACCTTATCTCAACTATTGAAAACGATGCGCCCTGAGCCTAGGGTTGTCAACAGTTTCGTGGGCCACGCGGCCCGTGGGACAGGGAGGAAAGCGCAGATGAACACCGCCGTGAAATCGGATGGAACCGTGGGCAAAGCCTTGGAAATGCTTGACCTTGTGGCCGAGTTCGGGCGTCCCGTGCGCTTCACCGACATCCTTGCGCGATCTTCCCATCCGAAGGCGACCAGCTACCGTCTGCTGCAGACCCTGACGAATCAGCACATGCTGGAATTCAACGAGGTGGACGGCACCTATTCGTTGGGTGGGCGGCTGATGCGGCTGGCGCATGCGGCGTGGAAGACCGCCTCGCTTGCGCCCATTGCGCGGCCGTTCATCGAAGAGCTGGCGGCCCAGACCGGCGAGACCGTGCATCTGGCGCAGATCGAACAGGGTCAGGTGCTGTTCGTCGACAAGCTGCAGGCCACCGACCGGTTCGAGACGCTCGCCCAGGTCGGCAAGGTCGCACCCGCCTATTGCACCGGCGTGGGCAAAGCGATGCTGGCCTTCCTGGCACCCAAGCGCCTGCAACTTGCGCTGCAGCAGCAAGCCTATTTCCAATACACGCCCGCCACGCTGACCGACGCCGCCGCCCTGGAGGCGGAGCTGGATCAGATCCGCGCCAAGGGCATCGCCCATGACCGCGAGGAACACGAGGAAGGCATCATCTCGATCGCCGCGCCGATCCTGTCCACCAACGGGCGGGTCATCGGCGCGCTGTCGATTGCCACCTCGACCAACCGTCACACGCTGGAAGGACTGGACACGTTCCGCGCGGCCCTTCTGGACACCGCTGAAAAGATCGGGGGGGCCGAAGCCACGCACTGGCAGTTCCCCCCCGCCTAACCCCCCCAGGTTCCCCCCCGCCTGAACCCGAACGGAGAGAGACCCATGTCCGCAGTCACCCTTACCAAGGCCATCAAACGTTATGGCGATGTGCAGGTCATCCACGGCGTCGACCTGGAGATCGAACATGGCGAGTTCTGCGTCTTCGTCGGCCCCCCCTCGGGCTGTGGCAAGTCCACTCTGTTGCGCATGATTGCCGGGCTGGAGGAAACCAGCGAAGGCACGGTGCAAATCGGCACCCGCGACGTGACACGCGCGGATCCCGCGGACCGGGGGGGCGTGGCCATGGTGTTTCAGACCTATGCTTTGTACCCGCATATGACGGTTGAGGAAAACATGGGCTTCGGGTTGAAGATGAACGGCGTGCCCAAGGCGGAAGTGGCCGAGAAAGTTGGCCGCGCCGCCGAAATCCTACAACTGGGCGATTACATGAAACGCAAGCCCAAGGCCCTGTCGGGCGGGCAGCGTCAGCGCGTCGCCATCGGCCGCGCCATAACCCGCGGGCCGGAGGTGTTCCTGTTTGACGAGCCCCCCCTGTCCAACCTTGATGCCGAGCTGCGCGTCGACATGCGGGTCGAGATCGCGCGCCTGCACAAGGAAATCGACACGACGATGATTTATGTCACCCATGATCAGGTCGAGGCGATGACCCTGGCCGACAAGATCGTGGTGCTGCGCGCGGGCCGGATCGAACAGGTGGGCAGCCCAATGCAGCTGTATCAGGATCCGGACAACCGGTTCGTGGCCGGCTTCATCGGTTCGCCCTCGATGAATTTCGTGCAAGGCACGGTGGTGGGCGGCAAAGTCACCCTTCCCGCGCTGGACGGCAAGCAGATCGCGCCGTCGGTCGCCCTGCCCGATGGCCCCCCCGTCACCGTCGGTCTGCGCCCGCAGAACCTGATCCTGACCGCCGACCCCCCCGCCGCGCAAGTGGAGGTCGATATTTCAGAACGGCTGGGCGGTGTGGCCTATGATTACCTGACCACACCGACCGGCGAGAAGATCGTGGTCGAGACCAAGGGCGACGAGGTTCAGCCCGCAGGCACCAAAGTCAGCATTGACTTCGCCCCCCCCGAAACGGCGATGTTCTTCGACCCCCCCGAGACAGAAGCACGTTTGCGCTAACGCGCGTACCTTCGAAGGGGGGGCAACGTCATGAGCAAGAACACCGTCGACCTGTTCATCATCGGAGGCGGGGGGGTGAACGGCTGCGGCATTGCCCGTGACGCCGCCGGGCGGGGGGGACTGTCGGTGACCCTGGCCGAAATGGGTGACCTGGCACAGGCGACCAGCTCGGCCTCGTCCAAGCTGTTTCACGGCGGGCTGCGTTATCTTGAACATTACGAGTTCGGCCTGGTGCGCAAGGCGCTGAAGGAACGCGAGGTGCTGCTGGAGGCAATGCCGCATATCAGCTGGCCGATGCGTTTTGTGCTGCCCTATCACAACGGGCTGCGCCCCCCCAGCTGGCTGATCCGCATGGGCCTGTTCATGTATGACCATCTGGGCGGGCGCAAGATCCTGCCCGCCACCCGCGATCTGGACCTGCGCAGCCACCCGACGGGCAAGGTGTTGAAGGACAGCTTCGTCAAGGGGGGGTTCGAGTATTCCGACTGCTGGGTGCAGGACGCCCGCCTTGTGGTGCTGAACGCGGTGGATGCCGAACGGCGCGGCGCGACCATCCTGACCCGCACCAAAGTTGTGGGGGGGGCCACCCGCCATGCGGATCACTGGGAGGTGCAGGTGGAGGGGGGGCCGGACGGCACCCGAACTCACCGCGCCAAGACGCTTGTGAACGCAGGCGGGCCGTGGATCGCCGATGTCATTACCGGCACCTTGGGTCTGAAATCGCGCGAGGGCATTCGTCTGGTGCGCGGCAGCCATATCGTGACCCGTAAGCTCTTCGACCACGACCAGCCCTATATCCTGCAAAGCGCGGACGACCGGATCGTCTTTGCCATTCCCTATGAGGGCGATTTTACCCTGATCGGCACCACGGATGTGGATCACGGGGGGGACGATCCCGGCAAGGCGGACTGTACGGACGCCGAAGCGCAGTACCTCTGCGATCTGGTATCGGAATACCTGGCTGAACCCATCACGATGAAGGACATCGTCTGGCGCTTTGCGGGCGTTCGACCGCTTTATGATGACGGGGGGGCCAGTTCGGCCACGCAGGCCACGCGGGACTATGTGCTTTCGCTTAATGAAGACGGCGCGCCGCTTCTCAACATCTTCGGCGGCAAGATCACCACCTATCGCAAGCTGGCGGAAGCCGCGATGGCCAAGCTGGGGGGGTACACCAACACCTGGACCGCCGGCGTGCCCCCCCTGCCCGGCGGCGATTTCGCCTGGGACGGTGGCCCCCCCGCGCTGGCGGCGGGCTTGCGCAAAGACTATCCGTTCCTGACGGACAGCTGGGCCGACCGGCTGGTGCATACCTATGGCACCTGCGCACGCGCACTGCTGGGCGGGGGGGCGCGGCACGTCACCGACCTGGGGGGGCAGGATTTCGGGGGGGCCACGCTGACGGAAGCCGAGCTGACCTACCTGCACGATCATGAATATGCGCGCACCGGCGAGGATGTGCTCTGGCGGCGTACGAAACTGGGGGGCTTAGGCTGGACGAAACCCAACGCGCGGCGGTCAGCGCCTGGATGGAGGAGAACCCATGACCCATATCCTTGCCATCGACCAGGGCACGACATCCTCGCGCGCCATTGTCTTTGACGCGGACATGCGCCCCCCCGTCGCCACGGCGCAGGCCGAGTTTACCCAGCATTTCCCGGCCTCGGGCTGGGTCGAGCATGACCCGGAGGAGATCTGGGACACGACGCTGACCACCCTGCGCGAGGCCGCCCAGGGGGGGCGGGATATCACCGCCATCGGCATTACAAATCAGCGCGAAACGACCCTGGTCTGGGACCGCGTGACCGGCAAGCCGGTGCATAATGCGATTGTCTGGCAGGACCGGCGCACGTCGGAGTTTTGTGCCGGGCTGAAGGCCGCGGGGGGGCACCAGGCGCTGATCACCGCGCGCACCGGGTTGTTGCTGGACCCCCCCTATTTCTCGGCCACGAAACTCGCCTGGATCCTTGACAATGTGGACGGGGGGGTTCGGGCGCGGGCAGAGGCGGGCGAACTGGTCTTCGGCACGGTGGACAGTTTTCTGATCTGGCGTCTGACCGATGGCGCGGCCCATGTCACCGACGCCACCAACGCGGCGCGCACGATGCTTTATGACATCCATCGCGGATGCTGGGATGAAGAGATTTGCGCGCTATTGAATATTCCGATGGAGATGCTGCCGGAGGTGCGTGATTGCGCCGCCGATTTCGGCGTGACCAAGGTTCTGGGCGGCGAAACCCCCCCAATCCTGGGCGTCGCGGGGGGGGATCAGCAGGCCGCCACCATCGGCCAGGCCTGTTTCGCCCCCCCCGGCATGATGAAATCCACCTACGGCACCGGATGTTTTGCGCTGATCAATACGGGCGAGGCCCCCCCCGTGACCTCGACCAACCGCCTGCTGACCACCATTGCCTATCAACTGGACGGCAAGACCACCTATGCGCTGGAGGGCTCGATCTTTATCGCAGGCGCCGTGGTGCAATGGCTGCGCGACGGGTTGGGGGGGATCATCGAGGATGCCGCCCAGACCGGGGGGCCATGGCCACCGAGGCCGCGCCCGATCTGACGCTGGTGCCCGCCTTCGTTGGCCTCGGCGCGCCCTATTGGGACGCGGATTGCCGGGGGGGGCGGTCTATGGGCTGACCCGCAGCTCGGGCCCGAAAGAGTTTGCCCGTGCGGCGCTGGAAAGCGTGGGCTTTCAGACATTGGACCTGCTGGAAGCCATGCAGGGCGACATGGGCGCGGGCTCTGGTGTGGACTGCGGCGCGGCCTTGCGGGTAGATGGCGGCATGACGGCGTCGGACTGGACCATGCAGTTTCTGGCCGACATTACCGGTGCGCCGGTGGACCGGCCGACGGTGTTGGAAACGACGGCCCTTGGCGTGGCCTGGCTCGCTGGAATGCGCGCCGGAATCTACCCGGATCAGGCAGGCTTTGCCGAAACCTGGGCGCTGGACCGCACCTTTATCCCATCAATGGACGACGCCACCCGACAGGCCCGCATCGCCACCTGGAAAGACGCAGTGAAGCGCACGCTTTCAGCAGGCTGATCGCCACGAACTTGCATTTCGCGCCAAAGCGCCAACATGATGCGCCACGCCCTCTGTTGAGGGGGGGTGGCGCAATCCCCCCCTGCGCCTGCGGAAACTAAGGCCTAAGGTACAGGAGGCCCGAATGAGCGGATCACGCTTCAACGTCGCCAAGGATCACGGCAAGCTGATGACCCTTGTGGGCACCGATCCGGCGCGGGTGCTGCGCCGCGCGGGCCTGCCTGCGGACTATTTCCTGAACGACAGCCGCTCGGTCGACGGGCGTCAGTACTTTGCCCTTTGGGAGGCGATGTTCGCCGAAGCAAACAGATCGGATCTGGCGCTGGACCTGGGGGGGGTGAAATTCGCCCGAGGCCCGTTTATCTCCGCGCTTTTCGCCTTTTCCTGCAGCCCGACCATTGCCACCGGGCTTGAGCGGCTGGGCCTGTTCAAACCGATCCTTTGTCCGATGCGGTTTCGCATCAATCACACGGATGAGGTCATGACCCTGACCGTGGTGCCGGAAACTCCGGACCTGACAATCCCGCAAAGCATGGCGGCATTCGAAATGGTGTATTTCCTGGAATGCTGCCGGGTCTATACGGCCGAGCACATTATCCCCCCCGTCTCGGTCGGCATTCCGAAGATGCAGGACAATCAGGGGGGGGACATGGACGCCTATTTCGGCGTGGCGGCGCATGAGGCCGAGTTCCCGACGCTGACCCTGACCCGCGAGGATGCCTTTCGCCCGCTGATCACCGAAAACCCTACGCTCTGGGCGCAGTTTGAACCGGAGCTGAACCGGCAATTGGCCGAACAGCAGGCGGGGGGGGCCTCGCTGTCGACCCGTGTGCGCAATGCGCTTCTGGAGATGCTCCCCCCCGCCGGACAGGCGAATGTGGATACGGTTTGCGAACGGCTGATCATGTCGCGCCGGTCCCTGCAACGCAAACTGAAGGACGAGGGCGAGAGTTTTCAATCCGTGCTGGATCGGACCCGTGCCGATCTGTCGATGCATTATCTGCGTCAGAGCGACATGAGCGTGGAGGAAATCAGCTATCTGCTGGCCTATCGCGACCCCCCCAACAGCTTCTACCGCGCGTTTCAGGGGGGGTGGACCGGCATGACCCCCCCCTCCGAGGCGCGGGGGGGCAAAGCGTTGCACTGAACACGCCGAGACCGAAAAGACCGACCCGGCCCGACCGGGGGGGCATGCCCCCCCAACCCGTGATCGGCCTGAAAGCGTCAGCGCGGACCGCTTTTCCGGATCGACTTTTGATTTTGGTAGGCTAGGCTCCCAGTCTGTCGAGGATTCGCGCTTAGCCGCCGCCAGCCATGGAGACGACATGAATTACCACACACCCGCATCCTTTGCGGATGCGTCCCGCATTGCCACTGAGGCGACCGGAACCACGCGGTTCCTGGCCGGGGGGGGCACGGACGTTCTGGTGCAGCTGCGCGCCGATATCGGCACGCCCGATGACCTGATCGACATCAAACACATTCCGGGCGTGAAGGAAATCGCACAGAACGCGGATGGGTCCTGGACCTGGGCGTCGCCGTCGCGGGGGGGGCCGAGATGACCGAACATGCTGGCCTGATGGCCGACTGGCCGGGTCTGGTCGAGGGCATGGACCTGATTGGATCGACCCAGGTGCAGGGCCGCGCCACTCTGGTGGGCAATCTGTGCAATGGCTCGCCTGCTGCCGATAGCGTGCCCGGCATGATCGCCGCAGGGGGGCCACCGTCACGGTGACCGGTCCCGACGGCACCCGCAAGGTGGCCGTGGAAGACGTGCCCGTGGGCCCCCCCGGCCGCACCTCGCTGACAAAGGGCGAGGTCGTGTCCGCGGTGAACATTCCCGCGCGGGGGGGCCAGAACGGCGGCGACGCCTATCTGCGCTTTATCCCGCGCACGGAAATGGACATCGCCGTGGTCGGCTGCGCGGTCAGCCTGCGCCGCGATGGCGACGTGATCTCTGATGCGCGTGTCTCGCTGGGCGCGGTCGCCCCCCCGACCGCCCTGCTGGTCGAAGACGCCGCCAAGGCGTTAATCGGCTCGGCCCTGGATGACGCTGCCCTGAACGCGCTCGCCCAAGCGGCCAGTGCCGCCTGCAACCCGATCGACGACAAACGCGGCACGATCGAGTTCCGCACTCATGTGGCGGGCGTGCTTGCCCAGCGCGCCGCAAGATCGCTTACGCCCGCGCCGGAGGGGGGGAAAAATGACCCGTACTCATGTGACAACCACCGTGAATGGCGACACCGTCGATTTTCTGGCCGATCCGCGTGAAACCCTGCTGGATTGCCTGCGCGACAAGGTCGGTCTGACCGGCGCCAAGGAAGGCTGCGGCACCGGCGACTGCGGCGCCTGTTCGGTTCAGCTGGACGGCCGCCTGGTCTGCTCCTGCCTGGTGCTGGGGGGGGTCGAGGCCGAGGGCCGCGAGGTCAAGACCATCGAGGGCATGGCCGAGGGCACCGACCTGCACCCGCTGCAGGCCAAATTCATCGAACACGCGGCCCTGCAATGCGGCATCTGCACGCCGGGCATTCTGGTCGCGACCGAGGCTCTGTTGAAGAAGAACCCGGACCCAAGCGAAGAAGAGGTGCGTTACTGGCTCGCCGGCAACCTCTGCCGCTGCACGGGCTATGACAAGATCATTCGCGCGGTGCTGGACACTGCGAAAGACCTCAGGGAGGGCGTGTAATGGCTTTGGATAACAAGACCGAGTTCAAGTATATCGGCACCCGTCCCGAACGCCCCCCGATGGGCTGGACAAGGTGACCGGCAAGGCGCGCTATGGCGCGGATGCCTATGCGCCGGGCATGCTGCATGGCGCGGTCGTGCGCTCGCCGCATGCCCATGCGCGGATCGTGAAGATCGACGCATCGAAGGCGCTGGCGATGGACGGGGGGGTCAAGGCGGTCGTGACCCGCGCAGATTTCGCCGAAGGTCTGGAGGGCGAGGACTGGAACCTTCTGGAAAACACCATCGCCGGGGGGGAAAAGACGCTTTATGACGGCCATGCGGTCGCCGGTGTCGCCGCGACTTCGGCGCTGCTGGCGAAGGATGCCGCAAAGCTCATTGAGGTGGAATATGAGGTTCTGCCCCCCCATGTGACCGACGTGGACGCAGCGATGGCCGAAGGTGCGCCGGTGTTGCGCGAGGGTGCTGCCGACCATTCGGTGCCCGATGGGCTGCACCCCCCCAACGTGGTGCGCTATACCGAATTTGGCCGGGGGGGCGACGTGGACAAGGGCTTTGCCGAAGCCGACTTGGTGATTGAACGCAGCTTCAAGACCGAAGCCGTGCATCAGGCTATATTGAACCGCATGCCTGCCTGGCGCAGCTGGCACGGACGGCAAGGGCGAGCTGTGGTGCTGCACCCAGGGCCATTGGTTCGTGCGCCGGATGTGCGCATCTCTGCTGGGCCTGGAAGCCACGCAACTGCGCGTCACCGCGTCCGAGATCGGCGGCGGGTTCGGCGGCAAGACCACCGTATTCATCGACCCGATTGCGCTGGCGCTGAGCCGCAAGTCGGGCAAGCCGGTGAAGCTGGTGATGAGCCGGTCCGAGGTACTGAAAGCCTCCGGCCCAACCGCGTCCGCCTCGATGGACGTCAAGATGGGCATGACCAAGGACGGCAAGCTGACCGCCGCCACCGGCGTGTTCCGCATGCAGGGCGGTGCCTTCCCCCCCGGTGCGCCGATGGACATGACCACCATGCTGGCCTTCAGCTGCTATGATCTGGACAATGTGCATCACGAGGCTTCGACGTGATGACCAACCGCCCGAAACAGGCAGCCTACCGTGCACCGGGTGCGCCGATGGGGGGGGCCTTCGCGGTGGAAAGCGTGTTTGACGAGCTGTGCGAGGGGGGGCTGGGGGGGTTGGATCCGATTGACGCGCGGCTGAAGAACGCGTGAAGGAAGGCACGCGGTCAAGCTTCGGGCCGAAATACAAGGCCGTGGGGGGGCTGGTCGAAACGCTGGAGGCCGCCAAGGCGCATCCGCATTACACCGCCCCCCCGCTGGCGGAAAACACCGGGCGCGGGGGGGTGGCTTCGGGGGGGTACTGGATGAACTGGGGGGGCGGCGAGACCTCGGTCTCGCTCGCCATTGGCGAGGACGGCACGGTACAGGTCGGGGGGGTCGGCACGCCGGACATCGGCGGCTCGCGCGCGTCTATGGCGCTGATGGCGGCGGAAGCGATCGGCATTCCCTATGAGAATGTGCGGGTGAACGTTGTGGACACGGCGGCCCTGGGCGTGAACGAACCCACACACGGGTCGCGCGCGACCTATGCGAGCGGATTGGCCACCATCGAGGCTGCGCGGGAGGCCATTGGCAAGCTCTGCCAACGGGCCGCGGACAAGTGGGGGGGCATCGACGTGGACGCGGTGGAATGGAAGGACGGAGCCGCGCATCCGTCCGGCCCCCCCAACGCGGGCGATTTCGAACCGCTGAGCATTGCCGAAATCGCCGGTGAAATGGGATCCACCGGCGGGCCGATCACCGGCCACCATGACGCCAGCCCGACCGGCTTTGGCGGCAGTTTCGGGACCCATATCGTTGATGTGCATGTGGATCCGGACACCGGTCGCAGCACGGTCACGCGCTACACGGTGATCCAGGACGCCGGCAAGGCGATCCACCCGGATTATGTCGAAGGGCAGTTTCAGGGCGGCGCCGCGCAGGGCATCGGTTGGGCGCTGAACGAGGAATACATCTACGGCGAAGACGGTCGCCTGCAGAACGATGTGTTCCTGGATTACCGCATCCCGGTCGCCAGCGACCTGCCGATGATCGACACGGTGATCGTCGAGGTGCCGAACCCCCCCGGCCACCCTTACGGTGTGCGCGGCGTGGGCGAGACCGGCATCACCCCCCCGCCCCCCCTGCCCGCTATCGCTTGCGCGATCAGCCACGCCACCGGCCATCGCATGACCCGCCTGCCGATGTCGCCGCCGCGCGTGCTGCGCGCAATCCAAGGCAAGGGCGTCAGCTGATGGTCGCCGTGAACCTCTGGTCCGGTCTGCGTCGGTTCACCGACGGGGGGGCCGAGGTGGTCGAGGTTGAGGCCTCGACCGTCGGCGAGGTTCTGCAAGAACTGGTCAAGGCCCATCCGGGCCTTGATCCGGTCATCAAGGCGGGCGTGTCCGTCGCCGTGGATGACGAGATCGTGCAACGCGCGATGCATCACCCCCCCGTACGTCCGGACAGCGAAGTCTTCATATTGCAGCAGTTTCGCGGAGGTTGAGGCGCGCGACTCGCTAAAACTCACTGAATTTTGAACATGTTAAGATGCATATGCGGCAAACCTGTATTCTGCATATGCGTTACAACCCCCCCTCGATCACAAAAAAGTGCGCATTTTCAGCATATTGCCCGACTTTTTACCGCCATCATGCAAAATCATGAATGTGTAAATTACTGATTTCAAATAGAAAAATTTGGCCAAATCATTGATCTAGGTCAAGATGTCACACGCCCATCCGTCCTATGGCCTAAGTGAGCCAGCAGATTGCAAGCGAGCATCGGACCCGTGAACGCACAGCCCTCCAGACGCGCCTTCTCAGGGGGGGTAAAGTGAACGAGGCACCCGTCCAACGCCCCCCCCGGGGGGGCCAGTGGCGAGATCGCGTTCCATGATACCTGCACCCAATGCGGTGACTGCGCGCGGGCCTGTCCCGAAGGGATCATCCTGCGCGACAAGGAAGGCCTTCCGGCCCTGTCCTTCGCGGAAGGCGAATGCACATTCTGCAACGCCTGCATTGACGCCTGCGAACCCGGCGCACTGAACGCCGAGACGCCCTGGCTCTGGCGCGCGCAGGTCGCCGCCACCTGCCTGTCCAATCAGGCGTACACTGCCGCACCTGCCAGGATTTCTGCGACGCCCGCGCCATCGGTTTTCAGCTGAAGCCCGGCGGGCTGGCCGACATGTCGCTTGATCGCGACAGCTGCACCGGTTGCGGGGGGGCCTGCATTGCCCCCCCCTGCCCGGTCGGCGCACTCACCCTTGTCCAAACAAAACCCGAAACGGAGGCCCGCCCATGCTGAACATCTGCGGCTGCCTGGTCCACACAAAGCCTGAAAAGACCGACGCGGTCGTCACGGCCATCAATGCGACCGAGGGCGGCGAAGTTCACGCTCATGAAGACGGACGCATCGTCGTTACCGTCGAGGATACCGAGGACAAACGTGCCTCGGATCAGATCATGGACATGCACCAGATCCCCCCCGGCGTGCTGACCGTCACGCTGACCTATCACTCTTTCGAAGAGCATGACGACGAAATCGGTGCCGTCGATGCCGCTTCGCCAACGAAACACTGAACCCGGGAGACCCACAACATGACAGCGTCCACGTCCCGCCGCTCGTTCCTCAAGGCCTCGGCCGCCGCCGCCACGGCGTCGGCTGCGGGCATCACCCTGCCCAATGGTGCCACCGCGCAACCGCAAAGCCCCCCCGACATCCGTTGGGACAAGGCGGCCTGCCGCTTCTGCGGCACCGGCTGTTCCGTGCTGGTCGGCACCAAGGATGGCCGTGTCGTCGCCACCCAGGGTGACCCGGAAGCCCCCCCGGTGAACCGCGGCCTGAACTGCATCAAGGGCTACTTCCTGTCCAAGATCATGTATGGTCAGGACCGCCTGACCACCCCCCCGCTTCTGCGCAAGACCAACGGCGTCTATGACAAGAACGGCGACTTCGAGCCCGTCAGCTGGGACGAAGCCTTCGACGTGATGGCCGCGAAGTGGAAGGACTCGATCAAGGAAAAAGGCCCGACTGCCGTTTCCATGTTCGGTTCCGGCCAATGGACCGTCTGGGAAGGCTACGCCGCCGCCAAGTTCATGAAGGCCGGCCTGCGGTCCAACAACATCGACCCGAACGCGCGTCACTGCATGGCTTCGGCCGTGGCCGCCTTTATCCGCACCTTCGGCATCGACGAGCCGATGGGCTGCTATGACGACCTGGAACATGCCGATACCTTCGTGCTCTGGGGGGGTTCGAACATGGCCGAGATGCACCCGATCCTGTGGTCGCGTCTGACCGACACCCGCCTGACCAAGCCGGGCAGCGAAGTACACGTCCTGTCGACCTTCGAACACCGGTCGTTCGAGCTGGCTGATAACGGCATGATCTTCAAGCCGCAGACGGACCTCGCGATCCTGAACTACATCGCCAACTACATCATCACGACCGGCGCGGTGAACCAGGAGTTCGTCGAGAAGAACGTCAACATCACCAAGACCGCCACTGACATCGGTTATGGCCTGCGTCCGACCCACGAGCTGGAACAGGCCGCCGCCAACCCGGCACATGACGGCAAGCACGGCAAACTGTCCCCCCCGATTTCCTTCGAGGAATATGCCGAGGCCGTGTCGAAATACACGCTGGAATACACCGCCGAGCTGTCGGGCGTGCCCGCCGCATCGCTGGAGCGTCTGGCCAAGCAATATGCCGACCCGAACCGCAAGGTCATGTCGCTGTGGACCATGGGCTTCAACCAGCACACCCGCGGGTCCTGGGTGAACTCGCTGATGTACAACGTGCACCTTCTGGTCGGCAAAATCTCCGAGCCGGGCAACAGCCCGTTCTCGCTGACCGGTCAGCCCTCGGCCTGTGGTACGGCGCGTGAGGTCGGCACCTTCGCCCACCGTCTGCCCGCCGACATGGTGGTCATGAAGGAAGCACACCGCGACATCTGCGAAAAAGCCTGGGGGGGCATCCCGAAAGGGACCATTCCCGGCAAGCCCGGCTTCCACGCCGTGCTGCAGCACCGCAAGCTGAAGGATGGTGACCTGAACTGCCACTGGGTGCAGTGCACCAACAACCTGCAGGCCGCGCCGAACATCAACGAAGAAGGCTTCCCGGGCTATCGCAACCCGGAAAACTTCATCACCGTGTCCGATCCCTATCCAACCGTGACCGCGATGAACGCCGACCTGATCCTGCCCACCGCCATGTGGGTCGAGAAGGAAGGCGCCTACGGCAACGCCGAACGTCGCACCCAATTCTGGCGCCAGCAGGTGGATGCACCCGGCGACGCCAAGTCGGATGTCTGGCAGGTGATGGAGTTCTCAAAGCGCTTCAAGACCGAAGAGGTCTGGGACGACGAGCTGTTGAACCAGATGCCGGAACTGCGCGGCAAGACCCTGTTCGAGGTCCTGTACGAAAACGGCAAGGTCAACAAATACCCGCTGTCCGAAACCGCCGAAGGGTTCAACAACGACGAATCCAAGGACTTCGGTTTCTACGTGCAGAAAGGTCTGTTCGAGGAATACGCCGACTTCGGTCGCGGCCATGCCCACGACCTGGCCGACTTCGACGTCTACCACCAGGCTCGCGGCCTGCGCTGGCCGGTGGTCGACGGCAAGGAGACGCTCTATCGCTTCCGCGAAGGCTATGACCCCCCTATGTGAAGGCTGGCGAAGGCGTGAAATTCTACGGCAAGCCCGATGGCAAGGCGAACATCATCTTCGCCCCCCCCTACGAGCCCGCCGCAGAAGAGCCCGATGCCGAGTTTGATCTGTGGCTGATCACCGGCCGTGTGCTGGAGCACTGGCATTCGGGGGGTCGATGACCCGCCGCGTGCCCGAACTGCACCGTTCGTTCCCGTCCGCCGTGGTCTACATGCACCCGATGATGCCAAGCCCGTGGCCTGCGTCGCGGTCAGGAGATCGAGATCTCGACCAAACGTGGCTCGGTCCTGTCGCGGGTCGAAACCCGTGGCCGGAACAAGCCGCCGGTCGGGTCGGTCTTCATGCCCTGGTTCGACGAAAGCCAGCTGACCAACAAGCTGACCCTGGACGCGACCTGCCCGATCTCGAAAGAGACCGACTTCAAGAAATGCGCCTGCAAGGTTGAACGCGCGTAATCGAGAAGTCTGAACGATAACAAGAGGATAAGACCATGTCCGCCGCCCAGAAACGCAAACCCAAAGCCATGGATCGGCGTCGCTTCCTGCAGGATGCGGCCCGGGTGGCTGCGGGCTGCGCGGTGGCGGGCATGGCGCTGACCAAATTCGCCACTGACGCCCGTGCCCTGCCGGCGCAGGCGATCCGCCCCCCCCGGAGCCCTTCCGGAAGACGACTTCCTTGCCGCCTGCATCCGGTGCGGCCTTTGCGTGCGGGATTGCCCCCCCTATGACACGCTGAAACTGGCCGAGCTGGGCCTGGACGGCCCCCCCGCCACCGGCACCCCCCCTTTCTTCACGGCCCGCGATATCCCCCCCTGCGAGATGTGCGACGACATTCCCTGTGTCGTGGCTTGCCCCCCCACGGGTGCGCTGGACCATGACCTGACCAATATCGACGACGCCGACATGGGCCTGGCCGTCCTCATCGACGAGGAACGCTGCCTGAACGCGCTCGGGCTGCGCTGCGACGTCTGCTACCGAGTCTGCCCCCCCGTGATTGACGAAGCGATCACGCTTGAACTGGCGCACAACCAGCGCTCCGGCGCGCATGCCATCTTCATGCCCGTGGTGCACAGCGATGCCTGCACCGGCTGCGGCAAATGCGAGAAATCCTGCGTCCTGCCCGGCGAGAGCGCCATCAAGGTGCTGCCGATCCGCCTGGCCACCGCCGACGCCGCCGACCACTACAAACTGGGCTGGGAAGACCGCGAGCAACTGGTGGATGAGCTGATCGACCTGCCCGACCGCCTGCCCGGACCGGGCACCGACAACCTTGTCGCGCCGGGTGGCTACATCCCTGGTGGGGGGGCCGAGGCCCTGCCCGATCCATCAATGGAAGGCGGCTTCAATCCCGGCTTCAACCTTCCCGGAACAGGGGGGGGACAGGGCAATGAGTGCTGATGCAAAGCTCCCAGTCGGCCGCGAGGCCATCATTGAGAAGGGCTGGTGGCAGGCCCACAAGTTCCTGGTGCTGCGCCGCCTGTCCCAGGCGTTTTTCCTGGGCCTGTTCATGCTGGGGGGGCCGTGGTTCGGCATCTGGTGGGTCAAGGGCAACCTTTCGGGCTCGCTGACCTTCGATTTCCTGCCCCCCCTCACCGACCCGTTCATCACCGTGCAGATGCTGGCCGCCCGGCATTGGCCCGAAACCACCGCGCTGATCGGTGCCGTGATCGTCGCGGTCGCCTATGCGCTGATTGGCGGACGGGTCTATTGCAGCTGGGTCTGCCCGATCAACCCGGTCACGGATGGGGGGGCGCATTGGCTGCATGACAAGCTGGGCCTGCAGAAAGGCTGGCAGCCGAAACGGTCGACCCGCTACTGGGTCATGGGCATGGTTCTGGCGGTCTCGGCCCTGGGTGGCACGGTCGCCTGGGAGCTGGTGAACCCGATCTCGATGCTGCATCGCGGGCTGATCTTCGGCATGGGCGCGGCCTGGACGTTTGTCGCCGCCGTCTTCCTGTTCGACCTCTTCGTGTCGCGCCGCGGCTGGTGCGGCCACCTCTGCCCGGTCGGGGGGGCCTTCTATGGCCTTCTTGGTGCCCGCTCGATCCTGCGCGTCAGCGCCACCAAACGCGCAGACTGCGACGATTGCATGGATTGCTTCGCCGTCTGCCCCCCCGAAATGCACGTCATTACCCCCCCCGCCCTGCGCGGAACGGACGAGGATACGCCGCTGATCCTCTCCGCCGACTGCACCAATTGCGGCCGCTGCGTGGATGTCTGCGCACCGGACGTATTCCGCTTTACCACGCGGTTCGATGAAACCCCCCGGCCCCCCCCGCGCGCGCGGCACGCCGGAAACCCAAACACCAATCCACGGCCAGTCGCGCGGCCTGAGACAACCACGGGAGATAACCCATGAAAAGATCTTCTTCACAAGCGCCATTGCCGCCTCGGCCCTGTTCGCCAGCATCGCCGTTGCGCAAAGCGTCGAGACCCTGCGCGGGGGGGTCGGCGTGGACGAACCGATCGCGGTCGAGGACGTGTTCCACCAGGACGAAAGCCGCTTCACGCGCAACTATCGCCAGCAGCCGCCGCTGATCCCGCATTCGGTCGACCAGTATCAGATCGACCTGAAGGCCAACCGCTGCCTGTCCTGCCACGACTGGACCAACGCCGGTGAACGCAAGGCACCGACCCTGTCGATGACCCACTATCAGGACCGCGAAGGCAATCAGCTGGACACGGTGGCCGGGACGCGCTGGTTCTGCAACCAGTGCCACGTGCCGCAGGCCGATGCGCCCGAGCTGGTGGAAAACATCTTCGAGCCGTCGAACTGAGGCCGTTGAGCGAGGGAAAGGAAAAGGGACATGTCTGAAACGAAACCCGGACTCATCCGCCGCTTCTGGCGCTTCTTCTGGTCGCCGTCCGGCGTCATCTCGCTGGGCTTCCTCATGATCATCGGCTTTGTGGCCGGGGGGGTCGTGTTCTGGGGGGGGCTTCCACTGGGCGCTTGAGGCGACCAACACCGAGAAGTTCTGCATCTCGTGTCACGAGATGGAGGTGAACGTCTATGCCGAATACGAAGGCACCGTGCACCAGCTGAACAGCTCGGGCGTGCGCGCAACCTGCCCGGATTGCCACGTGCCCAAGGACTGGTGGCCGAAGATCATTCGCAAGATCCAGGCGTCACGTGAGCTTTATGGTCACTTCGTCACCGGTGTGATTGATACGCCCGAGAAGTTCGACGATCACCGTCTGTATCTGGCGGGTCGGGTTTGGACCGCGATGAAGCGCACCGATAGCCGCGAATGCCGCAACTGCCACAAGTTCGACTATATGGACTTCACGCAGCAGGAAAATCGCGCCGCCGACAACCACCAGATCGCGCTGGACGAGGGCAAGACCTGCATCGACTGCCACCAGGGCATCGCGCACCGTCTGCCGGAAGGCTGGCAGGACCGTTATGAAGAGGTCGTGGACGAGCTGGCCGCTGCCGGAGAACTGCCCGCCATGCCGGGCCGTGAACGCCAGGCCGCCGAGCTGGAAGGCTATCTTGCCGTCAACCAATAAGCCTGCGACAGTGGGTTGAAAGGGCGGGTCATGTGGCCCGCCCTTCTTTCTTCAAGGAACGAGACGATGAAATTCGCCTATACCATCGCGCCCGGCCGGGGGGTGAAACGAACCTGCTGCTGGCCGATATCGCCGCCCAGCTGACCGATCGCGGTGTGCGCATCGCGGGCACAGTGCAGATCGACACGGACCGCGACGACGGCGGCAAATGCGACATGGATGTGCAGGTTCTGCCCGACGGGCCGACCATTCGCATCTCGCAGTTTCGCGGCGTCGAGGCGCGTGGCTGCCGTCTGGACACGGACGCGCTGGAACAGGCAGTGGCCCTGACCGAACAGGCCCTGACGAACGGCGGCGTTGACCTGCTGTTGGTCAACAAATTCGGCAAACACGAGGCGGAAGGGCGCGGTTTTCGCGATGCCATCGCCATGGCTCTGGAAAAGGAGATCCCGGTTCTGGTTGGCGTTAACAAGCTGAACCGCGACGCCTTCGACGTCTTTTCCAGCGGTGGGGGGGCCAGAGAGCTTGCCTCGGATACCGACAGCGTATTGGCCTGGCTAAACAGCACGCTGAAATAGCCCCCCCGGGGGGGACGCTCTCGAAGATCAGTTGGCGGGAACGACATTGCCCTGCCCCCCCGGATTGGCGGCTATGGGTCATCAGGTCAGTCCTGGAACTCACTTAAGGTCGGTATCGTGCGCGCGCCCCCCCTTCCCATCAGCCTCCTTACCCTATTGTCGGTAACAATCTTTACCGTGATCGCCGCCCTTGCGCTGCTGAACGGGCATCCGAACGAGGATGCCTATATCCTGCATATCTATGCCGAGCATCTGGCGCAGGATGGGGGGGTCATCAACTACTTCAAAGGCGGCCCGCCCGCCGAAGGGGGGGCGACGGATTTCCTTTGGATGATCGCACTCTCCTCCTTTCCTGGTTGGGTCTTCCCGCCGCCTGGGGGGGAGGCGTGATTTTCAACGCGTTGGGGGGGCTTGGTATTCTAACCTACCTGCTGCTTGGGGGGGAAGCGCAGCGTCAACAGGCACGATGGCCGCTGGTGATTGCCATCACGTTGCTCTTGCCTCTCTATTCGATCTCCCAGGCCAGCGTCGGAGGGTTTTCGACCAATTTCTACGCGGGACTGGTGGCGATCCTGTTTCTGGTCATTCTGCGCCTTCCCTCCCACCATCTGGTCTGGGTGCCGTTGATTTCGATTCTGATCGGTCTGGTGCGTCCAGACGGGGGGGTGATCATCGGCGTCACGGCCACACTTGCCACGCTTGTTCTGGTCGAACGCACGGACCGCGGTCGCTACGCGTTGGTGATGCTGGCCGCGACGCTGATCGGGCTGATATATTTCTATTGGCGGTATACCTACTTCGGCCAATCCCTGCCCCCCCTGCCGTTATACGTCAAAAGCGCGTCGGATCACGGCCTGGCCGGTCTAGGGGGGGCGAACGCGCGCTGGCTGCTGGTGAACATCTTCCTTGTCGTCCTGACCCTGCGCCTATTGATCAAGGACCCGGCTATTCGCCTCCGCTTCGGCCTCGCGGCGCTTGGCCCGCTGACCCTGTACGGGACGTTGTTCTTCGCTGTTCAAAGCCAGAACCTGGCGATGCGGTTTCAAGCCCCCCCCTTGAGCGTCGTGGTCCTGTTCGGGGGGGCCACGATCCTTTTGTCCCGCTACAGCCGTAGATCCGGCCGGTCCGTCGTGATCGTCATGCTTCTGTTGGCACTTGTTCACTTCGGGTTCCACGGCGCGCGTACCATGCGTGAATATGATAAGCTGGTGTTGCCCGCCTATGATGACACGTTCGCCTATTTCCTGAATCCGGTGGTGCCAGCTGAGGCGCGGATTGCGCTGACCGAAGCGGGCAACTTCGCCTATTGGCTTCAGCGAGAAACGGTCGATCTGGTTGGCCTGAACACGGCCCATACGGCGCGTGAAGGGGGGGCGTCCCCCCCGGCCTATATCACCGACTATGACCCTGATCTCATTTTCTGGCACCTTGGTAAACTGCCAAAGCCGAGTTGCCTTGACGGGCAAGAGTTCTGTGCGCTGTCTCAGGACAGTTTCGAACAGATCTTCTTGGCCGGAGACATCCCCCCCAGCTATGACACTGTGCAAAACCGGGTGGTGCGGGCCACCCTGGCGGTCCACGCATTTCTGGGTGAGCACCCGGAATCCTACGATCTTTATGTTGTGCGGCAGAACGGGCGTTTCCAGCACATGTACGCGCGCAAACGCGACGGTGCGATTGACAAGGATGCGTTCGAGGCGACCTTGGCGCATGCGTTGGATCCCGCGCAATATCTGTCCTTCACGCAGATGAACCGTCACCAACGATAAAGAAACCACGACAGCCGCGTCGCAACCGGCCAGTGCTTCCCGGCTAGAACAGACCCGGGCTGTCGCCACTGACCACTGCCTGGCGCTTCATCCCCCGCGCCCAGCCCCCCCCGCTTCTGTGGGCCTTCAGCATGCCGCGGGTCAGTTCGCCCCCCCGGATTGCCAAAAGCCCCCCCAGATGATGGTCGGAACAGGCCTTGGTCACCCGCTGGATTTCCCGTGAGAACTCCATCAGATGTTTTGCCCAGGCTTCGCGGCGCAGGACATATCGGCGGGTGAACCTGCCACTGCCATAGCCGGTTTCATAAACCCGTTTGCCCATCAGCACAGCCTGGTATGTCGGGTGGTTGAACAGATGTCCCGTCTCCAGGTCCAATGCCGCTGGCGGCTGGTGTTTCCACAGCTCCAGGTTTTCGGCCAGCCGGTCGGGCACCTGCAGCTCGGTGCGCGCGTCGATCCAGTACTGGCTGTCCGTGCGGTTGCCCAGAGCGTAGTGCAGGCAGATGAAATCCAGCACCTCGTTATAAAGCCCATCCATGGTCTTGTTATACCGGTTCCGGTGCGCATCCGAGAAATCACTGTCCGGAAAATAGGCGATCAGTCTTTGGATGCCGAGGTCGATCATATGGATGGCCGTCGATTCCAGCGGTTCGATGAACCCGCTGGACAGCCCGATGGCGATGCAATTCTTGACCCAAGCATTGCGTGTGCGCCCGACCCGCATCGGAATGACCCGCGGCTCTGCCCCCCCCTTCGGGGGGGCATCGGTGCCCAGATGGGCCATGAACTCGTCGCGCGCCTCGTCATCCGTGCGGTGGGCGTTGGAATAGACATAGCCCGTGCCGATCCGGTGGAACAGGGGGGGCACGCGCCAGCTCCACCCGGCACCCAGCGCGGTCGAACTGGTGCAGGAGGCAATTACATTCGGGTTCGGATGCGGGATTTGCAACGCCATCGCCCGGTCATTGCCCAGGTATTTCGAATAGTCGATGAAGGGCTCTTTCAGCGCCTTGTTGATAATCAGCCCCCCCTTGAACCCGGTGCAGTCGACCACAAACTCGACCGGATGGTGCCCCCCCCTGTCCTTCAAATGCACGGCGGCGACATGGCCGCGCGCGTCCAGTTCAACATCCTCCACATCGTCCAGAATGTGCTCCACCCCCCCGCGTTCCACCCCCCCAAGTTCGGACAGCATCTTGGCAAAGGCACCCGCGTCCAGGTGGTAGGCAAAACCAACCTTGGGGGGGTGGATCTTGCCGGTCTCGACCGAAAACGGACCTTATGGGCCTCAACCAGATCCAGGTTCGGGGGGGTGAACGTCTGGCAAAAGTCCCGCCCGCCGGACCCGAAGGCATGGTGATAATGGCAGGTTTCGGCCCCCCCGGCGATCTGCACCGGACGGCCAAACGGGTTGAGATAGTCGATCAACGTGCCATCGGGGGGGCCAACGTTCCACTGACGAAACATAACGCCCAGTTTGAAGGTGGCGTTGCAGCGGCGAAAGAACTCCTGCAACGGCACCTTCATCATGTTCAGGGTGGCAGGCATCTGCGGCACGGTGGCCTCGCCCACCCCCCCCACGGTTGGAATGTTTGGCGACTCGATCAGTTGAACCTTGAGAGATGCCTCGGACAGGCTGCGCAACATCACAGCTGCAAGCCATCCCGCCGTGCCCCCCCCACCAACAATGGTAATCGTCTTGATTGGTTCGCCCATGCTCTCCCCCCCCGTCGAAATGCGCTTTGACCAAGCCTAAGCGAGGAAAAAGCGCAAAAGAAACGCTTGTTTCACTTCAGGAGACGAATTCGATGCAAGCGCTGGGCATTTCGGAACTGAATCCCAGAAACAAAAAAAAGCCGGACACAAGGCCCGGCTGTTTGAGAGATTTGGTTGCGGGGGGGGCAGGATTTGAACCTGCGACCTTCAGGTTATGAGCCTGACGAGCTACCGGGCTGCTCCACCCCCCCGCGCCAATTCTTGCGCCCCCCCGTTCACATCTGTTCA